>Ga0233418_10000287_pt1 | contig 10327 bp, 8 predicted proteins | sample Sediment_Towuti__FD_189021 | JGI IMG/M metagenome (GOLD analysis project Ga0233418, IMG submission 189021) | Sediment microbial communities from Lake Towuti, South Sulawesi, Indonesia - Sediment_Towuti_2014_1_MG | ecosystem: Environmental > Aquatic > Freshwater > Lake > Sediment | place... | reverse complement strand
GGCCTCGCGCAGGAGGCGATCGAGGCGGGCGCGCACGTGATCGTGGAGAAGCCGCTCGCCCCCGGGATGGAGGATGCGCGCGCGATCGTCGACTGCGCTCGCCGCACGGGACGCATCGCCGTGGTGTCTCAGAACTACCGCTTCCGGCGGCAGCCGCAGGCCCTCTCGCGCTTCGTCCGGAGGGCCGAGCTCGGCGAGCTCCGCAGCGTCACGATTCGCTGCGCCCGCGACCTGCGCCGGGCGTGGGTCACGCCGCGCGACTGGCGGGGCCGGATGCCCCACCCGTATCTGCTCGACATGGCGATCCACCACCTCGACCTGCTGCGCATGATCACCGGCCGCGAGGTCGTCGAGGTGTCGGCGCGGAGCTGGCACGTGCCCGACGGGCCGTTCCGGTACGACGCGACGACCGCGGCCCTTCTGACGCTGGAGGGGGACGTCCCCGTCGCGTACTTCGGGACCTGGGCTGCCGTCGGTCGGGAGACGTCCTGGAACGGCGACTGGGAGCTCGTCGGCGACCGATCCCGGGCCACGTGGACGGGCGGGCGCGAGCGCGCGCTGCGGGGGACGGTCAGGCTCGAGCGCTATGGCGAGGAGCCTCGCCCGGTGCAGCTACCTCGCCTCCCCGCGCTCGACCGCGTGGGCGTCCTGCACGACGTGCGCGGCGCAGCGTGGCTCGGCCGCGAGCCGGAGTGCTCGGCGCGGGACAACCTCACGACGCTCGCGACCGTGCTCGCGCTGGCGCGGGCGACGGAGGAGCGGCGCCCGGTTCGCGTCGCGGAGATCCTCGAGGAGTGAGGGTCAGCGCCGAGCGCGATCCCAACGCAGCGCCGCGGTGCGCAGGCGCTCCGCGTGCTCCTCGGTGAGCTGACCGCGCGCGAGCCGCCACTGCCAGTTGCCGCCGATCGTCGACGGCGTGTTCATCCGCGCCTCGCTGCCGAGCCCGAGCACGTCCTGCGCCTGGACGACGGCGAGCCGCGAGCGAGACGACAGCGTGAGCTCGATCAGCACCCAGGAAGGGTCCGTCGTCTCGATGCCGGCGCGGACGCGCTCGACCTCGACGCGCGCGCGGACCTTCGCCCGGGCGGTGCGCCACCAGCCCGCGGCCGTGTCGTTGTCGTGGGATCCCGTGTAGACGACCGCGAACTCGCGGTGACGCCGGATTCGGTCGGGATGCCGTGGCTCCCCGCCGAACCCCCACTGGAGGATGTGCATGCCCGGGAGGCCGAGCTCGTCGCGGAGCCGGTGCACCGGCGGCGTGATGTGCCCGAGATCCTCGGCGATCACCGGCAGGCCGCCGAGCTCGTGCCGAACCGCGTCGAACAGGGAGCGGCCCGGCCCCCTGGCCCAGCGGCCGCGCGTCGCCGTCTTCCGACCGTAGGGGACGGCCCAGAACGCCACGTAGCCGCGGAAGTGGTCGAGCCTCGTGGCGTCGAAGAGCTGCAGGACCCGCCGGAAGCGCTCGACCCACCAGCGGTAGCCGTCCTCCCGCAGCGTGCCCCAACGGTACGTCGGGTTCCCCCACAGCTGACGCGTGCGGCTGAAGAGGTCCGGGGGAACGCCCGCCGCGGTGGTGAGGTCGAAGTACTCCGGGTGCGCCGCCACGTCCGCGCTCTTGCGCGCGACGTACAGGGGGAGGTCCCCGAGGATCCGCACGCCGCGCCGGCTGGCGTAGGCGCGAAGCGCGCTCCACTCGCGGTCGAAGCGGACCTGGGCGGCGAGCTCCCGGCCGTCGCCGACGTACTCGAGCCAGTCGTCGATCCAGTACGCGTGCCGGCGCCGGAAGGCGGTCAGCTCACGCGCGGTCACGGGCGCGCCGGGGTCGGCGAGGAGACCGCTCGAGCCGGCGAACGCCGACGCGCTCGCGTAGGGGGAGCCGAGCCCGTCCGGCGGGCCGACCGGGAGAACCTGCCAGTAGCGCTGTCCCGCCCGCACGAGCCAGTCCACGAAGCCGTACGCCTCGGGCCCGAGCCGACCTCCCGGCAGCGAGGTCGGATGCAGGAGGACCCCGCACGCCCGTCTCGAGGGGAGAGCCTCCCGACGCCGTGTGCGTCCTCCGCTCACAGGGCTCCTACTGGACGGTGGGGGCGAGCTCGACCCTCGGGCGGTAGATCCGCTCGACGTACTCGTCGAGCATCCGCGTCGCCGTGTAGCGCGGCGCGCACGTCTGGATCGCGAGCTTCATCCGCTCGCACCAGCCGTGCGGGATCCCGTCCTCGCCGCGAGCGTAGAAGAGCGGGATCACCTCGTGCTCGAGCAGGTCGTAGTACGCCGCGGCATCGTGCGCGTCGCCCTCCTCGGGCCCGACGTCCTCTCTCGCCGAGATCGCCCATCCATTCGTCCCGTCGAAGGCCTCGGCCCACCAGCCGTCGAGCACGCTGAGCTGGAGCGCTCCGTTGAACGTCGCCTTCATTCCGCTCGTCCCGCTCGCTTCCATCGGCCTACGCGGGAGGTTGATCCACACGTCGCAGCCGCCGACGAGCGCGCGTCCGACCGAGAGGTCGTAGTCCTCGAGGACGACGAGCCTCTGGGCGACCAGGTGCGACTGCCGCTTGAGGGCGAACACGTCTCGCAGCGCGTTCTTGCCGTCCTCGTCCTTCGGGTGCGCCTTTCCCGCCACGAGGAGCTGAATCGGGGGCTCTCCGGTCAGCAGGCGGGTCGCGCGGCCGGGGTCGTGCACGAGGAGGTGGACACGTTTGTACGTCGCGAGCCGGCGGGCGAAGCCGAGCGTGAGGACGTCGGGGTGGAGAGCCGTCGCCGCTCCACGGACGTAGTCGAGCGACTCGCCTCGCTGGAGCCGGTCGACCTCGCTCTTCCGTCCCACGTAGCGGATGAGCTGCTCACGGGCTGCGCAGCGCGCCTCCCACAGCTCCGCGTTCGGAATCGCGGCGACCGGCTCCCACGTTCGCGGATCGCCCGCCCGTCGCGCCCAGCCCTCGCCGAGGTGCCGGTCGAAAAGCGCGCGGAAAGGCGCGGACAGGAAGGTCGGGAGGTGCGCACCGTTCGTCACGTGCGTGATGGGCACGTCGCCGCCGTTGCCGTCGGCGAACAGCGGCCGCCACATCGCGCGCGCGACCTCCCCGTGGAGCCTGCTCACCGCGTTGCACGTGCGGCTCACGCGGATCCCGAGCTGGGTCATCCCGCACGGCTCCTCCGCATTCCAGGGATCGGTGCGGAAGAGGCCGAGGTAGGCCTGCTCGTCGAGTCCGAGCCGGGCCGGCAGATCGGGCAGCGCCGCGAGGAGCTCGTCGGCGCCGTACGTCTCGTTCCCAGCGGGCACCGGCGTGTGCGTCGTGAACACGAACCGCTCGCGGATCCGCGCCAGCGCCTCGTCCGGGGAGAAGCCGGAGGCAACGTCGTCGGCTGCGAGCTCGAGCGCCGCGAGCGCCGGGTGACCTTCGTTCAGGTGGAAAAGGCCCGGCTCGATCCCGAGCGCACGGAGCATGCGGACACCGCCCATGCCGAGGAGCGCGTACTGCGCGAGCCGTAGCGCACGGCCGCCTTCGTACAGCCGCGCCGTGTACCAGCGCTGTACCTGGTCGTTCTCGGGCACCTCCGAGTCGATGAGCAGCAGCGGCACGCGCCCGACGTCGACGCGCCACACCTGGAACCACGTCGTCGCGCCGAAGACGTCCACCGAGAGCTTGAGCGGCTCCCCGTCGAGCGAGACGCGCGCCATCGGGAGGCTCTTCGGGTCGCTCGTGATCCAGTACTCGAGCTGCCGCCCGGACGTGTCGAGCCGCTGGTGGTGGTATCCCCGCCGATAGAGGAGCCCGACGGCCACGACGGGGAGCCCCTGGTCGCTCGCCTCCTTGAGCGTGTCGCCTGCGAGCACGCCGAGACCGCCTGAGTAGATCGCAAGCGAGGAGTGCACCCCGTACTCGGCGCAGAGATAGGCGATCGGGCCGTCGGCCGGGGACGGGGCCAGCGGCTGGGCGAGGTCGGACGCAACCGCGTCCGCGAGCCGCCGCACCCGCTCCTTGAGGGCGGCGTCGCGGTCTGCATGTGCGCGCGTCGAGGGCCACAGGTCGGAGAGGAAGCGCACGGGGTTCGCGCCGGACAGCTCCCAGCGGTGAGGGTTGACCTCGCGGAAGACGTCCTCGGCTCCGGGCAGCCAGCTCCAGCGGTAGTTGTAGGCGATGGACGCCAGCGGCTTGAGTGCCTCGGGGAGCTGGTTCGCGAGGTCCGCGGCCCGGGCGGCGAGATCGGCCGCGCCGGCGATCGTTCTGGGGTCGAAGGTCGGTTGGCTCATGGTCGCGGGGCGGCGGGTGTGCAGCCTAGCGACGCGGGCGGAGCTCAGCGGGCGGTACGGCCTGCCAGAGCGTCCGTCACCGACTCAGCCGCGGCGGCGACCGCCAGCTCAACCGGGCGCTGCCCACGGTGATCCTCCACCGCCGCCAGCACGACCCGGCCACCCGCGACTCCGTCGCCCGCCGTGTCGCCGAAGGCAGTCAACCCGCGACGTCGCCCGACCGCTCGAGCGCTACCTCGCGCGCCACCTCTAGCGGCTCCTGCAAGACCGGGAGCCCCTTGTGGCGTGACAAGTCAGAGGAGCTTCATTCGCGCACACCCGGGCACGCGAAGCGTGGGCCGCTATTGGGCGGTCACCGTCCCGCTGGACATCGGGGTGCTCGCGTTTGGGGGCGTCGCCGCCCGCACCGTCTTCGCGCTCGCCGTTCCGCACGACCTGTGGTTCGACCGGAGGTGATACGTTCGCGGCTCAGCAACGAACGTCACGGAGGCGTCGGTGGGAACAATCACGATCTTCGCGCGCATGGGCGTCAGACCCGAGAACGTCGAGCAACTGACGGCGCTCGCTGCCGAGGCATGCAAGGTTGCCGCCGATGAGCCGGGCACGCTCACGTACGACTGGCACTACTCAGAGGAGCACGGAAGCCTCGTCCTGCTCGAGACCTACGCCGACTCGTCCGCTCACCTTTCCCACATGCAGGCGGACGGTCACGGTGAACTCATGGGCAGCCTCATGGCGCAGATCGACTCGCTCGAGTTCTTCGTCCTCGGCGAACCGACCGCTGAACACGCGGAAGCCCTCGCTTCTGTCCCGGGAGCACAGTTCTACTCAGCGCTCGCGAGCAAGTAGCGTCGTTGGCCAGCGCGTCGTCCGCGTACAGCGCGACACGCACCCGCTGGTGCTCTGATGACGGATCCCCTGTCCGAGCACGAGACGGGAGGAGGCGAGATGGCCCGGACTGACGGATTCGACGTTGTCGTTGTGGGAGGGGGCGCCGCCGGCTGCGTCGTGGCCGCACGCCTCGCAGAGCAGCCCTCGCGGTCGGTGCTCCTGCTCGAGGCCGGGCCGGACCGTCGCTCTGACCTCCCGGACGAGATACGAGAGGGCTGGACGATCAGATCGGACCAGTTCGACTGGGGCTACACGTCAGAGCCTGGCGCAGGCGGTGGCGTGCAGAACGTGCGGCGCACGAAGCTCCTCGGCGGCACCTCCTGGCTTACGAGGTTCACGCCTCGCGGACACCCCGCCGACTACGACGGCTGGGCGGCGCTGGAGAACGAGGGGTGGGGCTTCGCCGACGTCTTGCCGTACTTCGTGCAGCTCGAGACCGACCTTGACTTCGGCGACCAGCCCTGGCACGGAAACGAGGGCCCTATGCCCTCGACGCGCTACCTCGAGGTCGAGAACGTGGAGATCGGGAGTACCGCTCTCGCGGCGCTCGAGGCAGTGGGCTTCCCGCTCGTCGACGACCACAATCGACCGGGCGCCGTCGGCGCGGGCCGCATGCCGATGAACTCGCGCGACGGAGTGCGCGTCACCTCGGCGGACGCGTATCTCCCATTCGGGGGGACTCCCCCGAACCTGACGATCCGAGCCGATGCGCATGTCGACCGCGTCGTCTTCGACGGCGTGCAGGCCAGCGGCGTGCGCCTTCTCGACGGGACGATGATCGCGGCCGGTGTGGTGGTGCTCTGCGCGGGAACGTACGGGAGCCCTCCGATTCTCATGCGCTCGGGCGTCGGACCGGCCGAGCTGTTGCGCCGCCTGGAGATCCCCGTGGTTGCCGACCTCCCCGGCGTCGGAGAAAACTTGGCGGATCACCCGTCGGTATGGGTTGAGTGCGGGTACTCGGGGGTCGGTCGCAGTGCTCCGATTCTCCATTCCATCGCGACCTTCCACAGTTCGGGTCGATCGACTGAGGAGACACCGGACCTGATGTTGTGGCTGTGCGACCCGATCGGCACCGCAGACGAGCCCCCCTTCTTCGACATCGACGTCGTCCTGTTGCGCCCTCAGGCGCGCGGCAGGGTTCAGATCCGCTCGCAGGATCCGGGCAAAGCGCCCTCCATCAAGCTCCCGGTACTCACTGCGAACGACGTCGAGCGGCTCATCGAGGCGTATCGTCTGGCTGTCGATGTCGCCAACCGTCCGGAGATCCGTCGCCTCTGCAGTGGGCCCACTCCGACGGACGCAGCGACGAGTGAGCTCGAGGCGTTCCTCCGCACCGAGGCGCACTCGGTGCCGCACGTGGTCGGCACCTGTGCCATGGGTCCGCGTCCCGAGGAGGGCGCGGTCGTGGATCCATCGGGGCGTGTCCACGGAACGGCAGGGCTCAGCGTCGCCGACGCATCGATCATGCCGGACGTCCCCTCGGGGTTCACCCACATCCCAACGATCATGATCGCCGAGCGCCTGTCGGAACAGCTTGCGTCGCTGCGAGTCTGAGCAAGCTGCTGGGGGGGTTCCCGCACGCTCGGGCATGGGAGCCTCCTGTCCCCGGCTCGTAATGAATCGCGCCGCCTAGGCTGCCCCGGCCGAGCGGCCTCTGTGCCAGTCTCGACCGCGTGCGCTCCGCCATGACGAAGTTGCGCTTCTGCTCGTAGAGCACGAGCGCCTGCTCGAGCTCCGCCCGCGCGTCCCGGCCCGCGAGCGCCAGGACCTCTGCGAGGTCGAGGAGCGCGTCGCCGCGGGCATTCAGCATGTCCGTCTGCTCGGCGAGCGCAATCGCTTCGCGCGCGAGCCGCTCGGGCTCGCGAAGCTGGCGGTCGCTCGACACTATTGTGCCGACTAGAACAAACGCGTAGAGTCGGCCTCGGTCCGACTCACGGAGGAGCGAAGTGATGAGCACGTACGCGGTTGTCGACCCCGCAACGGGCGAAACGGTCAAGGAGTACCCGACGATCACCGACGACGAGCTGCGCGACGCGATCGCCCGCGCCGACCGGGCGCACCGGGAATGGTCGAACGCTGCAACTGTCGCCGATCGCGCCTCGCTCGTGCGGCGCGTCGGTGAGCTGCACTCGGAACGGCGGAAGGAGCTTGCGGAGATCATCGGCGCCGAGATGGGCAAGCCGGTCCGGCAGGCGCGCGGGGAGGTCGACTTCTGCGCATCGATCTACGGGTTCTACGCCGACAATGCGGAAGCACTGATGGCAGACGAGCCGATCGAGCTCCTCGGGGGTGAGGGGTCGGCCGTCGTCCGCCGCAGCTCGCTCGGCGTCCTGCTGGGGATCATGCCGTGGAACTTCCCCTACTACCAGGTCGCACGCTTCGCGGGGCCGAACCTGATCATCGGCAATACGGTCCTGTTGAAGCACGCGCCCCAGTGCCCGCAGTCGGCCGAGGCGATGGCGCAGATGTTCGTCGACGCCGGCTTCCCCGACGGCGCGTACGTGAACATCTACGCCACGAACGAGCAGATCGAGTGGGTAATCGCCGATCCGCGCGTCCGCGGCGTCTCCGTCACCGGCTCCGAGCGCGCCGGCGCCGCCGTCGCGGAGATCGCAGGCCGGCAGCTGAAGAAAGTTGTGCTCGAGCTCGGCGGCTCCGACCCGTTCATCGTCCTCGGCACTGACGACCTCGACAGGACGGTCGAGGACGCTGTCGCCGCGCGGATCGACAACGCGGGCCAGTCGTGCAACGCCGCGAAACGGTTCATCGTGATCGACGAGCTCTACGAGCCGTTCCTCGAGAAGTTCACGGCCGGGCTCACCGCCGTGAAGCAAGGTGATCCGCGCGAGCGCGAGACGGAGTGCGGGCCGCTGTCCTCTCAGGTCGCGGCCGACCGCCTCGAGGATCAGGTCCGGCGCGCGGTCGAGCAGGGCGCGACGGTCGTCGCCGGCGGCAGGCGCAACGGCAACTACTTCGAGCCGACGGTGCTGACGGATATCACGCCGGAGAACGACATCTACCGTGAAGAGCTGTTCGGCCCGGTCGCCCAGGTCTATCGCGTTCGGTCGGAGGAGGAGGCGGTCGCGCTCGCAAACGACACGCCGTTCGGACTCGGCTCGTACGTGATGACGAACGACCCGGAACAGGCCGAGCGCGTCGCGGACCGCATCGACGCCGGCATGGTCTACGTGAACATCGTCGGCGCAGACGCTGCAGAGACGCCGTTCGGCGGCACCAAACGCTCCGGCTTCGGACGCGAGCTCGGCCGCTACGGCGCCGACGAGTTCGTCAACAAGAAGCTGATCCGCATCGGCTGAGCAAGTGGCTCACGAGAAGCCAGAAACCGCGACCCCGGTCGAGTCAGGCGCATGAGCGGGCAGCGTGCGCTGCTGGTGGTCGACGTCCAGCGCGGCTTCGAGGATCCAGCGCTCGGGCCCCGCGACAATCCCGATGCCGAGGAGAACGTCGCGAAGCTGATTGCCGCGTGGCGCCGGCGTGGCCACCCGATCGTGGTCGTTCAGCACGACTGGCAGGGTGGGCCGCTCGAGCGCGGCACTCCCGGCTTCGAGCTGAAAGAGGCCGTCGCCGGCGAGCCCGATCTGCGCATTGTCAAGACAGTGCACTCGTCCTTTCACGGAGACGTCGATCTCGACGCCTGGCTGCGCGAGCGCAGGATCGGCGCCATCGCGGTGTGCGGGATTCAGACGAACTTCTGCTGTGAGACGACCGCTCGCATCGGCGCCGACCTTGGGTACGACGTGTGGTTCGTCCTCGACGCGACCCACACGTTCGACATCGCCGCGCCGGATGGCGAGGTGGTGCCGGCCGCCGAGATCGCGCGCATGACCGGCATCAACCTCCAGGACGAGTTCGCGGAGGTCGTGACGACCGCGGCAGCCTGCACGCTGCTGGATGAGGCATAAGCGACGGGAATCGCGCCGGCACGCTCGTCCGTCACCTAGCGGAACGCCTCCGGGGACTCGGATGCGGAGACGAGCAGCGTGAGAATGCTGAGCTGCTCGAGCTCCGCCGCTCCGGCAACGAGATCCTCCCCCCGGTCGACGAATGAGGATCGCGGCAAGCGGCCTTGCGCGGTTACGATCGCTGCATGCCAGGGCTGCAGCTAGCGGCGGCTGACCAGGGCTCACTCGTTCTCACGGACATCTCCGGGTACACGAGCTACTTGCTCGGGACGGAGCTCGAGCACGCGCAGGACGTGCTCTCGGACCTCATGGGTGTGGTTGTCTCGAGCCTGCAGCCGGCGCTCACCGTGAGCAAGCTCGAGGGCGACGCGGTCTTCGCGTATGCGCTCGAGGGAGCGTGCTGCGCTTCGACACTCCTCGACACGATGGAGCAGTCGTACTTCGCCTTCCGATCCCGACTGCGGGACATCGACCACGCGACGTCGTGCACGTGCGATGCCTGTAGGCAGATCCCCACGCTCGATCTCAAGTTCATCGCCCACTACGGCAGCTTTGTTCGCCGCGAGATCGCAGGGGCCGAGGAGCTGACCGGGCGGGACGTGATCGTCCTCCACCGCCTCTCGAAGAACTCCGCGGCCGATGCCCTCGGGACGAAGGGATACGCGCTCTTGACCGATACGTGCGTGGATGCGCTCGGCCTCGACGCCGCTGCGCTCGGAATGCAACCGCATGTCGAGCGCTACGACGACGTCGGGGAGATCCACTGCTGCCTCGAGCACCTGGGCGAGCGCTGGCGCGTCGAGACCGAACGCGAGCGCTCCTACATCCCCTCAGACGATGCCGCCTTCGAAGTGTCGGTGACGCTGCCGGTCGACCAGGTGACCGCCTGGGACTGGGTCACGTCTCCCGTCCGGAGAGCCGTCTGGCAGGCCGACAGACTCGACATCGTCACCCCCGGCGGGCGGGAGGGCGCCGGCGTCACGAACCACTGCATGCATGGGGAGAACGTCATCGTCGAGCACGTCGTCGACTGGCGTCCGTTCGACTACTTCACCGTCACCTATGACTTCCCCGGCATCGAGCACATGCGCTTCACGACCGAGTTCGAAGCGAGCGGAAACGAGACCGCTGTGCACTGCCGCGGCGAGAGGCTCGCTGGCGCCGGGTTGGTTGCATGGCAGGAACATGCGCCCACGCTCGTCGCGGCTCTCGAGGCGAACAGGGTTGTCCTTCTCGAGGCAGTCGTACGGGAGGCGTCGGC
>Ga0233418_10000284_pt1 | contig 10364 bp, 11 predicted proteins | sample Sediment_Towuti__FD_189021 | JGI IMG/M metagenome (GOLD analysis project Ga0233418, IMG submission 189021) | Sediment microbial communities from Lake Towuti, South Sulawesi, Indonesia - Sediment_Towuti_2014_1_MG | ecosystem: Environmental > Aquatic > Freshwater > Lake > Sediment | place... | reverse complement strand
ACAGAAGCATTGAGAGCTACGCCGCGGCGCCATCCCTCGACGCGCTCGTGGCGGAAGGGAGCACGCGTTGAAGCCGGACGAAGTGTCGCGGGAACGCGGGCGAGCCGTTGCAGACGAGCTGCGCGAGCTCGGCGTGCGGGGAATCCTCATCACGGCAGCCGAGCGCGGGTACATCACAGAGCTCGCTTGCGGCATGCCTCAATGCTTCTGCCCCGAAGAGCTCGGCGGTGCCTCTTACTTCGAGCCGCGAGGCTCAGGCGATTGGGAGCCGACGCACGAGCACTACCCGCGCGCAAAGAGAGAGGGCGGCCGACGAGAACTCGAGAACTCTGTGTTGGCGCATCGGTTGTGCAATCGCATCGACTATTCGATACTCGTTGGCCGCTCGCACAGGCGAGACGTTCAGCGAGTCGAGAGCGCTCGTGCAAAGGCAATTCGCGACGCCCAGAATCCGCGCTTCGTGAGATACGAAAGGTTCAACACGGAGCACGTCTACCCGCTGGAGCCCGCCTCCACCGATGCACAGGAGATGCACACGCCCGAAGCCGACGAGCCGCAAAGCTAGTGCTCATCGGCGTTGTCTCAATGGGCGCACCTGGGATCGAACCAGGGACCTCTCGCGTGTGAAGCGAGCGCTCTCCCGCTGAGCTATGCGCCCCGGGAGGCCTAAGGCTAGCGCAGCCCCTGCTACGGTCCCGCCGATGTCGCCGGCGACGCTCATCCCGCCTCGCGAGCGCGCGCGACGAGGCACGGGGAGCGGGGTGGGCAGGCCCTGGCACGTGATCGTCCTGAACGACGACCACAACACGTTCCAAGGGGTGGCGTTCGCGCTCTCGGACGTGCTTCCCGGCGTCAGCTACGACCAGGGCCTGCGGCTCGCGAACCGGATCCACGACTCCGGCCAGGCGATCGTCTGGTCGGGCCTCAGGGAGCAGGCCGAGCTCTACTGGAGCCAGCTGCGGCAGCGCGGCCTCACCATGGCTCCGCTCGAGTGCCACTAGCGCGAAGCTCCGGGCCGGAGACCGTGGTAGCGTCCCGCGCGTGCTGTTGGCGTTGACCGGGTACGAAGTCGCGCTCCTCTGCGTCGCCGCCGTCTTCGTCGCCTTCGCGCTGATCTCCGCGGCCGTCATCCCGCGCACGCACCCGGACTTCCCGGGCCGCCACCTCTGGGTCTTCGTGGGGATCTGCGTCGCGCTGTTCGTGGCGCAGTTCGGGGCCGTCCTCGCGGACGCGACCTTCGCGGGCGAGGAGGAGGCCGCGGCGACCGAGGGCGCACCGCCGGAGACGGTAGCCCCTCCCGAGACGACGGCTCCGACCGAGACCACGGCTCCGACGGAGACGACTGTGCCCGCTCCGACGGAGACGACCGAGACGACCGAGGCGACCGAGACCGCGCCGGCGCCGGCCGGCGACCCGGCGGCCGGCAAGGAGGTCTTCCTCACGGTCGCCCAGCCGTCGTGCAGCGGCTGCCACACGCTCGCCGACGCGGGGGCGTCGGGCTCGATCGGCCCCAATCTCGACCAGAGCAAGCCGTCGTACGAGAAGGTCGTCGACCGCGTGACGAACGGCCTGGCCGTGATGCCTTCGTTCAAGGACTCCCTGACGGCGCAGCAGATCCAGGACGTCGCCGCCTACGTCTCCTCGGTCGCGGGCGGCTAACACGATCCGCGCCGCGCCGGCGCTACGCTGTGCGCTCCTTGGAGAGGTGTCCGAGCGGCCGAAGGAGCGCGACTGGAAATCGCGTACGTGCTGAAAGGTGCGTCGCGGGTTCAAATCCCGCCCTCTCCGTTCCATGACGAGCCGGCGCGTGGTGGTACTCGGCGCCGGCTCCGCCGGCGAGCACTTCGTCGGCGCGCTTCGGCGGCTCGATCCCGACGTCGAGATCGCGATCGTCGAGCGCCACCTCGCGGGCGGGGAGTGCTCGTACTACGCGTGCCTCCCGACGAAGACGCTCCTGCGGCCGGCGGAGGTGCTCCACGCCGCGCGGATCGCGCCCGGTGCGGCCGAATCCGTGACGGGTGAGATCGACGTCGAGCGGGTGTTCTGGTGGCGCGAGCAGGTGACGGACGGGCGGGACGACTCCTCGCACGCGGACTGGCTCGCGGAGCAGGGCGCGGAGGTCGTGCGCGGTGACGCCGTGGTCGGCCGGCCGGGTGCCGTCGTCGTCGGCGGGCGCGAGCTCGAGTTCGAGCACCTCGTCGTCGCCACCGGCTCGAGTCCCGGCGTGCCGCCGATCCCTGGCCTCGTGGAGGCCGGCTTCTGGACGAGCCGGGACGCGGTCTGGGCACGCGATGTGCCGCGCAGCCTCGCGGTGCTCGGTGGCGGCCCGGTCGGGGTCGAGCTCGCGCAGGTCTTCCGGCGCATGGGCGCGGACGTGACGATCGTCGAGGTCAACGATCGGCTCCTGGCGCGACTCGATCCCGACGCCGGCGCGCTCCTCCGCGACCGGCTCGAGGAGGAGGGTGTGCGCGTCCTCGTCGGAGCTCGGGTCGAGCGGGTCGAGGCGGGAGGGGCGGCGTGTCGTCTGCGCCTCGCCTCGGGCGAGGTGATCGACGCGGCTCGGATCCTCGTGGGGGTCGGGCGGCGGCCCAACGTCCACGGGATCGGCCTCGAGCAGCTTGGCGTCGAGCTGGGCCCGCGCGGTGTCGTGGTGGACGAGCGGATGCGGGCGGCGCCCGGAGTGTGGGCGATCGGCGACGCCGCGGGAGTGGCCCAGCTTACCCATGTCGGCAAGTATCAGGCCCGCGTCGCGGCCGCGAACATCGCGGGGCGGGATGCCGTCGCCGACTACCGGGCCATCCCGGTGGCCGTCTTCACCGACCCGCAGGTCGCGTCCGTCGGCTCGACGGACGGCCCCGGTGCCGTGACCGCGCGGTACGAGATCACTGGTGGCCGTCTCTCCACCTACGAGCGTCCTCGCCGTCCGGGCTTCGTGAAGCTCGTCGCGGATCCCCTCCGGCGCGTGCTCGTCGGCGCCGTCGCGGTCGGCCCGGAGGCAGGCGAGTGGCTCGGCCAGCTCACCCTCGCCGTGCGGGCAGAGGTGCCCGTCGACCTTCTGCTCGACACGATCCAGCCGTACCCGACCTTCTCGGAGTCGATCTTCAACGCGCTGCGCGAGCTCGAAGACCGGCTCGCCGCCTGAGCAGTGCCAGAAGGCGACTCCATTCATCGCGCAGCCGTCCGGCTCCGTCTCCTCGTCGGGGAGCGGATGCAGGCCGAGAGCCCCAATCCGCGGGGAGTCGCCACCGGGGTCGCGCGCGCAGTCGACGGGCGCGTGCTCGAGGAGGTCGAGGCGGTCGGAAAGCATCTCCTGCTCCGCTTCGAGGGCGGAGTTGTCGTGCGAAGCCACCTTCGGATGAGCGGGCGCTGGCGTCTCGAGCGCGCCGGCACGGAGCGCCGAGGCCGGCCCTGGCTCGTGCTCCGCGGGCGCGAGTGGGAGGCGGTGCAGTGGAACGGGCCCGTCCTGACGCTCGACGAACGGGCGGCGCGGGGCCTCGGCCCCGATCTGCTCGCGGTCGCCGACGTGAGCCCACTCGCCCGCCGCGTTCGCGAGTCGGATCAGGGCCGGCTCGTCGGAGAGGCGCTCGTCGACCAGCGGCTCGTGGCGGGTGTCGGGAACATGTGGCTCGCCGAAGCGCTCTGGCACGCGCGCGTCTCTCCGTGGCGTCGCGTCGGCGAGGTGGCCGCCGACGACCTCGCGCGAGCGCTCGGCTGGGCGCAGCGGGAGATGCGGGAGTCGGTCGCCGGCCGGAGGCCGCCGCGGGCGGTGTACCGACGTGCCGGGCGCGGCTGCCCAAGGTGCGGAACGCCGATCCGCTCCCACGGGCTCGGCGAGGCGAACCGGACGGCGTACTGGTGTCCTGCGTGCCAGCCGGGCGGCGCGGAGCCCGCCTCGTGAAGCGGAGAAGGAGGGATTCGAACCCTCGAGGCAGGGTTTTCCCCACCTAACGCCTTAGCAGGGCGCCGCCTTCAGCCACTCGGCCACTTCTCCGCGCTCGGACTCAGGATATCGGACTCCTCCGCGGGCCTCCTGAGCCCGACGCGGCTACCCTGTAGCTCCCACGGAGGGGTGCCGGAGCGGTCGAACGGGGCGGTCTCGAAAACCGTTAGGCGTGCAAGCGCCTCGAGGGTTCAAATCCCTCCCCCTCCGCTCGGCGTCCGTGCTCGCGCCCCGAGTCCGGTCCGTCGGACGCCGGCGCCCCGGGCTCGTCAGGCGCCCCTGCCGCCTTCGAGCGCCCGCAGCTGGGCTCGCCTCGGCTCCTCGGCAGCCGGGTGGTGGCCTCGAGCCTGCTGGCTCAGGAGCGCCTCGATGCCGTCGGAGTCGAGCGGTTTCGCGAGCAGGGACCCCTGCCCGAGATCGCAGCCGAACGAGACCAGGAGGTCGAGCTGCTCGCGCCGCTCGATGCCCTCGCCGACCGTCGTCAGGCCGAGTGTCCGGCCGAGCTCGATGATCGTCTTCGTCAGCTGCGCAGACTGGGGTGCCATATCGATCGACTCGACGAACTGCGGATCCAGCTTGAGCATGTCGAGCGGCAGCGACTGCAGGCGGCCGAGCGACGAGTAGCCGCTTCCGAAGTCGTCGAGCGCGAGGCGGACGCCGAGTCTCTTCAGCCTCATGAGCTGCCCGCTCATCCTGCCGTCGTCGAACGAGGTGAAGCTCTCCGTGATCTCGAGCACGAGCCGGCTCGGGTCGAGGCGCGAGGCGCTCAGCGCCTGGGCCACGTCGTCGACGAACTCCGGACGCTCGAGCTGGCGTTGCGAGATGTTGACGCCGATCCAGAGCGGCTCCTCGCCGGCGCCCCGACTCTCCCAGACCCTGGGCTGCCGGCAGGCCTCCTGGAGCACCCGGCGACCGATCTCGCCGATCAGGCCGGTCTCCTCGGCGAGCGGGATGAACTCGTCCGGGCCCACGAGACCCCTGTTCCGCGACTGCCAGCGCAGCAGCGCCTCGACGCCGAGGAGCCGCCCCGTCGTGAGGGACACGATCGGCTGATAGTGGAGGATGAACTCGCGATCGCCGAGCGCCCGTTGCAGGTCACGCCGGAGCTCGAGGGGACGGAACAGCTCCGCGCGCATCTCCGGTTCGAACACCGTGTACTGCGCCTTGCCACGGGCCTTGGCCCGATACATGGCGACGTCTGCGTTGCCGAGAACGCCGTCGGCGGAGTCGAGCTCGCTCGCGAGCGCGACGCCGACGCTCGCCGAGACGTGGACGAGCTCGTCGCCCACTCTGAAGGGCTGCTCGAAGGCCCGGACGATGCGCTCCGCGACCGGCTCCGCGTCGTAGTCGGTGGCGAGGTGCTCGAGCAGAACCGCGAACTCGTCCCCCCCGAGGCGCGCTGCGGTGTGGCCCTTTCGCAGGCAGCCACAGATGCGACCTGCGACGGCGACGAGCAGCTCGTCACCGGTCTGGTGTCCCCGGAGGTCGTTGACCGCCTTGAAGTCGTCGATGTCGACGAAGAGGACGGCGAGCATGCTCCCGTCGTGCTTCTGCCTCCCGACCGCCTCCTCGAGCCTCTGCGTGAAGAGGGTGCGGTTTGCGAGCCCGGTCAGGGGGTCGTGGAAGGCGCGGTGCTCGAGCTCCTCGGTCAGCTCGGTCAGGCGTCCGAGGCTCGTCCCCAGACGCGCCTTCTCCAGTGCGACCCCGAGCTGGTCGGCGAGCGTCTCGAGCAGCCCCAGATCGCCTTCGGAGAGACGGCCGGGTCCGCCGCGCCGGTTCCCGACGAGCAGGGTGCCGAGCACCGTCGTCTCGCCTGCGAGCGGGACGATGACGGCCTCGCGCAGATCCGCCTCGAGGTGGGCGCGAAGCTCGGCGGCACCCTTCCGCCCGACGAACAGCATGGGCCGGCGCTGGGCGACGACTCGTGCCGAGAGATCGCGGTCCTCGAGCGCGAAGGGCGCCAGCCCGCTGCGGGCGTCGGCGGGACCGACGGTCGTCCTCAACGCGTTCCGGCCTTCATCCACCGACACGAGCACGAGCTCGGCGACCTCGGCGTGGAACGTCGCACGCGTGTGCTCGAGCACGTCCTGCAGGCCCTGGTCGAGCTTCTTCGACCGCGCGATGAGACGGCTCGTCTCGTGCAGGAACTCGAGCTTCCGGTGCTTGTCGCGGGCGGCGACGAGAGCGCGGTACGCAGCGAAGACCACCACCGCCGGCACGAGCAAGAGCAGCCCGAACGTCGGCTCGGAGAAGATGGCGTGCAGCCCGACGATGGCGATTCCCGTGTTCGCCGCGGTCACCGCAGTGCCGATCACGAGGGTCGCGCCGAGCAGACGGGGCTCGAAGGAGCGCTGCGAGATCGAGATGGTCGCGAAGACGAGGGCGACGCCGACGACCGTGGCTGCGAGCGTGCCGGCGAACACGGCTGCGAGGCCGAGCGGGGCGAACGGTGCCGAGTCGCCGATCAGCGCGTGCAGCGCGAGGACGGCGACCTCCGTCTCCAGGGCGAAGAGGCTGAGGGTGAAGGCGATCTTCCTCGGCCGCCGTCGCTCGCGCACGAGCATCGGGCCCGCGCCGAGCAGGCGGCCTGCGAGGAGGGCTGTCGGGGTCGCGAAGAGGAGGCCGGCGACGAGGGGAAACGCGCTCAGCGTGAAGGTCTGCGACTCGCGTCGGAACTCGAGGTGAATGACGCAGAGCTCGGCGACCGTGAAGAGGAGCGCGAGCCCCCACCACGGAATCCGGAACCCGGCGGGGAGGGGGTCGAGCTGGACGACCTTCGCGGACAGGGCAACGGCGGCGGCGGCGGTCCCGGCGACGACGAGCCAGATCCCGACCGCCGGCACGAGGTCGCCTCCCGGGAGAAGCCGTCGTGGAGCCGACTCGGCGACTGCCGCGTCCCGACTCGGCGACACCGGCGCAGACCGTCCGAGCGGACGCTGGGCCCGCGCGTCTCGTCCCGGGGTGCCCCCCATCATGCTCGTCTCCTGGAGGCGTGTGCGGGGCTGCATCGCGCACGGGCCGTGGGCAGCCGAGTGGCGGCACAGGTCACGGGAGAGGTATCGGCAGTACCGCGTGCGTCCACAATCCACGGCCGAGCCCCCTGGTGGCCTGCTCGTCGGCGTCGTGGACCTCCCGGCAGGCCCGCGGGTGGGTGCCGGCGCCGCCCCCAGGCCGCTACGCCGAGCGGGGTCTCGCGGCGTCCCAGATGAAGTAGACGAAGAGGCCCAGGAGCGGCAGGACGAGGATCACGACGATCCAGAGCACCTTGCCGCCGATCCCGAGGTCGCGACGGCGAAGGACGCGGACGGCGACGAGGAGCCACACGAAGACCCAGACGGCGACCGCGGCCAGGGCGAGCCCCATTCCGAACTCGTATGCGAGCAGCGCGGCGCTAGTCATGAACCCTCGCGATCAGGTCCTCGCGCTTGAGGATGCGAACCTCGATGCCGCCGAGCCGCACCTCGTAGCCGGCCGCTCGCGGGTACAGGACCTTGTCGCCGGCCTCGACGCCGCTGACGTCGCTGCCGACCGCCGTCACGATCCCGGTACGGCACGCCGCCGCGGCGGCTGCCGAGGCAGGAAGGATGAGCCCCGAACGGGTCTCGGTCTCGTCCGAGACGGGCTGGACGACGATGAACTCGTCGAGCGGCTCGAGCGTGATGTCGACGCTCTTCGAGTCCTCGATCATGCGCACACGATACGCGCCTGCTCGGTCTTGCACGGCTGCGAGCGCCGATCCGCTGCGGCAGGGCGAGCAGGTGCGCCGGGTGAGGGTCTACAGGCGACCGGCCTCCACGATGCGCTGGAGGAACTGCTGCGTCCGGGGCTCCCGCGGCGCTCCGAAGATGTGCTCGGGTGTTCCCACCTCGAGGATCACGCCGGCGTCGAGGAAGCAGACGCGGTGCGCGACGTCGCGGGCGAAGCCCATCTCGTGCGTGGCGATGAGCATGGTCATGCCTTCGTCGGCGAGCTCGCGGATGACCTCGAGCACTTCCGCGACGAGCTCCGGGTCGAGGGCGCTCGTCACCTCGTCCAGCAAGAGCAGGCGCGGCTGCATCGCGAGCGCCCGCACGATCGCGACCCGCTGTTGCTGGCCGCCGGAGAGGCGATCCGGGTAGTCCTCGCGCTTGTCCGCGAGCCCGAAGCGCGCGAGCAGCTCGTCGGCGCGCGCCCGCGCCTCGGGCTTCGAGATCCCGAGGGCCTTCCGCGGCCCGAGCGTCACGTTCTCGAGCACCGACATGTGCGGGAAGAGGTTGAAGGCCTGGAAGACGATCCCGATCTCGCGCCGGATGCGGTTGACGTCCACCCCGGGCGCGGTCACGACCTCGCCGCCGACGGCGATCGTGCCCGCGTCGATCGCCTCCAGCAGGTTGATGCAGCGGAGGAGCGTGGACTTCCCCGAGCCGGACGCGCCGATGAGGCAGACGACCTCGTGCTCCGCGAGCTCGAGGTCGATCCCGCGCAGCACCTCGAGCTTCCCGAACGACTTGTGCACGCCCTGGATCTCGAGTGCCGGCTCGCTCACGCCGCCACCCCTGCCGCCTGCCGCTTGCGGCGGTCGCGCGCGACGAGCCAGTCCGTGAACCGGGCGAGCGGGATCGTGATGAGGAGGAAGAGGGTGGCGGCGACGAGATACGGCGTGCCGTTGAAGGTGGCGGCCTCGATGATCTGCGCCTGGTTCAGGACTTCGATCACGCCGAGCACGCTGACGAGCGCGGTGTCCTTCTGGAGCCCGATGAAGTCGTTGAGGAGCGGCGGGATGACACGCCGGATGGCCTGAGGGATGACGACGAAGCGCAGCGACTGGAAACGCGTGAGGCCGAGCGAGCGCGCCGCCGCGTCCTGGCTCGGGTGCACGGACTCGATCCCGGCGCGGTACACCTCCGAGACGTAGGCGGTGTAGACGAGGACGAGGGAGACGATCGCCCAGAACACCTGGGAGGTCGGGACCCCCTCCACGCCGAGCGCCGGCATGCCGACGCCGAGCATGAGGATGACGAGGATCGTCGGCACCCCGCGGAAGAAGTCGGCGTACACGACCGCGAGCGTGCGGATCGGGAAGAACACGGGCCCCGGGAGGCTGCGCAGCACGGCGAGCACGAGCGCCGTCACGAGGATGACGGCCTCGGAGATCGTGAAGATCTTCACGTTGATGAGGAACGCGTCGAAGATCTCGGGGAACGACTCGCGGTAGAGCTGCCAGTCGAAGAAGTAGGCCTTGAAGCGATCCCAGCCCGGCGCCTGCGTGATGAGCGCGACGAGCAGCGCCGTGAAGACGAGCGTGCTCGCGACCGCGATGAGGACTCCCCGCCCCGCGCCGCCGCGGGGAGTCGCAGAGCTCAGGATTCGCGAGCGCCGGTCGCCGGTCAGCGGTTACCTGAGGACGGGCGCGCCGCCGACCTGGGCGAGCCAGCGGTTCTGGAGCGCCTTGATCGTCCCGTTCGCCCAGAGCCTGTTGAGCGCCTTGTTCACGCAGCGCTTGAGCGGATTGCCCTGCTCGAACACCATGCCGAACCGCTCACGGCTGCCGCGGTTGGGGAACTGCCCGACGATGACGCCGTCCTCGACCTGGACGGCGGTCACGTAGAACGCGGTCGGGAGATCGACGACGATGCCGTCGATCTGGCCGTTCTTCAGCGCCTGGATCGCGAGGTCGTTGCTCCCGTAGACGAGTGGGCTCGACGAGGGCTTGATGTAGTCGACGATGTACTGGTAGCTCGTCGTCCCGCGCTGGGCGCCGAGCCGGTACCTCTGGACGTCGGCAATCGACCTCGCTCCCGCGATCGTGGTGCCCTTGCGGCCGACGAGCGCCTGGTTCACGAAGTAGTAGGCGTTCGAGAAGTCGACCGCCTTGTCGCGCTGCGGCGTGTAGGAGACCTGCGCCATGTACCAGTCGAAGGGCTTCTTCCCCGGCCGGTACGACTGAGGGAAGGGAACGTGCTTCCACTCGACCTGTCCCTTGGAGAAGCCGAGCTGCTTGGCGACCGCGTACGCGACCGCCGACTCGTACCCCTGCCTGCTGTAGGGGTTCGAGACCTTCCACGGCTTGCGGGTCTCGCCGCCGCCCCACCACGGGGGGAAGGCGGGGTTGTCGGTGCCGAGGGTGAGGCGGCCGTCGTTCAGGAGGTTCAGGGTCGACTTCGCGCAGCCCGGAATCGCGGCCGGCGCCGCCGGCCCGCCGGTCGCCGTCGCGGCGAGGCCGAGCGCGAGGAGGGTAAGGGCGAGGCCGAACAACGCTGCGCGCATGGGGTATCCGCTCCTGGGACGATGACTCGGGAGGGCGAGCGTACCACCGTCGGCGCGGCTAGCGTGCGCCACGTGGCCAGCCCATTCGTCGAGCTCGAGGTGGGGGAGCGGGTCGTCAGGCTGACGAACCCCGACAAGGTCCTCTTCCCGACGGCGGGCAAGACGAAGCGCGACCTCG
>Ga0233418_10000281_pt1 | contig 10406 bp, 9 predicted proteins | sample Sediment_Towuti__FD_189021 | JGI IMG/M metagenome (GOLD analysis project Ga0233418, IMG submission 189021) | Sediment microbial communities from Lake Towuti, South Sulawesi, Indonesia - Sediment_Towuti_2014_1_MG | ecosystem: Environmental > Aquatic > Freshwater > Lake > Sediment | place... | reverse complement strand
AGTGCCTGGGAAGAATACAAAAGACTTGGTTAGCATCCCATGTTACAGACCAAAATAAGCGATGTCGTCTTATTTGAAGTGCGCGGGCAAGCCGAGATTCCGGAGTATCCGACCGCGGACAGGCAGGCGCAATCCTTAGACATCTACCCGGAATTCAACCTCCAGGATTGGAGCAAAGGCCGTTCCACAGGATCAACCGAGCTCTTCGCCATCTATGTAGAGATCCAGACAGACTCGGGGTATTCTGGCCTGTTTGGCCCGATCGAGGCAGAACAGGCATTTATTATCTTTAAGTTCCTGCGCCAATTTCTCGTTGGCCGTGACCCTCTGGCAACCGAGACCCTGCATGACCAAATGCTGCGCCTGCATCGACATGGGCGCTCAGGCTTGTTTATGACCGGGGTCAGCCCGGTCGATTGTGCCTTGTGGGATCTTAAGGGCAAGATATATGACCTCCCCATCTATCGCATATTGGGAGGCCCAACCCGGCTTGTGGTGCCAGCCTATGCCAGCATGCTTGGCTTTTCGATTGAGCCAGAGGCGGCTGCCAGAATTGCGTTGGATTACCAGGCAAAGGGATTTACTGCCCAAAAGTGGTTCTTCCGCTATGGCCCAGCCGATGGGCAGGCAGGTAAAGGGAAAAACCTAGACCTGGTCAGGGCGCTGCGTGAGGCCTTGGGAGATCATTACACACTCATGGCGGATGCCTTCATGGGATGGGATCTGTCTTATGCCCGCGAGATGGCGCGTGCTCTTGAACCCTATAACCTGACCTGGCTGGAGGAGCCCTTCTCGCCAGAAAGAATGGGGAATTTCCGGCGCCTGAAAACTGCCACGCACACACCTCTTGCTACTGGTGAGCACGTCTACACCCGCTGGCAGGTTAAAGAATTGCTCGTGTCCGGCGCGGTTGACTTCGTTCAGACCGATCCGGACTGGGCTGGGGGCATCACCGAACAGGTCAAGATCTGCGCTTTGTGTTCAGCCTTTGATGTTCCTGTGGTAGCACACGGCCACTCCTTGCTGGCAGCCCTGCATGTAGCTGCATCACATCCGCCCGACACAGTCCCCTGGGTCGAATACCTGATCCAGCACCAGGCCAACAAGCAGTATTTCCATAAACCCTTTTACCAACCAGAAGACGGGAAGGTGAAACTGCCAGAACTGCCGGGGCTGGGATTTATGCTGGATGAAGCCAAAATCTCCGAAAAGCACCCGGTGAGTTTCTGACGTACGGAAGAATTAAATCACTAGGAGATAGGACCCAAACCTACATTCCGCTTTTGCAGATCAAGATCACAAGGAAGTGTTTGATTACAGCCCATACGTCGTCATGAAAGAGAAAGGACGATTTGCTCTGTTTATGGGGTGCTAAATGAATAAATACCTACTTGTTCCATATCTCCAATTCGTTGAGCCATACTATTCCGAAAAAGATCCGGCGCATAATTTTCAGCATATCCAGAGAATCGCTGGTCGGCTTCCCTGGATCTCAGAAGGTTTGATGCCTCGACCAGAGTTACACAAGCTTTATTTTCTCGCTTGTTTTCATGGATTAGGAAAACGAATGCGATCAGATGCTGCTCTAAAAGAAAAAACAAAAGCATTTTTAGAAGAACTCAATTGGGGTAAGGGAGAAATCAATGAGATTTTCGAGAGTTTGGCGAGACATTTAACAGATCCTCAGACGGTGGAGGAAAAGATTGTCCATGATGCCAACTATGTGGAAATGTTAGGTGCATATGGTATTGCAAAGGCATTTACTACAGGAGGTGCAAATGGACAATCAATAGAAGTTACAATGCACATCTTTGAACACCAATTTTTTAACAAGGTGGTATTTCAAACACCAGCAGGAAAACGATATGCGGATAAAATGAGAACTTACACCAAAGCTTTTATAAATCAGTTAAAGGATGAGTTGAATGTTGATATGTAAATCAATTTTAGGGCTAACCTAATCAGTATATTTTTCAGGTTTATTAATCTATTTATTGGGCACGTGGAATGCGGATATCGAAATCAACTATCCCATTAAGGAAATCCCGGAAGGCAATGAAAAGAAAAACATGAAATTAATTCTAATCCTCATATTGGCTTTGTGCCTCCTGAGTGGTTGTACCAAGCTTCCCTGGAAAGATGACGATTTTCCTCCCTCTAGTTGGCCCACAGTAGACATAACCGCCAATCCGATCCCTGCTGAGGACGCTTATGCTTATTCACAGAACTGGCGCCTTGGAAGAGGCGTCAACCTCGGCAATGCCCTGGAAGCCCCCAAAGAAGGTGAATGGGGCGTGACCCTGGAAGAGGAGTACTTCCAGTTGATAGCAGAGTCCGGATTTGATTCCGTGCGCATCCCGATTCGCTGGAATGCCCACGCTTCCTCGGAGCCGCCCTACACCATTGATCCTGCCTTCTTCGATAGAGTCGATTGGGCAGTAGACCAGGCTCTCTCACGCGACCTGGTGGCTGTGATCAATATCCACCACTTTGACGAGCTCTTAAGTTCACCCGAAGAACAGAAGGATCGCTTCCTGGCAATTTGGGACCAAATAGCCAGTCACTACCAGGATTATCCCGACGGGTTGTATTTTGAAATGCTGAACGAGCCGAATGGTAACTTCGGAACAATGTATTGGAATAAATACATGGCAGAGGCAATTTCAGTCATCCGCAAGACCAATCCCAAGCGTACCATAGTTGTGGGACCAGATAACTGGTACAGCATCGGCTAGCTTATTAACCTTCATCTACCCAAAGAAGATCGCAACCTGATCGTCAGCATACACTATTATTCCCCCTTCCATTTCACCCACCAGGGAGCAGAATGGGCTGCCAACTCCGATACCTGGTTAGGGACAACCTGGAGTGGCACACCAGAAGAGAAGCAGGCTGCGATCAATGACTTCGATGCTGCCAAGAAATGGTCAGATAAGCAGCACCGCCCGATTTACCTGGGCGAATTCGGGGCTTACAGCAAAGCTGACATAGATTCCCGCTCTAAGTGGACAGACTTCGTAGCCCGTCAAGCCGAAGAACATGGTATGAGTTGGGCTTATTGGGAATTCTGCGCCGGATTTGGGGTCTACAATCTTGAGGATCAAACCTGGAATAAACCCATCCTGGAAGCATTATTCCCCTCACCATAGCGGATAAAAATGCCGCCCGAGATATTCTATGGTATAAATAACCGGGATAAAATTCCCTGTTCCCCAATCCCGGACCCTTCAACATGTCACAAATCATTCCACCAAACCAGGAGGATTGAATGACCAAACCTGTCACCATTCGTGATGTACAGACTTTTTTGGTTCAGACTGCCGGCCCAGGCACTCGCTTCGTGATCGTTAAAGTGCTCACCTCTGAGCCAAGCTTATATGGATTGGGCTGTGCCACCTTTACCCAACGCTTCCGGGCAGTATATGCCGCATTGGAACATCACCTCAAGCCGTTCGTCATTGGCAAAGATGTCTCCCGCATTGAAGAGTTGTTCCAGATGTCCATGGTCCAGGGCTACTGGCGCAACGGGCCTGTTCTAAATAATGCCATCTCCGGGATCGACCAGGCCTTGTGGGATATCAAGGGCAAGATGGCCAATATGCCCGTCTACGATCTCCTGGGCGGGAAATGCCGGGAGGCGGCTGCCGTCTATACGCATGCTGATGGTCGCGATCCAAAGGAAGTGCTCGAGAATGTGAAGAAATTCCAGGAACAGGGCTACCTTTACATCCGTATCCAGATGGGTGGCTATGGCGGCAAGACCGCCCAAATGCGCAAGCCCGATGGCTCTCCCGAGGCTGCCTACTATGACCCACGCGCCTACATGCGCAATATGCTGCGCATGATGGAGTACATCCGCTCGAACGTTGGTGACGAGGTCGAGTTGCTGCACGATGTCCATGAGCGCCTCTCCCCCATCGATACGGTCCAATTCGCTAAAGAAGTGGAGCGTTTCAAGCTCTTCTTCCTGGAAGACTCGCTCGCCCCCGAGGACATCGAGTGGTTCCGCCACATCCGCCAGCAATGTTCCACACCCATCGCTATGGGTGAGCTCTTCAACAACCCTCACGAATGGCGCCTGCTGATCGAGGAACGGCTGATTGACTTCTTGCGCATGCATGTCAGCCAAATGGGAGGGATAACCCCCGCCCGCAATGCAGCCATTCACGCCCACATTTACGGTATCCGCACCGCCTGGCATGGCCCGGGAGACACCTCTCCTGTCGGGCATGCCGCCAATCTCCACCTGGATCTGTGGGCACCCAACTTCGGTGTGCAGGAGTGGTGCCGCTTCGACGAATTGGTTTACGAGATGTTCCCCGGATTGCCTGTCGTTCGTAATGGTTATATGTATCCAAACGATAAACCCGGACTGGGTATCGAGTTCGATGAGAAATTAGCTGCCAAGTATCCCTGCAAGGATGAAGTCGATTGGTGGACTCAGACACGTTTGCCAGATGGGAGCCCTGCCCGACCATGAACCGCTACATACTTTTCGGAACATACACACAGACCTCTCCCGATGGCCCACACCGATCTCAGGGAGTATACATCTATCAAATGGACCCCAACAGTGGTGAGTTGAATTATGTCTCCTCCGTTGATGGAGTCCAAAACCCCTCCTTCCTGGATGTTCATCCAACCCACCGATTCTTATATACAGTCAATGAATTCGACCAGGGCAGAGTTAGTGCCGTCGCTATTGGTCCAAATCTCAGATCGTTTACCTTCTTGAACAGCCAGTCCACGGGTGGGTCTGCCCCATGCTACCTGAGTCTCGATCCAGCGGGTAAATGGCTGTTTGTCGCTAATTATGGCAGTGGCAGTCTGGCTGTCTTTCCCATTCTGCCAGATGGAAGCCTGGGTCCAGCCTCTGATTTTGTCCAGCATCAGGGCTCGAGCGCGAACAAAATCCGCCAGACGAGCCCATTTGCCCATTCCATCCTTTTCGATCCAACCGGGCGTTTCGTCCTGGCTGCTGACTTGGGAATAGACCGCGTCCTGGTGTATCGCCTGGACGAAAGTGCTGGACGCTTGCACCCTCACGATCCCTCTGGCATGAGCACTCATCCGGGCGCTGGACCACGTCATCTTGTTTTTCATCCCAACCAGCGCTTCCTGTACGTTTCCAACGAGCTCGATTCAACCGTCACTGCCTGTTCCTGGGACAGTGGCAAGGGCAGCCTCAAACCCATCCAGGCTCTATCCACCCTCCCTCCTGGATTTTCCGGTGAGAACGGCGTCGCTGATATTCGCATCACACCATCCGGAAGTTATCTTTATGTTTCCAACCGCGGGCACAACAGCCTGGCGATCTACGCGGTAAACAGCCAGGATGGCACCCTCACTCCAAACGGGATCGTTTCCACGCTGGGAAACTGGCCACGCAACTTTGCTATTGATCCATCGGGGGCTTTCCTTTATGCTGCCAACCAGTTCAGTGACACTGTGGTCACTTTCAGGGTCGATGGGAATACCGTGCAATTAATCCCCACCGGGCAGGTTACTTCAGTGCCAAGCCCCGTATGCGTGAAGATCGTGGACTTGTAACATGGAGCATACTCCGTGGATCACACACATGGATTCATAGACTCGTACCAATAAAAAGGTTTAAGGAGGTGTTTCGAAGAAACTAAGTATAAGCAGTCAGATCATTTCACAGATCAAAATTAAACATCAAAATTATGGAGAAGCATCTATGTCGCATCTTGAATTCCCCGATGAAATCCGCAAGTTAAACATCACCGACACGGAACGAATCGAGCGCTTCCGCAGGGCAGGTTATGGTGGGTCAGTATCTGACTCGCTCTACATGGTTGGTGTAAGAGATACCGTTTTTTCAGACAGGTTTAAACCCCTCCGCCAGGGAATGCAACTGGTCGGGCGTGCCCTGCCCATCAAGCTGCATTCGCAGGTCGATCTGACCGATTTTCCCGAGGAAAAAGCCAAGCAAGAAGCCCGCTGGGAAGCAGAGGGCGGTCACCCGCAAAAACGCATGATGCGCACCGTGGCTGCTTCAGACCCCGGAACGATCCTTTGCTTTGATTGCGGCGGTGACATTCAACCCGCTCAATTTGGTGAGATGAGCTGCCAGTTGGCTTACTCTCACGGATGCCGGGGCATGTTAATTGCCGGAAACTGTCGGGATACCCAATACGTGCTTAAGATGCCCGATTTCCCTATCTTCTCTTTTGGGACACGCCCCAATGCCTTCGGTGGTTGGACCATCTGGGAGGTCAACGTGCCCATCTACCTGCCTGGGCATATCACTCATTATGTACGGGTTTCACCTGGAGATTTCATCTTTGGGGACAACGATGGTGTGCAACTAATCCCCAAGAACGTCGTTGACGAAGTGCTTTTACGCGTAGAGGCGATTTTCGAGAAAGAGAACGCTGAGCGGGAACAACTGGCGGCTGGTATGCCCATCGATGAAGTGTACCGGGTGTTCGGAGTGCTCTAACAAGACCAGAATTAGACATACCCTATTTCTGGTAGGAGAGAATCAATGGCTGTGTTCGATATTGTCCGCACTTTAAGCCTGAGTGCGGAACGAGAAGCACGCCAAAATATCCTGCCCTTCTGGATAGATCATGCCCTGGATCGAGAACATGGTGGTTTCTATGGGAAGATATCCAGCCAGGGCAAGCCAAATCCACGCGCCGATAAAGGTGGCATACTAGCCAGTCGAATCCTGTGGACGTTTTCGCATGCTTATCAACTGTACCATGATCCAGGATACCTGGATGCCGCCAGGCATGCCTACGATTTTCTCACCAACTGTCTCTGGGATAACGAGTATGACGGCACCTACTGGTCGGTAGATTACCGGGGTCGCCCCCAGGAGACGAAAAAACATGTTTATGCCCAGGTATTCTCGATATATGGGCTAAGCGAATACTACCGAGCTACCGGTGAGGCAGATGCTCTGGATAAAGCCATTGCTCTCTTCATCCGCATCGAACGGCACGCACATGATGAGATATGTGATGGATACCTGGAAGCCTATAACCGGCAATGGAATTTGATCGACGATCCCCGCCTGAGCCCAAAAGAGATTCCCCAGGCCAAGAAAACGATGAACACTCACCTGCACCTGATGGAAGCCTTCACCAATCTACTGCGCGTGTGGGATGACCCGAGGCTGAGACAGCGATCTCGAGAAACGATACAGATCTTCCTGAACCATATTATCGACCCCAAAACCTATCACTTTATCTTGTTCTTTGATGAAGCCTGGAATCCTCTGTCGGATGTCATCTCGTTTGGTCATGACATCGAGGGCAGCTGGTTGCTTGTTGAGGCCGCTGAAGTTCTGGGAGATGCCCAAATTCTGGCAGAGGTTAAACCCATCGCCTTGAAAATGGCCCAGAGTGTGTATGCTGAAGGCCTGGACGATGACGGCGCTCTACTCTACGAGGCAAACCCCCAGGGAATCCTGGTAGATAGCAAGGATTGGTGGCCCCAAGCTGAAGTTGTAGTGGGCTTTCTAAATGCTTACCAGCTATCCAATGATGAGAAGTATCTGGCAGCCTCATATCGTTGCTGGCAATGGATCCAGGAATACATGGTTGATCGCCAGCATGGCGAGTGGTATGCTCAGCTTTCGCGTGACCGGAATCCGAAGAAAACACCTTTAGTTGATTTCTGGAAATGCCCCTATCACAACAGCCGGGCCTGCTTTGAAGTGCAGGAAAGGCTGGAAACCATTAGTAATGGAGGTGAGATTACATGACTAAAAAAGTAGTCACTTTTGGTGAAATCATGATGCGCCTGGCACCGCCGGGCTTCCTCCGCTTCGTCCAGGCACGTTCCTTCGATGCCTCGTATGCCGGTGGCGAGGCCAATGTAGCCGTCTCCCTGGCGAACTATGGCATCCCCGTAGATTACGTCACCCGCCTTCCCGATAACGATTTGGGTGAGGCCTGTATCCAATTCCTGCGCCAATATGGTGTGGGCGTAAACCAGATCGTGCGCGGTGGTGACCGATTAGGGATCTATTTTCTCGAGATGGGAGCTGCCCAACGCGGCAGTAAAGTTATTTATGACCGAGCAGATTCTGCTTTTGCCACCCTCGAGCGCGGCATGGTCAATTGGAGACAGGTCTTCACCGAGGTGGGCTGGTTCCACTTTACCGGAATCTCGCCTGCTGTTTCCGCTGGGGCAGCCGATGTGTGCATGGAAGCCGTCCAAGCAGCCCGGGAAATGGGAGTGACGGTATCCTGCGATCTGAACTTTCGCAAGAAGCTTTGGAAATGGGGCAGGAAGGCTGGGGATGTCATGCAGGAGCTAGTCAATTATTGTGATCTGGTTATATGCAATGAAGAAGACGCCGAGCAGGTCTTTGGAATCAAGGCCCCGGAAACAGATGTGATGGCAGGCAAGGTGGAGGCAGAAAAATATAGGACGGTCTGCGAAGGCTTGGTTGCCCGCTTCCCGGGTTTGAAGCATGTTGCCATCACCCTGCGCGGCTCGATATCGGCTACACACAATACCTGGTCAGGTGTTTTGTGGGATCAAGGCGCATTCTATACAGCCCCCACTTACGACATTGACTTCATCGTCGATCGCGTCGGTGGCGGAGATGCCTTCGGCGGTGGGTTGATCTACGGATTTTTAACCTACGGAGAGAACCGACAGAAAGCCCTCGACTTTGCTGTTGCAGCATCTTGTTTAAAGCATTCCATCCACGGCGACTTCAACCAGGTAACTATTGCCGATGTAGAAACGCTGATGAAAGGGAACGTATCTGGTCGGGTCAGCCGGTAAACAATTTTAAGCTAAGATCAAAAAAGGAGCTTGTATGGCTAATTACACTCGTCTGGAAGTTTATGAGGCAATGCTTACCAGCAGTTTAGTGCCTCTTTTCTACCACCCTGATGTCGAGACCGCCAAAGAAGTGGTCAAGGCCTGCTATCAGGGCGGGGCAAAGTTGATGGAAATCACCAACCGCGGCGATATGGCTTTCCCTGTTTTCACCCAACTGAACGCCTTCATCAAGGAAGCAAAACTGCCACTAATATTAGGTGTCGGCTCCATCATCGACGCTCCCACTGCTGCCCTGTATATCAACCATGGCGTCAATTTCGTCGTCAGCCCAACCTTGAATCCTGATGTGGCTCGCTTGTGCAACAGGAGGAAAATTCCCTATATCCCAGGAATCGGAAGCGTTACAGAAATATCCGATGCTGAAGAGTTAGGCGCTGAAATCGTCAAGATTTTCCCGGGGAATTCCGTCGGCGGGCCAGAATTCGTGAAGGCGGTCCTTGGACCCATGCCCTGGACAAGGCTGATGCCCACAGGCGGAGTCGAAGCGACTCAAGAGAGCATCCATTCCTGGATCAAAGCCGGCGCCTGTTGTCTGGGTATGGGAAGCAATATCACCCGCAAAGAATGGCTTGCCAACAAAGATTTTCAATCAATTGAGAATACTGTCCGGCAAGTGTTGGAATGGATTAAGAGCGCGAGAGAGAAGAAATAGACCTAAAAAATCCGGAGGGTAAAGCAACCATGAACGATAAAATTAGCATTGGGATTATCGGTGTGGGTCAAATCGGCAAAGCCCACGTGGAACGTTACCAAAAAATTAAGGACGCAGAGATCATCGCCATTGCCGATATTGACGAGAGCGAACTCAACCGGGTTGCTACTCAATATAAAATTCCTAACATTTACACGGATTTCCGCCAGCTCTTGAAACGCGACGATATTGTTGCTGTGGACGTGTGCTTGCACAACAACCTGCATATGCCCGTTACGGTAGCGGCTCTGCAGGCTGGCAAGAATGTGTATTGCGAGAAGCCCATGGCTGGGGCTTATTGCGATGCAGAATTGATGTTGCGAACCGCGCAGGAGCTGGGGCGTAAACTGACCATTCAGCTCAACACGCTTTTTTCCAAAGAAACTAAAGCTGCCAAAGTCCTCATCGAGGCTGGACGCCTGGGAAAGATCTATCATGCTCGCTCGACCGGTTTCCGTCGCCGCTTCCGTCCATATGTCGATGGATATGGCAGCCCATCCTTTGTTCAAAAGCACATTGCTGCCGGTGGGGCGATGTACGACATGGGGGTTTACCACATCGCCAATATGTTGCATCTCCTAGGCAACCCCGAAGTCCTGCGCATCTCGGGCAAGACTTACCAGGAAACCTCCATCGACTCAGAGCGCAAAGAGTACAGCGGTTACGATGTCGAGGAGCTTGGCCTCGGCCTTGTCCGCCTGTCTGGAGGAATCACCCTGGACATCATTGAAGCCTGGGCGATCCATATGAATGAATTCGAGGGTTCTTATGTCGTTGGAAGCGAAGGAGGGGTGCGCCTCCACCCATTCGGTTATTTCCATAACCTCGGCGATATTGACCTGAATACCACCGAGGTTATGGAAATAACCGAATGGGTGGAGGCGCA
>Ga0233418_10000280_pt1 | contig 10441 bp, 13 predicted proteins | sample Sediment_Towuti__FD_189021 | JGI IMG/M metagenome (GOLD analysis project Ga0233418, IMG submission 189021) | Sediment microbial communities from Lake Towuti, South Sulawesi, Indonesia - Sediment_Towuti_2014_1_MG | ecosystem: Environmental > Aquatic > Freshwater > Lake > Sediment | place... | reverse complement strand
TACTAGTCAAAATACTACTAGTCAAAATACTACTAATTCTACTATGCTTAATTCCAGCAAGAAAAATGATTCAAGTGTGACGGTAATTAATGCTGTCGGAGACATAGATTGCTCTAATCGTCTTGATGATCAGGTCAAATCGGACAATCCTGACCTCTTTATTGCCCTGGGAGATTTATGTTATAAACGTAATTTGAATAACTTTACAACTACATATAGTGATTTGATAAAGGAAAATAAACTGGCTTGCCTAGTTGGTAATCACGACTCCGAAGAAGATGGGAATTTAAAAATTTTGAATCAAACACTGGAATTATGTGGAGATCATTGGTATCGAAAAATTGCAAATGATACCACCCTATTAATGGGGTTAAATACAAACGGAGATAATAAATCACAAACGAAATGGGGACAGTCATTGGTAACAAATGAAACCTTGATGAAAGGAACCAAAAATGTCATTTTACTGCTCCATAAACCTTCACATACCCCAGAGTCGCATCACCCGGCAACAAATTCGACGATTGTAATGCTATCGGGTATTGAAAGCAAGATCTCAAAAGGAGTTGAAGTATATGAAATTTCAGCCCATAATCATATAATGGCCGAGTCAAGTAATGGCCGCTGGTTTATTTCTGGAGCAGGTGGTAGAAGTCATTATGATGCTGTGACCAGCCCGGAATGGTCGTATGTGAATACTAAAGATTACGGATATTTACAAATTAGAATAAATAATACAGATGGCAGCGTGATTGACACTAATTTCTATGGATTAAATGGGACACTGCTCCATTAAGAAATTATATTGCCGAATCTGCTGAATAAATTTCCAAAGAACTATCGTAACTCTCATTTACCTATTCACCCATTAATTGTAAAATTAAAGTTCGGTTTCTAGATCTCGTATCCATTTCTAATAAGACTACTTGCTGCCAAGTTCCAAGTGTCAATTTACCGTTTATGATGGGGATAGTTATACTAGGTCCTATAAGAGATGCTCGTACGTGGGAATGACCATTTCCGTCGTGCCAGGTGTTATCGTGTTCATATTCTATGTCCTTTGGAACTATTCTGGATAACATTTCTGGAAAATCATGTGCAAGCCCTGGTTCATATTCAATAGTTGTTACCGCCGCGGTAGACCCTGAAACAAAAACAGTGACGATGCCATTTTTAATTTTGCTCACATTTACTATATTTAATAACTGTTTAGTCACATCAATAATATCACCTTCTCCTTCCGAGTGCAGCTGAATAATATCAGATAAAACTTTCATATTTAGAAGATTTTCACCTATATCAGGCCAATTACATCATATGTGATATATGGTTGTTACTACATGCTAAAATTGCACATATCATGGTATATCTTTTATCAAATAGCTTCCTAACCTATTAACAAACCATGTCCATCATAGAGAATGGCTCTCATAATTTTGACTATCATTCTCAGTAAATCCTATGTTTCTTAAAGTAACTTTGTATTTTTTTCCTAATGATTCAAATCTCATGATATTGATGTATTAGTCGTAAATTCAGATATGTTTTGAAATTGTCTGGGGTATGATAATTCTCTATTTGGTGAATTTGATATCTTATACTCAAGTGAACATTGTCGTTGTAATCAATCTTGAACTTCCCAATTTATGGTTGTCTTAAATTGCTTGTCTATCCATCCCAAAAATTACAAACATGTATTGCATCCAAAGATGTCTTGGAGTTCTTCAGGGATTCATCACGATCATTTTTCAATCGATATTTCAAGCAAATATCTTCTCTAGCAAGAAAATTCTAAGATAATATTATTCATGAAGTTGTGATTCATTGTAGAAACAACAAGAAGGGTCGACTAAGCTTGTTATCTTCGGCTGCTTCTCCAATAAACAAAATTGAAATTATGTCTTTTATAAAATGTTAACAAGCTCGATTCAGGTAACGGGTGTTTCACTCTTCTGTTATCTTTTTCTGTGTGTCTTTACAATTGCATTTACGATATCTTTTTCCGTAATGATACCCACCAGCTTCTTACGACCCTTAACCTTGTCGATTATGGGCAATCTGCGAATATTCTTCTTGGCCATAATATCCATAACTTTAGACAAAGCCATCGCCGGAGTTCCAGTAACCAATGGATATGACATAAATGACCTTATTGGCTCCTGGAGATTAAAATTGTCTATTAGACCTGCAAGTTTGACCACATCTCTTTCGGTTATTATACCTACAGGTTCGATACTTTCCGTTTTCCAATTCATAATAACCACAGAGCCAACATCGTTATAATACATAGCTTTGCAAACAGATTGAAAGGTGGATGTTACCTTCTCTGTTATCACCTTTTTAGTCATAAACTTTGCGGCAGGGAATGAATAAATGTCCATGATACATTCAACCATTAACTTGGTAATATTGTTTTTTATTTCAACAGTATTAGTTAATTAAACCAGTTCAGCTCATGTTATTGATGAAGAATCTAGTTCTTTCTGATTTACTCTGATCCTTGATATTCTTTCATTATTTGGAAGTTAGAGTAATTGAAAATAAATATCCTAGTTTAAGATCTCTGAAATTAGTTATATTTCCATCACCCACGAAGACGTACAATGTTCCTCGGCCATGCATAAGGTCATTAGGTGAATTTGCGACATACATGTACAATTGAGAATGATCATATTCTCCATCTTCTGTTCCGAGTAATACGGTTTTATTCCCATAACTAGGTAACAGAATTGTATTTTCATGCGAAAAGTTTCCAAGCCAAGGCATTTCAGTCTTGTTACCACTCAGTACGTCGTATGCTATTACAATACCATCATCTATCTCTTCATTGCTAATGAAAATGGGTCTGGTAAATCCATATCCTTCAATCAGGTAAGCAGAACAAAATACGTTATATTTTCCTGTTCCATTTTCAATTAATTTGCCAGCAAGAACAGAACCATTTGTATTCAAAGTAAGTTTTGAAACTTTAGCATATTCCCCATCATCTTCGTGATCTAGTTCGTGATTAACGAATACATCAATTGTTCCATTTTCATTAATAAACGCTCCCATCCCATCAGGATTTTTTTGAAAAATATAGTCATCGTCTAGGGTGTCATTAGTAGTTATTATGGCCTTTATTGAGGAATTACTGTTCGACAAAGGTTGCAGAAAGGGTTTACTTGTAGTGATGAATGCCTCAGCAGCGCTCATTTTTGGACCCGATGGTGTGGACTCTACAAGACCTGTTATGAGAAACAAAGAAATGATTAGACAAAAGGCGATTAATCTGTTTGGTTTAGTGTACATAGATGCCCTTTTTACCATCAATAAATTTAATCTGATCATAACGATTGATTTAGATCTAGATGAATAACATAGATGACAATTATTCATTCGACTTTTTGTGGGCTCTTAGCTGAATGACATAGATTATCCCACATAAACAGGGAAAGCCCAATTTGGAATTTGGTAAATTTTACACGTAACATAAGAAACTGCTTCAAAATTTGGCTAGAGGTTATCTTATAATGAATCTAAATTAGAATTTCTCAATGTTACCAAAAAAGAATCTGGAGTTATTTTTAATCTTCTTCTACAAAATCCCAGTAATTCGTTATATTTTGCATTTCTTTCTTCTTTTTCAACGGCTATGATCTCTTGAATTTCAAGTGATTGTTGTCCCAAAGAACTCAGTAATTCAATCGTAAAATCGTAATCATGAATTGCGCCAAGTATATCTTGAAGTTTCTGAAGAGTTTTTCTTAGTCTTAGCACCATCTTGTTTTCTTCGGGTATTAGTTCCAACAAATACCTCAGCTTTTTGCAAGCAATTCTTAATTCATGTAATTCTTCTAGTTTCGATGAATTTGTAAGCACTATCGGAAATCTTGACTCTATCGTTGATATTAAATTTGATAAAATCTTTCCACATCTTTTTTGTAGTTCTTTTTCTGTTACACCGATCTTGTCTACGACCTTGCTTGTATCTATCCTTTTTAAGGAACGCGCTATTGTCTTAGCATGTTGTAACTTTGCACCTCTTGATTCCTTCAATGATTCAAGCAGGCTATCTCTTTGAGTACTTGAAGGATATTTTTGTATCTTTTCATAGATAATATCTAAATCCCTAATTTCGCTATTAACGTTAAAAAATTCCTTACATTTTAGATGATAATCAGATAAAGAAGAACGACTCCTATTTTTCTTTGACAACAGCATAAATGTAGCATCAAGCCGCCTGATAGCAGTTCTAACATCATGAATCTGCTTCGCATTTGGGGTCTTCAAATAGTTATTAATCCGATTATTTACCCTCTGAAGATTTTCATTTAACCTTGTCAGGAATGGTAAGAGATGCAACATGTAGACTAAGAATAGGTAATTTGATTTATTAGTTTTCTAGAATGCTTAAAAGCAAAAACCTAAAGTCAGTTGAATGTGGCAACATAATAAACCAGATTATTGTAAATTGAGTATGAATTTCACTTTTTTATCTATTTTCAATCTAGGACCACGTATTTGCTCATGTTGCCTTCAAGACTTTAATCACATATCAGTTTCGTAATCCAAAGAATCCGGATTAGCGGAAATGCTAGCCTGATTAGATCCTTAAGGTATCTGATGCAAGTGTGTTTTTCGGAAATTAAAGCATACAATTCGATTTAGTTAAATTTATCATTGATTCGATTGATTATTGACAATTCAGCTTCAAGGCTTACTCCTTCTTTTTAGTTTGTATTTTAGATTCTATTATTCCTGTGGGATATATTAAAATTGAAACCGACTTTTATGACTAGCGTAACAAGAATCAAGACCGTAGATTTAATTCCTCCTTTTGAGAATATCAGCAAATTAACAATAAGAATGAATTGATTTGTATGAACTAAACACAGGATTCGGGCATTCAATTCATGTATGGATCCCCACTTTTCAATAATTCACTTACCTTCTTAATGCCAGCCGCCGTTAATTCGTTTTTTTCATCATAATCCTGATTTGGTTCTAATAATTTACTGTTAAAGAGGTTTGTGATGGCTATTCCTGTTTCTAATTTGCTATGAGGCCATGACATAAACTCAGGAAACCTAAGTATTTCGATTACAATTTCTTCAAGATTTTTTTCATTTGCACTTTTTTTTGATTCAATCTCTAATTCTGAAAACCAGAACTCATGATCTTCACCTACTAGTATTGAAGTCATATCAATATCAAACTCGAGCTCTATCTGTCCAGAGGTTTTGTTAACTGCGCCTATGATTTCTCTTTTTGTTTTTCTATTTTGTATTATCAATAGTCCAATATTGCTGAATGTTACTTTGGGGTCGCTATTATAATATCCCTCAGCACCATAAAGCATTATATTCATTTTACACAAATTATTGAGTATATCATGAAATGCTTGTTTAGACCAATTTCTCTCTATCTCCATCCTGTCAGAATAATTTTTTTTTATTGTTTTGACAACCTTCAGGGTTACCCTGTAATCTTCTTTGTGGAATGTTCTTACTCGCAGTTGAATCTTTTGAGATCCTAGCTTTCTATCTGGAGTATCGTAGTACAGATCATGTATCTTTTTTTTTCCTTTTTTTACTATTACATAGGATCTATTTCGAATTAAATGTTGAATTTTTTCAAGTACAACTTTCATATTACTGGATGAAAATAGCAATGCAGCTTCAACTTCAGACATTTTGCACATTAAGTTATTTGCATCATTCATTTTAACTTTTGAATATTGAATTCTTCCACACTTGTTATCCACATATTACTAATAAGATAGCCATTACTCAGTGTAATTACTGAATTGATATTATAAGATGTGTCAGTCGAACTACTTATGATTATCCAGGCCCTCTACCTCAGAAGCTAGAATATGCACTAGTATTCTTGAAATTCATAAATATGATAATAAATAAAATAATACATGAACGAAATAGCAAAAATTCCAAAAGACTATCATTCGATTATGCCTGTCTTGATTGTAAAAAATGGGGATGAAGCAATAGAATTTTATAAAAAAGGTTTTGGTGTTGAAGAACGATGTCGTATGAAAGGCCCGGATGGCAGGGTTGCTCATGCTGAATTGAAGTTAGGGGATTCTGTCTTCATGTTGTCAGATGAATATCCCTAGATGGCGTGTCATTCTCCAAAAACAATAGGTGGAAGTCCAGTTTCCATTTATGTGTATGTAGATGATGTAGATTCGGTTTTCAACAAGGCGATTTCCGCAGGAGCCAAAGCATTAGACCCTGTTAAGGATCAATTCTGGGGTGATCGTCATGGTAGACTCGAAGATCCATTTGGACATCTCTGTTCAATAGCAACACACAAAAAAGATCTTTCAGAAGAGGAAATGAAAAAGGCTGCAGAAGCTGCTTTCTCCCAAATGTCAAAGTAAATTTTTGCTTTTCATTTTTTCTTGCATTTTCAAAGTTTCAGCCACAATTTCAAATAGGATTTATCGCACAAGGACATTATTACAACTCAAACTTTTTTTGTATAGCTTGAATAGTAACAAGATGTTAAACTATACTATATATTGACGATAATAAACCATATCCTGCATAAAACAGAAATGGTCTATATGAAAAATATAGTAATCAATTTTGCAGGTGATGTATTGCTTGCCCAAGCTGTAAAAAACTATCTGACCTCTCAGAAGGTAGTATCTACTATATTTATGGAACATGAAACTGACGAGTTAAGGGTATCATTAGCAGAAGATAATAAAAACAATGGTATGAAGATCATTAAAGAAATTCTGAGACATTATTTGGATTCCCATAATTTAACAAGACATCAAATCATCCAATTAGAAAATATTCTTACTGTGGGGATTCCGAAAAAGATTGAGGAGATATCAAATCTTCTTATGTGTGAGATATGTGGTTGGAGATTAAATACTGAAGAGGAGTTGCTTGTCCATAGAAGAATCCATTGGATTTAGAATCACAAGAATAGTATTGACATATATTTAAAAGAACCATAAATTGTTTGTTTTGCATGAAACCGACATTAATTATTTTTTCAATATTGGCATCTCTTGTTTTTTCTTGACAGAAATCTTTCTTTCGTATGAATATTTATTTTTCACAACTCTCATTTCATTGTGAGGAATGAATAATAATTTATTATTAAAGGTAACAGACGCACAAGAAATACTGCAACATGTAAATGCAGTAAACGATACTGATAATTATATCGATAAGAATCTTGTTACTTCACGAGAAGAGTTCTCTGGAAATATCCCTATAGGATTTTGGTCGCCTGTCAATAACAGTTATGTGCTTCAGCATCTTAATGGTGCAGAACGGAAAAAAGCAATCGACATTTTGCTCAAAATGGCATATCAAGAGTACTATTATGTAATGAATAACTTTGAGGATACTACAGCAGTTAAAACTACAGATGAATTGTTAGATAATGCAAATAAAGCCAATTGAAAAATAATAATTATTCTATTACCTCCTTCAGAAGGAGGTGTTAACACTAGCTACAATTGGAAAGCTGGATAAAATATTTTAATTCTCTTTAGAAGAAATATCCGAAATCATTTGAAGGTATTATAATCGACGATTTCAACTGGATAAGTACAAAATCTAATACCAAGTTTAAGAATAACATGGATTTCATGGAATATACGAAGCTATTTGCTGAGCTCGAACATAAAAGTGAAGATGTAAAATTTACCCCACAGTGTATTTAAGCCGCAAAAACGGGATTGGTTGTGAAGAAATATAAGAATTTCATTGATGGTTTAGTGGTGGCATGTGGATGTTACTATAATGTTTTTACCCTAGACAAGCAATTGCAAATATTTTCAGAAATTTTATACAAGCCCATAAGATATGTAGTATATCCAACTATAACTTACAACTGTTCCAAACTTCATAACGACTCACCCACAGATCTCCTAATAGAGACCTCTCTATCAATCGCATCAAACTCATCTGATAGATTAGTTATTTGGTGAGACGCTGATAATCCTGTTATACAGCAACATTTGGAAAATCGACATGATAAACGCTATCTTTCAGATATCTCAAACTTTAAAGAATTGCAGATAGATGAGGAAAATATTCATACTGAAAGTAAATCAACTGTCACAAAAGATTTTCATAATACTTGTAGTAGTTGGACCAAAAAATATAATGATGCATATGACAAGTGGATTAAATTGCGTGAAGTTGGGGATAGTAATGATTGAGAAAGGAAAATACTAAAGTAACTTGAAATATTCTAAGCAGTTAAATTACGAAACTCGAGTGTGTATGGAATTGTGATGTACAATTCATTGTTACTTTGGGCAATGTTTCTACTTTAGATACTCTAATGCCTTTCTCTCTCCTTGCCTAATCAACTCCTTTATAGTATCCAAAGAAAAGTCAGCGTTTTGCAGAGGATAAGGTGTTTCTGGATTGATCCTAGTGATCCTGTTTAATTTCAGAATCTTGGCGCCGTGTTTTTGAACAAGTGATGAATGCTCCTTAATAATATATTCAATCTTGTCTTTGTCAATTTTTGATTTTTCAGATTCCTGAAATACGTCGTATAAAGCCTCAATCAAGTTTACATGTCTTGTTATGAGTCTAGACATTTTTTCGAGGTTTTGAGTCTTGTCACTAAACATGATATCTTTAACCCTTGACATAACTTCGGTCATGTTCGCTGGGAGCTTTTTTATTTTCCTTGGATAGTTTTCCACAACGAAAATATTTTTGTTCCTACTTGGAGATGCTACCATTACCTCTCGTATTGGAGTATTACTTAACAACGACCCATCCCAAGCAAATGTCCCATCACTTACTTCCACCCATGGAAATCCATATTGTGGATATCCTATAGTAGCAAGAAGATGTTTCATTTCAATTGGTATTTTATAACTATCGAAAATAAGTGGTTCTGCCGTAAGTACGTCAACTGCAGTAATTATGAGGCGAGTATTGGTGTTATTGTTACTATTATCAGTATTTGAATCATTTTGACGCACTTGTGGGGAAAGTTTTCTAAAATCTATATATTTTTCGATCGTATTTCTCAGAGCAGAGTTGTCGTATATGTAAGTCCATTTCCATGGTGGTTGAACATATTCTTTTAGTTGCGAGAGATTTGAATTTGGTATGTTGAAATTAAACCACCGTGGAATAAAAAAATTAGGTACTCCAAAAAAAGCAGCGTTTATAGACGCAGCAGGTGACCTCTTCAACTTGGTTTGATATTTTTGGTAATCAAAATCAAAAGTGAAAATGTCCGGTACTATGTTATAGCTACCTTGTGCCAGCTCCAACCAAAAATCCTCCAAATCCTTCTCAGGTGTATCATTCCTGCTTCCTGCAGCTATTGCTCCATTAATACCACCTATTGACGTGCCCGCTATGATGTCAAATTTTACATTTTTCTTTGCAAATGCTTTGAATACTCCACATGCAAAAGCGCCAAGAGATCCGCCTCCCTGTAATATCAATACATTTTCAGTGCCCTTTTCATGTTTGTGATTAACCATTATAGTTAATCATTATACATCATAATACAAATAATCTTAACGTTTTCTTTTTGAAAAACCTTCAGATATGGATTGCCTGATCTTAACTTTGCAAACGAAATTAAATTGCCATGAGATAACAATTTACAGGTTTGTTCAAGCTATGGTAACTTTACCTTCGGATAGCAAGATTTTGAACTTGGTCGTATAACTAAACTTGGTTGTATAACTATTAAAACAATGTTGTGCAACGAATTTTGATGAAAAAAGAACTTTACATGGGAACCATAGCCTTAATGTTCACATTTGTATTAATGTACATACCAATAGGACATGCTCAAAATATGACATCGGGTGTAATGAATAAGACGGGAAATGCAAGTGCAAGTATGAATCAGACTGCTTCTGAATTAGGAAAAAATAGTACATTAGAAAATGTCCTGAATAAAACTAGAGGAGTCGGTAAAAAGATGCTAGGTGGCGTGGCAGATGTTGTCAGCAATATTAGCGAAGAGGTCAAAGAAGGCATAGAAACAAGCAAATGATCTCTTAATTTTTTATTTAGAGATCTCATCATTTATCGAATGATTTTGAATTTGAACAAAGTATGATTTGTGAAATTAAGATTTACATGATAGATATCTTGATAGAATATTAACTTATGATCAATAAGATTGCAATCAATGTTGACATCGAAATAGTTAGATATTGTTTGGTTAGAGGGCATATGCTAATTTCAGCATTTTCAAATGTTATGGAGTGTGGGATATTAGATGGAGAAACATTTTGAGAACTTCTGAAGATAGCCTTTCAAAAAAATAAAAACATAGTAAAGGAATTGAAAAGATTGCCACCAACGTTAAAGTCGTTTTGTATCAACCATGGCGAGCATAGTGCCAACCCTTCCGGCGTACAACAGTAACGAATGTGACATTGTAATTGATGGAAACAAAAAAATCTCATACAAGATGACTA
>Ga0233418_10000279_pt1 | contig 10443 bp, 10 predicted proteins | sample Sediment_Towuti__FD_189021 | JGI IMG/M metagenome (GOLD analysis project Ga0233418, IMG submission 189021) | Sediment microbial communities from Lake Towuti, South Sulawesi, Indonesia - Sediment_Towuti_2014_1_MG | ecosystem: Environmental > Aquatic > Freshwater > Lake > Sediment | place... | reverse complement strand
AAAGATATGCAAAATTCTAGAGAATTAGTTAGATTTCAGATTTGATTAAATCAAGAGCAGTTTTTACCACTTGAACCCCTTCAATTAATCCAATGCTTCCCATCTTTGCTTCATTTTCTGTAACTCTGACTGTACCGTCTTTTTTAATCGAGTCTCCAGAAACAACTAGTGGCACAGGATCATCGCTGTGACCTTTATTAATACACGGTGTAGAATGATCTGCAGAAATTACAACCGCAACTCTACTCGTATCAATATTATCAAGTAATGTTCCAAAGAATCGTCTGTCAATTTCTTCAATGTTTTTTGTTTTTCCAATAGCATCACCATCATGTCCAAATTCATCTGGTCCTTTCAAATGAACGTAAATGGCATTTTGAGTTTCCATTGCTTTTGCTGCCACTCTTGCTTTTTCTTCATAATCCGATAAACCTCCTGCTTTGAATGCCTTCATTTTAAGAACCTCAGAAATTCCTAATTCAACTGGCATATCTACAATACATGAAAAATTCATCGAATACAAATCATTAATTGGTTTTACTACCGGATATCTATTCCCAGCATCACGTAACAATATACTACTGAGAGCCTTTTTTCTATCTCGATTTCTTCTCTGATTAACATCACTTCGTTTCATTACGCTTAGAGACTGTTCAGTAAACTCATTAACTAATTTAGCAGTAAGAATTGCACTTGGGGATTCATTTAAAGGAAGACACTTTTCAATTTTCATAAAATCAGTTACTGCTTTGGCTATTCCCATCCCAGCTACTCTTGAATATGCTGGATCAGTATTGGTAATATCTGAGGAAAGAGGTTTTCCATTGCATCTTATCCTTACTGTAACTCTATGACCAATTGTCGGTGCTACTACTACCGAAGTATTTGGTACTGAAAATTTAGTATTTTGCTCAATTTCTTTGGCAATTTCTAATGCGTCATCTCTTTCGATTCTTCTACCAGCTCTTCTATCTATTATGATTCCTTCTTCATTTAATGTTGCAAAGTTTCCCCTTAATGCCAAATCTCCATCTTTGAAATCTGTTCCAACTCCTATGGCCTCAATTACTCCTCTTCCTACATAGTCATCATGTAGAAATTTGTATCCAAGCATATTGAAAACAGCAATATCTGATTCTGGAGCAATCCCTTTGCCAACTGAAATCACTTCACCTATGGCGCCATTTTTTGCTATTTTGTCAAGGTTGGGGGTAACTGCAGACTCTAAAGGAGTCTTTCCTTTTAGATCTGGATGTGGAAGATCACCAACACCATCTAATAAGACATAGACCATATGCACATCAGAATTTTCTTTAATGCTGATCAGCTCCATTTTAAAAATTTTATATGCTCACTTTAAATCTTGCAATCACTTTGACTAACTTATCTAAAAATATCGATCCACAGAAAGCTTTTAACACGTAAATTTTTTCTGTATTGGTTATGGGAGAGATGCGTAAAGACTCTATTCTTGAGAGATTTATGATCATATCCTCAGGTAACGGTAAATCTTCCGACGGTAAAAAATCACCCTTTGCCCCTGGAAATGAATCTATGACAAATCCTTCTGTTCTTTCATTGGTAGCAAAAGACGGCATGCTACAAAGACTACAAGATAGCGAGGATAATTATGTTAAAGGTTGGTCAATTAGGGTTTTTGAAAGTAAAACCCCCGCGGTATCGACCAAAACCGAAAACACCTATAGTGATAAACCACACTATAGCGAACCTGCATATGGCTATCACTATATTGTAGTTGCCTCACCAAATCCACAAGACTCTTTTGCAACAATAGATACCGAGCAGTGGTCTAATATCCTTGTAGTTATTCAAGATAGGCTCAGATGGCTGTATACTCAGAAAGGAGTTACCTATGTCTCAATTTATGCAAATCATGGCAAGGAGGCTGGCGGAGAAATTTCTCATCCTCACCTTCATGTTGTAACCTTTTCCACCATTCCTCCAGTTATTGATGCAGAAGCAGAAGCAACACACAAAATTCTAAATGAAAAAGGCGTTTGTGCATTATGTCAAACAGTTACTGCTGAAACAGGAGGTCCAAGACAAATTTTACAAACCGAGGGATTCATTGCATTTTGCCCGTGGGCTCCTTCATATCCTTACGAATTTTGGATTTGTCCTAAAAAACATACTACCAGTTTTTCAAAAATTACTCAAAAAGAGATAAACGATCTTTCTTTAATTTTACGTGCAACCTTAGGAGGTCTATCAAACACAATCCAGAATTTATCTTACAATCTTGTATTTCATCTATCCCCAGAAAAAAAGAACAGCAGACAAATACACTGGCATATTGAAGTATACCCAATTACTGATGCTTGGTCAGGGTTAGAGCGTGGTTACGGCGTATTCTTGAATAAAACCTCTCCTGAGCAAGCAGCTGAAAAACTAGGTGCTTCATGCAGAAAAGAATTAGCCAATCTAGTTGGAATCGTATAAAATATCAAGTTATTTATCTTTGATAAAAATTCATGTTGTATGGCAATTGAAAAGTATATAGCTGCTGCAAGTCTTGGCTTGTTTATTATGTTTGTTGGAGAAATTATCACTCTTTATGATTTCCTAATAGATCCACGACAAGAGGTTGAACCAGCCCCAAAAATTTTACAATTTATTTCAATTGGTATTGCTCCTGCAGTAATTTTAGCAGGAGCTTCTTTTATTATGGCAAAAAGATACGGTTCAAAACCAATTGGTGTAATGATACTTGCAGGGGGTAGCATACTTTTGGTTGGAATGATCTTCGCTCAAAACCTTGTCCAAGATATACACAAAGATTACTTGATTCAAACTGTAATTATAACTCCGCCACTCTTTATGGGCGTCTCAATTCCTGTAATAGTTACAGGCATAATCTTACTAAGAATAAAGAAAAAGAAACCTAAAAAAGAATATTTCTAAAAATGATCATAACGCATTCCATTTGAATGCTTTTTGAAACCAATTTTTTCATAAAATGGTTTTACCTCATCAGAACAATCCAATATTGTTTTGTAACAATTATTCTCTTTCGCAAAATCTAATAAATAACGAATTAACATTTCACCAATGCCTTTTCCTTGATGTTCTTTTGATACAACTACATCTTCAATATGACCCACACTTTGACCATCATGAATAAATTTTGGTTCAATAATCATGGACGTAGAACCAACAACCCTCCCATCTAAAATTGCTACATATACGAAATGATTAGGATTTGTTTTAATTTTGTTAAAAATTTCCCTAGCTTTTGCATGACTAAGATTACTTGCCTGCTTTAAGGAATCCATAGACTGTAAAAACCCATTGAAAAGATCATTTTCGTTTAGTTTTCGGATCGTAATGTCAACCATTTCTAGTCATCATATATTGCCTAATTTTTCAAGGAATTGCTGATATGCTTTCTTGTAGGATATTTTGTCCCCAATATCCATAAATCCCTTTTTGGTTAGGAAACTATTGACCACTTTTTTTCTCAAAATAGCTTTTTTGATCACATCATCCATACCATATGGTTTGTTGCTTGGAATTAGATCAAAAACTTGCGGTTCCATAACATAACAGCCTATATTGATATTAGCCTTAATCTCCGGCTTTTCATTCCAACCAATGACTCGACCATTTTTTGATGTTTCAATAACTCCATAATTGAGTTTAGTTTTGTATTCATAAAGACTCATAGTGATAAAGGATTTCTTTTTCAAATGCTGATTGATCATTGTTTTTAAATCAAAATCAAAAATTGAGTCCCCATATACACAAACAAATGATTTGTCAATGAATCTCTCTGCTGTTTTTAACTGCCCTGCTGTTGCCAGAGGTTTGCTTGCAATGGCATATTCTATATCCATTCCAAATCTTTCACCATCTTCAAAATAATCCTCAATTGTTTTTCTAAGATAACTAACACACAAAACTATACTTTTGATACCATTTTTTCTTAGCCATTCAATCAGATGTTCAAGTAATGGTTTTTCTCCCAAAGGAAGCATTGGTTTAGGAACAAATGTTGTATATGGTTGAAGTCTAGTTCCTAATCCGCCAGCTAAAATTACCGCTTTCACGAGTTTGTATTTGAAATTATGGCTATTTATGTTGAAGTATAGATTTCTAATACATTACAATCAAACTTGTCTCACAAAATTTTAGAAATCTTCTCGACTACTTGACTTGGACTAATGCCAAAAATTATTGTCATTGGCTCTTTAGCAAAATCTCCTTTATGAAATATCATATCTGGAGGAATGTTAGAATTTTTAATAGCTTGTTTTATCCCCCATGAAATTGATTTATTTTCTTTTCTTTTAAAATTAGATGGTTCCTTGACTCGATTGTAACTTTTTACCACGAGGCCTTTTTTTTGACCTAAGTGAATTAAACTAGGATCATACTTTACATTAATTGCTGCTCTTATTTGAGGAAATTTTTTATGAATTTCTAAAAGTGCAGAAGCAACATGTTTTGAGCCACCATATTCTAAACTGCCTGCTACAATCACATCTTTACCTGATTTTACAATTCTTCCAGAAACTCCTAGAATATCCTGAGTTGTTTTGATTTTTTCTTTAGAATATACAAAATTAGTCTGACATTCAGGTATAACTGAATAAATATTCTTTAAATTTTGAAAATCATGTATAGCGTCTCTGAGAATTTTTTCATTAGGATCTAATTGAGAAAAGTGAGTAATTGAGATGCCTTTTCCTATTTTTTTTGAATTCTTAATTGAATTATACGTATATTTTTTTGCAAACTTTACTGCATTAAGCAGATTATTACCACTAGCAATTGCAACTGTTACTGCAGAAGAAAAATTACAACCACTTCCATGGTTCACTTGATTTATTTTTTGTCCTGAAACGAGATAGTTTTTAGAGTCTTCCAAAACAAAATCTGAAATTTTATTTTTTTCAAAAGAAACTCCAGTAATAACTACGTTTTTTGCTCCAAGATTTTGTATTTTTATTGCACATTTTTGCAAGTCATGTTTGTTTTTTATTTGAACTCTACCTAGATGTGATGCCTCTGAAACATTTGGAGTAATTACATAAGATAGAGGAACAAGATATTTTATGTAGTCATAAACAGCATCATTTTTTAATATTCTTCCACCAGTTGTAGACTTTATTATCGGGTCAAGAATTATTGGAATTCCTATCTTTTTTAGTTTTGAATAAATTGCTCTAATAGCAGGGGAATTGTAAACCATCCCTATCTTAATTGCGTCAACCTTAAAATCAGAAAAAATAGAATCAATTTGACTTTTAATCATTTTTGGAGAAACTGGTTCTATTTGACTAAATTTTGAAGTATTCTGGCTAGTAATTGATGTAATAACAGTAAAAGCATACGCCCCTAATTCTGTGAAAGTTTTGATATCACTTTGTATTCCTGCACCAGAAGATGGATCAGAACCTGCAATCGAAAGTAAGTTCATTTTCGTTCTCTTCTAGGACTATTGTTTAAATCTAGTAAAAATGTACATACTATGTTGGGCACACAAATGAGTGCAGCACGACGAGGTGTTGCAACTGACCAAATGAAACTTGTCGCAAAAGACGAGGATGTAACCTTAGACTGGCTAATTCCTAAAGTTGCAAATGGTTCAATCATCATTCCAAGTAATAACAATAGACCACAAAAAATTCACAATGTTGGAATAGGTAAAGGAATGAAAACAAAAGTCAATGTAAACATTGGAACCTCAACTTTAAAAATTGATCTTCAAGAAGAGATTGAAAAAGCAAAGATTGCTGTAAAATATCATGCCGACACGATTATGGATCTAAGTGATGGAGGAGATGTAGGAATGATAAGAAAAGCATTGTTAGAGGCTGCTCCAATAACCTTTGGCACTGTACCAATCTATGAAGCATACAATTATGGCGTTGAAAAACACAAAAATCCAATGAATCTCTCTGAAGATGATTTTCTTAATGCCTTTGAAAATAATGCCAAGGACGGGGTTGACTATACCACAATTCACTCTGGAATTACTAAGGAAATCGCAAAGAGGATACTCAAAGTTGAACGGTATGGTGGAGTAGTAAGCAAAGGAGGTACCATCACTGCGGCTTGGATGCTAAAGCATGACAAAGAAAATCCATACATCACTCATTTTGATTATCTAATCGAACTTGCACAAAAATATGATGTGACATTTAGCCTCGGTGATGCCTTAAGACCGGGTTCTATTCTTGATTCACATGATGAATTGCAAATTCAAGAAATGATTAACATTGCACGTTTAACAAAACATGCACACGAAAAAGACATTCAAGTAATGGTTGAAGGACCTGGTCATGTTCCATTAAACGAGGTAGCAGCAAATGTGAGATTAGCAAAATCGTTAATTGGCGATGTTCCATACTATGTGTTAGGACCACTTGTAACAGATATTGCATCAGGTCATGACCATATAGCAAGTGCAATAGGTGCTGCAGTTTCCGCTAGTGAAGGTGTTGACCTGTTATGTTATTTAACGCCCTCTGAACACCTCGCTTTACCAAATTCAGAGGAGGTAAAAGCAGGTCTTATTGCTTATAGAATTGCGGCACATGCAGGTGATTTGGTAAAGTTGAGAGAAAAAGCAATCAAATGGGATATGAAAATGACTGAAGCTAGACGTACTCTTGATTGGGAAAAACAAATAGCATTATCAATTGACCCTGAAGAAGCTGCACGTATCCATGGAAGAACTGGTCAACACCCAGGTAACAACGTACCTTGTACAATGTGTGGTGGTGCATGCGTATATGTCATGTTGCCTCAACAAAGAAAATATGAAAAAGAAAACGATAAACTAGAGCAAGTTAAGTAAAACTTTTTCTAGACTAGGAACTGTTTCATAATTTGAAATCTCTTCTACATTAATCCATTTGTATTCTGAATTTTCCCAATTAAGATTTATTTTTGGATTTACTACCTCAAACAAAAAAGCATAGATCTTCCATTCATGATTTTCATACTGTGGTGATATGATTCGCATCTCCTCTGCTTCCTTTACTAATTGTATTTGATCATGATTTATTCCAAGTTCTTCAAATATCTCAATTTTTGCTCTAGACAGTGGTGTTTCGTTTTTCTCTATAATACCACTTATGCCTGCCCACAAGCCTCTCATGCTTTTTACTTTATCACTTCTTTTTAAAATCAGGATTTTATTTTCGCTTCTAAGAAAACAAGTAATTATCTTTGTTGAATGCGTCATTATTTTTTTTCAATTGAATTTACCATCGTTGTTAATTTTTTATACGCACCCTCAAGGTCAGAATTTTTACCTAGTCTCTCTTGGCTTGATTTGATATATGTTAGAATTTCTTCAGATTTACCCTCTTGAACTGAAGTCAATAATCGACCAATATCTTTCCAAAATTCCTCTGCAAATCTTCTAATTTCTGGATTAGAAATTATTGTTTCAATTAATTCAGGAGATTCTGTCATTATGCTTTCAGTAAGAATTTTTTGTGCCTTGAAAGTGGTGCCAGACATTTTTTCTGTAAGTGAAATCTTATCATCTTTTGCAAGTATATTTGCAAATACAACATTAATCAAATGAGTTAAACCTAAAATTACTGCAATTTTTTTATCATGCTCAATGGCATCAATAGTTACAAAATTTGCACCAGGAAAAAGTGACTTTGCAACTGATAATTCTTTTTTGGCATCTTTAATTGGAATTGAAATTATGTGTTGACCTTTGATATTTTTTGCACCTGGACCAAACATTGGATGAATACAAATAGGATAAACCTTTGATGGCATTTTGGCAAGTGCAGCTGCAGTTTTTGATTTTTGTGAAGAAATTTCAATTAAATAAGATCCACGTTTCATCTCTTTTGCAATTAATCTAATAATCTCTGGAGTTCTTCTAGTAGGAGTACATAGTAATACATAGTCGGCATTTAAAACTGCAGATACAAGCGAATTTGATGGGATAATATTTTTTATATTAATTTGAGTTTCCGAATCATATCCACTTACTTCATAACCATTTTCATGGAAATAATTTGCAAACCATCTTCCCATTTTTCCTCCTACACCAATAATTGAGATTGTTTTTTTCATTTTCCTTCCTTTAGAACATCAGCAAGAATGTTCATTCCTTCAACTAATTTTTTTTCGTCTTGACAAGCAGAAATTCTAATAAAATCTTTGTAATCTCCAAATCCCCCACCAGGAGCTACAGCCAATCCATAATCAAGTAATTTATTAGAAAATTCTGTTCCATCAAATCCATGTTTTTTTACTCTAGCAAAAAGATACATAGCGCCATCTGGCTTGACAAAGTCAAGATCAATCTCATTAGCTTTATGAATCACAATATCTAGTCTATCTTTAACGATATTAGAATTATTGGATGTATCTGCTTCTAAGGCCTTCATGGCAACATATTGGATTGGTTCTGACACATTAGTAAGACAGATTGCTTGAAGTTTTGCCATTTTTTCAATTATTTGAGGACTAGATACAGCATAACCAATCCTAAAACCAGTCATGGCGTGCGATTTTGAAAAGGACTGAGTAACTATGGATTTATCATAATGATATGATAGAACGCTTTTCCATTTGCTATAAGAGTACTGGGAATATATCTCGTCACTAAGCAAGTATAGATTGTGTTTTTTTACAATCTTAAATATCTCATCTTGAATTTTTTCAGATAATATTTTTCCTGTGGGATTATTTGGATAGTTTAGAACAATCATTTTTGTATTAGGATTTATTATTTCTTGAATTTGTTCAATTGATGGCTCCCAATTATTTTCAAGATTTGTTTTGATGGTTCTTACTTTGATCCCCGCACTCATAGCACAATCTTTGTATGCAGGCCAGGCAGGTTCAAATACAATTATTTCATCTCCTGGATTAAGAAGTGTTGTAATTGCCAAATAAACTGCATATCTTGCTCCTGGGCACACAAGAATATTTTCTTGCGTTATATTAACTCCAAATTGCTTGCTAGTTTTTTTTGCAAGAGCTAAACGAAATTCTGGTAATCCCTTTGCTTGACCATATTTCACAAATCCTTTGTCATAAACTTCTTCTAATGCATCCTTTACAATTTTGGGAGGAAGAAAATCTGGTTCACCTACTTCCATATGAATAATTCTCTTACCTTGTTGTTCTAATGATTTTGCTTTTAAAAAAATTGAAAGGTGCGTTTGTTGATTTGTTGTTTGAACTTTAACTGATTCGTTTAATAAAAAATTAAGAAATTTAGTACCTAACGCTTCACTAATTCCAATTTCTGAACATAATGAAACAACTTTTGCACGAAGATTTTCTTCCCTTTTTTCATCTGTGACATTCAAATCAAGATCTTTTTTTATAGTTCCTATTTGTTTTGCAATTTCAGTTCTTTTTTTTAATAATCTTATCATTTCAAGTGTAATCTCATCTATTTTATCTCTAAGATTATCTAATTCGGGCATGGCACTATAATACAGGTTTGATAAAATTGCTTAAAAGAGCATGATCTGCTAAAACAAGTGATACAAATGCATCTACAACTGGTGGAGCACGAGGAACCACACATGGATCATGTCTTCCCTCAACTTTCAAAATAGCTGGTTTTTTTGTTTTAATGTCAATAGTACTTTGTTTTTTTGATATTGACGAGGCTGGTTTAAAAGCCACTCGTAAAACGATTGGCATGCCGTTTGATAATCCTCCTAAAATCCCTCCTGCATTGTTAGTTTTTGTCATGATTTTACCATTCTTTATTGTATATGGATCATTATTTTTTGAACCAAATGTTTCAGAACCAGCAAAACCTGAACCAAATTCCACTCCTTTAACGGCTGGGATAGAGTAAAGTGCCTTGGCAAGATCTGATTCTAATGAACTAAAAATTGGTTCACCAAGACCTACAGGCAAGTTTGTAGTAATGGATTCGATTATCCCTCCAAGCGAATCCCCGTTTTTTCTTGCATCAAGAATTGCTTTTTTCATTAGCGCTGCAGAATTTTTATCAGGACACCTTACCTCATTTGAATAAATTAACTTCATCATTTTAGATGTAGGTTGTTTTTTCAACTTAATTTTACCAATTTGTAATGTGTATGCATTTGTCTCAACCCCCAACGCTACTTTGAGTAACTTTCTAGCAATTGCACCACCTAGGACATGGGTCGCAGTTAATCTTCCTGAAAATCTGCCACCGCCTCTATAATCATTGAATTTTTTGTATTTAATTAAAGCAGGATAATCTGAGTGCCCAGGTCTCATCATTGTTGTAAGATTTTTGTAAGCTTGTGAATCGTAATCTTGATTCCAAATTATCATTGCAATGGGAGCTCCAGTGGTGTACCCCCTGAACACTCCTGAGATAATCTCTACTTTGTCTCCTTCTTTTCTTTGTGTAGACACTAATGATTGTCCTGGCTTTCTATAGTCTAGCATTTTTTGAATGTCTTTTTCATCAAGCTCTAATCCAGC
>Ga0233418_10000278_pt1 | contig 10455 bp, 13 predicted proteins | sample Sediment_Towuti__FD_189021 | JGI IMG/M metagenome (GOLD analysis project Ga0233418, IMG submission 189021) | Sediment microbial communities from Lake Towuti, South Sulawesi, Indonesia - Sediment_Towuti_2014_1_MG | ecosystem: Environmental > Aquatic > Freshwater > Lake > Sediment | place... | reverse complement strand
ACGAGCCAGTAAATATCTTATCCCATACTGCACCTACTACGAGGTATCTTGGTTCCTTTGCAAGGTCACGGACAACCATTATAGACCTCTCTATCGGTTGGATAAAGAGATCATCTTCTTGAGGAATTGGATCTGTTCTAAGCAACTGCTTTTTTGAAAAATTAGCACTGATTTCTTTTATTGCAGCATCACTGCCATTTTCTATCTTGAAATTTATATTCCATTTGTCGTCTACATCACCGAAAACCATTGAGACCGTTGAATCTTTGAGACTGGATTTGGGTCCATTACTGGTCAATGAATATTTTAGATTCATGCCATTTTCTATGTTACTACCTATTGTCCACAGGTCTTTTGATGTAGGCGGATTAAAAATAGAGGGACCTCCACCTGAAAAACCACCATTTATGGCAATTATTGCGACACTTACCAAAATTCCAACTGCAGCAAATATTCCCGCGGATAGAAATATCATCCTTTTTGGAGTCATTGTAGTTACTATTAATCAGGCCTTAAAAAAAGAGAATGTCCAAGACAAAATAAAAAAAATAAAGATTACTGGACAACTATGTCAAACTGACCTGATTCTACAAAGTTGCTTATCCCACCCGGACCAGCTGTTGTTACTAGAACCTTTACTGTAAACTGCCCGGGTTTTTGGAATACTACGTTCTGTATTGCAGTTCCATCAGGAGCAAGTTGATTATCTTTTGCGAAGAACAGTTGGCCTGCAGAGTCAACAATGGCAAAGTTGTATCCAACTTCTGAAGTCAGAACTTTCTGATCATCATAGAATAATATTCCAAATTTGGTATTATTACCAGCTTTTATTGTAACAGGTTCCCATGTGAGACTGATGTAATAGGTTCCACGCTCTGTTCTCTGTTCTAAAGGCGGTATTGGGATTTCTTCTTTGCTTTCAGGCTGCTTTGGTTGGCCCTGGCCTGTCGCAAGCAATTGAAAAGCATACTGCGTTGGAGGATTGCCTGTAGTAATATCTGCATAAGTCTGAGCCTTTATAGGATATGGAAATCCATCCTTAATCCATATAGTGTTGTCAACTCCCTTGTGCCACACAATTGTTGTCGTATCAAACGTTCCAGCTGGAGTTGTTATGCTAGCCTTCCCGGTAGGTGCTATGGGTGATCCTCCTATCGATGCTATTTTACCCCAGTACTGTGCTGTCAATGATTGACCCGGCTTTGAAACAAATGATGAAAGCCATTTTAGCGAATTAGAATAACCACTTCTGTACTTTGTCATCTCTTGTGGAATTTGTGAAGTTCCCAAAGCTGTCAAGTCAAGGTCGCTAAGATGCAAAGTTCCATTGAAAACGCGTCCCTGGTCTACGACAAAAGTTGGAGCAACCCAATAGTTACCAGTCTGATTAAATTCTTTAAAATAAATTGTCATATCAAATGGCCGGCCTGCATTTGTATCCTGTTCTTGTATCCTGTATGTTACATACATGTCATTTATTGCACCATCACCAACATACCAGCGTCCATCAACTTGTGCAAATGAATAATTCATAGTGGTTTGCGAAATTAGCAGGACCGTCGAAAATAATGCAAAACTCAAAAGTGGTTTTAACAAGTTCATTTGAACACCCATAATTCTGTTAAAGTGGTTCAGGCACTCATAAACTTTTACTACACTTTTCAAAAATCGATATAGTTTTACAAGCTTTATTGTTTAGATAAACTAATAAGAGATGCTTAAATCACAAATAGCAAATGTGTGATTGCCCTAGCGTCCATTTTTACGAAGTAGATTTCAAACTATTTGGTATGAAAGTAATACCGTCGCACAAAAATTGTGGAGATCCACTAAGCGACGATCAATTTACCAAGTTTGAAAAAGAACTAATCAAATATTGGGGATTTGAAGAAGCTTAACACAAAATCACATGAAATTCAATTAAGGTTTAAATCCACCTACAAAAATCTCAAAAAATAATACGTCAACTTTATTAATCTCCGATTTAACTTTTCTTTAGGTGAATTTGATTGACTAAGATGTGTAAAGTCACAATAGAAGCTAACGGTATTAACCAAGAAGAAGGCAAAGCATGGGTAGATGAACTCGCAAATATCTACGCAGATATGGAAATTGAAAATGTGTCTGTCTCTGGAAATAAGATTTCATTTGACGCTGGATTTTCCGGTATGGATGATACTCAACCAGACGACATTAAGATGAGACTAGATGAATATCTTACAATGAATGAAGCATTTCAGACAAAATCTATAAACGTTAGTTAAAAAAAGACCTATTTTTTTATTTTCTTTTTCTCAATTATGTAATTAATTCATATTATAAATTCATAATAATCAAAATATTGCAAAATTAATGTTCATATTTAAATACTTGAGATGTTTTTTATATATAGAAGGAAAGATGACTTGCAAAGGAATTTGTATACGACATAAAGCCCAAAAGCCGGTCGGTTCAGGAAGGTATGTAAGCGGTCAAAAGCGTTGCCAGATATGTGAAATTTTCATAAAATGGGATGGATTATGGTGTCCATGTTGTGGATACAGACTGAGAACAAAGCCTAGAAACCTGAAATACAAGGCAAAATTAAGGGCACGAAGGGTAAAGGAGATAGAGCCAATATTGGTTGCTGCTCCTGTCGCTTAATTTTTCAGAACAAGATTACAGTTGCGTTTCATTAACGCAGACATCTTCTTTACCTTTTCATAATCATTTGTTAGGTCTAAGGCTATACTGTTAAGCTTGTGATAGTTCATTTGAGAGGCGTTATCCTTTTTTTCAAGATGACTGCAGACTAGTTTCCCAATATAATAATAGCAATCAGCAAGCAATCCATTGTTTAGCAAAAATTGGATTTTTGAGGATAGTAGTTCTAGGTCATATGTATCTTTGAGGATTTCTCTTAACGCTTTGTAAGACCTGTTTATTATTGTCCTTGTAGCCCTTTCTATTCCCAAACATTCTATGCAAGTTTGAATAGTTTCTTTGATGTAATCTTTTTGGACTTCAACTTGGCGCAATTGGTTTAGTTCATGAATGGGCATTGGCCGAGTCTCTGACATTAAAAGGATACCTTCAATGAGTTCATATGCGGCAATTTTCAGGTTCAATGACGCATTTAGTTCTGCGCTGGCGCTACTATTTTTAGAAACATTAAACAGAGAATCAACTATTCTACGTTTTCCAGCTGCATTAAACAATTTTTTCCTATCATATTTTGGATATTCTGATACCAACGTGTTTGATTCACTTAGCTCTATCATACTGAAAAGAGAAATGTCGTTATGGGTATTTTGATTTTGAAAATTCAAAAATTCCAGAGTATTATTTCCAATTTGAATTATTTTTTTATCAAAATTGTCATCAATGTTACCTCCAAGAATAGCAATATCATACTCACAACAATCGTAAGAGTCATGAGGGCTATCTGCCTTACAACCTATTAGAGCTAGGTCTAGTTCATTATTGTTGCTTACAAAATCTTGAATTTCTTGTGGTAACTTCATTTCTTTATGTAAAATGAATTATTTGTCGTTGCTAGCGGAGATTTTCCATGTCTTCTTTATTTCTAAAATCATTGGGATTAAGTCGAAAACCGCTTACATCTTCGTACGGAATCTCCCTAATCTTCAAATGATAATCAAGTTTTCTTTTTTTGATCTTTGCATGTAACCATAGTGCAAATCGTTGCTCCAAACTTGCAGCCTCTTGCTTGTTAATTTCGGGATGTATTTCAATCAGTCTTTGTACCAATCTCAAATCTACAGCAATATCAAAAAAATCCCATCCCAGTGTTTTTTTGCCGTTAGCATAGCATTTACAATAGTCATGATTCAGATGAACTTCATTTTCGAGTAACTTTAAAAATTCCACAATTTTTGGACGGTCCTTTTCAAAATCAAGACAAGAGCCGGTGATTATTATGGAATTTGTTAAATTATCACTGATTGCAAGATTATCCCCTCTTGATCTATTATTTGTTTCAGAACTAACTTTTCTTATTGTAACTGTATCTCCAATGTTAGTACCAATCAAATCTCTTGTTTTAGACTCAATACGAACTATTTTTCTATCACTCGTTGTATCAGAAGGATCTAAGGATAAACAAATAATATCAGTTCCATTTTGAGAACCAATAACGCTAACAAGGTCACCATCGGAAATGTTCAATGTTTGCATTATTTCTGGATCAATTCTTACAATGTTTCTTCCTTTATCTTGATTTTCATTCTCAAGGACTCGTAGAGAAATTCCAGAATTATCAGACATCTTATGTACCTTGCATTTTTGAATATATAAGAATATTTTCAGATTTGCAATTCGGGTTCATTCTTAAGTCAAATTGCATTGTATATGCAAATCCTGTATTAACGATAATTGCTATCTTGTTATGTAATTTGTGGACTAAACTATGGACTGATTGTCACGAAAAAAGAAAAAAAAGGTCGTCTTTTTGCTTTTGTTGACAGCATGACAAATTAGCTTATGGAATTGATCTGCTGTACAGCTTTCCTTCAAGTGCAAGCTTGTACATCTCAGCCACGTATGGGTTCTTTCCAGGAGTTTCAGCACCCAATTCTACTAGACGTGCATATACTCTTACTACATATGCAAGAGCACCCATGAAAGCAACTACTACTCCCATGTTAAACATCCAGTGGTTCGGGACTGCGAAAATTTCTTCCACAAACCAAAAGTGCCACATTTCATTCACACCAATTGTAAACATGGTTGCAAGATAGCCTATGATAGTTATCTTGAGACCAGTGTTCATCGAGTTTCCAGGTCCTCTAAGTACAGGTACCCTTCTGTCATACATTGCCACAAAACCCCATCCTAATGGCAGGGCCACAAAGTGGCTGTATAACCACCAATGAGCTGGTGTAAATGCGCTGTCTCTAATCGCGGTTTGATGAAGAGATCCATCAACAAAGTTGTCTACTTCAACGGATGCTGCGATTGAACCCAGCATGATAACCATGATGTAGATTTTCTTTAGTCTTTGGATTTCTACTTCTTTTGGAATTAGAGCCGGCATCTGTGCCATTTTAGTCAGGGATACTTCATCGATCTTTTATAATAACTTGAGGATATAGGAATTACAATTTTACATATAGAATTTGCATAAATTACTACAAATCTACATGATAATTATTTTATATATGGTGGAGATACATTAAAAATAGACCGAGTTAAAGATAATCTGCTTTGATAATCATTAATGATAATCATTATAAATCATAAGGCTGTAGGAAATGCTCCCTTTCCTTTTTTCCTAATTATGATCTGGAATCACTCTACATAATATATAAATTATTTTTCTTCCAAGACACTGTCATGAATTTGGGCGGGAAAGTCAGGGCGAAAATATTATTACTTTTGATGATTAGCATGTTTTCTGCTGCTACCGTCGCTCATGGGACAGAAACATCGGGTAATGCATCTGGTACAATAACCTGTCCTGATGGGAAGTCAGAGAAGGGTGAATTATCATTTTCTGCTTTCATGAAGGATTCACCTATCTTTGGAAGTTGGGAGGTTGTTCTTGATGGTTCCTCTGATGATAAGCCTAGCAATGGTGGTTTTTTAGACTCTGGCAAGATTGACAAGAAAAACTATGATTTGGAAGGCAAAGAGACAACAACAAAGATTTGTGACTTGGATAAGAAGGGCGATATTTCAATTCATGGAGATTGTGGAAAGAATGGAAAAATCCAGGTTCGATCTGATTCTGGCTGGAAAGGAACTTTTGAAGGAAACATCGACTGTAGTTAATTAATCCTGGTCGACTAGCTTTTTGTTTGTTAAGTGACAACGATAGCATTGAAAATCATCAATTTTTGAGATACTATTTATTTATGATATTTTTTCCAGACAATGTATTTGCCCAAAGGTAAAATTATCGTCTTCGAGGGAATTGATAAGGCTGGAAAGACAACTCAGGCAAAACTACTGGAAAAAAAATTGGGGCGCAAATGTGTAAGAATTGATTTTCCTGATTATTTAACCCCTGTTGGTAAAGAGATAAGGCAGTTCCTTGATGGAAAAAGAGATTATCCTGATGAGGTAAAAATGATACTCCTGTCTGCAAATAGGTGGGAGAAAAAGGACCAGATAGAGAAAATGGTAGCCAAGGGAACCACCGTTATCATGAACAGATACTATCAATCAAACCTAGTCTATGGAATTTCAATGGGATTGAAACTAGATTGGCTGCTTTCATTGGACAAAGGTATGCCAAAAGCAGATTTAGTAATAGTAATAGATATCAAACCCAATACGCTGGTTAGAAGATCCAAAAATGTGGTTGATACCTTTGAAAAAGATCTGGGGCTAATAAGACGGGTAAAGAAAAATTACAGGATTCTTGGAAAGAAATTCAAATGGCGCATTGTTGAAGGAGAGAATTCCGTCGACGAAGTCCACGGCCAAGTACTAAAAATTGTAAAAAAGTTTGTGAAAATTTAATTCAATGTAGTGTTCATTTCTAATGAACACATGAAATTCGTTGGGGAAATTGCAGATCCTATTCACAAATTTATCCGATTCACGGATCTGGAAAAAAAAATAATTGATTCTAGCGTTTTTCAAAGATTAAGAAGAATTAAACAATTAGCAGGCGCTCATCTAGTATACCCTGCCGCTCAACACTCAAGATTTGAACATTCATTGGGAACAATGCATGTGGCAGGACTTGCGGGTGAACATCTTTTTTCATTAGGCGTGATTGATAAGGAATCAATTCAAGAATTACGTGTAGCTTCGCTTTTGCACGATATAGGTCATGGACCCTTTTCTCATCTTTTTGAAGAAGCCCTAAAGGTTACGGGTAACAAAAATCATGAAACCATAGGAGCTGACATAATTCGCAAGACAGAGTTGAACGATATTCTTTCAGGCTTAGGATATTCTGCCAAGACAGTCAGTGATATTTCTTTTGGCAATTCTAAAGTAAAGTTCAAAAATGAGATAATTTCGGGAAGCCTTTCAGCTGATCTCATGGACTATCTCCCACGAGACGGTTTCTTTACTGGCGTAGAATACGGAAAGGTAGATTACAACAGAATAATAAATTCATTCAGGGTAACTGATAATGAAAGTCTTGCGTTGGACATTTCATCCTTTTACTCTTTTGAGTCGATGATAATCTCAAGATTTGAAATGTTTCGTGCTGTTTATTTTCACAAGACAGTTAGATCTGCAGAAGTAATGTTGCTTCATTCTATTCTACTCTCAAGTGAAGAGTTGAATTTGGCTAGTTTATCATTAAGCGATTATCTCAAGTTAACAGATGACAGCATACTGTGGATGATGTCATCATCACAAAATAACAAGATTGCAAAGGAAATGATTTCTAACTATCTCGAAAGAAAACTGTTAAAATGTGTATATGAGAGATTCATTCGTAAAAGAGATAATTATACAAAACTAAATAGGGACAAAATTGAAGAGTTAAGATTGAAAATAGCAAGACTAGCAAACATCGATGAAAGAAAAATTTTCCTTGATACATATGGCATCTCACTTGTCCCACTTGCCCCAAACAAGAAAGAAATGAAATCAATACTTCTTGTTAGTGAGGACGAATTCTTTAAACAACCAGTTTCTAATCTACCACTTGTAAATTCAATTACAGGTTATCTTGACATGATTAGAGTATATACTAACCATAAGGATCGAAAAAACATTACAAATATATCAAAAGATGTACTAGATAAGGAGCTACCAGAAAAACAATGAGAACTATAGTTTCAAAACAGAAAAAAATCCTTGTCATGAAATTAAGTGGCAGTGTCTTTGATTTCAAGACCAGCTCAAAATCTCTAAAGGAGTATGCTCAAATGTTGCTTGATATTCAAACCAAAGTTCATCCAGTAGTAGTATCTGGTGGTGGAATAACTGCCAGGAATTACGTTAATTTGGCGAGATCTTTAGGAGCTGATGAGAGCAGTCTTGATGAAATGGGAATAGAAATATCCCGGCTAAATGCCAAGTTACTTTCTGCAGCTCTTGGGGATTCTGTATATCCTGTTATACCTTCAAACCTTGAGGAAATTAGTATCGCCTGTCAATCAGGTAAAATAATCGTAAGCGGTGGTCTTCATCCAGGTCAGAGTACTAATGCTACTGCGGCACTGATTTGCGAGAAAATAAAGGCTGATAGATTCTTGAATGCAACAGATGTTGATGGAATCTATGATTCAGATCCAAACAAGAATCCGCAGGCAAAAATGTTCAAAGAAATTACCATCAAAAAATGCCTAGATCTTTTGAATACAGAGAGTACTCAGGCCGGCAATTATGATCTTATGGACATAGTTGCATTAAAAGTAATTGAAAGATCAAAGATTCCTACATGGGTAATAAAATCAGATCCCAAGATTATTAGAAACCTGATTTTGAAAAATAGCAAGACTGGGACAAGGATTTCAGTGTAAAAGTTAGGTAACTATGATTCAGTATTACCAAGGGATGATACTAATTTAGGCATCGTATTGAAATTTTATTATTTTCTATTGTATCAAAAATTTGATCATGTTACAGTCTTAATCTGGCCCTTAAATTCCTGAATACCATCATCTACGATTTTCTTGTATGCTTCAATGGCCTTTTCCTTTGGTAACGGTCTTGATTGCGCCTTTGCGTACCCATCACTATCACATAAAAAAAGCATCACCTCTGATTCTCTTTCCATTTTTCCAACAAGCATTTCATCACCAACGGGGGCAAATCCCTTGCCATCTTGTTTCACAGTGTACGTTAACATAGCATATCCAGTATAATCAAAAAGTTTGAGCTGAGCCTTTTTGGATCTTTCATGGCCAATGAAAGACGCCTTGTGATATTGCATATGTGCATATTGTTTTTGACCTTCTAAAAGGATTTACCTGCGATGAATCCATGAGGAGAATTAACTTTTGATTTGATTCGCTTTATCTCGCTAGAATGATAAGGACGATCTTAGGTGATTGGGACCAAATATCAATATAATTATTATATCCAGATTGCTTATTTTCGAACATTGTAATGTCATCATCTGGAATGTCAGTAGCTGAGCATTTTGATGAACTTAGAATAAGGCTAATTCATATGGTAATATGCATTGCAATTATTACCATTTTTGTAATGAGTTTTAGCATCAAATCAACAATTTTACCTGTTGCGCTTCCATCCTGGGATGGGGGCCCACAAGAAAATCTCAAGCTATACTATCCGATTCCCGATCCACTTAACAATGTGGCACTACAGCTGACAAGTTTCATGAAAGATACATTACTTCCAACCGGGGTAAAGCTTATCCAAATAGCTCCCGGTCAGGTGTTCTTTGCCCAAGTTCACATCTCTCTGCTAATTGGGCTAATATGCTCGCTGCCAATTATCATCAAAGAAATATTTGGATTTATTTCTCCAGCATTTGATCCATCAAAAAACAAGGATGAGTTTCAAGAAAGCAATACTGGTGGCACTGGACAAACTAATCTGGAGGATAGTACAAAGCGTAAGAAGAGCAAAAAGTCATTTTCAAGATTTGGTCTATTCAAGGTAATATCTCCAATAGTTTTACTGTTCATCCTTGGCGTTGTATTCTCATACATGTTTGTAATTCCATTCACACTTAACTTTCTGTACAGGTATGGTGAATCAATAGGAGCTGAAACTTTTCTAACAGTTAATGATTTCATAACATTCGTACTTCAATTCGTACTGGGATTTGGCATTGCGTTTCAGCTTCCAGTCATTATGTATGTGTTGTCCATTAGTGGAGTGACTGACTCAAAATTCTGGTTGAGAAATTTTAGATACGCAATAATAATCATTTCAGTATTTGGTGCAATAATAACACCTGATGGTAGTGGTGTGACCATGTGGTTTATTGCCTTACCGATGATTGCTCTATACGCCATTGGATTCATTGCCATTAGACGAAGAGAAGATAAGGTAATTACTGTTTAGCTTTTTCATATTAGCATATCAATTAAAATAGGATTAGTAGCAAAAGATAATTATCCATTTTTCATATTTGAAACTACGCAGTGAGTAAATTGGATCAATCATCATCAGCACTCCTTCAAAATGATACAGATAAACAATATCTGAACTACTGGAAGGAGCTTCCTGAAAATTCTCGAGTCATGTTAATATCAGCTATTTATTCTGGTGAAAATCAAAAAATCCAATTAAAATTCTACGATCCTAATTTACATGTTATATATTTTTGGCAGGACAAGACTGATCACAAACCATATTGTTATACCAAACTAGAATACCAAAAAAGAGCTGAAGAAATTGCCGCGATTGAAAAAAAGTTCGAGCTTAAGACTATTCCAAAGATCGATTTAATGACGGATAAAGAAATTCAGGCAATAAAGATAACTGCACCCGATCCTCTTTCGATTGGTGGAAAGTGAGGAATTAGAGAAAAACTCAACGTATGGGAGGCCAACATAAAATACCATG
>Ga0233418_10000277_pt1 | contig 10461 bp, 11 predicted proteins | sample Sediment_Towuti__FD_189021 | JGI IMG/M metagenome (GOLD analysis project Ga0233418, IMG submission 189021) | Sediment microbial communities from Lake Towuti, South Sulawesi, Indonesia - Sediment_Towuti_2014_1_MG | ecosystem: Environmental > Aquatic > Freshwater > Lake > Sediment | place... | reverse complement strand
CGCAAGGAGCGCAAGGGCGAGTTCCTCGGCGCGACCGTGCAGGTCATCCCGCACGTCACGAACGAGATCAAGGCTCGGATCCGCCGGGCGGAGAAGGTTGCGCCGGCGGACGTGGTCATCTCGGAGATCGGCGGCACCGTCGGCGACATCGAGTCGCTTCCGTTCCTCGAGGCGATCCGCCAGTTCCGGCGGGAGGTCGGCCCCGAGAACGTCCTCTACCTGCACGTGACGCTCGTGCCGTTCATCCCCGCCGCCGGCGAGCTCAAGACGAAGCCGACGCAGCACTCGGTCAACGAGCTGCGCCGCATCGGCATCCACCCCGACGTCGTCGTCTGCCGCTCGACCGAGCCGCTCTCCGACGACATCCGCGACAAGATCGCCCTCTTCGCCGACGTCGACCTGCGCGCGGTGATCGGCTGCCCCGACGTGCGGGACGTCTACTTCGTGCCCGAGGCGCTGCAGGCGGAGGGGCTCGACGGGCTCGTCTGCGAGAAGCTCGGCCTCGACTGCCGCTCCGCCGACCTCGGGGAGTGGGCCGAGCTCGTCGAGCGCACGCGCGAGCTCGACGACGAGGTCGAGATCGCGCTCGTCGGCAAGTACGTGAAGCTCCACGACGCCTACCTCTCCGTCCACGAGGCGCTCAAGCACGCGGGTGTCCACCACGGCGCCCGGGTGCGCGTGCGCTGGGTGGACGCGGAGCACATGTCCTACGAGGAGGCCGTGTCCGAGCTCGAGCAGGTGGACGGCGTCCTCGTGCCGGGCGGATTCGGCTCGCGCGGCTGGGAGGGGAAGATCCTCGCCTGCCGGGTCGCGCGGGAGCACGAGATCCCGTACCTCGGCCTCTGTCTCGGGATGCACGTCGCCGTCTCGGAGTTCGCGCGCCACGTGTGCGGGCTGGAAGGCGCCAACTCCACGGAGATGGATCCCGAGACGCCGTTCCCCGTCATCGACCTCCTCCCCGAGCAGAAGGAGATCGAAGACCTCGGCGGGACCATGCGTCTCGGCGCGCAGGCGGTCGAGCTGGAGGAGGGGACGCGCGCACGGGAGAGCTACGGCGAGCCCGTGATCAACGAGCGCCACCGGCATCGCTACGAGGTGAACAACGAGCTGCGGCCTCGGCTCGTCGAGGCGGGGCTCGTCGTCTCGGGGACGTTCCAGCAGGGGCGGCTCGTCGAGATCGTGGAGCTGCCCGACCATCCGTGGTTCGTCGCGAGCCAGTTCCATCCCGAGTTCAAGTCGCGGCCCACGCGTCCGGCGCCGCTCTTCCGCGACTTCGTGGGCGCGGCGCTCGAGCGGTCACGCTCGCGCTCGGCCGTCCGCGCCGCGGCGAGCTGACCTCGGAGCGCCCCGTCCTCAACGTCGCCTCGGCGCTCGTCTGGCGCGGCGACGACCTGCTGCTGGTGGAGCAGGCCGGCCCGGGCGAGGAGCCTCACTGGGCGCTCCCGGGCGGCATTCTCGAGGACGGCGAGCTCGTGACCGAGGCCCTGGTCCGGGAGGTCTTCGAGGAGACAGGCATCGAGATCCGCGAGCTCGCACGCCTGGGGTTCGTCCTGCAGGTGGACAGCGGGCGGCCTCCCCGCTTCCGTCGAAGCTCTGGGCGGGAGACCGGATATCTGGCGACGATCTTCACGTTCGAGGTCGAGGCTTGGCGCGGCAACGTTCGAGCGGGCGATCCGGACGGCGTCGTCCTCCACGCGTCGTTCGTTCCACGTGCCGAGGGGATCGCCCGCCTGGACGCCGTCTGGTGGCACGGCGTCACGGCGCGCTACCTGCGCGGCGAGCTCGCCCCGGGCTCGGTCGTCCTCCAGCGCTGGCACGCCGACGGCAGCGTCGAGGACGTCGGTCGGGTGGCTGCCGGGCCAGCGCGCACCACCTTGTAACGTGGCGGCGTGACCTCGGCGCAGCAGTCGCTCACGACTCCGCTCCTCGACCTCTTCCTCGAGCTGAGCGCGATTCCGAGCCCCTCCGGGCAGGAGAGGGCAGTTGCGGACAGAGTCCGCAACTGCCTAACCGGGATGGGCCTGGCGGTGCACGAGGACGAGGCGCCGGACCACATCGGTGGCACGACCGGGAACCTCTATAGCTACTTGCCGGCCACGGCAAGTGGCTTGTCGATCTTCCTCTGCGCGCACACGGACACCGTGCCGCCCGAAGGGTCGATCGAGCCGGTCGTCGGCGAGGACGGGATCGTTCGCAACGCCGCGGGCACGATCCTCGGGGCCGACAACAAGGCTGCGATCGTCGTGATGCTGGAGGCCGTGCGGCGCATCGTCCGGGAGAACCGCCGGCACGCGGGCATCGAGCTCCTCTTCACGCCGCAGGAGGAAGTGTCCCTCCGCGGGGCGGAGGCCTTCGACCACACGCGCCTGCACGCACGCACGGGCTTCGTCTACGACCAGGGCGCGCCGATCGGCGAGATCGTGCTCGGCTCGCCGCACGGGCGGCTCCTGGACTTCCGCTTCCACGGGCGCGCCGCGCACGCGGGCATGTACCCGGAGGACGGTCGTTCGGCGATCGCGGCGGCGTCGCGCGCGATCGCGGACTTCCGGCTCGGGCGGATCGACGACGAGACGAGCGCGAACGTGGGCGAGATCACGGGCGGGACGGCGCGGAACGTCGTCCCCGAGTGGTGCTCGTTCACCGCCGAGATCCGCTCGCACGACGAGCGGAAGACGACCGAGCTCGTGCGCGAGATGCTCGAGACGGCCGCGTTCGCGGCCAGCCTCGGGGAGTGCGCGGTCGAGAGCGAGGTGCGGCCGAGCTTCCCCGGCTACCGCTTCCGCGAGGGCGACCCCGCGGTCGTCCTCGCCGCTACGGCGCTGCGCGCCGCCGGCTTCGAGCCCTCGTACGCGCTGTCCGGCGGCGGAGCAGATGCGAACGTCTTCAACGCTCGCGGTCTCGCGTGCGTGAACCTCGCGAACGGGATGGCCGACATCCACACCCCCGACGAGCGCATCGCCGTTGCCGACCTCGAGGCGATGGTCGACGTCACGCTCGCGCTCGTCGAGGCGGCGCGCGCGGCCTGACGAGCCGTCGCTCCCGTCAGAGCGTCGCGTAGAGGTCGACGGGGACGCCGTCGGGATCGCGGAGCTGCGCGTAGCGCTGGCCCCAGAACGCGTCCCACGGCTCCTTCTCGCCCTCGAAGCCGGCGGCCGTCACCCGCGCGTAGAGCTCGTCCACCTCGCCGGGACGCTCGCATTCGAGCGCGATCCCGATCTGGTTTCCGGTTGCGCGCGCCCACTCTGGCCGAAAGCTCCGGACGACGTCCTCCGAGTCGAGCATGAACCGGACACCGTTCGCGAGAAACGCGTCGACGTGACCTTCGTCCGGGGTCTCCGGCACGTCGATCCCGAGCAAGCGGTAGAAGCGGATCGACCGCGCCATGTCCGAGGTGACGATCCCGACCCCGTTCAGCTCGGGCATCAGCTGATCTCGGCGACGAGGTCGTATGTCGAGAGATCGGCCGACTCGAGGATCTCGTCGATCGCGGCCATCGCCTCCTGGAACGAGGGCGAGTTGCGGGCGGCCGCGATCTGCTCCGCGTTCCGCCAGGCGCCGCCGACGCTGACGAACCTCCGGGGGTTCTCGACGTCGCGCAGCAGGCGGAACGTGACGCCCGGGTTCTGGAGCACTGCCTGATCGGCGCTCTCCTGCCAGCGACGGGCGAACTCCTCCTCCTTGCCGCTCTTGACGATCCACGTTCCCGACGTGTACACGGAGCCTCCCTTCTCGGTTGCCGAGAATCCATATCACTCCTGGAAGCCGGTAGATTGCCGCCGCCATGAGGATCGGCGTCGCGAAGGAGATCAAGCCGCAGGAACACCGAGTCGCGCTGACCCCCGCAGGCGCGCGGGAGCTCGTCCAGCGCGGACACGAGGTGCTCGCCGAGACCGGGGCGGGGATCGGGAGCGCTTTCCCGGACGACGCGTACGAGCGCGCCGGAGCAGCTGTCGTGTCCGTGGACCACGTGTGGGAGCGCGCGGACCTCCTGCTAAAGGTCAAGGAGCCGGTCGAGCCCGAGTACGCGAGGCTGCGGGAGGGGCTGACGCTTTTCACGTATCTCCACATCGCCGCGGACGAGCCACTCACGCGCGCGCTCGTCGAGTCCGGGATCACGGCGATCGCGTACGAGACGGTCGAGACGGACGCGGGCGCCCTTCCGCTGCTCGCCCCGATGAGCGAGATCGCCGGCCGGCTCGCGACGCAGGCGGGCGCCGACTATCTGGAGAAGCCGAAGGGCGGGCGCGGGATCCTCCTGGGCGGCGTCGCGGGCGTTGCGCCCGCGCGGGTCGTGGTCCTGGGCGGCGGGATGGTGGGCTACAACGCCGCGGTCATCGCGATCGGCATGGGCGCGCAGGTCACGATCCTCGAGCGCTCGGTCGACCGCATGCGCTACCTCGAGCAGATCCTCAGCGGACGCGTGAACCTGCTCATGTCCTCGAGCCTCCAGATCGAGGAGTCGCTGAAGGAGGCCGACCTGGTGATCGGCGCGGTGCTGATTCCGGGTGCGCTCGCGCCGAAGCTGATCACGCGCGAGATGCTCGGGGACATGAAGGCGGGGTCCGTGCTCGTCGACGTTGCGATCGACCAGGGAGGCTGCGCCGAGACCTCCCGGCCGACCACCCACGACGACCCGGTCTACGTGGTGAACGACGTGATCCACTACTGCGTCGCGAACATGCCCGGCGCGGTGCCGATCACCGCCACACGGGCGCTGACGAACGTGACCCTCCCGTACGTCGAGCAGATCGCGGAGCACGGCGTGCTCGGTGCCATCCGCGGGAACGCCGAGCTCGCCCTCGGCGTGAACGTCATCGGTGGCCGGATCACCTACGAGGCCGTCGCCGAGGCCCACGGCCTGGAGTACACGCCGCTCGACGACGCTCTCTCGGCATCCGTCGCGTAGAGCCAGCCCATCGTGGCCGCCCGGGAGCGGCTCGGCGACCTGCGGCGTCAGGCGGTGCCGCGCTTGGCGCGGCGGTAGAGCCGTCCACCGCCTGTGGGGCTCCCGCCTCCGTTCGGCGGGGGCTTCTCCTTGTCGGGCTCGTCCGGCTTCTTCGGCGTCCGCTGGGTCGGGAAGATTCTGATGACGCCGAACGTGACCAGCGCGGCCAGGCCGACGATGCCCACGATGTAGAGCGCGAGAGCGAGCAGACCGAGGACTTGGTCCAAAGCCGCCGTAGAATACCGGCGTGTCCGGGCAGCAGATCACGCAGGCAGGGACGGCGACTCTCTAGTGCCTCGTGCGTGCGTGATCGTCCTCGACGCGGTCGGGGCTGGTGCATTGCCGGACGCGGATGACTACGGGGACGAAGGCTCCAACACGCTCGGGAACGTGGCGGCCGCCGTCGGCGGTCTCGATCTGCCCAACCTCGAAGCTCTCGGGCTCGGCAACGTGATGCCGCTCGAGGGCTGCCCACCGCAGCCTGGAGCGCCGGCGGTGGCCGGCCGGCTCGTCGAGCGCTCGAAGGGCAAGGACACGACGACCGGCCACTGGGAGCTCATGGGAATCGTCACCCCGACGGCGTTTCCCACGTACCCGCACGGGTTCCCGGACGACGTCATCGACCCGTTCATGAACCGGACCGGCCGCGGGGTCCTCGGGAACAAGCCGGCCTCGGGGACCGAGATCATCCAGGAGCTCGGCGAGGAGCACCAGCGGACGGGGAAGTGGATCGTCTACACATCGGCGGACTCCGTCTTCCAGCTCGCCGCCCACGAGGAGACGATCCCGCTCGAGGAGCTCTACGAGGGCTGCCGCGTCGCGCGCGAGATCCTCACGGGCCGGCACGCCGTGGGGAGAGTGATCGCGCGTCCCTTCGTCGGCGAGCCGGGCCGCTACGAGAGGACGCCGAACCGGCACGACTTCTCGCTCGAGCCGCCTCGGCCGAACTACCTGAGCCAGGTACGGGACGCGGGAGGCACGGTGTACGCGGTCGGGAAGATCTCGGACATCTTCGCGGGCTGCGACATCGACGAGTCCCATCCGACCAAGTCCAACGTCGAGGGGATCTCGAAGACGATCGAGCTCCTGCGGGAGATCGAGGGCGGTCTCGTGTACGTGAACCTCGTCGAGACCGACATGCTCTGGGGCCACCGCAACGACCCGGAGAACTTCCACCGCTGCCTCCAGGACTTCGACCGCCGGCTTCCCGACATCCTCGAGGCGATGCGGAGCGGCGACCTGCTCGTCCTCACCTCGGACCACGGCTGCGACCCGACCACGCCGTCCACCGATCACTCGCGCGAGCACGCCCTGCTGCTCGCGTATGCGGCCGGGCGCAACGCCGCCGGTCGGATCCACGAGGAGGGCGAGTTCGCGGACGTCGGGGCGACCGTGAACGCGTGGCTGGGAGGCAAGGCGGCCCGCAGGCGCCTCCCGGGCCGCCTCATCGAGCTGTAAGCCGTGACTGTCCTGCTGCGAGTTCGTCACGGTCTGCGGGCCGCTCGGCGCGCATGACGGAGTTACCCTGTGTCCGTGGAGCGCACGACCTGGACGGACGAGCGGCTCGACGATCTTGCGAACCGGATGGACGCGGGGTTCGCGCGTGTCGACGCCGACATGCGCGAGCTTCGAGCTGAGATCGGTGGCTTGCGCCTGACCCTCCTGCGTGTCGGCGGAGGGATCATGATCGGGCTCGTCGGCGTGATCGCCGCGATCCTGGTCAGCCCCGTCGGCGGATGACGGACCTTCATCGGCCGCAACGTCGCGCCGAGTAGCCTGCGCGTCGAGATGTCCGGAGTAGACACGTGATCCGGGTTCCGGAGCTCATCGAGCGCAAGCGCGACGGAGGCGAGCTCTCCGACGACGAGATCTCGGAGCTCGTCCTCGGCTTCACGCGCGGCGAGGTGCCCGACTACCAGATGGCCGCGTGGTGTATGGCCGTGTACTTCCGCGGTCTGAACGGCCGCGAGACGCATGCGCTGACCGATGCGATGGTCCGCTCCGGCGTCATGATCGACCTCGGCGCCGCCCTGGGCCGCCGGGTGGTCGACAAGCACTCGACCGGTGGAGTCGGAGACAAGACCTCGCTCGCGGTCGGCCCGATCGTCGCCGCGTGCGGCGTGCCATTCGGGAAGATGTCCGGCCGGGGCCTCGCCCACTCGGGCGGGACGCTCGACAAGCTCGAGTCGATTCCGGGGTTCCGGGTCGAGCTCTCGGTCGACGAGTTCGTCTCGCAGGTCCGCGACGTCGGTCTCGCGATCGTCGGGCAGACGAGTGATCTCGTGCCCGCCGACATGAAGCTGTACGCGCTCCGCGACGTCACCGCCACGGTCGACATCAACCCGCTGATCGCCTCCTCGATCATGTCGAAGAAGATCGCGACAGGAGCCGATGCGATCGTCCTCGACGTCAAGGTGGGTGACGGAGCCCACGGCAAGAGGACGCTCGACGACGCCCGCATCCTCGGAGAGCAGATGATCGACCTCGCGCGGCGCGCCGGCCGCGAGGTCGTGTGCCTCCTCACCGACATGGACCAGCCGCTCGGCGCCGCAGTCGGGAATGCGCTCGAGATCCGGGAGTCCGTGGACACAGTCGGCGGGAAGGGTCCCGCCGACTTCACCGAGCTCGTCCTCGATGCCTGCGCGCGTCTCCTCGCGCTCTCCGACCTCGGCGTCGACCTCGCGGAAGGCCGGAAGCGCGCCGAGGTGGCAATGACGGACGGTTCGGCCACCGCCGCGTACGAGCGCTGGATCCGCGCTCAGGGAGGGGATCCCGACCTCTCCGTCCTCCCGGCGGCGCCGATCGTTCGCCACGTGCCGGCACCGCAGGCAGGCGTCGTGAGAAGGCTCGGTGCGCTCGCGGTCGGCATCGCCGCGCTCGAGCTCGGAGCCGGGCGCCGACGGAAGGAGGACACGGTCGACCACGCCGTCGGCGTCGTGTGCCGGGCCAAGAGAGGTGACTGGGTTGCGGAGGGCGACGTGCTCGCGGAGGTCCACGCTCGCGACGAGGAGTCCGCTTCGCGGGGCGTCGAGGCCGTGCTCGGCGCATACGAGCTCGGCGAGGAGGCGCCGCGACCCCACGGAATCGTCCTCGAGGTCCTCGACTGACGACGGCGACGTGCCGGAGCTCCCGGAAGTCGAGACGATCCGCGCCCAGCTCGCGCCGCGGCTCGAAGGCAGAACGCTCGTGCGGGTCGAGATCCTCGATCCCCGGCTGACGCGGCCGTACGACCTGTTCGAGGTCGCCGAGGAGCTCGAGGCCGATCGGATCGAGGCCGTCGAGCGGCGCGGGAAGTACCTCGTCCTCCGCCTGGAGAGCGGGCTCGCGCTCCTCGTCCACCTGCGGATGACGGGGAGCTTCGGCTTCGAGCCCGTCACGCACGAGCGGGCCGCGGTCGAGCTCGACGACGGCACGAGGCTCGTCTACCGGGACGTGCGGCGGTTCGGGACCTGGCTCGTGCTCGAGGGCGCGGAGCTCGAGCCCTACCTGGCCGCGAAGAACGGTCCCGAGCCGCTCGGCCCCGCCTTTACTACGGACTGGCTCGGCGCGCAGCTCGCCCGCCGGCGCGCGCCGCTGAAGGCCGTTCTCCTCGATCAGCGCGTCGTCGCGGGGCTCGGGAACATCTACGCCGACGAGGCGCTCTGGCGCGCGCGCCTCAGTCCCTTGCGGCCGGCCGGCGGGCTCTCGGAGGTCGAGGTCAGCCGGCTCCGGCGCGCCGTCCGCGCCACGCTGCGTGCGGGGATCGCGCGCCAGGGCTCGACGCTGCGCGACTACGCGACGCCGGACGGGTCGTCGGGATCGATGCAGGAGGAGTTCCGCGTCTACGGCCGCGACGGCGAGCCGTGCCCGCGGTGCCGGACGACGATCTCGAAGGCGCGCGTCGGTGGCCGGGGCACGTGGTACTGCCCCGGCTGCCAGAAGTGAAGCCCCGTAGAGTGGGGCCGTGCTTCGCGGTGCCCTCGCCGCCTCCGTCACGCCGATCCGCTCGCACGGCGGCGAGATCGACGACGAATCCTTCGGACCGCTCACCGACTTCTTCGTCGACGGGGGCCTCGACGGCATCCTCGTGCTCGGAACGGCCGGAGAGGGGATTCTCCTCTCCGAGATCGAGCGTCGCCTGGTCGCAGACCTCTTCCTCCAGGCGGGCGACCGCCGGCTCCAGATCGCGGTCCAGTGCGGCGCGCAGACGACGGCCGAGACAGTCGCGCTCGCGGCGCACGCCGCGGAGGTGGGGGCGGACGCGGTCGTCGTCATCGGCCCTCCGTACTTCAAGCTGGACGAGCGGGCGCAGCACGGGCACTTCCTCGCGGCGGCGACGGCGTGCGCGCCGCTGCCCTTCTACGTGTACGAGTTCGCGACCACGAGCGGGTACGCCGTGGCTCCTGCCGTGCTCGAGCGGCTCCGTGAGGAAGCGCCGAACGTCGTCGGCCTGAAGGTGTCCGACACCCCGTTCGAGGCGTTTCGCCGCTACCTTCTGCCCGGCTTCGACGTCTTCGTCGGCCCGGAGGCGCTGATCCACGAGGGGCTCGCGAACGGCGCCGTCGGCGCCGTGTCGGCACTGGCCTCGGCGTTCCCCAGCGATGTCGCCGCGGTGGTCCGCGAGCCCACGGCCGAGGGCGCTGCGCGTCTCGGCGACCTGCGTGCCGCAGTCGAGCGGTTCCCACGCCAGGCTGCGCTCAAGCATCTGCTGGGACGGCAGGGCGTTCCCGTGCGCGAAGACGTTCGCGCACCGCTCCGTCCGCTCACTTCCGAGGAGCGCGACGAGCTCGACGCCTGGCACGGCTCGCTGCCCGTGTAGCCCGCTCGCGCAGACGGGCCGCGGCCGCGGACAGCGCCCGCGGCCGCGTGGCGTCCCTGCAGGCGTTACCCTGTGTTGGTGAGGTTCGCGACCGGCGTCGCGACGATCTTGACGAAGTTCGCTTGCTGCGAGGGCGTGGCGGAGCAGTTGAGGTTGACCGTTCCCGCCGCGGCGAACGTGTTGAGGACGATGAACGAGAGCGCCGCCGGCTTACCGGACTCGACGTAGGTCTGCGTCTCGTCGAAGTTCGTCCCCGCCTCCAGACGGCACGTGACGGCGCCAGGCAGGAGGAGCGCAGTCGCGTAGGCCTTCGCCCAGATGACGTAGTTCCCGGCCGCGGGGATCGAGAGCGTCGCAATTGTCGTCTGGGTCGCGGGGATGGTGACGGGACCGTTCACGAACCGGCCGAGAGCCTGGCTCGGCGGCAGCACCCCCGACGCCAGGTCGGCGGCGGCGATCGAGCCGTCCTGCACCTTGTCACCGCTGACGGCGCCGTCCGCGAGCTTCCCGGTCGTGACAGCCCCGTCACCGAGCTTCGCATTCGTCACCGCGTTCGACGCGATCTTCGCGCTCGTCACCGCGTTCGACGCGATCTTCGCGGCGACGACCGCGTTCGAGGCGATCTTCGCGGCGACGACCGCGTTCGAGGCGATCTTCGCGCTCGCGACGGCGTTGTTCTTGAGCTTCGGCGTCGTGACGGCTGCGTCCTTGAGCTGCG
>Ga0233418_10000276_pt1 | contig 10474 bp, 18 predicted proteins | sample Sediment_Towuti__FD_189021 | JGI IMG/M metagenome (GOLD analysis project Ga0233418, IMG submission 189021) | Sediment microbial communities from Lake Towuti, South Sulawesi, Indonesia - Sediment_Towuti_2014_1_MG | ecosystem: Environmental > Aquatic > Freshwater > Lake > Sediment | place... | reverse complement strand
AAATATTAAATCATTTTATCAACATCTTTCATGTTGGTTAATTGCTGGCGATGATAATCGGCAAGACACCCGTTTTTTTTAGAATGACAAGATGTCCATTCTTTAGAAATGCTACAAAAATCTTTTATACATTCTTTTTTGTAAATATCGCAATAGTTTGCAGTTTCTCCTACCAGTTTTTCTACAAAGTCAGTACCGAAAAAAAGGTCATAAAAAGTACCCGTCCATACTCTCTTAATTAGATAATCAGAAATTTCATCTTCATCATCATCAATACATCGCCATATCTGTATAATTTCTGTTTCTGGAAATGTTGGATGATACTGGGGGTGATTTCTAATTACCACGAGGGGTCGTTGAATATTTCCAAACGACCCATTTTTAATTGCCTTTTTTATTAGTTCCTTAATATTTGACATTATCTACTCCTTATAATCCTAATTGCTGGTTACGTCACGTCAGGTAACTATAACTGAAAAAGCGCTTTTTCAGTTCCTCTGCTCCAGCGTGGCTTGAAAGCACCGTCTATCCCGTTTAAGTATTATTTAAACATCATTTAAACATACTAAGGCGTCTCGCACTCCCTTTATTTAATTTTCCCTTCAAACCAATAATGACCGCCTCGTTTATTCTTTTATCATCTTAAAGTTATGCTGAATATTGTAAAAATATTCCAATGGAATTATACCTTCTTTGTGAAGCTCCTTTGCAAGCTCTAAATTTACAGTAATGATAGCATCCAGTTCCTTTCCAATTTTCAGGTTTTCGGCTTTTACGTTTTCAAACTCCGAAACTACTGTTTTACAAACTTCACAAGCTTTAGCCCTATCTTTTATTTCATATACATTTATAATGGTAGCGCATATTGCCGCTATTATAAAAAATAGGAAAAATCCCTTGATAGCTGTATCCATTTGATTACCCCTCCTCTAACCTACAATTTGTAAACTATTTATTCTTTCTACGGCTTTAATTATTTCCGCCTTTATTTCTTTTTCAAAGTCAAAACATTTTCCGATGCGAATATTCAAACTATACTCATCGTCCCCTGAAATTACGTGAGAAATACCTTTTATTTTTGAAATTTCCTTTTTTATCCTCCCCGTTGGCTTTTCCCTTAAATGTACCGCAAACCAAAACATGATTTGTTTTTCAATCAATATTTCCATTATCTTTTACCCTCCTTTTTATTTTCCTGTGCCCTCTTTTCCCTTCGCTTCTCCTTTATTTTATCACGGTTTTTATCCCTGTAAGCTTTTGCATAGGCTCTACGCTTTTCTCTATTTTCTTCACGATACTTTTGTACTTTCTCTTTGTTATTTTCTATATATTCCGTATTTACTTTGATACGGTGCTCCCTATTTTCTTTTTTGCTATACCATTTTTTAAAATACTTCCTGTTATACTCGGAGATGTACTTTTTTCTCTCCTCATCGGAGTAAATCTTTCCTCTTCCCATGCCTACATTTCCTCCTCGTAAAATATTTCAAGTATAAAAACCACTATAACAATTATTAATAAAAAATGTTCTTCTATCATTACAGCTCCTTATCCTTTTTATTAAAGCCGACGCTCCGCTGTAAAGCGATACGAACCAGTTATGTTAATAATTCGTCAACATCTTGTCAGTCTTATAACCCCATTGCAAAGCTAATTTCACGCACTTTCCAGCCGTTTAAGATAAGATGCTTAATGACTTCTTTGCGAGTATATCCTACTTTGTACAAGCCGTTAACATACTGCACGCCTAATTCTGCTATCGGATTTTTTCTTATTGACATTTTTTTGCTTTTCATTTTATACCCATTTTAATTCACGCCGCCTGCCCTATCTCCCGAAGTACAAGCGGCTATATTTATAATTCTATCTTAATTATTACAAACCAAAACCCCGCCGTTATCTAAAGCGGCAATAACGTTTATATGTTGCGAAAGCTCTTTAAGGGTAATCTCTTCCCCTTCTTTCGCTTTTATCCCATTGTCATCAGCGCACGCTTGCACGCTACTATATTCAGTAAAAATACTGAAAATACTGCATAATCCAAAAATATCAAATTCGATTCCATCATTTTTATTGCTTACAAAAAACTTTAAGTAATATTCGTGCAGCTTTTTAAATGCTTCTTTGCTAAATCGGTTGGGCCTTCCCATACGGGCAAACCCTTGAATGAAGTCTTTTTCATTAAAAATCTTTTTCATTTTCTTAGCTCCTTTTTAGTTTATACATAATTTATAGATTTATATTGTATCGCTTCTGCAACATGAGAAGTTCTAATATTTTTGGATTTATTCATATCCGCAATGGACGTGATACCCTTATCACGTCTAAAACATCTCCTATATTAAATTTATTAAGCCGACCGTTTCTAAAATGGGTTTCGGCAAGAAAACGGTCGGCAAAAGGGGTTCTTGCCGAAACTATAATACCCTATTACCTCTTTTATTTTTATTTATACCGCCCACTCCATCTTCCGACAGTGCAGACGGCTCTGTTGATAATTTATCGGGCGCAGGCTTTATCGCTCTGTACCAATTTTTCTTAGAACCCAAACCAAAATACCAGCAATCACGCCATCTTTCTACGTAGCCTTTTGCTACGAGGTATTTTAGGGCTTTTACCATTTCATTGCTAAGCTGTCCTATATCCACTATTCCAGTAGTATATAAGGCTTCTAGCCATCTGGCATCTTCTATAATTTTAAATGCCTTTATTATGTTTTTAGCCGTTCTGGACATTGTGTTTTTTCCTCTCTTCTTTCAATAACACTTTTAATAGCGCTGTCCAACAAATCCCAGTCCACATCTGCACCGCTAATTCTGTCTAAAACTAGCTCTATCTCTTCTTCGGTAAGGGTTACTTCAGAGTTACCGTCTATGTCGGTGTAGTTTTCTTTTACCCGTGCCGCTATATCCTCAGGCAAATAAGCGATGCAAATCAAACTGTCTTTCTTTAACCCCCCTTCTATCATCTGTCTTTTTAGTTCTTTTATAAGCCGTTCAACTGTTATTGTGTACATTTTTATTCCTCCGCTTCTTCGTTTTCAACGCCGAAAAACTCTAACAGCTTTTCGTTTGCTTCTTCCCGTAGGCTTATACCCTTTTCAGATAGCACTTCACCCGCTGAATTAAGCCCTAAGTCATACGCATTACTTGCAGATTGCTCATAGCCATCAGCTTCTAGAGTTTTTTCGTAAAAGTTATCAAGAGCCTGTAATACGCTTTCCGCTTTTTCACCGACCACATTTCTTACTTGTTCTTTCAAATCTTTCCACATTTTAGTGTTCTCCTTGTTTTTATGGTTCATTGCATAATAAAAATTCTTTAATAGCTTCTTTGGTTTCTTCTATTAAGTCTATTCTTTGTCTCCTTAAAAAACTGGATATACTTTTAGGAGTTTCCTCTTCCCGTGTAAGTAACATATTACAAGTATCAACTCTGGTTAATTGTGCTTCCACTTCCGACAAGAAGTTTAAAGCACGCTCTAAAACGGTTTCTTCATTTTCGCCGTCTCTTTCGTTCAATAACTCTTTAATTCTGTTTTTTAGTTCTTTGTACTCCATTTTGTCACCCTCCTATTTTTTAGCTAAAAGACATAGCATATATGATACTATGAAAGTAAATAATAACTTACTTAACATTATAAACTCTCCAAACCTTTAAATCTTTTTAATTCACGCCGCCCGCTCTATCTCACGACAGTACAGGCGGCTATGTTAATTTAGTTATATAAGCTAATACCCCATCGCTTCTTTAGCGATGGTAATTAAATCAAGATGGTTGTTTTTATTTACCGCCGCCTCTGCCGCTTCTGCCGCTCTTATCGCCGTTTTCGCCGCCGCTTCTGCCGCCGTTTTCGCCGCTGTTGCCGCTGTCGCCGCCCATACCGCTTTCGCTTCTGCCATCCCCCCTACTGTTACCCCTTCCGCCGTTTCCGCCGCCACTTTCGCCGCTTCCACCGCTTTCGCTTCCCATATCGCCACTTCCGCCGCTTCTGCCGCCGCCCACGCCGCCACCGCCACCATCGTTGCCGTTGTCGCTTTTGCTGTACATGCTATCGCATACGCCGCATACGCCGCCTCTTTTGTTCGGTCAGTTTCATTCAACCAATTTTGCGCCCATTTTATAAAGTTCTCATCTTTGGATACTTTCAATGCGCATAAAATCCCAAAGGCAACCCGTTGCGTTAAGGTTACAATAGGCAATTCTATCTCTTTCATTAGGGTCATCTCTGAAAACCCCGATTTTAACATACCATCATGTAATTCTTCCCCGCCGACTTCAACCTCAAATATGCGAGGATTGCGAAAATCGGCGTGTATAGAATTAAGTAATACAGCTAATAAAGGAGCTTTGTAGCAGTGAAGCCAGCCGCTACTACATAATTCCCCTTCCCCACTGGTAGTTTTTTTAACCCCTAATTCCCACTGACAACCATCAAAGGATGTCAGGTCTTGCTTTGTTAACTTATAATACGCTTTTCTCATTTTAGTTACCTCTTTTTTTATTCCTTAATTGGAAATTTTTTTAATAGAAAAGCCATATTTATTTCTTTAATCCACTTCTCACCCAAATATTCTTGATATTTCGGATACAGCTCTTCAAAAACACGGCTTTCGGCTTCTTCTGCACGAAGATAAGACGGCGTTGCTATTAGTAATCCTGTGGAAATTTCAGTCCACAGCAAACCAAAAATTTCATGTGGGCTGCAATTTTTAATATCGCAATGCACACAGTACATATCTTCTATCAAATTACAGTTTTCCTTTTCCGTTATTATTCTAACGGTAAATTTCATATCAGTTTTTTTTCATTTTATTACTCCTTTTAATTTGCGCCGCCCGTGCTATCTCACGGCAGCACAGGCGGCTATGTTTATAGAATTGAAATAGCAGAAAGGTTCATTTTCCCTTCCGCTTCTTCCGTTACTTTCTCGTACTCCCCTGTATCGGGGGAAATCAAACCAATTACAGGATAAACCCCGTAGTCTCTTGCATATTCATAGTACATATGTACTATGGCGGGGTATTCCATCTTTTCCACCCCTTTTATTTCTCCACGTTGCCATGCGTGAAGAAGTCTTCTGTTTACTCCCCGCTGTACCTTAGCATACGGGGAGTCAAACATTATATTACCGTTTTTAATGGCAATGTATCTTAAATTTTCTTTTTCGTCTCTCCCCTCTTTTTTACAAGAGGAGATAACTGCTCTCCGGACCGCCTGTAAATTTTTTTCTGGTATGTTAATTGTTTGTACCTCAAATGTAGGTGGCGTTGGTACGCCATCTATTATGTCGCCATTTGTTAAAGCAAAAGTAAATAATACATCATATAACTGAGAAAGGGTATTTACATCCTCCCCTAATATTTTCACTCTATTTTCTTCCCAGCTTCTACCTTTGGTAGTAGGATTTCCTGCACGGGAATATTCGGCGCAGAAGTGCCCTTCTTTTTCCGTTATGTAAACTGTTGTTTCGCACCCGTTTATTGTAGGAAAAAAAATAGGATTAAGCTTTATATTTTTTTGTCCTTGTTGTAATAAGAGACGAACTACTTTGCCTCTTATTTTATTGGTTTCCAAAATTTTTCTTATTTCCATGTTATACCCCTTTTAATTTGCGCCGCTCCGTTCCACTTCACAGCGGTACGAGGCGGCTACTTTGATAATATGCTACTGTTTTATTTTAACAAACCAAAAAGTTTTTTAGCACTGCTCCCCATACGTTCGGGGTATATCGCAATAGTGCCTTTTTCGGCTGTCTCTGCTACTAGTGCTAGAGTGTCAGAGGGGGGCTCGTCTATAATCTCCCAATTTCTATTAATACGGTCACCTTTCCCCATAGTCTTAAAAGTCTCATATAACCACGCTACCCCTTGCCCGTAATAATCAGTCACTACTTGAGTAGTAGCTATACCCTTAAGGTCTTTATCCTCGCCGTCTATTATTATTATACTACCGCCCGCCATATCCTCATATATTCGTCTTTTCATTTTATACACCTTTGGTTTATAAACCAAAACCCCACCGTTATCTAAAACGGCAAGAACATACATCTTCAACTCTATTTGTTGTAAAAAGTCCCCGTCTTCTGGTTTAAATCCATTTTCTTTGGCGCATTTTTCTATGCTGTCGTATTCTATATACTCGCAGCATAAACCGATAACATCAAGTTCTGTTTCGGCGCCGTCTTCATGCTCTATGCACAATATATACTGATAGAGCTTTTTAAGACCTTCTTCACTAAATTGGTCGCCTTTTCCCATAGCCTTAAAAGCTTGAATAAAATTTCTTTCGTTGATTGTTCTCTTCATTTTAATCCCCTTTATTTAATTTACGCCGCCCGCCCCTGTTATCACAACGGTACGAGGCGGCTATGTTGATAATCCTTACTTCTTTACTTTACCCTAAAATTATACAACCTTTTTTATACTTTGTCAAGCGAAAAATGTACAATAATTAAAAAAAATGTACAATTTTAACTAATATCCAAACATAGCTGGCCTTTGCTGTTATCCTTGTTTTCCGCCTCGTACGCTTCTATGAAAGAAAGAAAAGGTTCTATGTCATTATCAAAATTTTCCGCTGTTATGTTTTCTATACCTTCGGGGATTGGTATTCCCTTGTTATTGTACATCTTTTTTATTTCATTAATCCGCTCAGCGAATAAATCCTCAATATATAACAACGAGCCGTTGTCATCAAAAATTTCCGTGCCATCAACATTTATATCATATTCTTTTCCGAATATTTTTACAATTCCCGAGCCTCTTTCTGGTGGTAAATAATCGGAAACAAAAAGACGTGCATCGGTGTACCCCCCTCTTATATCACAACCGTTATGTATCTGTAACGCTATGTAGCGTATAACGTATTCAGGATTATTTTTATCTTCTATTTCGTATATGGTATATTGCAACCCTTGTGATAGATTGCTATCATAATTATAAGTATTAATAGGAGCAATCTCAATTTCTTCAACACCAGCTTTTTTGAGAACTTCTAAAGCTTCAACGGATATGCCACAACCGCCGTCCCAGTTATCAGCGTTTATATTGACTTCATTGAAAGCTTCACAAAGCGCATCAATTTCAAGCTCGCAATCGCTTGTAAGGTAATGGAATAAGTCAATAGTCCAAATAACATCATCGTTATATACCTCAAAAGTTATCGGTTCGCTATTTATAAACTCTTCTAATGTTTTCTTTTGGTTTTTTTGCCATTTACGTCCGTCCGTTCCACCGCTGTCAAATATAGACTTACCCGTATTTTCAGTTAACATCTCATAGATTATTTGATTAATTGTTTTACTCATTTTAGTACCCCTTTTAGTCCACGCTGTCTGCTCCGCTTCACAGCGGTACAAACCAGCTATGTTGATAAAATCAGCTATATGCTATCAGCTTGTACCATATTAATATCCACCGTTGTCATATCCGCTATTATTAAATATGGAGTGTCTTTAAGCACGTCTAATGGAATTGCAATACCTATCGCTTCCGTGATACCTAACAATTTAACTACCTTTTCTTGTTTCGTTGTAGTAAGACCATAAACGACATGAGCGTCATTTAGTCCTGCATCTCTACCAGCTCTTCTTTGTGCTAGTTCTTGTCTTTGTCGTAGCTTCATTTCATACCCCTTTAGTTCACGCTGTCTGCTCCGCTTCACAGCGGTACGAGCTAGCTATGTTGATAATCTTTACTTCTCTATTCTATGTTAATATTGTACAACATTTTTTATGCTTTGTCAAGCGAAAAATGTACAATTTTAAAATTTTTTTATAATTTTCGCTTTTTTTTATTTTTATTGCTTTTTACAGCTATGTAGCTTTCTACAATTTTGTTGAAATCTACAATTTTGTAGATTTTTAGCATTTTCTACAATTTTGTAGATTTTTAGACGATTTTTTTATGCTGTTTTAATGCCTAACTCTGTAAGTATTTTATTTTATTGGCTTTTTTTAAGTTCCTGTTTTTTGGTAGGTACGAGGTGTTTATTTTAAGGCTTAAAACCGTTTTTGTAGCATGGATTTTGCATATGGGAAAAGTGTTGGCACGCCTTTTGCATGGCTGATTTTATGGCGGAGTTGATGGTGTCAATTTTTTGACGTTTTTGTGCGTGAAATGACACAGTCGTTGCGTCATTTGGCGCAGTGCTGGCGTTAAAAAGTGTAGCAAATGCTACACTATTGTACAATTTTGCGTCATTTGGCGCACCTACGACCCTACAACTGTGTCATTTGACGCACCTACGACCCCACAACTGCGTCATTTGACACAGTTATAGCGTCAATTTTTTGACGCTTTTAAAAGTTTAAAAAAGTTTTGGTATTTTTTGCCCTGCCACCGAGCCACCAAATCACAACACACTAAAGTTGTACCATTTATACTTCACAATCATGTAATTTAAACTTCATAATTGTACAATTACCACTAAAAATGTTATATCTTTATCACCCTGCGAAACACCCCTACCCCTAAATCCGCAGGGGGAGCAAAAAACCAACGTGTGATGGGGGGGGGTGTAGGTAGTAGCATTATACACGACTTTGTCCCATCACCACTGCATCTACATACACCAAAGTTATACAATTTAATCGTGAACAAAAATCAAAATTTTTTTCGGTAAAGGTGAAAAAGGGTATCCCCCCCCTAGCCCCTAAAGGGCAGGGGGGTAGATACCCCTTTTTTTTCCCCTATTACTCGCTCTGGGAGCGGGTTTGCGGGATATAATGCCTCTAAAATCTGACAACCGTCTGATTCTCTATTTTTGTGGAAAAGAAAACAAGCTTGTAGAGAGCATTTCGTTTTTTAAAAAACACGTAAGTTGTTGCCGTAACATAATTTTCTGTCTTTGTGAACGCACTCACGCCTCCGCCACAACGGAATACAGAAACTATAACTTTCGCAAGATAGCATAGACACTAGAGATTTAGCCGTAAATTATACTAGAACTTTCCTCAAAATATGAAAAAACGTTTTTAAACCGCCTAAATTTAATTTTTATGTGGTTATACTTACCTTTATATGCTTTTTGTTTTTTATGTGGGTAGGTTTTTATCTGGTAAACTTTTTTAGTAATTTTTTGTATAGGTTTTTGAGCATTTTATACAGAACTAAAATTTTTATATTTTTTGAGGGAAGAGAAAGAAAATTAAAAATATAAAATAGACCATATTTTTTTTGCTTGCTTTTTGAAAATAAAAAAGGTACAATTTCTGAAAATAAAAAACAAGGAGGAAAACAGGGATGGTTTTTATAGGGGTGGACCCAGGTCTAAAAGGAGCAATTGCTATCATATATGATTACGATGTCAAAGACCCGGAGATATACCGGTTTGCTAACATGGATAAAATAGTGGAGGCGCTTAAAAAACTGAAACCGGAAGAAACGGTAGTGTGCATAGAGGATTTGGTAATCATGCCTTTTAACAGCATAAAAGCCTCGGCGGCGTATCATAGGAATTTTGGTATATGGGAAGGTATATTAACAGCGCTGGGTTTTAAGTGGAAGACGGTACTCCCTAAAAAATGGCAGGGGGATTTTTTCAGCGACCTTGAAAAGCCAAAAAACTTTTTTGCGGAGTCAAGTCCGGAAAGCGTAAAGGCAAGAGATGAGTGGAGAAAGGTGCGAAAAAACGCCTCGCGTAAGAGGGCATCAGAACTTAGTGAAAATACAGAAATATTCAGTCTTGTTACTGATGACGGAAAGGCTGAGGCATACTTGATAGCTGTTTATGCTATGAATAGTTATATGTAGTTAATCTTATTAATTTAAAAGGAGTAAAATTATATGGTCGTTTTTGTCATTACCTTGGTGGCTTTTATTTACAACTTCCTTATTATTTTATATTTTTTAGGCGACCCAAAATTTTATACTTGACTTTGCTTTACTTTTCTGTTACTTGTTGAATAATATGCGCCGAACTGCCAAAAAATGCCGTCCTTTGTCCCTCAAAAAACCGCCAAAAAGTGCGGCGCATATTAAAAATTTTAGCGTGCTAGAGGAGGGGTTATGTCTGTTAGCTATCCACAGTTAGACGATGCTTTAATACAGAGCATAGTAGAGGAAACAGTAGAACGTGTTTTACGGAAGCATAAGGATATATGTCCTGTTCCAAAAGGGGTGGATAGCGAGGATATAGGGCACGCAATCGGGTTTCTTAGGGATGCCGGAAACGGCGACATATCTTTAGGCATAGAAACCATGCGCATAAACAACAGATGGGTAAGTGAAATACGGCAGTTTAATGGGAAAATAATAGACTGGGTAGCTGGCACTACCATAGTCGTAGTAATAGGGGCATTACTGGCGGCGCTCTGGGTGGGTTTAGCCTATAAAATACGGGGTTAGGTATGTTACTAAAGGAAAAAAACGGTACTGTAAAAAGTTTTTCATATCTTGAGGACCTGTTTATAGACGCCTATGTCGGAGATGCCAAAACTACCAGGGATGTTCTGAAACAAGCGGGATTGGATG
>Ga0233418_10000268_pt1 | contig 10726 bp, 9 predicted proteins | sample Sediment_Towuti__FD_189021 | JGI IMG/M metagenome (GOLD analysis project Ga0233418, IMG submission 189021) | Sediment microbial communities from Lake Towuti, South Sulawesi, Indonesia - Sediment_Towuti_2014_1_MG | ecosystem: Environmental > Aquatic > Freshwater > Lake > Sediment | place... | reverse complement strand
GCCGCGAGACAGCGCTACGCGCCTCTGGGCGGCTGCTCGACGTTCGCGTCTTCGATTGTCACACCGTGATTGCCCCAGGCGTCGTTTCGCCGCCCGGCAAGTCGCACTACCGGGTCTTCTCCCCCTACCACCGTGCGTGGGCCACGGCGGCGTGGCGCTCGCCCGAGGATCCCCCTACCCGCCTGCTGCTTCCCGCGCGTATCGACCGCGGTGTGCTGCCGCAGCGCAAGAGCGTCCTCCCGGCCGGATGGGCCGGCGGCGAGAGCGAGGCGCGCCGCCGGGCGGAGCGCTGGCTCGAGTCGGGCTGCCCCCGGTACGGCGAGCTGAGGAACGTCGTCTCTGTCGAGGGGACGTCGAAGCTCTCTCCGTACCTGCGGTTCGGCTGCCTATCTCCGCTCGAGCTCGCGCTGAGGGCTGGACCCGGCGAGTTCCAGCGGCAGCTCTGCTGGCGCGACTTCTACTTCCAGCTACTGAGCGCGAACCCCTGGTCCGAGACCCGCGACCTGCTGCCGTCGCGTTCCGCGTGGGACGAGAACGAGGACGCCCTGGCGGCCTGGCGCGAGGGTCGAACCGGCTATCCGCTCGTCGATGCGGGCATGCGGCAGCTCGCTTCCGAGGGGTGGATGCACAACCGCGCGCGGATGGTGGTGGCGTCGTTCCTGACCAAGCACCTCAACCTCGACTGGCGTCACGGCGCCGACCATTTCGATCGGCTGCTCCTCGACGGCGATCCGGCGAACAACGTCGGGGGCTGGCAGTGGGTCGCAGGAACGGGCGCCGATACGAGGCCGGGACGGATGTTCAACCCGATGCTCCAGGCTTCCCGCTTCGACCCCGACGGTGACTACGTCCGACGCTACGTCCCCGAGCTTGCCCACCTTCCCCAGCCGTTCGTTCACGAGCCGTGGCGGCTCGCAGGGACGCTCGACGCGCCGGACTACCCAGAGCCGATCGTCGACCATGCCGAAGCTGCGGCCGCCTACCGCGACCGACTCGCCGCGGCACGGCTGACCCGCGTGGGCGTAGGCTCTGCATGAGCCCCGCCAGACCGAGCCGCTTCACGGCGTCTGCCGCGCTTCCGGTCTCGGCCGCCGAGGCGTTCGCCTGGCATACCCGGCCCGGTGCGTTCGAGCGACTCGTGCCACCGTGGGAGGCCGTGCGCGTCCTCGAGCGAGGGAACGGTCTCGAGAACGGCAGCGTCGTCGTGCTCGAGCTTCGCCGAGGCCCGATCCGCCGGCGCTGGGTGGCGCGTCACCACGACGTCGTGCCGGGAGTGTCGTTCTCCGACATGATGGAGAAAGGACCGTTCGCCGAGTGGAGGCACGTGCACCGCTTCTTCGACGCCCCCGGCGGCGCAGGCGGGCTGAGCGACGAGATCGAATACCGGCTGCCGTTCGGCCCGCTCGGCCGGCCGGCAGGCCCGTACGTCGAGCGTACGCTGCGGCGCAGCTTCGCGTTCAGGCACCGCCGGCTCGTACACGATCTCAGCCGCCACAGAGCGGCGCCCGGTCGCCTCCGGATAGGCGTCACCGGAGCGTCCGGGGTGATCGGCTCCGCGCTGTGCGCGTTCCTGACGTCGGGTGGACACGAGGTCGTTCGCGTGACGCGCTCTCCCCGCCAGGGTGCCGATGTCCGAATCTCGCCGACAGGGGTGGTCGAAGACCCCGGGCGCCTCGAAGGGCTCGACGCCGTCGTCCACCTGGCCGGCGAGTCGATCAGCAGGCGCTGGACGCGAGGCCGCAAGCGCGAGATCGAGCGGAGCCGAATCGAGGGCACGCACGCTCTGGTCGAGACGCTAACCCAGCTCGAGTCGCCGCCTCGTGTGCTCGTGTCGGCATCGGCGGTGGGCTTCTACGGAGATCGCGGTGACGAGCTCCTCACCGAGGAGAGCGGGGCTGGCGGTGACTTCCTCGCGCAGGTCTGCCAGGGGTGGGAGGCCGCGACATTTCCTGCCCGTAATGCCGGGATGAGGGTGGTGATGACTCGTTTTGGCGTGGTGTTGGAAGCGCTGCTACCGCGCATGCTGGTGCCGTTCAGGCTCGGGCTCGGCGGCCCGGCCGGCTCCGGGAGCCAGTGGGTCTCCTGGGTGACGCTCGACGACCTGCTCGGCGCCGTCCTCCACGCGCTCACGGATGACTCCCTGGTGGGCCCCGTGAACGTCGTCGCGCCCGGAGCAGTGACGAACGCAGACCTCTCGCGCACGCTCGGGGCCGTGCTCAGGCGACCCGCTCGCATGCGCGTCCCCGGGTTCGGCGCACGCCTCCTCTTCGGCGAGCTCGCCGACGGCCTGCTGCTCGCAAGCCAGCACGCCGTCCCCGCTGTACTTTCCGAGTCGAGCTTCGAGTTCGCATACCCGACGCTCGAGGGTGCTCTCCGTCACCTACTCGGCCGGTAACCACGACCTCAGATTGGTGTGAAGTTCCCCCGCTTCTCCGGACATCCGAGCGCTTGGCGAGAGTCGTCTTGTCAGGCGAGGAAAGAGAAGCGGGGGAACTTAAAACGGCCGACACCCTTGGGCCGTGCTCCTGCGCCACGTGTTCGAGGCCGACGTCGAGCACTGCACCCACTGCCAGGGCCGCATGCGCCTCATCGTGTTGTGCACCAGCGCAGAGGCCATCGAGCGCGTCCTGCGACACCAAGGCCCCGGCCCTCCGCCCCGCGCACCGCCGCCAAAGCCCGCCGTGCATACGCTGCAGCTGACGCTGCCGCTGCATGCGAGCTGAGCGGCCACACCCCCACGCCCGACACGCTCCACGGCCTCACTCGACTCGCCCGCAGCCGCCGCTGCGCTACGCCCGCAGGCTACCGCCGCAGCACAACGCGACAGCGAGGTTGCACGTGAGGGCCGCAAGACTTCCCAGACCCCCGACGCGCAACCGCTGACGGCCCCGAAGCGCCCCTCCAGCGCTTGCCCGCTGCCCAGCCCGCAGTGGATTGGGCTCGCACCCCGTTGCACAAGGCTCGCATGGCGGTTTTCGTGACTTCTTGATATGGATCACACGGCGTTACGTTAGGTCACCTGCTCAGACTCACTTCCCTATTGAGAGGGTGCCAAATGAATTCTTCTGATTTTGTGCGATTCGAGGACTTCGACCGCCCACTGAGCACCGTTGGACCGTCGGCGCCCCCAATCGTGCAAGCCCTGCGCCTCGGCATCACCGCACCCAGCGCCCACAATACCCAGCCCTGGATAATCGAAATCCAGTCGGATACCGAAGCCACCGTCTACTTTGATCCGGAACGAAAACTGCCCTTTACCGACCCGCCCGGGCGTCAGGTTCACATCAGCCACGGCACCCTGGTCGAGATGACCGCGATCGCAGGCACCAGCCTGGGGTATCAGACAGAAGTGGACATCCTGCCGCAAGGTGAGATGACGGTGGCGGAGTTCGGGACCCGGCCCACCGCGCATATTCGTATGCGTCCCAACGCGGGTGTCGCCGTCGATCCCTTGTTTGCCCGGATCCAGCACCGGCGAAGCAGCCGCAAAGCCCACACGGGTTCCCCTGTCACAGAGAAAGATCTTGATCAGATTCGGAGCCATCTGCACGGGGACGCGGTGCAGCTCGACCTGGTGGGGGAAGCTCGTTTCAAGGCGGTGCTCTCGATCGTTGAACGGGCCATGGCCATCGAAGTAAACGAACGCAAGCTCTACGGTGAGACCCTCACTTGGTTCCGCTTCAACAAGAATGAGATCGCAGAAAAAGGGGACGGATTGAATGCCTACACCTCCGGGCTCACAGGGGTGCCGCTCATGCTGGCCACCCTGTTCGTCCGGCCGATGAGCTTCCACGCCAAAGTGAACAGAGCCAGTTATCTGAAGTCCTTTAACGAGATCGCGCGCTCCACGCGAGGGCTGTTCACCTTCGTCACGCCCACCAACACCATGGCGGACTGGATCAGGACGGGTCGAGCCTATGTCCGGGCGCAGCTTGCGGCCGATATGCTCGAGCTGCGCTTCCACCCCGTCAGCCAGTCATTGCAGGAATTTGCTGAAATGGACGCGACGCGGGAAGAGCTGCAAGACCTGCTACAGGTCCATGCGCCCGCCAAGATCCAGATGCTCGTCAGGGTGGGGAGGACCGAGACGCCCGCGCTCTCTCCTCGGCGCAAGTTGGTTGAGATTGTTTCTCTTCCGCACAACAGCACTGACGGTGCCCGCCAATAACGGACAAGACGCCTCACGGCGGCCTCGTCGCTGGCGTTCAGCCTTGCCGTCCCCGCCTGGGGCCACATCGCCGACGTGATCCTCGGGCGGCGCCTTGCGCTGTCGGTCGCGGCGCCGCCGACGAACACGTAGCCGGGCCTGGCCGCCGCCGCTCGAGCCGGCCGCTGCGCCGCTGCAGCCGGCGGCGCCGTTACGAGCGGGCGCTACGCCCCGCGCCGCCCCGAGCACACGGTGCTGCACCGAGTGCTGTCGCAGGACTGGCCAGCCTTCGCGGAGCGCGCAGCCGAAGCCGGCGGGCTACCGAAGTTCGTGATAGACGAGGTGCAGGACTACCTGAAGTGCGGGCTACCCGAGTACGGCTGTGCGCTCTTGGTGTGCGAGCGCTGCGGCAAGAGCTTGCGCGTGGCGTTGTAAGCACCGAGGCTTCTGCCCGAGCTGCTGCGGCCGCCGCATGAACGATGCGGCGCTGCACCTCACCGAGCGCGTGTTCCCCGAGGTGCCGGTCCGGCAGTGGGTTTGCTCGCTACCGTTCGGGCTGCGCTACGTGCTGGGCTACGACCGGCCGCTGTGCGCGGCGGTGCTGCGGCACCGAGGCCCTACATCAGCGTCGGGAAGAAGATCTGCCAGGCCAGCAGGCTCTTGGCGGTGAGGCTGAGCACGAGGTAGGCGCGCTCGCCGAACAGGTAGCTCCGCCACGGGCCACGACGGCGGTACTGCAGCGCCATGTTGACGGCGAAGCTCATGAAGAGCACGAGCAACGACGCGAAGATGCCGAACACGAATCCCGGCACGTCTCCGGTCTGGGCCTGCGAGTAGCCGATCTGGACGGCGATCGCGATCCAGGGCACGGCACCGGCGACGCAGCCGTAGAGGTACGGGCGCCAGGTGACGGGCTCTCCGGGCCGGTTCGCGTACTCCATTGCGAGCCCGAAGAGGATCATCGCGACGTTCACCCCGAAGATCGCGATCAGCGCTGCCAGGTCGCCGATGCCCGTGTACATGGCGATTAGCACGATCATCAGCGACGCGCTGATCGAGTACTCCCACCAGCGGGCCGGGTTCCGCTCACGGCGCAGGTTGCGCTCGTACCAGCCGTGGATGCGGGGCGCGGCCATGAGCACGTGATCGATCGCGGCGAGCAGCAGGAAGGCCGCGACGGCAGGCGCGATCGGCAAGTCGTACACCGTGTTTGTGCTCGTCGCCGTTCCGGGCGGGCCCGTCATGAAGGTGATGGTGATCGGGAGCGTGAATCCGTTCGCGAGGGCCAGGATCAGCGCCGCCTGCGCCGCGTGCACGAACGCGAGCGACGTATTCCAGTGGCGGAGGCGACGGTACTCGGCGCCGGCCGCCTCGGCTGCGGACGAATCGACGCTGCTCGTCGGTGTCATTTCTCGCTCCCTTCGTCGCGGCGGGCCGCGGCCACAGCCCACTCCAGGTCGGCGGCAGCATCCGACTCGTATGCGCCGCGTCCACTCCACACGATCTTCCCGCTCCTTGCAACGACGAACAGGGCGATCGTGTTCGTCGAGTCGATCCGCAGGGCACGGGTGAGGGCACCGACGTCCGTGTACGCGGTCAGCGTGCGTTGCCGCGTGTCGAGGTCGGGGATACCGGCGCGCATCCCTCCGTCTATGAAGCCGCGAGCAGGAAGCCATCGTCGCTTGATCGCGGGCAGCTCGTACACCTCGAGCCCGGGGAGCCGCTCACGCAGACTGCCGAGCCACGCCACCCAGGTGTCCACCTCACGCTGCTGATGCCTCTCGAAGGCGACGATCACGACCGACGGATCGCCCGCGAATGCCTCTGGGAGGTCGTGAACGACGCCCTCGAGGTTCCTTGCCTGCAGCGCGGGGAACCAGGTCATCGCGGACTCGCCGTCACGGAGGGGCGATTGCGCGACCGCGCTCGCGCCATGCTCGCGAGCAGACCGGCGGCGAGCGAACGGCCAGGCCGTCTGCGCAGGGCGTTCCCGACGGCAGTGGCCCGCTTCGAAGCGACCCTTGGGAGACGGAAGTCCCAGACCAGGTCTTCGTCGAGGAACGGCGCGATCATCGCCCCGGACGCGCCGTCGACGTGGACGGGAATGTCGAGATCCCTTCGTCGCGGCGGGCCTGCCGCGCCCGTGCCGGAGCTGAGATCCGGCTGAGCCCACCCCGGCCCGGCTCCGACGCGTGCCGCCGGCTGCCTGGAGGCTCGACCACAGCGCATGCAAGGATACCCCGGTGACCCGGCTCGTGCTCGTCGTGCTGGGCGGCCGACGACACCACGGACGTGCTGCGCTTCTACCGGGACTTCGCCGCCGACGCGCCCGACGAGCTCGGCAGCGTCGTCAGGCTCGGCACCGTCCCCCCGCTGCCGGTCATCCCCGAGGACCTGCACTGGCGGCCTGCCGTCGCCGTCGCCTGCTGCTACGCCGGCGCCGTCGACGAGGGCGAGCGTACGGTGCGGGCCCTCCGCCGCTTCGGCAAGCCGCTCGTGGATCTGATCGCACCCTCGCCGTACGCCGCCTTCCAGGGTGGCCTCGACGACACGGTCCTCCACGGGTGGCACTACTACTGGAAGGCGACGACCCTCGCCGGCCTCCACGACGACGCCATCGCCGTCATCGCCGATCACGCGTACGCCGCCGGCTCGCCTCGGTCGTACGCGGCGATCTTCCACATGGGTGGCGCCGTCGCCCGAGTCCGGAACGACGCCACCGCCTACGCCGGTCGCGACGTGGCCCACAACATCGTCATCGACGCCGTGTGGCTCCCCGACGAGTCCGGCGAGCACGCCGCGGCCGAGACCGCCTGGGCGCGGCGGTTCTTCCAGACCCTGCAACCCCACCGCGCCGGCGGCGTCTACGTCAACTTCCTCGACTCCGACGACGACGCCGGCCGCATTCGAGAGGCGTACGGCGATCAGATCTACCAGAGGCTCGCCGAGGTCAAGGCCAGGTACGACCCCGAGAACGCCTTCCACCACAACAAGAACGTCCCGCCCATCCACCGCCGCCCCCTGGCCGGAGACGATCCGTCTGGCGTCGGGGCTCAGCCGGCGTCCTCGTAGAGCGTCGCTCCGCCGCTTTCGGGGCAGAAGACGTAGAGGCAGCGGCCGACGGGATCCCAGCAGGTCGTGTGCGCGCCGGGCTCGGTTACGATCGTGTCGAGGGCCGACAGCCTGTCGCTGTCGAAGCTGCAGACGAGGCCGGGCTCGCCGATCGCGACGTAGAGGCGGCGCCGCTCGGAGTCGTGCATGACGACGTCCGGAACACCCGGCAGCGGCAGACTCGCGAGGATCGCGCCGCTTTCGGCGGCGAGCACCACTAGGGCGCCGCCGTCGGCGGCGCAGAAGAGCCGCCCCGCGTCGAGCCAGAGCCCGTGCGGACCGGCGCTCGGAACCGGGAAGGCGTGTTCGATCGCCATGGACTCGGCGTCGATGACCGCGATCTCGGCCGGCTCGCGGATGTTGGCGTAGACGCGGTCTCGCTCCTCGTCGTAGAGCGCCCAGCGCGGGCGGCCGGGAAGCGGCAGCTCGGCGACCGTCCGCATCGAGTCGAGGTCGACGACCGAGGCGGTGCAGTTCTCGCCGAGCGGCTCGCCGAGGTTGAAGGAATAGAGCCGGCGCCGCCGGCGGTCGTAGGCGAGCCCGTTCGGATGCGGCCCCACCCCGACGCGACCCAGCAGCCGCTCGTCCGAGCAGCGGAAGACGCTCACGCGGGCGGCGGCGCGGTCGCTCGTGAAGAGCAGGTCGTGCTCCTCGTCGACGAGAACGCCGGCGACGCCGGGCAGGTCGGGCAGCGAGCGCAGGAACGTCCGTCCCTGGCAGTCGAGCACGTCGACGCGGTCGGCGCCCGTGTGCGCCACGTACATCCGCCGGCCCGCACGGCACACGTCGGCGTGGTCGAAGCCGCGCCTCGCACCGGGAGGCAGCGCGATGAAGCCAGTGCGAACGAGGCTCACGCCGTCGCGACTCCCGCCACCTCCGCTTTGCACCAGGCGTAGAGCGCGTCGTAGACGGGGAGCGAGAGCTCGAGCTGGCGCTGGTCACCGAGCTCGAGCAGGTGGAAGCCCTCGGCGATCGCGAGCAGCCCGCGCGACTGCGGGGTCGCATCACGGTCCTCCGCGACGTCGGCGCCGTGCACGATCCGGGCGAGCAGCTTCACCGCCGGGTCGTCGATCGCGTACTCCTCGACCAACACCTCGAACGAGCAGAGCCCGTGCCGATGAGTGTACTCCGCGCCGGGGGCGTCGTAGGAGTGCGCGCTTTCGCGCTCGGCGACCTCGAGCACCTGGTCGGCGGGCACGTACAGGAACTCCGCCTCGGGATCGATGAAGTTCTTGATCAGCCAGGGGCAGGCGATGCGGTCGGTCTTCGGGCGTTCGCGGGTGACCCACTTCATGAGAGGCTCCTTTCAGGTGTGAAGCAGGAGGCCGGCGAGCGCCGCGACGGCAACGACAGCCGGCTCGGATACCTTGACGCGCTTCTGGAGGAGGACGGCGAGCGCGAGGAGAGCGATCGCGGCCGTCATCGGGCCGGTGATGGTCTGCCGGCCAATGACGATCGCCGCGCCGGCTATTGCGCCCACCGCCGCTGCCGTGGCGCCCTTGACGAACCCCTGCAGGCGCGGGTGCTTCTCGTGCCTTCTGAACCAACCGCCGGGAACGACGACGAACAGGTACACGGGCAGGAAGACGGCGAGGGTGGCGACGACCGCGCCCACGACGCCGTAGACGAGGTAGCCGGCGAAGGTGGCCATGATCACGACTGGCCCGGGGCTGATCAGCCCCATCGCCACCGCGTCCGTGAACTGCTGCTGCGTCAGCCAGTGGTGCTTGTCGACGAGCCCCTCCTGCAGGAAGGGAACGATCGCGAGCCCCGACCCGAACGTGAATGCCCCCGCCTCGATGAAGAAGAGCGCCATCGTCCCGAGCTCGGCGCCGCTCCCGGTCCAGGCGAAGCCGTTGACCGAAGCGAGGACCGGGAGCGGCACGACGCTCGAGAGGCGACCGCGCAGCCGCGGCAGCCCTCCGCCGTAGTAGACGGCGCCGAAGGCTCCCGCGAGGAGGAAGAGCCACACGATCTCCGCCCCCGAGATGGCGGTCGCGACGCACAGCACGACGGCGATAGCCCACAGCATCGGCTCGCGCTTGTTCGTCGAGCGCCCGAGCTTGTACGCGGCGATCGCGATGATCGCGATCACGGCCGGGCCGACGCCGAAGAAGATGTCCTCCACCCAGGAAAGGCCCTGGTAGCGCGCGTAGAAGATCGCGACCACGGTCACGATCAGGAATGGCGGTACGACGAACGGCACGGTCACAGCGAGCGCGCCGAGCGAGCCTCGCTCGAGGTAGCCGAGCCACATCGCGAGCTGCGCGGCGAGCGGGCCCGGCATCGTCTGAGCGATCGCAAGCCCCTGCTGGTACTCCTCCTCCGTGTACCAGCGCCGCTCTTCGACGAGGTCGCGGTGCATGTAGCCGGCGAGCGCGATCGGGCCGCCGAAGCCCCAGGAGCCGAGCTTGGCGAAGTAGCGGACGAGCCCCGCGAGGGAGCGTTCCTTGCGTGCCTGCTTGACAGGCGCTTGGGCGAGCGCCTCCTCGCTCATTGGCCAACCTTGTCTTTGGTTTTGCTCGTTCTTTGAAATCTGAGAGTCCGCCCGCACGCAGTCATCGCGGGTGTCGACCGGCGCGGTTCGTAGCGTCGGCTCGTGGCTGACCACGGCCGGGAGAGCGACCTCCTCGCTTGCTCCGTAGAGGGCCCGCGTGAGACCTGCGCCTCCCGGTCGTGTGAGGCACCCGGAGCGGCGACAGGACGTCGCCCCAGCGAGGGCCCGTCAATGAGCATCCGCCACGGTACCTCGCCGGTCGGCCCCTTTCCCTCAATCCGAGTCAAGGAGAGCAGATGGAACGCACGGCTGGGATCGACCTGGCGAGCGAGGAGCACCGGCTGGTCGTCGTCGACGGCGAAGGCCGCGAGCTGGAAAAGCGACGGATCAGCCACAGCGAGGCGGGCGTGCAGGCCCTGATCGACCGGCTGCTCGAGCTCGAGGTGATGCGGGTCGCGGTCGAGCGGCCGAACGGCCTCGTTGTCGACCGGCTGCTCGAGGCCGGCATCAGCGTCGTGCCGGTGCACCCGAACCAGCTCGCCGCCGCCCGCGACCGCTACCGCTCCGGCGGCGGCAAGTCGGACGGCTTCGACGCCTACGTGCTTGCCGAGCTCGCCCGCACGGACATGCACCGGCTCATGCTGCTCCGGCCAGACAGCGACGAGACGCGCGCACTTCGGGTGCTCACCCGGGCCCGCGACGACCTGGTCGGCCAGCGGGTCGCGCTCTGTAACCAGCTGCGAGCGCAGCTCGAGGCCTTCTGGCCCGGGGCCGCCCGCATCTTCGCCGACGTCGACTCGCCGATCGCACGCGCCTTCCTCGAGCGCTACCCCTGCCCCGAGGACGCCCGCGCGCTCGGCGAGAAGCGCCTCGCCGCCTTCCTCGCCCGCAACGGCTACTCCGGACGACGCAGCGCCGGCGAGCTCCTCCAGCGCTTGCGCGAGGCACCGACCGGCACGACCGGCGAGCTC
>Ga0233418_10000267_pt1 | contig 10743 bp, 9 predicted proteins | sample Sediment_Towuti__FD_189021 | JGI IMG/M metagenome (GOLD analysis project Ga0233418, IMG submission 189021) | Sediment microbial communities from Lake Towuti, South Sulawesi, Indonesia - Sediment_Towuti_2014_1_MG | ecosystem: Environmental > Aquatic > Freshwater > Lake > Sediment | place... | reverse complement strand
CGGAGGCTAACACCGACGCAGGTGTCACTTGGGGTGCTAGCGAGTCGACCCTGGCGAACAGTGAGAAGGTCAAGATCAATGCCATCCTCCCTGCTTTGCGTGCGGCTGGTGTCTTGAACGGAGGAATCAAGTTCACCTCTATAGGTGGGATGAAGGCCTCCTTCTGGAACACCAATATCACTAACGAAGCAACAGCAGACTCCGATGCTTCCTATGGTACGCCCGAGCGAGACCTGTTGAACTCCATGAAGACGAAAGTCAATGGCATCCTTGCAGCAATGCGTAAGTCACGCATCATTGGCGGACGGCCCCGTTACGTCTACGTCAACGGGCTCCGAAAGCAGTGGATGCAAGCTGACATCGCTGACATCAGTATCGCTGATGCGGATGCTACTTACACTTCTGGAGGCTCGGCTGAGCAGGGGCTTACCACCGCAATCAAGACTAAGATCAATGCAATCCTTACCGCCCTTGACGCTGCCGGAATCACGGTGTAAGGAGGGGACATGGCGGTAGCCCTAACCGATATCAAACACAGCGGTAAACGGATCGCAGCCGGTGAGGAGATCGACCGTGACGAGTTTACCGACGAGGAATGGGCTGGTCTCGTTGAGGCCGGCGCAGTCGAGGCTGAAGGCGAGTCCTTTTCTGCACCTGAACCTGAAGAAGCTCCTGTTCAGGAGGAGGAAACTCCTACAGAGGCAGAGACAGAGACGGTAGTGGAGAACGAAGCTACAGAGAACGTCACTGTCTCGGTTGAAGTTGAAGAGGATGAAGACTGATGTCTCTGGCGACCTTTGAGGACGGCAACCGATGGCTTGATCAGACCAAGATCCGGTTTGAGAATGCTAGTGATGCCGAGCCGGAGGTCGCTATCGTTGACCCGATTGTCAAGTCACACCTGATCGGCGCCTTCCCCAACGACGTCGGGCAATGGGACGAATCTGGCACACCGGAATCGACGCCTGAGCTTGTCCGCACTATCTGCGGCATGCTCATGGCGTCGTTCCGGTATGCCAAGAAGTACTCCGAAGAAACTACTGAGCCGTCTAGTTACTCGGGCCAGTTGTATGCCCAAGCGATGCTTATGCTTGAACAGCTTCGGAATGGAACTCTAACCCTAGAAGATGTTAACCTCGAGAGTCAGATCGCTCTGATTCAAGGTGACTTCTGGCCTAACAACACCACTTTGGTAACAAGTGATATGGATCTTCCAATGCTAGACACGGGAGATCCTCTTCGGATGTTCTCTATGGAGCAGGAGTTCTAGATGCCAGTTAGGCTAGGTATCGATGTCGTATGGACACCGCTACCAGCCGTCGTGGCGAACGCATACTTCGCCACTGCAGAGTATGCAGCGAACATGCTGGACCCTATGTACGATGCTGTCGAGCTCGTACGAGGGCAAATCCTAGAGAACTTTGACGTTGAAGGCCGTCCCGCTAGATGGGAGCCTCTATCTGAAGCCACTGTAGGTATTCGTGAAGAGACGGGCTTCCCTGGCGAGCACCCTATCTTGGAGAGAACTAGTGCTCTGAAGACTGGCGCCACCAGTGCAGCAGCTTGGGACATCGAGCACTCAGGTCAGACCATCACAGCAGTCTTCCTTGACCCTACAGGGTATGGGTCGTTCCATATCACGGGGACCATCTACATGCCTATTCGTGACTGGTCTTACGTAGACGACGAGGCCTTGGATGAGATCGAATCCGTGTTCATGGAGTACGTAACGCAGGAGTGGTAGGGTGCCGACTGCGATTGGAGACTTAGTCTACAGTGTGAGAGAGATGGGGCTCATTTTGCAGGACACCCTCGAACGGGAGCAAGCTACTCTAGGACTAGAAGCCGTCTACTTCGGTTCGACACTTGTCCCTACCTATCCTGTAGCTGTTGTAGAGATCGGGGAGAAGTCTAGAGTTCTGAAGGAAGCTGGCAGTAGATTCCAAATCAACTTCACGCTCTTTGTCAACATCCTACATGGGAAGGTTCAAGATGGTTCGGCTTCCTATAATGAGACGAGTCTTCTTGCGGAGGCTGTTGAGGAAGTGCTTCATGCTGACTATACCCTTGGAGGTCGGATCATCTTCGGTGCAGTAACTCGAAGCACACCCGGAGTCGTTCGAACTAACACAGTGATGCTAAAGGCGCACAGGCTTAGGTGGGAAGGGATCTCGAAGGAAGGGTTCTAGATGGTATATAAGGTCATCATCAACATCCCCGAGCGCCCTGAGGGGGACCTTATCGACGTCCCCCCGCTGGGCCTGCTCGAGAACGGGTTAGCAAGGAATTTCGACATCTCGGAAGAGGAGGCGCGCAGGCTCTCTAACGGGTATGGAATCGTAGTTGAAAGCGTCCCTGACGAGCCTGAGCTGGAAGAGGAGGAAGGAGGTGAAGAAGAGTGACGAGTGAAATCGGTGGTGCTGGTAGTCTTGGGGTTGCCTTCGAAACGTCTCGAGGGACCTACGTCGCGCCTACTAAGTGGATGCCTATTCGGTCAGAAAGTCTTCAGCTCATGGAAGACAAGTACTACCGCATGAGCATTCGAGGACTGGCTGAAAAGTCTGGAGCTATTCCTGGGTACACCCATACTGAGGGTGATGTCGAGATGGATATCACCTCAGACACTCTAGTGTACTGGATGTACGCTACTCGTAACACTCCTGCCAAGTCAGGAGCGGGTCCTTACACGTACACGTTCACTCCAGCGCACGTAGCTAAGACTACTACTGCGTCGGGAGCTTCAACACGAAAGACTCTCTCGATCCATGTTGAGCGTGGAGGAAACCCTCGAGGGTTTGTTGGGTGTGCTGTGAGTCAGTACTCCATCACGGTAGACGCGGGAGTCCTGATCGGTACGTTCTCGATTGTGGGGGACGACGAGGCTTCCCAGTCCAATGGCACAGAGTCGTGGCCGACTTCTGTCCCCTTTGGTCCAGGGAAAGTTTCACTAGAGATTCCAACGTCGACACCTCGCGCAGATGCAGACACGTTCACCTTTACAGTGAACGACAACCTCGCAGCCGCCAATCGTCTCAACGGTTCGAGGGCAGCCGCGTACAACAACTGGGGAGAGCGCGAAGTCACCCTGTCTGTTGAAGTTGACTTTGACACTGTTGCGGACTTCAACATCTTCAAAGCTGGGACGTTCCAGACAGCTAAGGTTATCGGTTCCAATAACGCATCTAACGACGAGGTCACCTGGACTCTCAGTGCCGCTGTGATGGACTCCTACGTTTACAACCTTGCTGGACTTGGAGAAGTGAACCGGGCCACGATCGAGATGCAGGGGATCTACAACGGCTCGGACAGTGTCACTACAGTGATCAAAACTACCGAGAACGTCACCTAGGAATAGAGTATGAACCGACCCGGAGGCATCTGAGCATTCTCGTCGAGAGGAGCCTTGATGAATCGCTATGATCCTTGCGATTCTAACTCAGGTCTAACGCGCTCTTCCATCGCTCTAGGTAGATATCGTACGCTAGGGGTTCTCGAGAGGTCTCTCTCGAGTCTTTATAGAGGGGACTGTTCCAATGCCGAAGGCTGTAGCAACGAAGGAAACTGAAAGGTACGACCTCCAGACTTGTTCTGGAGGATTCGTTGAGCTCCGTAAGTTCACTTACGGTGAGGTCATCAAACGACGGGAGCTTTCAACGTCAATGAAGGCTGACCCCGATGCTCCTCGGGGTCAGCGTAAGATGGAGATGGGGCTGAACTTCACGGACACTCAGCTGTTCGAGTTCAAGACCGCAATCGTCTCCCACAATCTCGAAGATGAGGACGGGAGAGTCCTCAACTTTCAGAGCCCACAGGACGTGATGAAGCTTGACCCTGGTATCGCTCAGGAGATCGAGGTCATCATCAGCAACATGAACAGGTTCGACGAAGAGTTTCAGCCAAACCCTACTTCACCCGTCAAGTCCTCGCAGCCTTCGACGGCCGTGCAGTCGACGCCGAAGTAGCATCCGTTATCGAAGCTGTCATGCTGTGCAGGTCTTTAGGAGTTCTACCTCATGCTGGAGGACTTCTGGACCAAGACCCCCTGTGGGTTTCTCGACTGAGAACCGTCCTCGAGGTAGAGGGGCAAAAGCAAGAAGTGGAGCGCCGAAGGATGGAGAACCGTGCCATTCGGCACTAGAGAGTTTGCGCTAGCGGAGCGGAGACTCCAGCTTACTCTGACTGCACAGGATCAAGCCTCGGCTGTTCTCAACCGGGTCGGAACGGCTATCGACCAGACCGGTAGAAGAGCTGGGATGATGGGGTACCAGCTCTTCGCTGCAAGCCTGGTCTTGAACCGAGTTGGTGCGGCCTTCGAGAGGGCTGGGCGGAAGCTTCTTGACTACTCCGAGGATGCGATTCAGCTAGCTGCCGATTTCGACTACTCGATGCGCCTTGTCCAAACTCAGGCTCAGTTGAATGAGCAAGCCTTTGCTCGTGTCTCTCAGAGGGTCCTGGATATGTCTAGCCACTTCCCTCAGGGTGCAGGGCAGCTTGCGCAGGGCTTGTACGACATCTTCTCCTCTATGGAAGTCTCTTCTGGTGAAGCCCTTCAGATGTTGAACTTGAGTGCTCAAGCGGCGACGGCTGGCGGCGTTGAAATTCGGGACTCTGTCCGAGGTGTCATCCAAATCCTGAACGCCTTCGATTTGGAGATTGGGGACACTCGTCACGTTTATGACGTTCTGTTCCAGATGCTTCGTAAGTCAACCGGGACCTTCGAAGAGCTGGTTACAGGATTTGGTAACGTCATCGGCGCCGGTCGTATGGCGAACCAGAACATCGAGACTCTTGCGGGGTCCGTGGCGTTCCTGACTAAGCAGGGACGTACTCAGGCACAGGCGTCCATCTCGGTGTCTAGAGCGCTCGACCAGCTGACTAGGTCTACCAACGCAGAGAAGTTGAAGAACACCCTAGGTGTCGATATCTTCGACCGGGCAACTGGCGATTACAAGCAGCTGAATGAGATCATCGAGGAGATGGCTATATCTCTTGAGGGTATGTCCAAGAAGGAAGTCGGCAAGGTGATGTACGACATCTTCGGTGCGGGCTCCATCCAGGCAAACAGGTTCTTCCGTCTAGCGATTCCTCAGTGGAAGGAACTGAATTCGAACATCGACCAGATGACAAAATCGAGAGGGCAGTTGGAGAAGGCCTTCGATATCATGAAGCAGGCCCCTTCAGTCCGCCTACAAACGATCAGTCACGCCTTCAAGATGATCGCTATTCAGATCGGGACTTTCCTTATCCCGGCTTTGATGAGGGTAGTGAAGTGGCTGAGAGGGCTTGTCGACTGGTTCAATGATCTCAATCCAGAGATGAAGAAGTTCATTTCGTATGCTATCCCAGTCGTAGGGGCGATCCTTCTCATCGTGGGAAAGGCTGCCCAGCTAGCGGGAGTGTATTTAGCGTTCAAGTCTCTTATCACGTTCATGGGCATAGGGTCTGCAGCCGCAGTTGCGGCTGGGGAAGCTTTTATAACTTGGGGAGCGATCCTCAAGGGAGCCGCCTTCGGCCTCTTGAAGTTCCTTGGGATAATCGGACTTGTAGCGGCAGTAGCTTACCTCATTTACCAGAACTGGGACAAAATCAAACCATACATCGAGCAGTTTTGGCAGTGGTTCCAAGACGTAGCTTTGCCATACCTCAAGGGCCTATGGGAGACTATCCAGGACTACGCAGGAAAGGTATGGGACTGGCTTGTTCAGCAATGGGAGGCAGCACAGCCCGCTCTACAAGCTGCCTGGGACTGGGTCCGAACCGTAGCCATCCCAGCACTGCAACACCTGTGGGACTTCATCCAGGAATGGGCCCCTAAGATCTGGGGATATCTACAAGTTGCTTGGGCGAAAGTCGTAGAGACGGCAAAAGTAGTCTGGGAGTACATCACCAAGTACTGGCGTCAGTGGATCGTACCTTTCATCAACTGGCTGAAAGGCATCTGGAGTGAGGTTGTAGGTTTCATCGGCGAGGAATGGAACAAGATGGCCGAGTGGGGTCGGGAGATATGGCCCGACATCCAGCAAGCTTGGGCTAACATCCAGGAGGCGTTCAGACAAGCCTGGCAGATCATCAAGCCTATCCTAGAGGTCCTGTGGGACGCGATACAAGAGTTCGTTGATATCGTTCAAGCCCTATGGGACCGGTGGGGCGATGAGATCATGAACGCCGTTCGTATCGCCTGGAACTTCATCAAGTCGACGATCAGCAATGTTCTCCGGTTCTTGCGAGGCATCATCGATATCATTGTTGGCATCTTCTCCCTCAAGTGGAGCAGAATTTGGGAAGGTGTCAAGAATGTGTTCGGTGCGGTCTGGGACCAGATCGTCAACTTCCTTAGTACTGCCCTTCAGCTGATCGGTAACCTACTGAGCGCCTTGTGGGACGGCATCTCAGCATTGGCAAACTCCCTTTGGACCTGGCTTAGTGGTGTCCCCGGAGCCATCGTGAGGTTCTTTGCAGGCGCAGCTGGATGGTTATTCAATGCTGGAAAGGACATTCTCACTGGTCTTTGGAATGGCATCGTAGACGCTGCGGAAGCTGTCTGGACCTGGTTCAAGGAACTTCCAGGCAAGCTCCTCGACTTGAACAGGGATTCTCTTGAGTGGCTAAAAACGTCTGGAAAGAATATCCTCACTGGCCTCTGGAATGGTATTGTTGAAGCGGCCTCTGCAGTCTGGACCTGGTTTACGGAGCTCCCTGGAAAGATCGGGAACTTCTTTGTCAACGCCATTAACTGGTTGTGGGATAGTGGAAAGAACATCCTTACAGGGCTTTGGGAAGGTATCAAGAGCGTCTTCGTTTCGGTCCAGACATGGTTCAGAGGGATCCCAACCTTGATCAAGAACTTCTTCAACAGGGCCCGAGAATGGCTTGTCAATGCCGGAGAGCAGGTTGTTAAGGGTTTTCTAGACGGACTGAAGGCTGCCTGGAGTAGTGTGACTTCTTGGGTTAGTGAGCACGCTGGCGACGTCGCGCGGATCTTCGGCTTCGCTATACAAGCTTTTTCTCCTTCTAAAGTGATGTATGCACTAGGCGAGCAGACTATGGAGGGGTACCGGTTAGGTCTGCTTCGGGGGTGGCAAGGAGTCCAGAGGCAGACAAGAGCCTTCAACCTTAGCATGGGAATAGGACTCGGGTCGCGACGTCACCCGATGTTGGTAGGAGCTCCCGGTGAGGGTGAAAGACACGAGATCAACATCAATGTGTCTGAGCGTGTGCGTGGTAAGGAGATTGCCGAGGAGCTAGACTGGTTCTATAAGACAAGGAACCTCATCTGATGGTACAGGCATGGCAAGTTTCGTACAACGGGATAACCGTAGGTGCAGATACAAGTTACCCTCTGATGTACGCATCGGGGTTTGACACAGCCGACGTCCGTGTGGATGAGCAAATCCGGATGGCTGATCATGGGGCGTTCCTCTACTCGTGGTGGCTCGGGACCCGAACCGTTACGCTTGAAGGTGAGACAACTGGGACCAGTAGTTCTGACCTTCAAGCTAAGATGGATATTCTCCGCTCGATGTTCGTTCCGCAGGGTCAAGAACTCCCTTTGAGATTCAAGTGGGGGAACGTTACAGATAGACGAATCGAATGCCGTCCCGTAAGGTTCACTTTCGCCATCGATGATATGTACAATATCGGTACAGCCCGGTGGATAGGACAGTTCAAGGCAGAGGACCCCCGCATCTACGACGACGCTCTAACTACTGTTACCTTCCCCCTAGGCGGAGATGGTACTGAGACCAAGTCCGTTTCGAACACAGGGACTTTCTACGTTCCTTGGACGGCTGTCTTTTCCGGTCCAGGGAATGACTTCAACATTGTTGACCTTGTACAAAATAAGAACGTGAAAGTAAACTATGCCCTAAGTGCGGGACAGACTATCACTATCAACTCTCGGAAGAAGACCATCAAGCGGGACAACGGGGTCAACCTCTACCAGTACTTGGCTAATACCAGTGAGTGGTTCGAAATCTCTCCTCTGACCAACAACATCCGGTGTGAGATCTCGGCGGGTTGGAGTGGGAACTCCGAGTGCTCACTTGAATTCAGGAGTGGCTGGAACTGATGGCTATTTCCTTTACCAACTCCGGCGTATCTCTGAACACCACTACAGGCTCGGACGTTTACTCTACTTCGTCGTGGACGCCTCCTTCTAATGCTCTCCTCATTGTCTTCTTTGCTGCTCGTGACGTCTATTCGGCAACCGCTAACAACTCGCCGTCTAGCATCACTCACGGGTCGATCAACTTCACTAAGGTGCAAGCAAGGTCCCCAGGGAACGACTCTCAGATGGAGATGTGGGTTGCTGACTCTGGAAGCTCTCCGGGGAACAACACAACTACGATCACCTTCACAGAGTCTAAGTCAGGCTTGCACTTTCACGTCTTCGCTGCTACGGGCGTTAACCTAACTGGAGGTGCAGCGAACGCGGTTCAGACACCTACTGGAGGTACTACTGGGGGTAACGGCACAAGCGGAAGCGTAACTCTTGATTCTCCTCTTCAGTCCGCTAACCGTCCGGTCTCGTTCTTCTTCCACAGGGCTAATGAAACTCTGACAGGTAGGACAAACTGGACAGACGTCTCGAACGGGAACTTTGCATCTCCAAACTCTGGAGCTCTATCACAATACCGCAGTGACGCTTTTGAGACTACTGCATCAGCAACTTGGACCACCAGCGTCGTGTGGGGAGGTATGGCTGCTGAGATCAAGGCGTCTGGTGGTGTTACTACGATCGGGACGGGACTAGCTACGGAAACAGATACAGCACTGGGCTTGATACCAGTGGCTCAAGGATGGGCACTAGTGTCGACTCGGGGTACACAAAGTGAGTCGACTGCAGGTACAACTGTCGCTAGGTCCCCTCAGGCGAATATGTCTGTAGGTAACTGGGTGATCGTTACTGCAGGATGGGATAACAACACTGCGAACGATGGCTACACCGACAACTTGTCCTGTTCTGATACTGATGCACACACTTGGACCAAGATTCTGGAATACACGAACGCAAACGGAGGAGCCGGTAACGGAGTCAGAATTGCTGCATGGATCACTAGAGTGACTTCTACAATCAGTACCAGCGATACCATCACCGTTACAGGGTCGTCCGTTACTAAACGGACCATGGGAATTTCCGAATGGTCTCACCCTGCAGCTACTGCCGTTTTTGTCAAGGGGTACAACGCCTCTTCAGCTGACGCAGATACCAACGGCCCTGTGGTATCTGTAGGGTCAGGAACTGTCCCAAGGATGTTCCGTGAAGGGTCTTGGTGGGAGAAGCCTCTCCCTGATAGCATCACGGTCCACTCTAACAACACTAACTACCTGCTGGAACTCAATGGAGAATATTCCGTAGGAGGACTGTACGCTGAAGGACCTACCTATAATGGGTACAAGTACGTTCAGTTCTCCGGAGGCGTTGATACTGCATCAGCAACTTCGTCATTCGACCAGCCTATCTACCGAGTTCAGCCAACTGACACCAATGTGGTGATTTGGCCTAAGGCTGCCGCTCCCGACTATGGAACGGGATGGACGGGTGGAGCGTACTTTATCGCGGAGAGGTTCAGACCTACGGGGACAAGCGGGTACACAGGGCAGTCGGGTCTAGACGGGACAGGGGAGGGAGTTAGACTCCCCTCCAATATCTCGCAGTACTTCAACGCCGAGGCGGGAGTAAGCTCTGACTCGCCTGCAGTTATCTACGACGCCGAAAAAGGGTACTATGCGTGGTTCTCAGAGCTTCATTACTACCCTTCCGTCAACAAGTGGTACGCTCAGGGAGGGAACATCTACAAAGTAACGTCTTACGGAATCACCTCCGATACACCAAACAGGACGACGAAGACCAAGCCGAGTAGCTGGCCGGCAACACTGAATGGGACTGGGATTGCTCCAGAGAACTATCAGGACGACACGGAAAACTATGGGCATCGAGGTGTGAACTCTATGGTGTCTTGTGTGGACTACGATCGAACGATGGATTATGGCATCGTTCCTTATACCTTGGAGCTATTCGCAGCGAGAACCGACGACACAGGAACTTACAAGTTTCCTATGGATGGTGGCGAGAACAATAAGGGTGGGTACATTCCTGAGGGAACGCGCTTCCGCCTCAAGATAACAGTAGACATTGACACTGAGGTCGATACTTACTATCCTCTTGGACAGAATATCAACGGCGCTCTAGTGACAGAGACACGTAGGGACCAGATCAAGGCTATCCTTCACGGACTGCAGGAGTTCGGATGCTTCGTTGGAGATAACTCGGGTTCCGGAAGCAGATTTCGACTTGAAGCTCTACAAAGGGAGAACAGGTCTTACTTATGGCAAATCACCTCGAACGACTTGAAGTTCTGGCCTCCGAAGACAACTTGGGAGGCTGTACAAGACAACTACGATCCTCCTACGCCCTCAGGGTCTCTTTTGCCCATCGTCGAGCGGTTGTGGCTTACAGTTGCGGGGATCGAAGGTCCTACTGCGGATACGCTCACAGGAGATAGTGACTACACCAACCTGACAACTGCAGGAACGAACGATAGCGGAGACGATACCGACATCAGGCATAGATCACAATACCGGATCGGAGCTCTCGGATCGGACACTGTACAGTTTACAAATAGTGTTGCTAGAGACTGGGCAACCTTCCTAGTTGCTATCGAGGCCGTCTCAGCAGGAGCAAAGACTATCGACGTCGGGTTGAATACGGAGACAGACACCGCACATTCCATTACCTCAGGT
>Ga0233418_10000265_pt1 | contig 10800 bp, 10 predicted proteins | sample Sediment_Towuti__FD_189021 | JGI IMG/M metagenome (GOLD analysis project Ga0233418, IMG submission 189021) | Sediment microbial communities from Lake Towuti, South Sulawesi, Indonesia - Sediment_Towuti_2014_1_MG | ecosystem: Environmental > Aquatic > Freshwater > Lake > Sediment | place... | reverse complement strand
CCACACGTGCGGCTCTCGCAGAACTTCGGACTGGCGAACGTGACGACGAAGGGCACTCGAGCGGCGATCGACTCCGCGACCGAATACTGGAGCAGCGTCTCGTCGGGGGGAACCCTGGTCGTGATCTTCGAGGCGTCGCCGCCGACCGTGGCAAGCGTCGGCGTATCGGACTTCGGAGCCGCCTCGCCGACGTCGGGGGGCGGATCCGACTCGGATACAGCGACGTTGCCGAGCGCCTGGACCTTCACTCGTCCCTCCGGTTCCGCGAGCAGCCAGTACGTGCCGGCCGTGGGGAGGCGGAGGTGCGCGACGTAGATGTGCGTCGCGCTCGCCTCGGCTCCTCCGGGGACGCCGATGCGCTCGAGCTTCGCGGTCGACTCGAGGAAGGGCGCCACGTCGAGGCCCCGCGCGACCCAGACCCGCGCCGTGGGATAGACGATCGGCCGGCCCTGCCCGTCGATGACGACGAACGAGACGCGGACGTCGCCCGGGAGATGGTGCTCCGTGCCGGGGAGGACAGCCACGTCGTCGCCGGGAGCCCGCCAGAGCTCCTCGAGGGTCGCCCCGTTGGCCGACAGCGCATCGGCGGACGAGGAGTCGTCTCCGGAACCGCCGCAGCCCGCAACGAGGAGGCATGAGACGACAGCCGATGCGACAGCCAGGCGCATCGGCGCCGAGTCTAGCCTGGGTGTGTCAGCCGCACGTTCAGGTTCGTCAGTGGCCGTCCGGCCACGAGTCCGGCACGAACTCACCGATCATGGCCGCCAGCAGCGCCAGGTTGACCAGCAGCAGCGTGAGCCTGGTTCGCATGCGGACCTCCTCTCTCAGAAGCGGATTTCCTGGAGCGCCTCGGCGGCGTTCCGGTAGAGACGCGCGGCCTCGCGGTCGTTGCCGCGACGCGCCGCAAGATCACCCAGTGCGACCCACGCCTCCGTTCGGTGACTCACCGACGCGAGCTGCTCAGCAGCCGCGTCGGCAGCCCGGAAGCATTCCTCCGCCTCGTCGAGACGGCCCCGTTCCATCAGCGCCCGCCCCAGAACGAGCTGCGATGGACAGATCTCGTCGAGGAAGTCCTCCCGCCCCTGCAGCAGCGAGAGCGCCTTTCGGGCGAGCTCGTCCGCCCTGTCGTATTCGCCACGCCGCAGGTGGACCGTGGCCAGCCCCCCGAGCGCCTGAGCGCCATCTGCAGGAGAGTCGGCCTCCAACGCTCTCTCGAACGACGCGTTCAGGTGCTCGACCGCCCGCTCCTCGTCACCGAGGAGGAGCGTGAGGCCGCCGAGGGCAAGGAGAAGCCTGCCCACGTTGCGCTCGTCGTTGAGCTCCTGGTACAGCTCTCGAGCACGCTGTGCATAGGTACGCGAGAGCACCCAGTGGCCCTCGCGCTGCGCGATGAGAGAAGCCTGGAAGTACGTGTTCGCGATCGCGCGGCGGTCGCCGAGCTGCTGCGCGAGCTCGAGCGCGTGCTCGACGTCCTCGCGCGCTGCGACGTAGTCGCGCTGCCGCCGATGGCAACGCGAGCGCCAGCCGAGGATGTCGGCGCGCAGAAGGTCGCAGGGAAGCCCGGAGCCTTCGGCGAGGGCGAGCGCCTCCCCGAAGAGCGCGATCGCCGTACCGATGCTCGAGAGCTTGTAACGGCAGACGCCGAGCCTGAAGAGGACGTCCGCCCGGTCGACGTCGGAGAGCTGATCCGACTCCACGAGCGCCTGCGCGCGGCGAAGGAGCTCGATCGCCTCTCGCACCTCGCCCGCCTGCTGGAGCGCCCACGCCTCGCCCATCAGCGACCGCAGCTCGAGCGCCGCGGCCTCCGCCGCCTCGACTGCCGGCGTCGCCTCCCTGAACGCGGCGATCGCGTCGGCGTAGGCGTGCGCCTCCGAGAGGGCCTCGGCCCGGGACAGCATCGCCTCGACCTTGGCGCGCTCCTCCGACGAGACACCGTGCGCCAGGAACGCGGGATCGACGTCGAGCCGCTCGGCGAGCCACGCGATCGTCTCACTCGTCGGGCGTGTCTTCCCGCGCTCGATCTGGCTGATGTACTCCTTCGAGAAGCGGCCGGCGGCGAGATCGCTCTGCGTCAGACCTGCCGTGACCCGGAGCGCGCGAACGCGCTCACCGAGCCGCGAGCCCGAGTCGGGCCGGGAGGTCGTGGCGGTCTGGGTCATCCGCATCGGAGTGAACCCCGAGATCGGCTCCGGTGCCCTCCCCCCCGTGGGGGATCTACCGGCGACGATTCGTGGTCAATTCGTGGTCAAGCAAGGATACTCGAAATCACTTGACTCAGCTACTTGACTTTTTTGGACACGGCTCCTATAGTCAGCCTACACCGCAACCGATCGGACGCCAGATCGGGCGCGCGGGCGCCACCGCCGGATCCCCCGACGGGCACCAGGGAAGGAGTGGCTGGGCCGCAGAGCCACCAACATCCCGGCCCGTCGTCCCGGAACAGGGTCGCCTCGAATGGAGAACGCCCCCGGAGCCGCAGCCGGGGGCGTTTTCGTGCGCGGGGGGGAAACCTCGCGGTTTCTTCCCGCGAGCCCCCTCTTCGTCATGCCGCCCTGCGGACTCGAGGGGCCGGCCGGCTCAAGGTCGCCCCGAAAGCCAGCGGTGACGCTGCGCGAGGATGGCCCCGAAGTCTTCGGCGCTGAGAAGACCGCCGAGGCGATCGGCGATCGAGACGAGCATGATCGCGGCGACGAAGATCCACGCCTCCGCTTCCGGGTCGCGGTCACGCCGAATCGCCCCCGTGCCCTGCAGGCGCCGGATGAAGTCCGCGAAGAAGTCGTGCACCTCGCGCATGTGGCGGCGGACGTGGCGGCGGATCTCGTCGTCCTCGCCGGCCTCGGTGATCGCCTGCATCCAGAGGCTCGGGAGCAGGAACTTCATCTCGCGCAGCGTCGACGGCGCGACCGACCTCCACCCCTCCTCCGGCCCGAGCTCCTCGATCTGCGCTTCGATCCGGCCGCGGATCCGCTCCCAGGCCTCGTCGAGGCAGGCGAAGTAGAGATCGCGCTTGGACGGGAAGTGCCGGTAGAGGATCGGCTCGGACACGCCCGCGGCGCGGGCGATCTCCGCGGTGGTGGCGCCGGCGTAGCTCCCCTCAGAGAACACGTGCAGGGCCGCGTCGACGAGCTCGCGGCGCCGCTCGACGGCAGGGAGCCGGGTCCCGGACGCCGGCGTCATGCGGCCGGCTCCGGTGCGCGGCGATCGATCGGGCCGGCTTCCTCGTGTGGCCGCACGAGCACGAAGGCCACGAGCGCGCCGAGGAGCGCAATCCCGGCAGCGACGAGTAGCGCAGTGTCGAACCCGTCCATGAACGTCTCGACGGAGCGCACGCCGCCCATCTGAGCGGCCACGATCGCCCCCATCACCGCGATCCCCATGGTGCCTCCGACCTGGCGGGCGCTGTTCAGCACCGCGGAGCCCACGCCGGCCTTGTCGACGGGGACCGCCCGCGTCGCGGCGGCGGCGCTCGGCGTCATGGTCAACGCCATCCCCACACCGCCGACGAGGAGTGCAGGGAGCAAGTGCCAGTACGAGGCGTCGGCGCCTAGCCTCGAGAACAGGAGGAGCTGGACGGAGATGAGCAGCATTCCTGCGGTCATGAGCCCGCGTGAGCCCAAGCGGTCGCTCGTCCGCCCCGCGAGCGGGGCGACGAGGATGATGAGGAGCGTCATCGGCAGGAATGCCGCGCCCGCCTCGACGGGGGAGTAGCCGAGGATGTTCTGCATGTAGAGAGAGACGAAGAAGAAGACTCCGAACATGGCCAGCGCGACGAGCAGCATGGTGATGTTGGCGCCCGTATACGTGCGGTTGCGGAAGAGGTCGAGCTGGAGCATGGGCGCGCGCTGGTGCCGCTCGAGCAGGACGAACCCGACGAGAGCGACCGCGGCGACCAGGAACGAGCCGAGGATCCGCGTCGAGGTCCACCCGTAGGTGTTCGCCTCGATCAGCCCGTACGTGAGCGCGAACAGCCCGATCGCGGACGTCGCGAGCCCAGGAAGGTCGAGACGCTCGTGCGTCTCGTCGCGCGACTCGTCGATGAACAGGTAGCTGGCCGCGATCCCGAGGATGCCGATCGGGACGTTGATGAAGAAGATCCAGCTCCAGTCGAGATGCTCGGTGAGCAGGCCGCCGACGAGCGGCCCGATCGCGAGCGCGAGCGCCGAGACGCCGGCCCAGATCCCGATCGCCGCGCCGCGCTGCGCCGGCGGGAACGTCGCAGCGATGATGGAGAGCGTTGCGGGGTTCATCAGCGCCGCCCCGGCGCCCTGCAGGACGCGGGCGCCGATGAGCATCTCGCTCGAGTCGGCGAGCCCGCAGAGGAGCGACGCGACCGTGAAGACGACGATTCCGAGCACGAAGATCCGCCTCCGGCCGTACGCGTCGGCCACCTTGCCGCCCACGAGCAGGAGCGCGGCGAACGTCAGCGCGTACCCGGTGACGATCCACTGGAGCTCGGAGAGGTCGGCGCCGAGATCCCGCTGGATCGAGGGCAGCGCCACGTTCACCACCGTGTTGTCGAGCATGATCATGAAGAGGCCGAACGAGACGGCGGCCAGCGTGAACCACTTGCGCGTGTCCTCTGCGAAGATCCGAGCCAAGACCCCAGCCTGCATCGCCTTCCTCTCTGTTGTTAGTGGTCACTAAGCTAGCAGATACTAACTCCCGCGGTCAAGGCGGGTTCACGTGGGTGCCGAGCGCGGACCAGCTGGAGGCGGCGAACGTCACCCGCTTGGCGCGGCTGCTCGACTGCTCCACGTACGACGAGCTCCACCGGGTCTCGGTCCGCGACCCCGAGCGCTTCTGGCGGACGGTGCGCGACGATCTCGGCCTCCCGCTCAGGCGCGGCTGGGACCGCGTGCTCGACGACTCGCGCGGGGTCGAGTGGACGACGTGGTTCGTCGGCGCGCGCCTCAATCTGGCGGAGGCGTGCGTACACCGCTGGGCCGCCGAGCGGCCGGACGAGGAGGCGGCGGTCTGGCAGCCGGAGGACGGCGAGCGCAGGTCGCTGACCTGGCGCGAGCTCTCCTACGACGTCACCCGCCTCGCGGAGGGGCTCGCGAGGCTCGGCGTACGGGAGGGTGACGCGGTCGGGATCTTCCTCCCGATGTCGCCGGAGGCGGCGATCGCGTCGCACGCCTGCGCCCACCTCGGCGCGATCCAGGTGCCGATCTTCTCGGGCTTCGCCGCACCCGCGATCGCGGCGCGACTGGCGGACGCCGGCGCAAAGGCCCTCGTCACCGCGGATGCCTCGCTCAGACGGGGCTCGACGGTCCCCATGAAGGAGATCGCCGACGAAGCGCTGGGGGCCGCCCCGTCGGTCGAGCACGTCCTCGTCTGGAGAAGGCTCGGCGCCGAGGCACCGATGCGTCCCGGCCGCGACCACGACTGGGACGAGCTCGTGGCCGCGTCGCCGGGAGAGCTCGAGCCCGCCGGCCTCGAGAGCGAGACGCCCTACTTGCTCGCATACACATCGGGCACGACCGGGCGGCCGAAGGGGGCCCTCCACGTGCACGGCGGCTTCCTCCTGTCGATCGCGCGCGAGGCCGCGTACCAGGCCGACCTGCGGTCGGGCGACCGCGTCCTCTTCGCCACGGACATGGGGTGGATCATGGGCCCGTGGACCGTCGTCGGCGCGGGCGCGCTCGGCGCGACGATCGTGTTCATGGAGGGTGCGCCGGACCGGCCCGCGGACCGGCTCTGGAGGCTGGTCGAGGAGGAGCGCGTGACGATGCTCGGCGTGTCGCCGACGCTCGTGCGCGCGCTCATCCCTCACGGCGAGCCGACAGCCGACCTCTCGTCGCTTCGGGCCGTCACCACCACAGGGGAGCCGTGGAACCGCGGCCCGTATGACTGGCTCGACGAGCACGTCTGCGCGAAGGGCGGCATCCCGATCGTGAACATCTCCGGCGGGACCGAGGTGGGCGCGTGCTTCCTCTCCGTCAGCATGCTCGCGCCGACCAAGCCCTGCTCGCTCGGCTTCCCTGCGCTCGGCGCAGACATGGACGTCTTCGACGAGGAGGGCAGACCGGTGCGAGGCGAGGTGGGCGAGCTCGTGTGCAAAGGGGCCTGGCCGGGGATGACGCGCGGGATCTGGGGCGATCCAGAGCGGTATCTGGAGACGTACTGGCGACGCTTCCCCGGCGTCTGGACCCACGGCGACTGGGCCTCGGTCGACGAAGACGGCTACTGGTACCTCCACGGTCGGTCCGACGACACGCTCAACATCGCCGGAAAGCGGATCGGCCCGGCCGAGATCGAGTCCGCGGCAGTCAACCACCCCGCCGTCGCCGAGGCCGCGGCGATCGGCGTGCCGCACGAGGTGAAGGGGGAGGTCGCCTGGCTCTTCTGCGTGCTCCGTCCCGGCGCCGAGGCGTTGGCCGACGACGTCGCTCGAACGGTGACCGACGAGCTCGGAAAGGCCTTCAAGCCGGATCGGGTCGTGTTCGTCTCGGCCCTCCCGAAGACGCGGAGCCAGAAGATCGTTCGCAGGGCCGTGCGGGCGAGGGCGCTCGGAGAGGACCCCGGAGACCTTTCCACGCTCGAGAACCCCGAGTCGCTGGACGAGATCGCCCGTGTCGTCTGACGCGCTCGAAGGAGTCGCGCTCGTCACCGGCGGCGGGCGAGGGATCGGCGCCGCGATCGCTCGCGAGCTCGCGCAGGCGGGGATGCGCGTGGCCGTGACGGGACGGACGGCCGAGCAGGTCGAGGCCGTCGCCGCCGAGATCGGAGGGATCGCGCTCGTGGGCGACGTCTCCAGGGGTGACGACGTCCTGACCTGGGTCGAGCGCACCGAGTCCGAGGTGGGGCCGATCGACCTCCTCGCCGCGAACGCCGGCATCGGCGGCCCGCGCGTGGCCACGTGGGAGGCCGAACCCGGACGCTGGTGGCAGACGCTCGAGGTGAACGTCCTCGGCGTCCACCTCTGCTGCGCAGCCGTCATTCCCGGGATGCTCGAGCGGGGTCGCGGCCGGATCGTGATCACCGGCAGCGGCGCCGCGTATCTCCCGAGCTCTCGTAACACCGCGTATGCCGCGAGCAAGGCGGCGGTGTGGCGCTACGGCGAGACGCTCGCCAACGAGCTGCGCGGCCGCATCCCGGTCTTCGTGATCAGTCCGGGGCTCGTCCGGACCGCCATGACCGCGGACGCCTTTCCCGACGACGCACCCTGGACGCCGCCCGAGCTCGCGCCCCGCCTGGTGCGGGTGCTCGCCTCGGGCCGCGCCGACGCCCTCGCAGGGCGCTACCTGCACGCCGAGCACGACGACGTCGAAGACCTCGTCCGGCGCGCCGACGAGATCGCGGCGAACGACCTCAACGCCATCCGGCTGCGCCGCTGACACGGCTACCCTGGCGCCCGTGCCGTACTTCATCTGCCCCAACTGCAAGCGCCGGTCGGTGGACCTCGACGGATACGAGGGCTTCTCGACCCAGACCGTCCAGTGCCGCGAGTGCGGCTTCGGGTTCCTGTTCGAGCTCCTCGAGGACTACTACCCGGCGCCGGAGACCGGCCTCGTCGTGTGCGACCGGGACGCACGCGTGCTCGCGGCCGGCCGAGGCGTATTCGAGCTCACCGGCTACCGCGACGGCGACCTGATCGGGCGCGAGGTGAGCGAGGTGCTCGGGCTCTCAGATGCTGCAGCGATCGCGGTGGTGCGGGAGTGGGGCGTGCGGAAGCTCGGTCAGGAGCTCGAGATCCGGACTCGGGCGGGCCACGTGAAGGAGGTCACCGTGGACTTCTTCCCGGCCTACGACGAGGACGGCGGGCTCCTGTTGGCCCTGACGCCCCGCTGACCTTCGCGCCGCTCTGGGGCGTCGCTGACCAGCGAGGCCGAAGCATCGCGCCGTCAGCGGCGTCAGGCGGCGGAGGAGAGCGGCTCCGCCGCCCGAGAGCCGGCGCCGGCCGGTGCGGCGCGGGGCTCGATCCAGGTCTGCCTCGCGAGAGCGAGAAGCTCGCCATCCACGGCGAGGAGGGCCGTGCCCGCGAAGAGCTTGCGGCCGTCCTCGCCGAGCGGCCACGCGGCGACCACGCAGGGCTCGCCCTCGTCCGGGACGCGCTCGACCCGGGCCGCCATGCGCCCGAGCACGACCTCACCCCGCCCCTCGACGCCGACGGCGTAGGCGCCCGGGCAGTCGATCGCGGCCCACACCACCTCGGGGCCGGCGGGCTCGCGGGGAGTCCACGGCGCTGCGTGCACCGGCTCGCGCCCCGTCACGGGCCCTGCATAGATCCCGAGCCCGTCCTCCTCGTACCTGATCCCGCAGACGAAGCATTCCCGGAACACCGGGTTGCCCACGCGGACATGACGGGCGGCGGCGGCCTCGGCTTCGGCAAGGGTGACGGGCACGGGCATCTCGAGATCCAGAGGAGACGGGCGCGCCTCCGCCACCACCGCGTCCCCGTCCAGCAGCAGCGTGACGTCCGCCTCCCTCCGCACCTCGAGCGCGCGCTCGAGCGGCGGCGGGAGGCGCAGCGTGACCTCGACCGCCTCGGCGTCCACGAACGAGGCGAGCCGGCCGCACGCGTACCCGCCGTTCGCGGACGTGAGCGGGCCGCGGTACCGCCGGGGGAAAGAGATCGTCATGACACCGCAGCCTACTGACTAGACTGAGGTTTGTGACTGTGAGGCGAAAACCGTGAGAATCGCGCTCGCGCAGATGAACACGGTCGTCGGCGACCTCGACGGGAACCGCAGCAGAGTTCTCGCCTTTCTGCAGCGGGCGCGCGACGCGGAAGCCGACCTCGCCGTCTTCCCGGAGCTCGCGGTGACCGGCTACCCGCCCGAGGACCTCCTCCTCCGCCCCGCTTTCGTCCGGGCCGCCCGGGAGGCGACCGAGGAGATCGCGCGTTCGACCGAAGGGATCGTCGCCCTGGTCGGAGCGCCGTGGTTCGACCGCGACCTGGCAAACGCGTGCGCGGTTTGCGCGGACGGCCGCATCCGGGCCGTCTACCGCAAGCAGTTCCTCCCGAACTACGGCGTCTTCGACGAGCACCGTTACTTCGCCGAGGGGCGCGATCTTCTGCTGCTCCACGTAGGCGAGGTGTACGCGGGCGTCACGATCTGCGAGGACGTCTGGCAGCCCGGGCCGCCCGCGACCGATCTCGCGCTGGCGGGGGCTCAGCTCATCGTCAACCTCTCGGCGTCCCCGTACCACGTCGGCAAGGCCGAGGAGCGCGAGGAGATGCTCGTTACGCGCGCACGGGACACGAGCTCGTACCTCGTCTTCTGCAACCTCGTGGGCGGGCAGGACGAGCTCGTTTTCGACGGGCACTCGGTCGTGCTCGACGACGCGGGAGAGGTCGTCGCCCGAGCGCCCGGCTTCGAGGAGGATCTGCTGGTCGTCGACGTCGCCCCCGAGCTCGCCATCGGCCGCCGGCTCCGAGACGTGCGGCGCCGCGAGCTCGACCGCTCCCGCGAGACCGTCCCGTCCGTCGAGGTCGTGGAGCTCGGCGCGGCTCGCGGCCACGCCGAAGCCGAAGCGCCCGTGGTCACGCCCTTCGAGCCGGAGCTCGAGCAGATGCGCCTCGCGCTCGGGCTCGGACTGCGCGACTACGTGGCGAAGAACGGCTTCGCGGAGGTCGTCGTCGGCGTCTCCGGGGGGATCGACTCCGCCGTGACGGCGGCGCTCTGCGCAGACGCCCTCGGTGCCGAGCGCGTGCACTGCGTGTCGATGCCGTCGCGGTTCACTTCCGAGGAGACACGGAGCGACGCCCGGCAGGTGGCCGAGAGCGTCGGCTGCAGCTTCTCCGAGATCCCGATCGAGAGTGTCGTCGCCGCGTTCCACGACGTCCTGCGCGAGCCCACGGGCGGGGGGCCGGAAGGGCTGGCCGCGGAGAACCTGCAGGCTCGTGTCCGGGGCGTGATCCTCATGACCCTCTCGAACACGTACGGCTGGCTCGTCGTCTCGACCGGGAACAAGTCGGAGCTCGCGGTCGGCTACTCGACGCTGTACGGGGACATGGTCGGCGGGTTCGCGCTGCTCAAGGACGTGCTCAAGACGGACGTCTTCCGCCTCGCGCGGCATCTGAACGACCGGGCCGGTCGGGAGCTGATCCCTGCGACCACCATCGAGCGCGCGCCGAGCGCGGAGCTGCGGCCGGACCAGCGCGACGAGGACTCGATCCCGCCGTACGCCGCCCTCGACCCGGTGCTCGAGGCGTACGTCGAGCTCGACCGCTCGCGTGAAGAGCTGCTCGAGGAGTTCGATCACGACGTCGTGGAACGGGCGGTCGCTCTCGTCGACCGCGCCGAGTACAAGCGGCGCCAGGCGCCTCCGGGAGTGAAGCTCCGCCCGAAGGCGTTCGGCCGCGACCGCCGCACGCCGATCACGAATCGCTGGCAAGGCTGATTCGCGCTTCCGGCGCGAACCAGCCTAATCGCTTGCGCCTCCTGTCTGTAAGTGGTACCTTACGGTAAGTGCAGACTAACGGACATCCTCTCGACGCGCTCGGCGACCCCACGCGGCGCCGGGTTTTCGAGCTACTGCGGCACGGGCCGCGGTCGGTCGGAGAGCTCGCCTCCGAGCTTCCGGTGAGCCGGCCTGCCGTGTCGCAGCACCTCCGCGTCCTCGAGGGTGCCGGCCTCGTCACCCACCGGCGCCGGGGGACAAGGCACCTGTACGAGCTCGACACGGCCGGAGTGAGCGTGCTCCGCGACTGGGTCGACGGATTCTGGACTGAGGCCCTCGCCCGGTTCAAGGCGGTGGCCGAGGAGAGAGGAGAGAGCGCATGAACGATGCTGTCGTGATCGAGGTCGTCCGCAAGACCGTCACGGTCGACTGCGCGGTGGAGGAGGCGTTCCG
>Ga0233418_10000263_pt1 | contig 10828 bp, 6 predicted proteins | sample Sediment_Towuti__FD_189021 | JGI IMG/M metagenome (GOLD analysis project Ga0233418, IMG submission 189021) | Sediment microbial communities from Lake Towuti, South Sulawesi, Indonesia - Sediment_Towuti_2014_1_MG | ecosystem: Environmental > Aquatic > Freshwater > Lake > Sediment | place... | reverse complement strand
CCGAGCCCGTCGTCAGGGTGTAGACCCGTGCGCCCGCGATCGAGAGGTTGAGGTCGTCCCAGAAGGGCGCGACGATGCCGTTCGGCGCCGCCGTGTTCGGGATCGAGACGTTCGCGTAGGCCGTGGCGCCCGAGCTCGAGCCCAGCGTCAGGAAGCCGTTCGTGGACACGTACGCCTGCGAGTGGGACTGCCCGTAGAACGTGAACGAGAAGGGCAGGCTCACCGTTGCGAAGCCGTCGTCGGCCGCCAGCGGGAGCTGCGTCCCACCCGTCGCGTCCACCCAGGGGTCGCTGACGTCCAGGCAGGCGTACCCGGCTGCGGCGCTCGCGTAGGTCGCGATGTAGGTCGTGTTCGTCGCCGGCGTCGAGATCGTCTGCGCCCGCGGGCCGCCGTTCGACCAGGACTGGAACTCCCACGTGGTCGCGGCCAGCGTCTGCGGTGAGACGGCCTCGAGCGAGCGTTCGATCCCGACGACGCCGGTGAACGAGTAGGGCGCCGTGACCGGCTGGCCGTCCAGGAGGAGCTGCAGGCCCGTCGGGTTGGTCGCGAGAGTGATCTGGGCCGTACGCGGATTCACGTCCCGGAAGGTCGACGACGACTGCCCGCCCGAGTCCGTCACCGTCAGGTGGATGCGGTACCAGACGTCTGCCGCCGTCTCTCCGGTGGTCGGAACGACGAACGAGCCACCCGTCGAGCCGCTCGTCGGCGGCAGGAACGGGTGGAAGTGTGTCGCGTGATGAAAGTCGACGCGCCACGTGAATTGGGACCCGCTCAGCGTCCCATCCTCGGGATCGGTGCCCGTGCCGGAGTAGACGATCGTCTCTCCGCCGCTATAGAGCGTTCCGAAGGCGGGAGCCGTGATCGTCGCCGTCGGCGGCTGGTTCGATGTCACGGTGAGGACGGCCTCGTTGCTCGTCGCGCTGCCGTACCCGTTCGTCACCCGAGCCCGAAAACGGGCCCCACTGTCGGAGAGCTGCACGGACGCGATCGTGTAGGTCGAGGAGGTCGCAGCGGGGATGTCGACGCCGTTTCGCTGCCACTGGTAAGCGAGGGGAGGAGTGCCGCTCGCCGTGACGCTGAACGTCACCGGCTGGCCGACGCTCACCGTCTGGCTGACTGGATGCGTGGTGATGGTCGGCGCCTGGTTTCCCGTGTACGCGATGCGGAAGACCTTGCCGACGGCACCACTCCACGTCACGTAGTAGAGGGCACCGTCCGGTCCGACGTCGAGGTCGACCGGGCCGTTCGCGCCGGATGCGAAGTCGGCCGCCACCGTGTATCCGTCTGTCGCTTCGAGCTTGCGGATCCAGCCCGAGCAGAAGTCGGCGAAGAAGTAGTCGTTGACGAAGGGCGACGGGAACTGGGCCACGGGCGGGTTGTAGAACGTGCCACCCGTGACCGCGCAACCCGTCGTCGAGGTGCTGCCGTGCCCATAGGCGAAGATCGGGCTGCGGAAACGCGGGTCAGTGGTCGGGCCCTCGGTGGTAGGCCAGCCGTAGTTCGATCCCGCGATCCCGTCGTTGATCTCCTCCCACGTGGACTGGCCGACGTCGTTGATGAACATCCGCGTCGAGCCGGGCTGGAACGCAAAGGTGAAGGGATTGCGCAGGCCGAGCGCCCAGATCGCCTTGTTCAGGCCCGTGGTGCTGGCCACGAAGGGGTTGTCGGCAGGTATCGAGCCGTCGGAGTTGATGCGCAGGATCTTGCCCAGCACGTTGGTGAACTCCTCGGCGTTCCTCCCGCGCGCGTTGTCGCCGGTCGCGATATAGAGCTTTCCGTCCGGGCCGAAGTGGATCGCCCCACCGTTGTGGTTGACCGCCGTCGAGAGCGGGTCGAGGTCGATGAGTACGCGCTCGCTTCCCTGCACCGCAATGTCCCCCGAGGCGGTGAAGCGGCTGACGCGGTTGTGGATCGTCGGCGAGGTGGCCGTGTAGTAGACGTAGACGTACTGATTCGATGCGAAGTTCGGGTCGAATGCAACGCCGAGCAGGCCGCGTTCGCCGTTCGCGTCGACGGGCAGGGTCACGAACGGCGTCACCAGCAGCTCTCCGTTCTTGACCACGCGCAGCTTTCCGTCTTGCTCCGCCACGAACAGGCGACCGTCGGGCGCAAACGCCATCGACGTCGGGTCGCGCAGACCGGTGACGAAGAGCGTCTCGGCGAAGCCCGTCGGGACCGCCGGTGTCGCCGTGCCGGGCACGAGCGTGAGCACGAGCACGACGAAAAGCACCACACCGACGAGCCGCAGGCGTCTAGTGGATCGGGCGCGCCGCACGGGCGAGACGATACACACGAGCCCAGGGCAGGCACCTCAGCTGCGATCGTCGTCAGGGGGACGCCTGGCTTCATCAGAGAGTGTCGCCCCGATCCGGTGGATCGCCACGAGCTGCTCGGGGATCATCGCCAGTTGCGCGTGAGTGAGGCGCCCCTCGGGCGCGCGCTCGCCGCGGGCGACGACCCTCGTACGAGTGAATTGGCGAGCCTCTCCCCGAAAGGGGGAGCAACGGCGTCTAGAGGCCGCCGATGACGGTCGTGCCACCCACCGTCGTCTCACAGCGAGGTTCGCCATGCATCAGCAGGACGCCGACCGTTCGTTCAGGGCACTACGCATCGCCGCACTCGTCTTCCTCCTCGTCGCCTTCGCGTTCGTGTTGTCGACGAGTCGCTTCGGAGCATCGCCGGCCAGGGGCCTCGGTGGAGGTCCGACAGCGGCCCTTCCGCTCACGGTCACGACGACGAGCCTGCCCGGCGGGACGGTCGGCCAGGCGTACTCGCGGCAAGTGACCGCGACGGGCGGAACGCCGCCCTACAGGTGGGCCGTCGTCTCGGGGAGCCTCCCGCCCGGGCTCAGCCTGAGCCCGAACGGGACGCCGAGCGCAACGATCTCGGGCACGCCGACCACAGCCGCAACCTACAGCTTCACCGTCCGGGTCACCGACAATGCGGCCGGGACCGCCAGGCGGGCGCTCTCGATCGTCGTCGCGCGTGCGCCTACGCAGCCCCCGCCTCCGCCCCCTCCGCCCCCTCCGCCCCCTCCGCCCTCTCCACCTCCTCCGCCTCCTCCACCCCCACCGCCGCCGCCGCCGCCGAGCGGACAGGTCAACTGCCTCGTCTCCAACCGCACCCAGTGGAGCCTCCGCGGCGCGAACTGCGCGTACGGAACGACGCTCAACTTCACGAACCAGCAGTTCCGCTGTGACCGGCCGCTGTCCGACTACGGGAGGCTGCCGCTCAGGCTCGTCTGGAACTTCACGGGGAACCCTGACTTCAGCGACCAGGGCCACCTCGACTTCGTGTCGGGCTGCCGCGGCGACGGGAACCCCGACACCATCGACGTGATCGTCGTCTCCAACGCCGACGGCATGAGGTTCGGCGCAGCCGGGGGAGCCGGGAAGTTCCGCACCGCCGGCCCGCTCGACATCCAGATCACGGGCAACTTCGACTGCGGGCCGCTCGGCACCGCCAACGCGCACCAGGACGGCTGGCAGTTCCACCCGGACCACGTGCCGGCGCGTCTCGACATCGTGAACGGCACCTCCGGCAACTGGGACACCGGGAAGGCGACCTGCATCGGTGCGGGCGGGATGATCTTCTGGTCGAACAACTACGACGTGGACGTGTACGGCGGGCGCTACGTCAGCTGCAACCACGGCATCGACGGGAGGTTCCGGACTCAGGGCGCGAACGTCGTCGTGGACGCGGGCTTCCGCACTGGGCGCAACGACGGCACCGACGCGAAGTGCACGCCCTACAACGCCTCCCTTCCGTGCCTGGGAGCCGCGACCCTCCGCTTCCAGAACACCATCTGCCAGCAGTGGAGCCGGAGCGCCAAGACGTGGGTGAACGTGGCACCGAGGTAGCAGATCGCGTTCGAGACCGACGAGAGAGGCCCGGGAACCCGGGCCTCTCGTTCGGACCGCGGACAGCGCCTCTCCGCGAGCGTCGTGCGCTCCGGAGCGCGCCCTGCTCGGGAAATGCCTGTATAAGGTGAGGAAGAAGTGGCGTCGAAGGAGGGGGATGACATCTGCGGAGCACGTCGCGGGGCACTGATCCCCGGCGTCCTCTCCACGAACGGGCTATGCAGCCATGCGCCTCATCCTGCACGCTGACGACTTCGGCTCCTCGTCGGACACCGTTCGGGCGACCGTCGAGTGCTTCGAGCAGGAGATCCTGACCTCCGCGTCGATCATGCCCCGGATGCCCGCGACGGACCAGGCGATCGAGTTCGCCCGTGCTCACCCCGAGCTCGACTTCGGCGTGCACCTGACGTTCGTCGGGGACGACGAGGAACGGCCGCTCCTCCCGCCGGGCGAGATACCGGCCCTCGCGACTCCGTCAGGCCGGTTCCGCAGGACTCGCGACCTGCGAGTCCGCGCGCTCCTGCGACGCCTCCCGGTCGACCAGATCGAGCGCGAGCTCGCGCGTCAGCTGGACGCCGTCCGGACGGAGGGCATCGAGATCACCCACGTCGACTCGCATCGCCACATGCACAAGCTGCCGTCCTTCGCGGAGGCCCTGCGGCGAGTCCTTCCGCGCTTCGGGATCCGGCGCGTGCGGGCGGTCCAGGACGTCTATCTCGGACGGCCTCTGACGAGCCCCACGTACTGGCTCGGCTCGCGCTGGCAACGGAGCCTCGCCGGCTCCTTCGTGACGACCGATCACTTCTACATGCCGACGAGCACGTCGGACGAGGGCTGGGAGCAGCCGCTTCTCGCGATCGCGCGGCGGCTGGACGGGGCGACGCTGGAGGTGGGCGTGCATCCCGGGCGCCCGGAGGAGCGCTCGGCGCTCGTGCGCTTCGCCGCGCTCGCTCGCGACGAAGGGCACGACTTCATCGCGTGGAAGGACGTCGCATGAAGGGCTCGCGTCTCCGCCGGATCCTGGCGACGCTGCTGGATCCCGGAACCTACTTCCACCCGTTCCGGCTGCTCCACTTCTACGGGTACTCGCACGTCCGCCCGCGCCGAAAGCTCACGCTCGGCAAGGGCGTCCGACTCGCGCCGAACGTCTCAATTCGCTTCGGGGAGCGGATCACGATCGGGGCGGGGACGCACGTCGGGGAGCGGGCGTACCTGTGGGCGGGCGAGGAGCACGGGCGCATCACGATCGGCGAGCACTGCCGGCTCGGTCCCGAGGTGTTCGTCACCGCGTCGGACTACGGCCTCAAGCCCGGGGAGCTGATCGCGTACCAGGAGCGCAACGAGCGGGACGTCGTCATCGGAAGCGACGTCTGGCTCGGCGCACGGGTGTTCGTCGGGGCCGGCGTGACGATCGGCGACGGCTGCGCGGTCAGCGCCGGATCGGTCGTCTCACGCTCGCTGCCTCCGGGCTCGATCGCGGTCGGGATCCCCGCCCGGGTCGTCCGCCGGCGCGAGGACTACGCGCCGGAGCCGGCCTCCGGCGAGGCGGACGCCGACGAGTCGGACGGCGCACCGGACGTGCGTGCCGACGACGCCCACGTCGGCCCCCGCGCCTAGCGGCACATGTCCGAGCAGCCGACGATTCGCCGCTCCCTGGGCTGGGCGGTGGTCCTGAGCTGGGGTCAGCGCGCGATCTCGATGGTCTTCGTGATCGTCCTCGCGGCGCTGCTGGGGCCGGAGGCGTTCGGGATCGTGGCGATGGCGCTCGTGTACCTCGCCGTGATCGAGCTCTTCCTCGAGGCGGGCTTCCTGACGACGATCGTCCAGCGGGAGAAGCTCGACCGGGAGCACCTCGACTCCGCGTTCTGGGTGAATCTCGTCTGGTCGGTCGTTCTCGCCTGCGTGAGCTTCGCGCTCGCCGGCTGGTGGGCCGACGTGAACAACGCGCCGGAGCTTGCGGACGTGATCCGCGCTCTGTCGGTCCTACTCGTCATGGGAGGGCTCACGATCACGCAGCAGGCGTACCTGCAGCGGACGCTCGCGTTCCGGAAGCTGGCCGTGCGCGCGAACGTCGCGGCGCTCGTGGGCGGGGTCGTCGGCCTGACGCTCGCCCTCTGGGGAGCCGGTGTCTGGTCGCTGGTCGCGCAGCAGATCGCCATCGATCTCACGGCGCTCGTCCTCCTTTGGGCGGTGAGCGACTGGCGCCCGGGCCTACGCTTCTCACGGGCTCATGCCCGGGATCTCTTCGGCTTCACGAGCGGCGTGTTCCTCGCGAACGTCGGAGGCTTCGTCAACCGCCGGTGCGACACCCTCCTGATGGGGCTCTTCTTCACCCCCTCGGTGGTCGGGATCTACCGGCTCGCGGATCGGTTCGTGGACACCATCCTGGAGCTGACCATGCGACCCGTCGGGCTCGTCTCGCTTCCGCACATGTCGCTCCTGCAGCGTGACCCCGCCGCGCTTCGCGAGACCGTCGCCACGTTCACCCGCATCGCGATGCGCACGACCCTGCCGGCGCTCCTCGTGCTCGCGGCCTGCTCGGGCTACGTCCTCGCGGTCATCGGGCCCGAGTGGGAGATCGGGTCCGACGCCCTCAAGCTCCTGTGCATCGTCGGCATCGTCAAGGGCCTCGTCCACTTCACCGGCCCGCTGCTCTTCGCGGTCGCCAAGCCGTTCTTCCGGGCGACGATGCTGTGGTTCCTCGCCGCGGTGAGCGTGGTCACGGTCGTCGCCGTCGGCTACGCGCTCGAGGACGGCGCGCCGCAGCGCCAGCTCACCGGCATGGCCGGTGCGCGTGCGCTCGTCGCGCTCGCGATCGTCGTTCCGTTGAACGTCCTCATCATCTCGAGGTTCGTCGGCCTGCGCCCTCGCACGCTCGCCCGCTGGCTCCCTGCCCCCCTCGCGGCCGGGATCTCGGCCATCGTGGTCGTCGGTGCGCTCACTCAGATCGGAGCGCTCGAGGCGGCGCCGCCGCTGGTCGCGCTCGTCGCAGCCGGAGGGCTGGCGGTCGCGGTGGCGGGCACGACGATGTTCGCCCTCGACCCGGAAGCGCGAAAGCTCGCTCAGCGGCTGCTCGCGGCCCGGCGTCCGTCGGTCACGAGGACCTAACCCGGATCTGGCGCGTCGTCGCCCGGTCGCGCCAGCGCCGCTTCACCCGACCGACGACGCCGGCCGTCCGTGCGGCAGACGCGAGCCCGTCGCTCGTCCCGAGGATCGCCGCGCGTGCGACGTTGACGAAGAGGGGTCGAGGCCTCGCCGCGAAGAGGTACACGTCGGCCTCGTGCCACGACCGGTCGCCGAAGCGGCGCTTGTACTCGGCCTCGCCCGGACCGAAGTCGAGCACGTGGACGCGGTCGTCCTCGCAGAGGTCCTCGATCATCTTCATGAGAACGTACGTCCCGACGCGGTACTCGCCGTACGCCGGGTCGTAGCCGGGGATCCCGTAGTAGAGCCGGCCGGCGTACGCGTCGCCTCCGCAGAAGGCGACCGGTGATCCGTCGACGTAGAGCACGTAGGCCCGGAACCAGCCGCGCTCCATCGACAGCTGGGCCCGCAGCCGCTGCGCGGGCTCGTCGCGCACGCCGACGCCGAGGCCACGCTGGTACGACCTCGCGGCCACCGCGTCCGCGTGCGCGAGATACGTGTCCAGCTCGCCGGGATCCACGAACCGGCGCAGCTCGAGCCGGTCGCCGAACTCACGCTCGAGCTTCTTCGCATACCGCGTGACGCCCGTCCGCGTCGACTTCGAGAGCGACTCCATGAAGGCCGCGAACGAGTCCGGCAGGGAGCGCTCCCGGCAGACGCCGACTCGCGTGTAGAGCTGGCGGACGAGCAACCGAGGCTCGGTGGTCGCCGCAGGGTAGAGAGGATGCTGCGTGTCCAGACGCCGGAAGACGACGACCTCGACCTCGCCCTCGCCGAGCACGTTCGTGAGCTCGCGAACGACGAGGGAGCTCGTCACGGCGTCGAGCTCGCCGCGGAAACCGCGGTAGATCACGGTCAGCGCCCGCACGACCGGCTCGTAGATCCGCTTGTAGCCGAGCTTGAACGAGAGCGGGACGCGCTCGAAGCGCGCGATCACCATGGCCTCCGTCCTGCCGTCGCGCGCGACCGTGAGAACGGCCGGCTCGAGCATCGAAGGTTCGGAGGCGAGCACCGTGTGGAAGTAGTCGAAGTCCGCCGTCAAGGCCTCGCTCGGCAGCGATTCCCACTCGTCACGAAGGCCCGCGACATCGACGAAGCCGCGCGTAAGGTGAGCGGTGATGGTCTCTTCTGCAGTCGTCGTCATGGGTCGAGCTCCGCTCGAAACCTTAGTGCCGCTGGGTAGATTCGCCCGCCCTCGAGGCACCGCGCGCCGCCCGTGCCGCGTCTCTGGGCAACGGTAGGCTGCAGATCCCTCGCGATGGACTTCGAACTCACCGACGAGCAACGCGCGCTGCGGCAGTCGATCGTCGACTTCGCGGAGCGGGAGCTGAACGCCGATGTCGTCGAGCGCGACAAGGACGGGGCGTTCTCCCGCGAGGCGTGGACCAAGTGCGCGGAGCTCGGGCTGCTCGCGCTGCCCGTACCCGAGGAGTACGGCGGCGCCGGCGCGGACGCGCTGACCATCCTCGTGGCGCTCGAGGCGCTCGGCTACGCATGCACGGACAACGGCCTCGTGTTCTCGCTGAACGCGCAGCTCTGGGCCTGCGAGACGCCGATCGTCCACTTCGGGACCGACGAGCAGAAGCGCCGCTACCTCCCCGGTCTCTGCGACGGATCCGTCCTCGCGGCGCACGGGATGAGCGAGCCGGGCTCGGGCTCCGACGCCTTCGCGCTCGCGACGACCGCGACGAAGACGGACGGCGGGTACGTCTTGAACGGCTCGAAGACGTTCGTGACGAACGCGCCCGAGGCCGATCTCCACCTCGTGTTCGCCACCGTCGACCGCTCGCTCGGCTTCGCCGGAATCACGGCGTTCCTCGTCGAGACGGGAGCTCCCGGGCTCTCGGTGGGCAAGCCGCTCTCGAAGATGGGACTCCGCACGTCGCCGATGAGCGAGGTCTTCCTCGAGGAATGCGAAGTGCCGGAGGAGGCCCTCCTCGGGGAGCCGGGGGGCGGGATGGCGGTCTTCAACACGTCGATGACCTGGGAGCGTGGTTGCATCCTCGCCAGCACGGTCGGCTCGATGGAGCGGCAGCTCGAGCGCTCGCTCGCGTACGCGCAGGAGCGGAAGCAGTTCGGACAGCCGATCGGGAGCTTCCAGGCGGTCGCGCGGACGCTCGTCGACATGAAGATCCGGCTCGAGACGGCGCGGCTCCTCCTCCACCGCCTCGGCTGGCTCCTCTCGACCGGCAGGCCGGCCGCGCTCGACTCGGCCCTCGTGAAGCTGTACCTGAGCGACTGCTACGTCCAGTCGAGCCTGGACGCCCTTCAGATCCACGGCGGCTACGGGTACATGACGGAGTACGAGCTCGAGCGCGAGGTACGCGACGCGCTCGCGAGCAAGATCTACTCGGGCACGTCCGAGATCCAGTACAACCTCGCGGCCCGGAGCATGGGTCTGTGACCACGAGACGCCGCGTGGCACCCTCGCGCTGCACGTCCGCGGCCGGCGACGGCCGCGCCAGCGGCCGCTTTAGGGGTTGTCGCGATCCCGAATCTGCGCCCGCAGATTCGGGATCTGCGGAGAAGGCATGAGCTCCGCGCTCGTTCACGACCTCGTCGCGGAGTCGGCTGCGCGCGTTCCGGACCGCGTCGCGGTCGTGGACGGCGACCGCAGCGTGACCTACGCGGAGCTCGACGCGACGGCGAACCGGCTGGCGCACCTCCTCGCCGAGTGCGGCGTCCGGCACGGCGACCGCGTCGGCCTGTACCTCGACAAGTCCCTCGAGGCCGTCGTCGGCATCTACGGAGTCCTGAAGGCGGGCGCGACGTACGTCCCGCTCGACCCGGACGCGCCGCCGGCACGCCTCGGCACGATCGCCCGCGACGCGGGGCTCCGGTGCCTCGTCACGGGCGCCGAGAAGGCAGGGGAGTGGCACGCGCTCATCACGGCAGGAGCCCCGGTCGAGACACTCGTCGTCCTGAACGGGTCGGACGGGGAGGCCACGGGCCCGGCGGGGGTCCGGGTCCTCACGCCGGCCGCCCTCGCCGCGCGCCCCGCCGATGCCCCACCCGACGTCCCCGCGTCCCCCTCCGACCTCGCGTACATCCTCTACACCTCAGGCTCGACCGGCGTGCCGAAGGGAGTCATGCTCTCCCACCTGAACGCGCTGGCGTTCGTCGACTGGGGCGTCGACGAGTTCGGGGTGACCGAGACCGATCGGCTCTCGAGCCACGCGCCGCTCCACTTCGACCTCTCGGTCTTCGACCTGTACGCCGCGGCACGCGCCGGCGCGGCGGTCGTGATCGTCCCAGCCCAGCTTGCGCTGTTCCCGGTCGAGCTCGGGAGGTGGATCAGGGAGGCCGGGATCACCGTGTGGTACTCCGTGCCGTCGATCCTCACGCTCCTCGTGCTGCGGGGGAAGCTCGCGGAGGTCGGGCTCCCTAAGCTGCGGACGATCCTGTTCGCAGGTGAGGTCTTCCCGACGAAGCACCTGCACCGGCTCATGGAGCTCCTGCCGCACGTTCGTTTCGCGAACCTCTTCGGGCCGACGGAGACAAACGTCTGCACGTGGTACGAGGTGCCGCGCTGGACGGATGACCCGCCCGCGTCGATCCCGATCGGCAAGGCGATCACCGACGTCGAGGTGTTCGCAGTCCGGGAGGACGGGACGGTCGCGCTCCCCGGTGAGGTCGGAGAGCTGTACGTCCGCGGGCCGACCGTCATGCAGGGCTACTGGGGCGATTCGGAGAGGACTGACCGTACGCTGCTCCGCGAGTGGGAGGGCGAGTCCAGCGGGTTCTCCGTCTACCGGACCGGGGACCTCGCCCACCTCGACGAGAACGGGGACTGGATCTTCCTCGGCCGCCGGGACTCGCAGATC
>Ga0233418_10000261_pt1 | contig 10839 bp, 11 predicted proteins | sample Sediment_Towuti__FD_189021 | JGI IMG/M metagenome (GOLD analysis project Ga0233418, IMG submission 189021) | Sediment microbial communities from Lake Towuti, South Sulawesi, Indonesia - Sediment_Towuti_2014_1_MG | ecosystem: Environmental > Aquatic > Freshwater > Lake > Sediment | place... | reverse complement strand
GTATTAAAGAATCAAAGTTCGGACCAGGTGGAATCATAGTTGTAGCTGAGAATAAGGATGATGCAAATAAAATATTACAAGAATGCTGTCATGAATTGCAGGTTCTCATAAAGGGTAAGGAGGGGCACCTTGACTAGGCTTGGTCTGACTATGTTCAATAATTTCATCTATTCTTGATTACACTAATGAGTTGGGGCATCTTGAATAATTTGACCGGCACATCTTCACTAGTTAATGATTTTATTCTAGTAGAAATTCGGTAAAGTGGATTAGTTGTAGTTAGAACAATTCTTTGAGCAGGTCTAATACGATAAATTTCTTTTGCCAAGTCGGTGGCCATAAGATTACCTGTTAAATGCGTATCTAGAATAATTATGTCAAAGTCTTTTTCTTTTATCGCTGATAAGCATTCATTACTTTCTGAAGTCACGAACCTATTGATATTTCTTTTTGCAAAAAATTCAACATAGAGGGTAATTGGATCAGGATCAGATTCTAAGATGAGGATATTCATGCCATCTTCATTTGAAGATCCATCTACCAAATCATTAAGATCATATTTGTCCAGATCGACTAAAATGTCATGCGAATCTATAATCCTGAATTGCTATTCTGGTTTATTCTTTAATACAAATTATGGATGAGGACATATTACTACAATATCCTAATTATTGTTGGTCCATTTATCATGAACATCCTGCTACCGTCTCCCAAGAATTTCAGACTTGTCAAATAATTTTAATTCACACATTTCCCAATCTGCATCCGCAGATACAATTACTTTAGAGTTTTTTCCTTTGACTACAAGGTCATCAATTTCACTTTCTAAATAATTCTTGAGTTCCTCAATTAGGAATAGATTTTCACCCAATGCAGATTTAAAGTGAGGCGTAAAGTCTATGATTTTCAAATTTTTATTGTGCATATTCTCTTTATAATCATTTATTTTACTGCATAGCTTTTCTATGCCCAAAGGGTGCGACAGGTCCAATGCATGAACGGATGCATAAATACAAACGGCCCCTCATGAAGCCCCTGATTAATCCAATAGGCAGCTGCTTGTGCCCGATCTTCTTCATTCTTGCACATGAGCATAACATGTTTACCATCTGAGATTTGATACGGATCACAACTATTACTCATTTTAATCCAGTTTATTGATTTCATCATTTAACAGAAGCAATAACATGCCGGATAAATACACCAGCATAATGGTTTATTAGACTTTACGTAATGATTCGGAATCAAAAATTTGTGCCCTATCAACAGACATTTTTAACGACAAATCAAAAACTTTGATAGAGGTCAATGATTTATACTCTATTTTGGTTTCTTATTCCTCGTTTTTCCACATCATCTTTCTCATTTCTTTACCGACAGTTTCTAGTTGATTGTTTTCAAGTTGATTCATGAATCTAACAAATGAGTTCTTACCATCCTTCTTGTATATGCTTACCCATTCGTTTGCAAATTCTCCTGATTGTATGTCCTTTAACACTTTTCTCATGTTTTCTTTTGCCTGTTCATTTATTACCATCGGTCCTCTAGTGAGACCTCCATACCTTGCAGTTTCGCTTACTCTGTTGTACATCCCGGTAATACCATATTTGTATATTAGATCTACAATCAATTTTAATTCATGTAGGCATTCATAATAAGCTACTTCTGGCTGGTAACCTGCTTCAACCAAAGTTTCAAATGCATTGAGTATCAAAGAATGAGCACCACCGCACAAATCTACTTGTTCTCCAAACCAATCTGTTTCAACTTCTTCTTTGAACGTAGTTTCAATAACTCCTGGTCGTGTACTGCCTATTGCCTTGGCCATTGCTAAAACAGTTTCCATGGCTTTTTTGGAAGAGTCTTGATAGACTGCAACAAGAGACGGTGTACCAAATCCTTCCTGATATAGCTCTCGAACTCTCTGACCTGGTCCTTTAGGAGCGACCATTACCACATCAACATTTTTGGGAGGAACTATCCACTTCCAGTGAATTGCTGCACCGTGCGAAAAAGACAATGTTTTTCCTTCAGAAAGTCCAGGTTCTATATCGTTTTTGTAAACATTTGCTTGCTCCATATCGGGAGTAAGAATATGAACAATATCTGCTAGTTGTGAGGCTTCCTTTGCCTCTTTAACTACATGTGCGTCATTTTCTGCAATTTTCCACGATTTTGCTCCCTTGTATAATCCAATAATCAAATTTATTCCTGAATCTTTCATATTATTTGCTTGAGCTCTACCTTGTATACCATATCCTATCACGGCTATGGTTTTATTCTTAAGCTGTTCTAAAGAAACATCATTATCAAACCATTTTTTTGCGGTCATACATAGACATATTCTGTATCGATATTTATAGGCAATTCAAATATCTGTTGTTAGATTAGAATTTCTAAATCTTGTTGAAGATATTCTGGAGTAAATTTTCTTCCAATACTAAAATCTTTCAAGGTGATCTACTGATTAGTATACATCATAGAGGTGAGTGTAGCCAATTTGACAATTCAGGAATTGTACGTCCTAGATACTTAGAACAACATATGCCACAGGTCAGGACCTGAAGAACAGAGGTTATTTCAAGGAATCTATTATTTTTCTCGTCTCGTCTAGATCGAATGCCTTTAAAGTCGTAATTCGCACATTGCCCAGTGCTCCAGTCGAAAGTGAAACAGACATTGCAACCTGATCACTGTAATTCTGCGGTAATAACTATGTCAAATTTTCCAAATGTATATAATATGTCTGTCAACTTTCCTCCTTTCTTCTCTAAATATGTCTTGAAGGAATCAGCACGCTTTATCGTGTCTCTTACGTTCTTCAATCCTTGATCCGTCCATCTTATGAGTAAAACATATTTTCACATTTGGTATAATAATTGGCCCTCAATTATTTATTGTTGTCTTCAGATGACACTTAGAGGTTTGCATCGCAAGTCTTTAAACTGCTCATCTTGAATAACTCTTTAGAGGGGAATTCTTCACCGGATTTGACTTTCTCATAGGGCGGTTAAATATCCGTCTACCGTCCTATTTACTAACCACAGCTGCTCTAGATTTATCTAACTTTGATAATTTTCTAGATTCATATGTCTAATAGGTTATCACTAATAATAACGGTCCTTTTGGAGAATATTAATCTTAGGAGTTGTAAATCTAATTACTAAATAGCAAATAGAATATTTGAAATATTTTGTTGCTGTAGATAATTCAATTCTAGTAGATTGATTCCATGAATTAACTATTTCGTTAAATACTAGTTAGATCAACACTTTCAAATAGGATAATTTAGATCTAATCAAAAAAAGTATTGCCTATGCACATCTTAGTCTGTTAGCTTTATTTTGGCAAAACAACTATTGCATTCCAGTATCAATACACCATTGTTCTTGGACAAAACCGTAAATTTCTTAGCGCCACACTCTTTACAAATTGGACACGTTCTTTTTGGCTTTGACATGTTGCATTATCTGTGTATTCGTTTAATTACTATTTAACATCTGGATAGTGTCTAGTTTCTCCTGTTCCATCCTTTTGAGTTTCAAAGAGTATTTTTATTCTCCGCACGCCATCAAGTTCCAAAATAATTTTGTATACTGCACCTGGTACAAAATCTTTCCATTTTTTGTTCATCACAATGTTCATCCTAATATTAGTACCATTACAATCACTCTTATTGTGGAATACTGGCACATGGATTTTAAATGTCTCCGAACCATGAGACAATAGCTCGTGTACAAACTTGTTACCAGAATATATTGAATCAAACCTTGGTAACATGGATTTTAGGTGTTGGACCCAGAGTGCATTGTTTTCCAAATTCAATATTGGTACGATATAGACTTTATTGAGATCAATTTTTGATTCGACTAATGAATTGTGAATAAAAAAAATTCGCTCTCCAGCTGTGAATGGATTTGAAAACGTGAAATTAAATTGGGAACTTCCTACTGCAATTATCAGCTCGTCGCATTCGTTTAATATTTGATGAGCAAGGTTCAGATGACCATTGTGAAAGGGCTGAAACCTTCCTATCATTAGTCCACAAGACATTGTTATCTATTATTCAATTTATTTACTTGTTCTTTTATTTTGTCATTGTCAATCCTTTTGAAGATTGGCTCAATTTGGCCCAGTTTGTGACCGGGTTTCAAGAGTATAGTTCCAATCGAATCCCAATTTTGTTCATGAGTGTTACCTTGCAATGACATTTGTTTCCAAATTTGCTCTGCAGAAAATGGGATGAACGGAGCAAGCAATATAGACAATGATCGAACAGCATTGATTGAAACATAAAGTGTAGCGCCAGATCGTTTGGGGTTCTTCCATGGCTCTTTTCTCTGAAAATATTGGTTGAAGATTGATGAAAAAGACAGAATACTCTTTAATGCTTTATCAATTTCGTTATTTGAAATAAATTCGCCAACTATTTTTCCAATTCGTTCTATTTCGGTCAATGCATTTTTATCAAGTTGATCATAGTCCGTAGGGGCGGGTATCTCATTACCAAAATTTTTCTTTATAAAAGTCAGCGTTCGGTTTACAAAATTACCAATATTTGCTATTAATTCATTGTTAATCTTTTTCTCAAAATCATTCCAATCAAAATTAATGTCATCCTGAGAATAACTGCAAATTGACGCAATGTAGAATCTTAGATAATCTGGATGAAATAGATTTACAAATTCCCTCAATCCTATATACCAATTTCTGCTTTTTGAGATTTTATTATTTTGTAGCATTAGATGACCGCGCGTTGGTATGAAATCTGGTAACTTGTATTCTTGATTAATGCCAATTCTAATCGCAGGCAAAAACAGATAATGATGATAGACAATATCCTTTCCAATAAAATGAAATAATTGAGAATTGTTCCACTTTTCCTTTGCCTTATTGATATCGCCTAAGAGTTCAATGAATGAAGAAATATAACACAAATGATTATCAAACCACCCATAGAAAACTTTGTCTTGTTGTGTATTACCTTCAATGGGAATGTTGATACCCCAAGGAATATCTCTCGTTATATCCCAATCTTTCAAACCTTCTACTATCCAGTTGAGAACATATTTTTTCACATCATGTTGGAGGAATTTATTTTCCTTCAACCAGCCTTCAAGAACATCTGCAAAATTAGATAATTTGAAAAAATAATGATTGCTTTCTTTTTTGACAGGAGGAAGTCCACAAATAGCACATTTTGGATCCAATATTTTTTCGGGTATCCTTCCACATTTCTCACAAAGATCTGAATATTGCCCAATGGCGCCACAATAAGGACACTTACCTACTACATAACGATCAGGTAGAAATTTCAAATCTTTTTCACAATAATATTGGACAACCACTTTCTCGTAAATTAGATCATTCTTTCTCAAGATATCAAAGACGTATTGAACAAATTTCCTGTTCGTTTCGGAGCTTGTCTGTGAAAAAGAATCAAAGATTATTCCGACCAAGTTAAAATCTTCCAAATCCTTATCATGCCAATATTTAACATACTCTTTGGGCTCTAGTTTCTTTTTTTCAGTTTCAATGAGAATCGGTGTACCAAAATCGTCTGATGCACATAGAGAGTATACCTCTACTTGATTTAGTTTTAGAAATCTCCGGAAGATATCTGCCGGTAGATATGTAGACGACATATGACCAAGATGGATTTCTCCATTTGCGTATGGTAGTGCACTTGTTATGATTACGGGTCCTGATTTGGAGTTTAGCACAGCAGAATCATTGCTGATAACAGGAATTAAAACTATCTGAATAACCAATTGAGCAAATTGTTAATTCATCGATGTATCCCAAAATTACGACCAACTAGTTATAATACATTAACATGGAGTATAATCAGATGAAAAATAGTGATCTAATTGACAGTGGGAGAAAGTCCTGGAAATGGGCCTCTTCTCACATGGGCATCATAAGTGCAATTGTAAACGAACACATTAAGGATAAACCATTACGGGGTTTGAACCTGGGACTTTCATTGCATATTACAAGAGAAACTTCAGTCCTTGTAACGGCTGCAATTGAACTTGGATCAAAGGTTTCATTATGCTCGGCAAATCCATTGTCAGTACAAGAAGATATTGTAGCATATCTCTCGTCCCGTGGAGTCAAAGTATACGCATGGAAAAATGAAACTGAACGTGAATATTCCGATAACTTGAAACAAGTACTAGAAAACAATCCACACATAGTTACTGACGATGGCGCAAATCTTCATGTAATGGCACATAAGAAAAAGTCGTTTGGTATATTGGGTGGAACGGAGGAAACTACATCGGGAATAACAAGACTAAAAGCACTTGAAAAAGAGGGAAAATTACAATATCCTGTTATTGGTGTAAATGAGGCTCGTACTAAACATTTATTTGATAATCGATACGGAACAGGTCAGAGTACATTAACTGGTATTATTAGGTTGACAAACGTTCTGATTGCGGGTAAACATATAACTGTTTGCGGATATGGTCATGTCGGCAGAGGAGTTGCAACAAGAGCTAGGGGAATGGGAGCTATTGTTACTATTGTTGAGGTCGATCCACTTAAGGCGCTAGAAGCGTATATGGATGGATATGGAGTAAAGAAAATTGATCAAGTTGTTCAAAATGCAGATATTTTTATAACATGTACTGGACAGAAGAATGTTATCGCTGAAAAACATTTCAAAAAAATGAAGGATGGAGCAATACTTGCAAATGCAGGACATTTTGATAATGAAATAGAGGTAGAAAAGCTATTTTCAAATTCATACGAAAACTATTCAATTAAGCAATATTTGGATTGTTTCAACATAAATGGAAGAAGAATTTTCCTGCTCGCTAGGGGCAGGGTGGTTAATCTGGTAGGAGGAGAAGGCAATCCACCCGAGGTGATGGCTATGTCATTTGCAAATCAGCTTCTCTCCATATTACACATTTTTCAGAATCATAAAAGAATGCAAAAGAAGGTTTTTTCTGTTCCTGAAAAAATAGATACTAGTGTGGCAAGTTTATCATTAAAATTTCTGCAAATAAGTATTGACAAACTAAATCCCGTTCAGAGAGAATATGCCCAATCCTATTGAAATCTGATTAACGCACTGCGCAATTTTCGTCAAGAATCATTTTGTTTTAAGGTTATCAGTCGCTCTAAATTTCAGGTAATGAATGCATAATATTTTATAAGTGATTGAAACTTTAAAAAGTTAATTATGACTTGGATGCGAGCTGCAAGTATCGAGGAGTTCGATAAAAGAACTGGGAAAGAAGTGAATCTCAGTGGAAATAGAATTGCAATATTTAGATCGAAAGATAAATTCTATGCCATGGAAGCATTGTGTCGACATCAGGATGGATCACTTGCTCCCGGAAAGATAGATGGCGAGGTAGTTGAATGTCCATTACATTCATGGCATTATAACATACGTACAGGAGATCTATTAGATTATCTTGAAGGAGTTAAATTAAAAACTTACAAGATTGATTTAAAGGGTAAGGATATTTATATAGACGTTTGAATCAATTGTTGCCAAGTGTCATTAATAGGTTATAATACCTAATTTGAAAATATTTAACAGACTTTCTGATACTTTTGAAGATATCAGTACTACCGAAGACAATAAGATTAGGATATATGTTTGTGGTATTACTGTTTATGATGATTGTCATATTGGACATGCTAGAACCATTGTTATTTTTGATGTTCTAAGAAGATACCTGACATACAAAGGTAAGCAATTAGTGTATGTACAAAATTTTACGGATGTAGATGACAAAATAATCAACCGTGCTAAGTCAGTTGGAACATCCGCAGAGGAAATCTCTTCGAGGTATATTGCTAGTTATTTTGATGACTTTTCTAAACTGAATGTTCTCAAAGCAGATTTTTACCCAAAAGCAACAGATCACATAAATGAAATAATTAATGCAATCAAAATTTTAAGGGAAAAAAATTATACTTACACCACTCTGAATGGACTATATTTTAGAGTAAGATCATTTCCAGACTATGGTAAATTATCAAAAAAACGAGTAGATGAGCTTGAAGAAGGTACTAGAATTGAAATTGATAACTTAAAGGAGGATCCTTTGGACTTTGTCCTATGGAAATTCTCCTCAGATGTTCCAAATTGGGAAAGTCCTTGGGGAAAAGGCAGACCTGGTTGGCATATTGAATGTTCAGCCATGGTATCAAAGTTTTTGGGAAAAGAAATAGAAATTCATGGCGGTGGAACCGATCTCGTATTTCCTCATCATGAAAATGAAATAGCACAATCTGAAACTTTCACCGGTAAGAAGTTAGCAAAAATATGGATGCATGTGGGCATGATTACAATTAATTCAGAAAAGATGTCAAAATCACTTCGAAATATGGTGATACTTAAGACCGCATTAAAAAAATGGGGTTCAAACGTTCTAAGGATATACCTTGTCTCTTCTCAATATTCAAAGCCAATGGATTACAACGATGATATTTTACAAGAATCTATGCAGAAATGGAGACAGATAGAACACTGTGTTTATGAAATGATAACAACAAAGAATAATGCACAAGACTTGAATGAATTTGAAGATAAATGCACTACTTTTTTATCAGAATTTTTGGTAGCATTGGACAGTAACCTGAATACTTCTTTAGCGATGACAATATTTATGAAACTAGTTTCATATGTAAATAATTTGAGTTCGTCTGAAAAATTAACTGTAAAAATGGCAGACAAGGCGTTACCTATATTGGATACTATCATGAACATTATTGGTCTAGATATTATGAAAATTGACAAGGATATTAAGGTCCAAATTGAACAAATGATAGGAGAGAGGAATAATCTTCGAACAGAAAAGAAATTTCAAGAGGCAGATATGTTAAGAAAGAAGATTTTGGAACAATTTGATGTCGAGCTTACCGATCACAGCAACTATACATCATGGAAAAAAAAGGAAATAATTGGATACGAAAGCGGAATTTAAATCTGCAGCTGACCATATGAATTTGATTTTCTTATATGTATGGGTGATTTTTCCTAATAATATGGCAAACCTGATAAACTTTTATTTGTTCATTAGAGAATGTAGACTTGAATGAAAATGGATGACTTGCCATTCAGAATTATGATGATTTCCCTTATTGTTGTGTCATCATGTTTTGTAATATCCCTTGTGATCATTGGGGATGTTAACCAAATTTCTGGCGAATCTACTACTCTTTCAGTTCCTCAAAATACAGATCAGACAACAACTAATACTACACTAAAAGTTTTCACTGATTCGCTTCGGGAATTAGTATCAAAGTCGACTGAACTTACGGGCAAATATCAATTGGAACTCGGAAAGTGGGCAACAAAAGAAAATGATAATTTGACAATGATCTCTATAACTGACAATTACTTGCCACAGTTTGAGGATCTTGAAAATGAGGCCTGTAATCTAGCAGTGCCATTTGGGCAGGAGAATATCAAAGATTCGTTTATCAAATCAATTAGTTCAGAGGCCTCTAGCTATGAACATTTTAAGAATTATCTCATCACTGGAAATACAACTGAAAATGAAGTATCCAATAATGAATTTTCACTAGCGTTTCAGTACGAGCAGATATATGCAACATTTCTTTTGAAAAATCGCTAACATTCAATGAGGAAATTTGTTTTGGAACACAATTGTATCCATTCTTTACGTTTATTCAAAGGATGTTTCAATGTGAATTATTTTAAAACCTTTTTTTGGAATTTTTCAATCGTTTCAATTCCTAAAGGAATGTTACTATTTGTCGTTACATTATTTCTTATGATGGATGGTACAGGCTACTCACTAGGAAATTTGAGTGTTCTAGAACATAACAAGGTAGTTGACCAAAATGGCTTCATTCACATATTCGGTGAAATAAGAAACAATTCAAATGAAACACAGAGATCAATCACAGCTCACGCAAATTTCTATGATAAGAATGGAAATAACATAGGTAACGGTAGTGGAATAGTATCACTAAGGTCATTAAATATCGAGGAGATGTCTCCTTTTGAGATAGTATTCCTAGATAAGAATCGTAATAATCAATTCTTTAATTATACTCTTAATTTTACTAGCAAGGCTGGAATGAAGAAGGCAGATGATCTGATAGTAACATTGTTGAAATCGAGGCCGGACATATTTGGATATTACTATGTCAGCGGAAGAATTTCTAATATGGGTAACGATACAGCCACAAATGTACTTGCTATAGCCTCATTCTTTGACAATAATGGCAAGATGATTGGTCTTTCAAGCGCAATTGCCGAGCCCAGTAACATGACTTCACATTCCACATCAAGTTTTACAGTTGTTATGGATGATAAACTACATTCATCAAGAATCAAGAATTATTCTTTAATAGTTGATTCAGACCAATACACATTCAGATAACATGATTTTGATGTCCATGATTAGTACGAACAGAGCAGACGCAGGTATCTTTCCTAATTCAATACTGATACCAAAAAATCAATGTACTACAGAATTATATTATGCTTGTATTAATCGTATGATATATGGGAATATTTGAACCCTCACTTTTTCTTGCCATGTTTCCGTATCTATTTATCGGCAGCTTTCCAGTTTTTGGATTGATATTAGTTACAAAGTGGATAATAGACGATGTAAAGAAGAAACGCAAATTTACCTTGAAAATTTAGCCAAAAACCATTCTCACATTAAGGTGAGCATAATCTTTCTCGTCTTTTGTAATTTAATTGCCATGAAAATATATATCACATGATGGAAATATGGTATGTATATGTCAAATGAAGTCCCAAGAAAATGCGCATTGTGCGAAATTACATTACGAACTGAAAGTGCACTAAGTATCTGTGAAAATTGCTTA
>Ga0233418_10000258_pt1 | contig 10884 bp, 11 predicted proteins | sample Sediment_Towuti__FD_189021 | JGI IMG/M metagenome (GOLD analysis project Ga0233418, IMG submission 189021) | Sediment microbial communities from Lake Towuti, South Sulawesi, Indonesia - Sediment_Towuti_2014_1_MG | ecosystem: Environmental > Aquatic > Freshwater > Lake > Sediment | place... | reverse complement strand
AACGCGTACGCGACCGCGAAGCGGGCGCCTTCAGGGGTGTTCGGCCCGGCGGGAATCACTCGGTGGATTCCCGTCTTGCGCGAACGCGTACGCGACCGCGAAGCGGGCGCCTTCAGGGGTGTTCGGCCCGGCGGGAATCACTCGGTGGATTCCCGTCTTGCGCGAACGCGTACGCGACCGCGAAGCGGGCGCCTTCAGGGGTGTTCGGCGCGGCGGGAATTCGCTCGGCGGATTCCCGCCTTGCGCAAGAAGCGAGGGATACTCTCCGGCCGTGGCGAAGGTCGAGCCGATCCTGTACGGGGACCGGAAGGTCTACACCGTCTCCGCCTTCAACCGCGGCGTCGCGGGCTACCTCCGCGGACTCCCCGAGGTCTGGGTCGAGGGCGAGGTCACGGAGCTCCGACGGAACGACGCGTGGGCGAACGTCTTCCTGACGCTCAAGGATCCCAAGGCGGGCGCGACGCTCCGGGCGACGATGAACCGGCGCGCGTTCGACCGGCTCGAGCTCGCGCTCCAGGAAGGAGAGACCGTCCACGTCAAGGGGAAGGCCGAGCTCTACGAGCTTCGCGGGGAGCTGGGCCTGCGCGTGACGGCGATCGAGCGGCTCGGCCTCGGAGACCACCTCGTCGCCCTCGAGCGCCTGAAGCGCCAGCTCGCCGCCGAGGGGCTCTTCGCGGCGGACCGTAAGCGCAGGCTCCCGCGGATCCCGCGCGCCGTAGGGGTGCTGACCGGCGCGGACGCCGCTGCGCGGGGAGACCTGATCACGACCCTCGGCCGGCGGTTCCCGGCGGCGAAGGTCGTCGTGTGCGAGACGCGCGTGCAAGGTCGAGGCGCGGCGAGATCGATCGTGACCGCGCTGGCGGCGCTCACGCGCCATCCTGAGGTGGACGTCGTTGTCCTGGCTCGGGGAGGCGGAAGCTTCGAGGACCTGCTCCCCTTCAGCGACGAGGCGGTCGTGCGTGCGGTCGCGGGTTCGCTCGTACCGGTCGTCTCGGCCGTGGGCCACGAGCAGGACACGCCGCTCTGCGACCTGGCGGCGGACGTGCGTGCGCCCACTCCCACGGCGGCCGGCGCGCTCGTCGTCCCGGACGCCGAGGAGCTGCGGGCGGCGCTCGAGTCCGAACGGCGGAAGCTCGCGCTCGCAGCACGTCGCATCCTGGCCGGGGACGCGGAGCGTCTGGCCCGACTTCGGGACCGGCTTCGTGCCGCGCCGCGCACGCTCATCGACCGTCGGCGGGCGGCGCTCGACCATGCCGCCGCCCGCCTGCAGGCGCTCTCCCCGCTCGCGACGCTCGGCCGTGGGTACGCGATCGTGCGGGCGGGAGGCGGCGCGGTTCGTGAGGCCGCGTCGGTCACCGAAGGGGAGCGGCTCGAGATCCAGCTCGCGTCCGGCGAGCTCGGGGCGAGGGTGGAGGAGGTTCGCCCGTGAGCGAGGAGAAGAGCTTCGAGGAGCTCCAGCGAGAGCTCGACGACGTCGTCGCGCGCCTCGAGCGCGGCGAGGTGCCCGTCGACGACGCGATCGCGCTCTTCCGCCGCGGCGAGGAGCTCTACCGTGCGTGCGTGGAGCGCCTCGAGGCGGCCGAGCTGCGCATCGAGGAGATCGCGCCCGCGCGCTCGGAGACTTGAGCCGAGGTGGAGAGAGCCGCCGGGGCGGCCCTCTCCACGTCTCGGTCAGGCGGTCGGCGCCGCGCAGGCCTCCTCGAGCTGGTCGCCGATGAGGTGACCCGGCTCGTGAACGACCTCGCCCGTGTCGAGGTTGATCTCGAGGACGCCGATGAAGTCGAGCGGGACCTGTCGGATGATCGAGAGGATCGCTCCATCCTTCGTCACTCTGACCTGGTCCGCGCCGACGTCGCGGAAGCGGTACGTGTTGTCGCCGGCCGTCGCGGTCAGCCCCACGTTAGAGCCACCGCGATCGCCGCGAGCGCCGCGACGACAGCCCATCTCCTCCGTCCCCTCATGCTTTCCCCCTTCCCTGTCCGGCGGCTCGCACCACCGGGTCGTCTCAGCGCGCGCGAGAATCTCCCACGGAGAGGCCGTGTCAAGAGCATTGCGTGACACGAGGGTGGTGCTTCGTGTATGAATCGCACATGGCCAAGCCGACACCAGAGCTTCTGCGCAACGTCAGCCTGTTCTCGGACCTCGATGACAAGGACCTCAAGAGCCTCTCCGAGGAGTTCAACGAGCGAAGGTTCTCCGCGGGGCAGAAGGTCGCGCTGGAGGGCGAGGGAGGCCTCATGTTCTTCGTCGTCGAGAGCGGCGAGGCGTCGGTCGAGGTGCACGGCGAGCAGGTCGGGACGCTCGGGCCGGGCTCGTCGTTCGGAGAGATCGCGCTCATCGACCGGCGCCCGCGCACGGCGACGGTAACCGCCGCCACGGAGCTCGTCACGTTCGGCCTCCCCGTGTTCGTCTTCCGGCCGTTCGTCGAGGCGCGACCGAACGTCGCCTGGAAGCTGCTCGAGGCGATGGCCGACCGCGTCCAGGCCGCCGAGTCTCGCTAGCTCTGCGCAAGGCCGGGATCGGCCGAGCCGAGCCCGGCCGCGCTGAAGACCGAAGATCCCTGAAGGCGTCCGCTTCGCGGCCGCGTACGTTCTCTGCGCAGGGCCGGAATCCGCCGAGCGGATCCGGGCCGCGCCGAAGACCGAAGATCCCTGAAGGCGTCCGCTTCGCGGCCGCGTACGCCCTCTGCGCAAGGCGGGAGTCCGCCGAGCGGACTCCCGCCGCGCGGCCCGGTCTATCGACGGCTGCCGAGGCGGCGACCGAGCTCGACGAGATCCTCCTCGGCCCGGGCCGGGTTTCCGGAGAGCGACACGGTTTCGGCGCCGGGCACGCCCGCGAGCACGCGTCCGCCGAAGACGACACAGCGGACGCCCGCCCGGGCGGCGCGGCGCGCGACCTCGGCGGACGCCTTGCCCTCGATCGTCGTCTCGTCCACCTGCCCCTCTCCGGTGACCGCGAGCTCGCATCCGCGCAGGCGTCCGTCGAAGCCCACGAGGTCGAGAACGGCCGGGGCCCCGGGTACGAGCTCGGCGCCGAGCGCGGCGAGCGCGGCGCCGAGCCCGCCGGCCGCCCCGGACCCCGGCACATCCGCGAACGGCCCCAGCTCTGGCATCGACTCGAGCCGCCGCTCGAGCTCCTCGACGTCGGCAGGCGAGGCCCCTTTCTGCGGGCCGAAGAGCCGGGCAGCGCCGGCGAGCAGCGTGTGCACGTCGCAGAGCGCCCGTGTGGGCACCGGGAGCGAGGTCACGACCTCGCGCAGCCCGGCGCCGCCGTCCATGGTCGCCGTCCCTCCCAGGGTTACGAGAAGCGAGGCGGGCGACGCTGCGAGCGCCGCGAGCAGGAGCTCGCCGAGGCCGCGGCTCGACGCCCGCAGCGGGTCCCGCTCGTCCGGCGCGAGGAGCGGGAGCCCGATCGCGGCCGAGGCCTCGACCAGCGCACGGCGATCCGGAAGGAGCAGCCAGCGGGCCGCCACCGGCCTGCCCAGCGGGTCCGCGACGTCCGCCTCGCGCCACTCTCCGCCGAGAGTCGCCTGGAGAACAGCCGCCGTCCCCTCTCCCCCGTCCGCCAGCGGAAGCTCGTCGGCGTCGCAGCCGACGTCCCGGAGCCCCCGCGCCAGCGCGGCGGCGGCCGCGCCCGCGTCGAGGACGCCTTTGAGACTAGCCGGGCAGGCGAGCGCCCTCACTGGCGGTGTCGCGATCGAGCTCCTCGACCAGCTCGCGCACCTCCTCCAGCGCGTCCTCGGCCGAGTCCTCCTCCGACGGCATCCTCCGGAGCATCGCGAACGAGATGCCCTCGCGGGCCAGGGCGATCAGGCCGAGGGCGACGCCACAGGCGATCTCGATCCCCTGGAGAGCGAGCCCGTAGGCGAACCCGGTCGCGTAGGCAACGCCGTAGTTCCGGAGCGGGAGGGCGACCGCCGCCTGGACGAGCCCTACGTTCCCGGGCCATAGCGGGACGATCGTCGCGATGTTCATGAGCACGAGCACGAGCCCGGCCGCAGGCAGCGGAGCGTCGATCGAGAACGCCTGCATCATCGCGTAGACCGCCAGCAGCTGCATGAGCCAGCCCAGGCACTGGAAGAAGACGGCGCCGGCGAGCGGCAGCGGCGCCTTCAGCACGCTGAGCCCCTGGCGCGCCATCGCGAGAAGGTGGCGGACGGTCCCGACCCCCTCCTGCACGACCGGCCGCTGATGGCGCTTCGCGCCGAGCCAGGCGGCCGTGAACAGCGCGAACCCGACCCCGGCGGCGATGAGGATCCCGGCCACGGCCCAGTGCGGCACCTCCGCGGTCAGCAGGACCCAGACGACGAGCAGCGTTGCCGGCACGAGGTCGAACAGCCGGTGCGCGAAGACGGTGCCGACCAGAGTCGCGCTCGTCCCCGGAGGAGCGTCCGGGAGATGGCGACGGAGCGTCACCACGCGCGCGAGCTCGCCGAGACGTCCCGGGATGATCGCGTTCGCGAGCAGCCCGACTCCGAAGGACGAGAACACGTGGACGAGGCTCGGGTGCTGGCTCCGAGGCAGCGCCTGCCGGATCGTGAACGACCACGAGAGCGCACGGAAGAACGTCGAGACGACGTTGAGAAGGAACGCGAGGGCGACCCAGCTCCAGAGGACGAGCTGGAAGGCGTCCCACACGGCTCCCCAGTCCGGGCCGCGCCACCAGAAGACGGTGACCGCGAGCACGAAGAGCGCCACCCCGGCGAGCCCCTGTAGCCACGGGTTGCGGAAGAGCCTCCGAGCGAGCGTCACGCCGCGCGTGCCTCCTGCCGCTCGAGCCCCGTGACCGACTCGTAGATCTCGACCAGGCGTCGCGCGATCGCGGGCCACGCGTACCGGGTCTCGGCCAGCTCGCGCGCGGCGCTGCCCATCGCCTCCCGCCTCGGCTCGTCCCCGACCAGCCCGGCGACGGCATCTGCGAGCACGGCCGGGTCGTCGGGAGCGATGGCGATCGCCGTGTCCGGCCCGAGCACCTCGCGGTACCCGGGGATGTCCGAAGCCACGGCCGGAAGCGCACAGGCGAACGCCCGCGTCAGAACCATCCCGAAGCTCTCCTGGCCGAGCGACGGCGCGACGAGCGCCTTCGACCGGAGGAGCGTGTCTGTTAGCTCCTCCTGGCTGAGGAAGCCGACGACGTCGAGGCCGTCGTCGCGTATGCGCAGCCTGGTGAGGAGAAGCCGGACCGCGAGCGGGTCCGGGCCGGCGACCGTCAGGCGAAGGCCGGTCCGCCGGTGGATCTCGGGCCAGGCGCGCAGAAGGACGTGCAGCCCCTTCCGCGGCTCGTGCCGGCCGACGAAGACGATCCGGTGCTCCCGCTCCCCCGGGGGAGCCGACTCAGGCAGGAGAACGCCGTTCGGAATCACCTCGAAGTCCCCCGCAAACCACCGCTGCTGCGACGCGCGGGCGCGCTCCGAGACGGCAATGCGGTGGTCGAGGCGATCGACGAGGAAACCCCATAGCGGCTTCCCGAGGCGCATCCAGCCGAGGTCTCCCGAAGAGTGGAACGTGCCGACGAGCGGCGTCCTCGCCATGACGAGGACGGACGTGCAGATGGTCGGCGTCATCGGCTCGTGCAGGTGGAGCACGTCGAACCGCTCGCGCTCGAGCGCCCGCCGGATGCGGAAGTACGCCCGCGGCGAGAGCACGATGTTCGGCAGCGAGCCGTTCGCGGGCACGATCACCGAGCGGCCGACCGGAATGACGTTGGACGGCGGGTTGCCGTGACGCCCGACTCTCGGGTGCAGGACGCGCGTGAACTGGCCCGGAGGGTCGTTCCCCATGATCAGCCGCACGTCGTGGCCGAGCTCCTCCAGCGCGGCAGCCTGCAGCTCCGCATGCTCCACGACCGCACCCCAGAAGGACCACGAGAACGGGACGACGATCCCGATCTTCACGCCCAGGACACTAACGATCTCTGTCTCTGCGCAAGGCCGGTATCCGCCGAGCGGATCCCGGCCGCGCTGAAGACCAAGATCCCTGAAGGCGTCCGCTTCGCGGCCGCGTACGTTCTCTGCGCAAGGCCGGTATCCGCCGAGCGGATCCCGGCCGCGCTGAAGACCAAGATCCCTGAAGGCGTCCGCTTCGCGGCCGCGTACGTTCTCTGCGCAAGGCCGGTATCCGCCGAGCGGATCCCGGCCGCGCTGAAGACCAAGATCCCTGAAGGCGTCCGCTTCGCGGCCGCGTACGCCTCGGCTACTCTGGCGCAGGTGCGCCTCGACGGCATCCACCACGTCACCTGCATCACCGCCGACGCGGCGAGGAACGTCGACTTCTACACGCGCGTCCTCGGGCTCCGTCTCGTCAAGAAGTCGGTGAACCAGGACGACCCGACCGTGTACCACCTCTTCTACGCCGACGAGGAGGGGAGCCCGGGAAGCGACATCACGTTCTTCGAGTATCCGGGCGTGCGGCGCGGTCGCGCCGGCGCGGGAATGATCCACACGATCGACTGGAGAGTCGGGTCCGAGGACGGCCTCGACTTCTGGGAGGGGCGGCTGGCGGGCGAGGCAGGTGCGGTCTCGCGCAGGGACGGGCACGTCTCGTTCGAGGATCCCGAGGGCTTGCGGCAGCGCCTCGTCGTCTCGACGGTCGCCGACGAGCCGCTCGTGGCGGAGCATCCGGAGATCCCGGTCGAGCATGCGCTGCACGGGTTCGACGCCGTTCGTGCGTTTTCCGCGGCACCTGGCAGTCAGGCGCTCCTCGAAGACGTTCTAGGCTTCGTTCCCGCAGGGAACGAAGCCTGGGAGGCGCGTGGGGCGAGCCGCGGGGGGCTCTACGCCTACGACCCGCCGCCCGCGGAGCGCGGGCTCGGCGGTGCCGGAACCGTGCACCACGTCGCGTGGGCTTCCCAGATGGAGGACCACGAGGCCTGGCAGCGGCGCGTGGCCGAGGCCGGCTTTCGGCCGACTCCCGTGATCGATCGCTTCTGGTTTCGCTCGATCTACTTCCGTGAGCCGAGCGGCGTGCTCTTCGAGATCGCGACGCTCGGGCCGGGATTCGCCGTGGACGAGGACCCCGAGCACCTCGGCGAGGCGCTCGTCCTCCCTCCTGCCTTCGAGCATCTGCGCTCGGAGATCGAGCCGATCCTGACCCCGCTCCCGGAACCTGTGCGCAAGACCGGAATCCGCTGACGGGCGGACTCCGGGTGCGCGAAGACCGAGCCCGGCCGCGACGCGGCCGGGCTCAGTGAGGTGCCCGGGCGAGAACGGCCGGTCAGTGGCTCGTCGTCGGTGTCGCGCTGACCGCCGGTGACTCGCGCCGCCGGCGCCCGCCCCAGAGCCCGATGCCGGCGAGCACCGCGAGCAGCGCTCCCGGAACCATGAAGAAGAACGTGAACAGGTTGAAGTTCGGGAGGCTGCTGACCTGCTCGTAGTTGTCGACGTTCGTCTCCATGGTGTCGACGAGCGGCTTGTAGTGAGCCAGCCCGGCCGGGACCCGCGAGAAGATGTCCGTGCTCGCGGCCATCATCGTCATCAGGCCGCCGAAGTCCTTCTGCATCTGCGGCATGTTCTGGAGCAGCGCGGTCATGGAGGGATACTCCCGCGCCATGTAGGCCTGCATCTGGGCATTCGTCATGCCGTTCTGAGCGGCGAGCGAGGCCATCAGCTTCTGCCCTTCCACCTGCATGCCGCCCATGCCCTTCAGGTACCCCTGGAACTTGGCGACGGTCTGGTCGTTGAGCGCCGGCGCGACCTGGCCGAGCGGCACGAACACGTTGTCGTAGTAGTCGACGGTCTTCGCGACGTTCGCCGGCTGCATGATGGGCTCGAAGTTCTGCAGCATCCTCTCGCCGGAGCGGGCCTTGCCCGGCATCGAGATGACGAGCGGCATCGCGATGAGGACGATCCCGATCGCGAAGAACGCCCAGAAAAGCTTGCGGTTCATGACTGCCTTCAGTGGTCGTATCCTCCGCCGCGCGGTTCAGCCGAGATGGCGTCGGCGTCGTCGCCGATCGCGCGCTGAGGATTCATGCGTTGCATGCTCTTCGCGGCACCTCCTTCGTACATCCGAGGCGGCGCGGATCGGAACGTTGAGTTCTACGGAGACGTCTCGATCAGTGGGCCTGGCCATGCGCCAGCAGGTAGCCGAAGACGAACGCGAGGATCACGGCCAGGACCATCGAGGCGGCGTTCCCCCAGCTCTGCGCAAGACCGGAATCCGGCCGCCTACGGCGAGCCGGTTCGCGCTCACGCCCCGACACTACTCTGCCCGGCATGCCTACGCCCGACCCCGACCGCGAGCCCGTCGAGACCCTGTCCGCCCAGCTCGCCGAGCTGGCGAGCCGGCCGATAGGAGATACGCGCGTCGCGCGTCTGCGCGCACGGCTCATCGTGGTCGCGCATCGCGCGACGACCTGGGGGCCGCTCGGGCCGGTGGCCGAGATCGGCTGGCGCACGGCTCGCCGGGACGCCTCGATCGGCGGCAGCGTCCTCGGAGCCGCTCTCGCCTACCGCCTGTTCATCTGGCTGCTCCCACTCGCGCTCGTGCTCGTGCTGGCGCTCGGCCTGACGGCCGAGCGGACCGAGGGCAGCACGAGGGACATCGTCAAGGACGCCGGGCTCACCGGGTTCATCGCACGCTCGATCGCCGAGTCGGCAGAGCGGACGACTGGCTGGGGAGCTGTGGTCGCGCTCGTCGTCGCGCTCGGCGTGCTCCTGTACCAGACGTCGGCGCTCCTGCGCGCCGCGCGGGCGGTGACCGCGCTCGCCTGGCGACTGCCCGTCCGCCCCGTCGCCAGCCCCACCCGGGCGACGCTGCTCTTCCTCGGCTGGATCGTCGGCTTCACCGTGGTCGCCGCGTCCGCCTCTCCGCTCAGGGTGTCGCTCGCGTTCCCCCTCGACCTGCTCGTGACCTGCGCCGTCTATACGGCCCTGCCCGTCCTCTACCTCGCCCTTGCGTGGTGGCTCCTCCCGCACGCCGCGGAAAGCTGGCGGGAGCTCGTGCCGGGCGCAGTGCTCTTCGGCGTCGGGATCGCGCTGATCGCCATCTTCAACTCGCTGATCCTCTTCCCCTGGCTCGCCGAGAGGCAGGAGACGTACGGCGTGCTCGGCGTCGCGGCCGGCCTCCTGTTCGGCTTCTTCCTCTTCGGCCGCACCGTCGAGATCGCGGCCGCGCTGAACGCGGAGCTTTCGGAGAGCCGGCGACGGCGTACACTCGCGCGATGACGCACGCCGGAGAGGGGCTCGCCGAGCTCCACACCCACCTCGGCGGCTCCGTCGCCTCGGACATCCTCTGGAGCCTCGCCCACGAGCAGGGGATCGCCCTGCCGGTGAAGGACTACTGGGAGTTCGACGCGCTCGTCACCGTGTCCGATCCGCGAGGCGTCCAGGGGCTCGACGAGCTCGACCAGATCTACCACTGGACGGAGCTCATCCAGTCCTCGCCGCTCGCCGTCGAGCGCTCCGTCCACGGCGCAATCGGCGGCGCGTACCGCTCCCAGGGGATCACCACGCTGGAGCTTCGCTTCAACCCGATGAAGCGGAACCGCGGAGGGGAACGCGATCTCGACCACATCATCCTCGCCGCGATACGGGGACTCGACCGCGCGAGCCTCGAGTACCCGCAGGTGCATGCAGGGCTGATCCTGATGATGGACCGCACGTTCGACCGGCGGCTGAACGAGATCATCATCGAGAAGGCGATCAGCTGGGCGGCCCGCGGGATCGTCGGCGTGGACATCGCCGGGCCGCGTCCAGGCGGGGCCCGCTACGACTACACGCAGGTCGTCCCGATGGTCGAGGCCGCCCGGGAGGCCGGCCTCGGCGTCACGATCCACGTCGGCGAGGAGGGCGGCGACATGGGCCGCGAGGAGATCGCGGAGGTCGTGGAGTCGCTGCGGCCGGACCGGATCGGCCACGGGATCCTCGCAGCCGGCGATCCCGAGCTGCTGCGAGGGCTCCGCGAGCTCGGCATCGTGCTCGAGGTGTGCCCCACGTCGAACCTCCTCACGAAGGCGCTGCCGAGCGAGGAGGCGGTTCGCGAGACCTTCCGGACCTTCGTGCAGCACGGCGTCGCGTTCACGATCGCCACCGACGGCCCGGAGATGATGCGCACGCACCTCCGGGACGAGTTCGACCTCCTCCTCCGCATCGGCGCGCTCGACGAGAGTGAGCTTCGGGAGGCGAACGCACGCGGCCACGCGGCCGCGTTTCGCCGGCGCGTTCCGGTGACGGCGTAGCTCAGCTCGCGACAGGACGCGGCACGGCCGCCGCCAGCTCCCGGAGCAGCGCCCGCACCTCGCCCGGCCCCACGATGTGGACGTGCTCGTGCGAGCGTCCGCCGGCGCGCGGGCTGGGGCTCAAGCCGCCGACGTGACCCGCGACGGATCCCGGAGGAAGCGCGTCGAGCAGGTCGTGATCGGTTCGATCGTCACCCAGCCCGATCACGAACCGACTGGGCTCCCTTCCGTCCGGTAACACGGTCCGGACGTACAGGCCCTTGTCCACTCCTCGCGCACGCACCTCGACGACGCGATGGCCGAGCAGGACCTCGGCCGGCGCGCCCGCAAGGTGCTGGCCGAGGTCGTTCAGGAGCTCGCGCGCACGCCAGGTCCCGTACTCGGGCTCGGCCTCGCGATAGTGCCAGGCGATGCTGCAGGACTTCCGCTCGACGTGCGCCCCGGGAACGTCGGCGGCGACCCGTCGCAGGAGCCGCTCGATCGAGCGCATCCACGAGAGATCGAGATCGAGGAGCGTGCGCCACTCGCCCCCCGGGGACTTCGCGAGGTACCCGTGCTCGGCGCACAGGTGGACCGGGATCTGCCCGAACCAGCGCTCGAGGTTGGCGCGCCGGCGCCCGCTCACGATGTGGACGTCCGTCGCCGGCAGCGAGACGAGCTCGCGCAGCAGCGCGCGGATCTCGGGCGTCGGGGTGGCGAGGTCTGGAT
>Ga0233418_10000257_pt1 | contig 10909 bp, 11 predicted proteins | sample Sediment_Towuti__FD_189021 | JGI IMG/M metagenome (GOLD analysis project Ga0233418, IMG submission 189021) | Sediment microbial communities from Lake Towuti, South Sulawesi, Indonesia - Sediment_Towuti_2014_1_MG | ecosystem: Environmental > Aquatic > Freshwater > Lake > Sediment | place... | reverse complement strand
AAAGCGATCCGATTGCATCCGCTGGTGTGCTCGGCGTTCAATGCCGACTTTGATGGTGACCAGATGGCGGTCCATGTGCCGTTATCCGTCGAAGCACAGGTTGAAGCCCGGGTGTTGATGATGTCCATCAACAACATTCTGTCGCCGGCCAACGGGAAACCGATTGCCGTGCCATCGCAAGACATGGTGCTCGGTTGCTATTGGTTGACGAAGGAACGATTGGGTGTAAAGGGTGAAGGTAAGGTGTTTGGATCTCCGGAGGAAGTGCGGATCGCGTTTGACGCACGCGAAGTTGAAGAGCATGCCCGCATCAAGGTGCGCATGACGGGCGGTGTTGTTCAAACGACTGTTGGCCGTGTGTTGTTGTCGGAAATTCTCCCTGCCGGGTTGCCGTTCGCTCTTGCCAATAAGCTGATGACGAAGAAGGAAATGACAAAACTGATCGACTCGGTCTATCGGCAGACGGGTCACCGAGATACCGTCGAATTCCTCGACAAGATCAAGGATATCGGTTTTACCTACGCAACCAGGGCGGGGGTATCTATCTGTGTCGATAATATGCATATTCCTAGTAAGAAGGCTGACTTCGTCGAAAAAGCTCAACGTGAAGTGAACGAAATTGAAAAGCAATACTCTGAAGGTTTGATCACAAACGGTGAACGGTATAACAAGGTGATCGACATTTGGGCTCACGTGACCGAGCAAGTCGCCAATGAGATGATGAAAGAACTGGGGGCTGGCGGAGATCCTGGGAAGGCCGAATCGTTTAACCCCATATTCATGATGGCCGATTCCGGTGCAAGAGGCAGTTCGCAGCAGATCCGGCAGCTTGGCGGTATGCGCGGATTGATGGCCAAGCCATCCGGTGAAATTATTGAGACGCCGATTACCGCGAACTTCCGTGAAGGTCTGACGGTTTTGCAATACTTCATTTCTACTCACGGCGCCAGAAAGGGCCTCGCCGATACTGCGTTGAAAACAGCAAACTCTGGTTATTTGACGCGGCGTCTCGTCGATATTGCGCAGGATGTCATTATCAGTGAGATCGACTGCGGGACTCACGATGGTATTTTTGTGAGCGCACTGGTTGAGGGCGGCGAGATTATTCAGCCTCTCGAAGAGCGCGTGCTCGGACGGTTAGCCGCGGAAGATATTCGAGACCCTGTGACCGGGGAGATCATTGTTTCTCGGAACGAGGAAATTCACGAAGACCTCACCAGGTCCATTGTGGAAGCCGGGGTTGATCGTGTGAAGATACGATCAGTGCTGACATGCCAATCGCTTCGCGGTGTATGTCGTGCCTGTTATGGCCGTGATCTTGCGCGTGGTCGTCTGGTGGAGAAGGGGGAGCCGGTTGGCGTCATCGCTGCACAATCGATTGGTGAACCGGGAACGCAGTTGACGATGCGGACGTTCCATATCGGTGGTACGGCAAGCAAAGTTGTGGAACAGACAGTTCTCGAAGCCAAGCATGCCGGCCGTATCAAGTTCATGAGCTTCGATGCGAAGAAGAACGCAGATGTCCACAATGCGGGCATCGCGGTGCGAAATAAAGAAGGAGAATGGGTCGTCATGAATCGCAATACGAAAATCGCGATCATTGACGATAGCGGACGCGAGCGCGAGAAGTACCCTGTTGTCTACGGAGCGAAAATTAAGATCAAGGATGGCGATCCGGTGACGGTGGGGCAAAAACTCGTTGAGTGGGATCCGTACTCATTGACCATTCTGACGGAGGTTGGCGGTAAGGTGGCTTTCGGCGATATCGTCGAGGGCGTGACAATGAAGGAAGAATTTGACGAAGTGACAGGTTTGTCACGAAAGGTCATTATCGAGCATACGGGTGCCACGCTCCGTCCACGGATTTCAATCAAGGATGAAACCGGGAAAACGGCGAAGGTGCCAAGCGGCTCCAATACCGTCGCGCGGTATTTGCTTCCGGTTGGTGCACATATTTTCGTCGAGAAGGGTGCGATGGTGCATCCGGGAGACGTGCTGGCCAAGATTCCCCGTGAAACAACGAAGACTAAGGACATCACCGGAGGCTTGCCGCGTGTTGTCGAACTCTTTGAGGCAAGGAAGCCGAAAGAGCAGGCGGTCATCACCGAAATTGACGGAGAGGTTTCCTATGGAGGATTCGTCAAGGGTCAACGCAAGGTGATGGTCGATAACAAGTTGGGGGATGTGAAGGAGTATTTCATCCCCAAGGGGAAGCATGTCAATGTACATGAGGGAGATTGGGTGCGAGCGGGTGAGCCTCTGATGGACGGTTCGGCGAACCCTCACGACATTCTTGACGTCCTTGGCCCTAATGAGCTGCAAAAGTATCTGGTCGATGAAGTGCAGGATGTGTATCGGCTGCAGGGGGTCTCGATCAATGACAAGCATATTGAAATTATTGTCAGGCAAATGCTTCGCAAGGTGAGAATTGAAGATCCGGGCGATACTCAGTTTTTGCCGGGTAGTCAGGTCGGCAAGACTCTCTTTGAGTCGGAGAACGAACGAGTTCTTGCTAAGGGAGGGAATGCGGCGTTGGGTAAGCCGGTCCTTCTCGGAATTACCAAGGCAGCATTGACCACCGACAGCTTTATTTCAGCAGCCTCCTTCCAGGAAACAACGCGAGTCCTGACAGAGGCGGCGATCAATGGGCGTGAAGATAACTTATTGGGCCTTAAGGAGAATGTCATTGTGGGTCGGCTAATTCCTGCAGGCTCTGGTTTTGACGAGTACCGGGATACATTTGTAGTCAGTGAAAAATCTGAAACGGCTGCAGTGGGAGTTTCCGTGCCGACGCCATCTGCGTCTTCGGGAACATCGATTGGAGAAACGGGGGAGAGTAGTTCGTCTTAGTGAAAAGAAACGGCGATTACTCTCTTGACATCAAGAGGTAACATCAATATAATCCGCCGTCTTTGTGCTTGCTGGAAAACAGTTCAAAACATATTCGGAAGGTTTGAGTAGAATGCCGACGATCAATCAGCTGGTGAGAAAGGGGCGGAATCTTGTTAAGGCCAAGACGAAGAGTCCGGCTTTGAAGTCCTGCCCTCAAAGGCGCGGGGTGTGTTTGCGTGTCTATACCACGACGCCGAAAAAACCAAACTCTGCATTGCGCAAAGTGGCTCGTGTTCGGCTGACGAATGGAATGGAAGTGACGACGTATATCCCGGGTGTCGGTCATAATTTGCAGGAGCACTCCATTGTTCTTGTGCGTGGAGGGCGCGTGAAGGACTTGCCCGGTGTCAGGTATCACCTGGTTCGAGGTGCGCTTGATGCAGTTGGTGTGGCGGGTCGAAAGCAGAGCCGGTCTAAGTATGGGGCGAAGCGTCCAAAGTAATGTAGTTTTGTCTGATTGATGGCGATGTCTAGGTGCCGCCAAGGGCGGTGGTGGGTGGGTAAAAGATGCCTCGAAGTAAATTTATAGGTCAACGGGAAGTTCTGCCGGATGTGCGATATCGTGACAAGCTTGTTGGGAAGTTTGTCAACGCGTTGATGGAGGGCGGAAAGAAGAGTACGTCTGAGCGAATTTGTTATGGTGCCTTTGATCTTATTCAGGAGAAGACGGGTAATGATCCGCTGAAAGTCTTCAGGGCGGCTATTGACAATGTTAAGCCGATTGTTGAGGTGAAGTCTCGACGTGTAGGCGGTGCTTCATATCAGGTGCCTGTTGAGATTAGGCCTTCGCGACGTGTGTCGCTTGCCTTGCGGTGGTTGTCGCAATTCTCGAGAACTCGTGGTGGTAAAAGTATGAGGGAGAAATTGGCGGCTGAGTTGTTGGATGCCGCGAATAACACGGGTGCTGCGGTGAAGAAGCGCGAGGATGTGCATCGTATGGCGGAGGCGAATAAGGCGTTTGCTCATTATCGTTGGTAGTGTTGTACTGCGCTGTAGTTGAGCCGTGCTGCGAGCCGCAGACGCGGATGGTTTGATTGTCGCAGCATTGTATTCTGGCTTGCTTGCAGCGCAGCTGTTTTTCTAGGGGATTAAAGTGGCTCGTCAAACAGCATTGGAACATACGCGAAATATCGGGATTATGGCGCATATTGACGCCGGGAAAACTACGACGACTGAGCGTATTCTTTTTTATACTGGGCTCACGCATAAGCTGGGTGAAGTGCATGAGGGTGCTGCTACCATGGATTGGATGGAGCAGGAGCGTGAGCGGGGCATTACGATTACAGCCGCGGCTACGACGTGTTTCTGGAAGAATAAGCGCATTAATATTATCGATACGCCTGGTCACGTCGATTTCACTATTGAAGTTGAGCGCTCGTTGCGCGTGCTTGATGGGGCAGTGGCCGCATTTGATTCGGTGCAGGGTGTGGAGCCGCAATCCGAGACGGTCTGGCGTCAGGCTGATAAATATGGGGTTCCCCGCATTGCATGGATGAACAAGATGGACCGGGTTGGCGCTGACTTTTACGCCAGCGTACAGTCAATCATTGATCGTCTTGGGGCGAATCCGATTCCTATTCAGATTCCGATTGGGCGGGAAGCAGAGTACCGCGGATCAATCGACCTTGTGAGTATGAAGGGTTTCTTTTACGATGATGAAACCCTTGGCGCGAAATATAAGATCGATGATATTCCGGCGAATCTCCTAGGGCAGGCGAACGAGTATCGGGAGAAAATGCTGGAGGCCGTTGCTGAGTTTGATGACCAGGTTATGGAGAAGTATCTTAGCGGGCAGCCCCTGACGGAAGATGAAATCCGTCGAGCGATCAGGGCTGGGACTATCGCTATGAAGGTGATTCCGGTTGTTTGCGGATCAGCTTTTAAGAATAAGGGTGTTCAGCAGTTATTGGATGCCGTTGTGGATTACCTGCCGTCGCCGTTAGATGTTCCTCCGGTGAAAGGGATTGATCCCAATACCGATAAAGAGGTGCTGCGTAAGCCGTCCGACAGCGACCCGTTTTCAGCGCTTGCGTTCAAGTTGATGACCGATCCATTTGCTGGGCAGGTGGTGTTCTTTCGTGTCTATTCCGGGACGTTGAGGACTGGAACATCGGTTCTCAATGTGACGAAGGGTACGAAGGAGAGAGTCGGACGTTTGCTGAAGATGCATGCGAATAAACGCGAGGAAATTGATGTTGTCTATGCGGGTGATATTGCCGCTGCTGTAGGTCTGAAGGGCGCCACTACAGGTGATACGCTAGCCGATGAGAAGGAGCCGGTTCTGCTCGAAGTGATGAAGTTTCCGGAGCCGGTGATTGCGATGGCGATTGAACCGAAGACGAAGCCGGATCAAGAGAAGATGGGTTTTGCTTTGCAGAAGCTTGCACAGGAGGACCCTTCATTTCGTGTGCGCACCGATGAGGAAACGTCGCAAACGATTATCGCTGGTATGGGCGAGCTTCATCTCGAGATTATCGTTGACCGGTTGTTGCGTGAGTTTAAGGTTGAAGCCAACGTGGGCAAGCCGGAAGTGGCATTTCGTGAGACGATACGCAGGAAAGCTGAAGCGGAATCAAAGTATATCAAGCAGACGGGTGGCCGTGGTCAGTATGGCCATGTCGTGTTATCGGTGGAACCGTCAGAGTCTGGCAAGGGTTTTGAGTTTGTGAATAAGATCGTCGGTGGTGTAATTCCAAAAGAATTTATTCCAGCTGTTGAAAAGGGTGTGAGGGAGCGATTGGATACCGGTGTGATCGCCGGGTATCCCTTGCGCGATGTGCGCGTGACGCTCACGTACGGTTCATATCACGATGTAGATTCGAACGAGATGGCCTTTAAGATAGCCGGCTCCATGGCCTTTGCTGATGCTTGCAAGAAGGCTGATCCTGTTTTGCTTGAGCCGATCATGAAGGTAGAGGTTTTAGTTCCTCAAGACTTTATGGGGGATGTCATAGGCAATTTGAATAGTCGGCGCGGGAAGGTGCAGGGTATGAAGGTTCGCGCGGGCGCTCAGGTGATTGAAGCTTCCGTCCCCTTAAAGGAGATGTTTGGTTACGCCACGGACTTACGGTCTCGGACGCAGGGACGTGCGACGTACAGTATGGAATTTGATCGGTATGATCAGGTGCCGAGGCAGATTGCTGAAGAAATTATTGCCAAGTATCGAGGTGAGTAGCGATTATGGTTTATTTGTCGTGTTTATTGCGTGGGAGTGAGCGTCGTCCCGTTGTTGCGCAAGGAGCATGACACTTCCTGTACGAGGAGAACGTTATGGCGAAGGCGAAATTTGAGCGGAAGAAGCCGCACGTGAATATTGGGACGATCGGCCACGTGGACCATGGGAAGACCACGTTGACGGCGTCATTGACGAAGATTTGTGCGGACCGGGGCATGGCGAAGTTTATTAGTTACGACGAAGTGGCGAAGGCGAGCGAGAGTCAGGGGCGTCGGGATGCGACGAAGATTATGACGATTGCCATCAGCCACGTCGAGTACGAGACCGATAACCGACACTATGCGCACGTGGATTGCCCGGGACACGCCGACTACGTCAAGAACATGATCACCGGGGCGGCGCAGATGGACGGAGCCATCTTGGTGGTGTCCGCGGCCGATGGGCCGATGCCGCAGACGCGGGAGCATATTTTGCTGGCGCGCCAAGTGGGCGTGCCGTACATCGTGGTCTTTTTGAATAAGGCCGACAAGGTGGATGACAAGGAGTTGTTGGATCTGGTCGAATTGGAAGTGCGGGAGTTGTTGAGCAAGTACGGCTTCCCCGGGGATAAGACGCCGATCATTCATGGCAGTGCGTTGAAGGCCATGGAGGGGGATCAGGGGCCGTTGGGCGTGCCGAGCATTTTGAAGTTGCTGGAGGCGATCGACACGTATATTCCGACGCCGCAGCGGCCGATCGACAAGCCCTTTTTGATGCCCATTGAAGATGTGTTTACCATCAGCGGGCGCGGCACCGTGGTCACGGGACGCTGTGAGCGGGGGATCGTCAAGGTGGGCGACTAAGTGGAGATCGTGGGCTTGCGGCCGACCCAGACCACGGTGGTGACCGGGGTGGAAATGTTCCGCAAAGTGCTGGACGAAGGGCAGGCGGGTGACAACATTGGGGTATTGCTGCGGGGCACCAAGAAAGAGGACGTGGAGCGGGGCATGGTGCTGTCGAAGCCGAAGACGATTACGCCGCATACGAAGTTCAAGGCGGAGATTTATGTGTTGACCAAGGAAGAGGGCGGGCGGCATACGCCGTTTTTCAACGGGTATCGGCCGCAGTTCTACTTCCGGACCACGGATGTGACGGGGATTGTGCAGTTGAATCCGGGCGTGGAAATGGTTATGCCGGGGGATAACGTCAGTGTGACGGCCGAGCTCATCAGCCCGATCGCGATGGATCAGGGGTTGCGCTTTGCGGTCCGTGAAGGCGGGAAGACTGTCGGCTCCGGTGTGGTGACGGAAATCTTGGCGTAGGGCGATTGTTTGGTCGTTGTGATCTAAGGAGTAGGAAGTGAAAGTCGATCAACGAATCAGGATCAGGCTCCGCGGATTTGATTATCGCGTGCTGGATCAATCAGTCATGGAGATTGTTGAAACTGTACGACGAAGTGGCGCCAAGGTTATTGGGCCAATTCCTCTTCCCACAAGGATTGAGAGAATTACTGTTCAACGCTCAACTCATACCGATAAAAAGTCGCGGGAGCAGTTTGAGATGCGGACTCATAAGCGATTGCTGGACATTATGGAGCCCACTCCTGAGACGATGGATTCATTGATGAAATTGAATCTCGCTGCCGGAGTTGATGTTGAAATTAAATTGTGACGAGCATTGACCGATGGATGGGTCCCTTGATCATCTCCGTGAGGACAGTTCAGGGCTCAGGAAATAGATTGATATGACAAACGGATTGCTTGGTAAAAAAATTGGGATGACGCAGGTGTTTGATGATAATCGATTGACGCCCGTCACTGTAATTGAAGCTGGGCCTTGTCGTGTTGTAGCCGTGAAAACTAAGGAGCGTGACGGCTACGAAGCTGTACAGTTGTCTTTTGGTGAAGTGAAGGATCGGAAGCTTTCAAGGGCTGAGATGGGTCACTTGAAGAAGAATGGAATTCCGGCCACCCGTGTTTTGCGGGAGTTTAAGAAGGAGGGGAATCCCTCTGTTGGGCAGACCGTGACCGTGGATTTGTTTAAGAAAGGCGATTGGGTCGATGTGATCGGGGTGTCTAAAGGGAAGGGGTTCCAGGGTGTGGTGCGTCGTCATCACTATTCTGGAGGGCCTGAATCTCATGGTTCTATGTTTCATAGGCATCCGGGGTCAATTGGTGCTAGCTCATTTCCATCGCGTGTGTGGAAAGGAAAGACTCTTCCGGGTCATATGGGGGCGGAGAGAGTCACTGTGCAGAGATTGAAAATCGTTGCCTCGCGCCCTGAAGAGCATCTGCTCTTTGTGAGGGGGGCGATCCCTGGTGGAATCAACGGTGTTGTGGTCGTGCGAAAGTCAAAAAAGAGCTAGACTATGCCGATTGTTGATGTTCTTGACCTTGAAAATAAGAAAGTTGGAAGCGTTGAATTGCCCAACGAACTTTTTGGTTGTGAACCGCGACCAGAATTGGTTCATGAAGCCGTGATTATGCAGAGAGCCTGCGAACGTCAGGGGACGGCATCAACTCTGCGACGCGGCGAAGTTAGTGGCTCAGGCAAGAAGCCTTGGAAGCAGAAGCATACAGGAAGGGCAAGGGCTGGATCGCTTCGATCTCCTGTTTGGCGTCACGGTGGAACAGTGTTTGGGCCTAAACCTAGGAGTTATGCGTATTCAATGCCTAAGCGAAAATACCGGGCCGCCCTTCAGAGTGCCTTATCGGGAAAGGTGGTCAATAGTCAGCTTATTGTGCTCTCTGATCTGTCTTTGCAGGAGCCGAAAACCAAGGTCTTGGCGAAGGCGCTCGAAAAAATAAGTCATGGCAGTTATGTTTTGGTTGTTGCTGGGAAAGAGTACGTCAATATTGCTCAGGCTTCGCAAAATCTCGTAGATGTGAAGGTGCTCGCCCCTGATCAATTGAACGTCTATGATATTGTTCGTGCAGGAGTCGTTGTGGTTCCGCAGCAGGAATTGGCCCATTTGAAAGAGGTTTGGTCGTGAAAGTCGGAACGCACGCGATTCTTATTCGCCCATTATTGACGGAGAAAATCACTGGACTCCGTGAGCAGGGTAACATCGTTGGGTTTGTTGTGCACGCTGACGCTAATCGTGTGCAGATCAAGCAGGCTGTTGAGACCTTGTTGAAAGTCAAGGTGGAAAAGGTGAATGTGCTGAACATGCCTGGGAAGCTTAAGCGGCTTGGCAGATTTTCTGGGCGGCGATCAGACTGGAAGAAAGCTTTTGTCACTCTTAAAAAGGGCGAAAAGCTTGAAATGTACGAGAGTGCGTAATTGCCGTCTTTCTAAAAAGTGAGAGCGTAATTATGGGATTGAAATCGTATCGGCCTACATCTCCTGGACGGAGAGGTATGACGGCCGTCACAAATGAGGAGTTGACTCAAAAGAAGCCGGAAAAATCTCTGACATCATTTCACCTTCGGAGTGGAGGTCGAAATAATGATGGGAGAATGACTGTCCGTTTCCGTGGGGGTGGGCATAAGCGGCTCTACCGGAAGATTGATTTCCTGCGTGATAAATATGGGATCGCTGCGCGAGTTGAGGCTATTGAGTACGATCCAAATCGTTCAGCTCGAATCGCATTGTTGAAGTACATCGATGGGGAAAAGCGCTACATTCTTGCGCCCGTAGGTCTTCGAGTGAATGACGAAATTCAAAGTGGTCCTGATGCTGAGGTGAGGCCGGGGAATGCGTTGCCGTTAATTAACATGCCCCTTGGTACCACCGTTCACAACATCGAGCTGAAGCGTGGGAAGGGTGGCCAGTTGATTAGAAGTGCAGGTGGGTTTGCCCAAGTCATGGGTCGAGATGGCGCTTATGTTCAAGTTCGATTGAAGTCAGGAGAGATGCGGAGAATCCTGGGCGTTTGTATGGCAACTGTTGGTCAGGTTGGTAACGTAGATCACGAGAATATCACCGTCGGGAAAGCAGGTCGGAGTCGGTGGAACGGGCGGCGTCCCCATGTGCGTGGCGTGGTCATGAACCCTGTTGATCATCCTCACGGCGGTGGAGAAGGAAAGTCTGGTCAGGGTAATCCGCATCCAGTGTCTCCATGGGGATTGCCGACGAAGGGGTATAAGACGCGGCAAAATAAGAAAACCGACAAGTTTATCATTTCCCGAAGGAAATCAGGAGTGCGCAATGCCTAGATCGGTCAGTAAGGGTGCGTTTATCGACGATCACCTTCTCAGGAAGGTGGAGCAGATGAATCAGGCGAAGGATCGTAAGCTGATTAAAACATGGTCAAGGCGGTCAACTGTTATTCCGGATATGATTGGGCATACATTTGCGGTTCACAATGGGAAAAAGTTTATACCCGTATTTGTGACCGAAAATATGGTTGGGCATAAGCTCGGAGAATTTGCGCCAACTCGGTTTTTCAAGGGGCATGGTCAGGCTAAAAGCGAAAAAGCTGTTGCACTCAAATAGTCATTCGATAATGGGTAGAACTGGAAGATAAGTTTCGGTGACTGATAACTGGATTAAAAAATGACGGAAGCACACGCGATACTACGATTTGTTCGGGTTGCACCACGGAAGGCCAGGCCGGTGATTGATATGATTCGTGGGCAACAGGTTCCAACGGCATTGGCGATGCTAAAGCATACGCCGAGGCATGCCGCGCGAGTAGTGGAGAAAATTCTCCGTTCCGCGGTGGCGAATGCTGAGCAAAAGGAATTGGGCGATAGTGATTCGATGGTGATCTCGAAGGCGTTCGTGAATTGTGGTCCAATTTATCGTCGGGCGAGGGCTCGATCAATGGGGCGTGCTAACGCGATCCATAAGCGGACGAGTCATATTACGGTTGTGGTGGCGGCGCAGGCGATTGAAGGTAAACCGAAGTAGGGAAACAAT
>Ga0233418_10000254_pt1 | contig 10971 bp, 6 predicted proteins | sample Sediment_Towuti__FD_189021 | JGI IMG/M metagenome (GOLD analysis project Ga0233418, IMG submission 189021) | Sediment microbial communities from Lake Towuti, South Sulawesi, Indonesia - Sediment_Towuti_2014_1_MG | ecosystem: Environmental > Aquatic > Freshwater > Lake > Sediment | place... | reverse complement strand
GATGCTGCGCAGGGACGGACTGCTCACGGCGACCCGGGCCGCGTAATGAAGCCGATCAACGTCGGCCTCCTCGGCATCGGGACCGTCGGCGGCGGCACCTGGAGCGTGCTCGCGCGCAACCGCGAGGAGATCCAGCGCCGCGCCGGGCGTGAGATCCGCATCTCGGCGGTCGCAGACAAGGACGTCGAGAAGGCGCGGCGCCTGACCGGGGGCGCGGCGAAGGTGATCGCCGACGGGAATGCCGTCGTCACCGATCCGAACATCGACATCGTCGTCGAGCTGATCGGCGGCTACACGGTCGCCAAGGAGCTGGTGCTGAAGGCGATCGCGCACGGCAAGCACGTCGTGACGGCGAACAAGGCCATGCTCGCAGTGCACGGCAACGAGATCTTCGCCGCGGCCCAGAAGCATGGCGTCATGGTCGCGTTCGAGGCGGCGGTCGCCGGCGGTGTGCCGATCATCAAGGCGCTGCGCGAAGGGCTCACGGCGAACCGCATCGAATGGATCGCCGGGATCATCAATGGGACCTCGAACTTCATCTTGTCCGAGATGCGCGAGAAGGGCCTCGCCTTCGCGGAGGTGCTCCGCGAAGCCCAGTCCCGCGGCTACGCCGAGGCCGACCCGACCTTCGACATCGAGTGCATCGACGCCGCGCACAAGCTGACGATCCTCGGCGCGATCGCGTTCGGCATCCCGATGCAGTTCGACAAGGTGTACACCGAGGGCATCTCGAAGCTCACGCGCGAGGACATCCGCTACGCCGAAAGCCTCGGGTACCGGATCAAGCTGCTCGGCATCACCAGGCGCGCTCCGGAAGGGATCGAGCTCCGCGTGCACCCGACGCTCGTGCCGGCACGCCGCCTCATCGCCAACGTCGAGGGGGTGATGAACGCGATCCTGGTCAAGGGCGATGCGGTCGGTCCGACCATGTACTACGGCGCCGGCGCGGGCGCGGATCCGACCGCGAGCGCGGTCGTGGCGGATCTCGTCGACGTGACCCGTCTCCACACCGCCGACCCGGAGCATCGCGTCCCGCACCTCGCGTTCCGGCCGGACCGCCTGGCCGACACCCGCATCCTGCCGATGGACGAGGTGGTCACTTCCTACTATCTGCGCATGCGGGTCGTCGACAAGCCCGGGGTGCTCGCCGACATCACGCGCATCCTCGCCGACCGCACGATTTCGATCGACGCGATGATCCAGCGCGAGCCGGCCGAGGGCGAGGAGCAGGTCGACATCATCATGCTGACGCACGAGACGCAGGAGAAGAACTTCAACGCCGCGGTCGCGGCGATCGAGGCGCTGCCGGTGGTCGCTGGCAAGGTGACTCGCATCCGGCTCGAAGAGCTGGGCCGGAACTAGGCCCGGGCGCGATGCGTTACGTGAGCACCCGCGGCGGGATGGCTCCCGCAGCGTTCACCGATATCCTGCTCGAGGGCCTCGCGCCCGACGGCGGGCTGACCGTTCCCGAGGCCTACCCCCGCATCGACGCCGCCACGCTCGCGTCGTGGCGCGGGCTCGACTACCGGCGGCTCGCATTCGAGGTGCTGTCGCGCTACATCGACGACATCCCCGCCGCCGATCTCAAGCGGATGATCGACAACACGTACACCGCGGAGGTGTTCGGGAGCGGCGAGATCACGCCGGTCGAGAACCTGGAGCCCGGCCTTCACCTCCTCAAGCTCTCGGGCGGGCCGACGCTCGCGTTCAAGGACATCGCGATGCAGCTCCTCGGCGAGCTCTTCGAGTACGCGCTTCAGAAGCGCGGCGAGTCCCTGAACATCCTCGGCGCGACCTCGGGCGACACCGGTTCTGCCGCCGAGTACGCGATGCGGGGGCGGCGGGGGATCCGCGTGTTCATGCTGTCGCCGCACGGCAAGATGAGCCCGTTCCAGGCGGCGCAGATGTATTCGCTGCAGGACCCGAACGTCTTCAACCTGGCGGTGCGCGGCGTGTTCGACGATTGCCAGGACGTCGTCAAGCGGGTCGCCGGCGATCGCGAATTCAAGCACCGGTTCCGCATCGGCACCGTTAACTCGATCAACTGGGCGCGGCTCGTCGCGCAGGTCGTGTACTACTTCAAGGCCTGGCTCGCGGTCACGCGCCGCGACGACGAGCAGGTCTCGTTCGCGGTCCCGACGGGAAACTTCGGCAACATCTGCGCGGGCCACGTGGCGCGGATGATGGGGCTGCCGATCCGCCGCCTGATCGCGGCGACGAACGAGAACGACGTGCTCGACGAGTTCTTCAGGACCGGACGGTATCGCGTGCGCAGCGCGGCGGACGTCGTGCCGACCTCGAGCCCCTCGATGGACATCGCGAAGGCCTCGAACTTCGAGCGGTTCGTGCACGACCTCGTCGGCCGGGACGCGCGGTTAGTGACCCGGCTTTGGGAAAACATCGACCGCACGGGCGAGTTCGATCTGGCGGCCACGCCGTATTTTCACCAGATCAAAGAGTTCGGTTTCGTTTCCGGCCGGAGCAGTCACGCCGACCGCATCGCGACCATCCGCGACGTGAACCGCGGGTACGGGATCGTGATCGACCCGCACACGGCGGACGGCGTCAAGGCTGGGCTCGCGCACCGCGAGCCGGGAGTGCCGCTCGTCTGCCTCGAGACCGCTCGAGCCGCGAAGTTTGAAGCGACGATACGTGAAGCGCTGGGCCGGCCGCCCGCGCGGCCGCAGGGCTACGAGCGTCTCGAGTCGCTGCCCCGGCGCTTCGAGCTCATCGAGCCGGACGCCGAGGCGGTGAAGCGCTACATCGAGCGCCACGGGGCGTAACGCGTCACTGCGTCGTCAGAGGCGCCTCGCCGCCCGGCCGGATCGAGAACAGCGGCTCGCCTTCGGGATTGACGTCGACCCGCACCCAGCCGACCCCCGGCGAGCCGAAGACTTCGACGCGCGTGAACGTCCCGATGCGCTCCATCGTGAGCAGGTCGCGCAGCGGCTGGTCGACGCGGTATTGATGGCCGTCGCCGTGGATGAACAGCATGGGTTTGCCCAGCGTGGCGGCGTGCGTGCGGAGCGCGTAGCGGAGCCCGGTGTAACCGTCGCCGTCGTCGGCCGGGCGGTCGAACCGCGGATCGGCGTGGGCGAAGACCACCAGCCCGCGCATCCCGGGCCGCTGCGCCAGCGCGACGGCCTCGGTGAGCCAGGCGAAGTTCGCGATCATCCGCTGCTGGTGTTCGGCGTCCATGAGCGAGTTGCGGCCCAGGTTGTTGTTGCTGCCGGGAACGTTCAGGGTCGCGAAGACGACGTTACCGGCGATCCAGCGGACGTTCTCCCGGTACGGGCGGTACCGGGGATCCTCGCTCTGGCGCTCGAGCCGCAGCCTGCGGCGGCCGAGGCTCTCGTCGTCGGGATAGAAGAGGGCGCGCAGGCGGTCGAGCCGCTCGCGTGGATCGTAGGCGCCGGCGGCCTCGAGATGGCAGTCGGTCCAGTCGTTGTCGCCGGGCGTGAAAACCAGGGGACGCGCGGACGCGTCCAGGAGCTCGAGCCGTTCGCGCAGCAGCCGGTCGCTGCAGGGCTCCGTGGAGGACTTCAGGTCGCCGACGTTGACGACGAACGCCATCCCCGCCCGGTCGATCTCCCCGAGAATGTGCCGGACGGCTGCCACCTCGAGCGCGTTGTACGGCGCGTCGCCGAAAACCGCGAACCCGAACGACACCTGCGCGACCGCGGCCGCCGAAACGCCGGCGAGCGCGAGCGCGAGGAGGGCCTTCACAGCTTCTTCAGGCGGTAGAGGAGGTCAAGCGCCTCGCGCGGCGTCAGCCCGTCCGGGTTGACCGACTCCAGAGCCTCGACCACCGGATGCTGCGGGGTTTCCGGCGTCGGCGCCGCCACGAAGAGATCGGCTTGACCGTCGCCAACCAGCACCCGGTTCTCCAACTCCTGAAGGTAGCGCCGCGCGGCGCGGATCACCCCACCCGGCACTCCGGCGAGCGCCGCGACCTGGAGGCCGTAGCTCTGGCTCGCCGGCCCTTCCTCGAGCGCGTGCAGGAATACGATCCGATCCTTGTGCTCCACCGCGTCGAGGTGCACGTTCGCGACCTCACGGTAGTCCTGCGCGAGCTTGGTCAGCTCGAAGTAGTGGGTCGCGAACAGCGTGTAGGAGCGGTTGCGCTCGACGAGGTGGCGGGCGATCGCCCACGCGAGCGCGAGCCCGTCGAAGGTGGAGGTGCCGCGTCCGACCTCGTCCATCAGCACGACGCTCGTTTCGGTCGCGTTGTGCAGGATGTTCGCACTTTCGGTCATCTCCACCATGAAGGTCGACCGTCCGCCGGCGAGGTCGTCGGCGGCGCCGATTCGAGTGAAGAGCTGGTCCACCGGCCCGATGCGCGCCGCGCGCGCCGGAACGAAACTCCCGACGTGCGCGAGCAGGACGATCAGCGCCACCTGCCGCATATAGGTGGACTTGCCGCCCATGTTCGGGCCGGTCACGAGCAACATGCGGCGTGATGGGGAGAGCCGTGTGTCATTGGCGATGAACGGCTCGACCTCGGCTTCGACCACCGGATGACGTCCGGCGTCGATCTCGATGGCGAGCTCGTCGGCGAACGCCGGCCGGGTCCAGTCGCGCTCCAGCGCCACCGCGACGAACGCGGCGAGGACGTCGAGCTCCGCCACCGCTCGCGCGACCGATTGCAGCTGCGGCACCCGAGGCGCGAGCGTCTCGAGCAGCTCGTCGTAGAGACGCTTTTCCAGGGCGAGCGCGCGTTCCTGTGCCGAGAGCGCCTTGTCCTCGAACGCTTTGAGCTCCGGAGTGATGTAGCGCTCCGCGTTCTTCAACGTCTGGCGCCGGCGGTAGTCGTCGGGCACCTTGGCCGCGTGCGCGTTCGTCACCTCGATGTAGAAACCGTGGACGCGGTTGTACTCGACCCGAAGGTTCGGGATGCCGGTCCGCTCGCGCTCCCGGCTTTCGAGCGCGACCAGGAACTCACCGGCGTTCGACTGGAGGCGCCGCAGCTCGTCGAGGTCAGCGTGGTAACCGATGGCGATCACGCCGCCGTCACGGACCATCGCCGCGGGTTCCTCGGCGACCGCGCGTTGCAGGAGCACAAGGAGTTCCGCAGGCGGAGTGAGCGCGCCCGCGAGCTCGTTGAGGCGCGACGAGACAGCACCGGCGAGGATGCCTTGGAGTGGCGGCATCCGGGCGAGCGAATCGCGCAGGCCCGAAAGGTCGCGCGGCCGGGCGCTTCGCAGCGCGATCCGGCCGGCGATGCGCTCGATGTCCGCCATCTGGCGCAGGGCGGCGTGGAGTGCCCGCCAGGGCCCGTCCCCGGATTCGCCGCGCAGGCCCTCGACCGCCGCGTGGCGCGCGGCGACGACCGCGCGGTCGCGCAAGGGGTGATGCAGCCATTGCCGGAGCAGGCGGCTGCCCATGCCGGTCGCACAGCGGTCGACGCGGCTCAGCAACGTCGGTGCCGGTGTGCCGCGCAGCGTCTCGGTGAGCTCAAGGTTGCGGCGCGTCGCGGCGTCCATGCGGAGATAGACCCCGTCGCGTTCCGGGACCAGCGCGACGACATGGCCGAGCGATTGGGACTGCGTCCGGCGCGCATACGCGAGCAGCGCGCCCGCGGCGGCGATCGCGGGCCGCAGGTCCTCGCAGCCGAAGCCGGCGAGCCCGGCGACCCCGAAGTGCTCGGCGAGGAGGCGGGTCGCGCCGTCGAGGTCGAACTGCCACGCGGGGAGTCGCGTAACCGCTCCGCCGTCGGGGGTTTCCATCGCGCTGCCATCGGCGACGAGCAGCTCAGCTGGCCGGATCCGCTGCAGCTCGTCGGCGAGCTTCCGCAGCGGGATCTCGGCCGCTCGGAACTCGCCGCTCGCGAGGTTGAGCCACGCGAGCCCCGCGAGCTGGCGCTCGGCGTGCACCGCGGCGAGGATGTTGTCGGTCTTGTCGTCGAGAAGCGCGCTGTCGGTGAGCGTGCCCGGCGTGACGATGCGCGTCACCGCGCGCTCGACCGGTCCCTTCGCGGTCGCCGGATCGCCGATCTGCTCGCAGATCGCCGCCGACTCGCCGAGCTTCACGAGCTTCGCGAGGTACTGCTCGATCGACTGCCACGGCACGCCGGCCATCCGGATTGGCGCGCCGGCGGAGGCGCCGCGCGTCGTCAGGGTGAGGTCGAGGAGGCGCGCCGCCTTCTCGGCATCGTCGTAAAACAGCTCGTAGAAATCGCCCATCCGGTAGAAGAGCAGCATGTCCGGATGCTGGGCTTTGAGGGCCAGGTACTGCTGCATCATCGGCGTGTGCCTGTCCGGCGCAGACGGGGCGTTCATCGCGTCTAACCCGCGCGCCGCGCCGCCTGGACGACCGCCAACAGCTGCGCAAAGACCTTGGGCGCGCCGCACACGATGTGCCCGGCATCGAGGTAGTTCGCGTCGCCGTCGAGGTCGCTCACCAGCCCGCCGGCCTCGAAGATGAGGAGCGCCCCGGCCGCCATGTCCCAGGGCGAGAGGCCGAGCTCCCAGAACCCGTCGAGGCGGCCCGCCGCGACGTAGGCGAGATCGAGCGCCGCCGCGCCCGCCCGCCGCACCCCGGCGCTCGCGCGCATCACATCCTCCAGCATGCGCAGGTACTGCTCGATGTGCGCGATCTCCTTGAACGGAAATCCGGTGCCGACGAGTGCGTCGCGGAGATGGGCGCGCTTCGAGACCCGGATCCGGCGATCGTTGAGGAACGCGCCGCGCCCCTTGCTGGCGGTGAAGAGCTCGTTCCGCGCAGGGTCGTAGACCACCGCCTGCGTGATCGCGCCGCGGTGGCGGAGCGCGATCGACACCGCGTACTGGGGGAAGCCGTGGATGAAGTTCGTCGTGCCGTCGAGCGGATCGATCACCCAGGTGTACTCGGATGCACCGCTCGCGCCCGATTCCTCCGCGAGGATGGCGTGGTCGGGGTAAGCTTTTCGCAGGATCTCGATCACGGCGCTTTCGGCGGCCCGGTCGACCTCGGTGACGAAGTCGTTCTGGCGCTTGGCGGTGACGGTGACGCCGTCGAGATCGCGCGCCGCCCGGTTGATGATTGAGCCCGCGCGGCGCGCAGCCTTGACCGCGACGTGGAGCATCGGATGAAGCGTGTGCATCGAGCGAAGCGAGGCGCGGCGTGAGCGGCGAAGCCGGGATTCTATCGGATCGATCCGCGCCGCCGGCGCTGGAGCGCGTGCGCATCGTGCTGGTGCGCACCACTCATCCCGGCAACATCGGCGCGGCGGCGCGGGCGATGAAGACGATGGGCCTCGAGCGGCTCGTCCTGGTCGCGCCGCGTCACTTTCCCGACCCTCAGGCGGAAGCGATGGCGACGATTGGCGCGGAGGACGTTCTCGCCGCCGCGCGCCTCTGCACGACGGTCGACGAGGCGCTCGCCGGAACGACGCTCGCGATCGCGGTGACCGCGCGGCGGCGCGAGCTCTCGCACCTCGCGCTCGATGCGCGCGACGCCGCGGCGCTGGCAGTGTCGGAGGGCGCGGGCGGCGGCGAGGTCGCGCTGGTCTTCGGCACCGAGATGTCGGGGCTCGCGAACGACGAGGTCATCAAATGTCAGCGGGTGGCGCACATCGCGACGAATCCTGCCTACTCCTCGCTCAACCTCGCGGCCGCGGTGCAAGTGATGGCCTACGAGCTTCGGGTGGCGGCAGTCGGGCCGGCGCTCGCCGCAAACGAGCGCTTCCCCGCGGCGACCTTCGAGGAGATCGAGGCGCTGTACGCGCACTTCGAGCGCAATCTTGTCGCGAGCGGATTCCTCGATCCGGCGAACCCGCGGCGCGCGATGGAACGACTGCGGCGCCTGTTCGGCCGGACGCGGCTGGAGAAGGAAGAGATCAGCCTCCTGCGCGGCATTCTGACCGCGTGGGACGGCGAAGGCGACCGCCGTTAGTTGACCGTCACTCTGGGGTCTCAGATAATCGGCGGCACCATGTTCGCCCGAATCCGCGAAGACATCGCCAGCGTGTTCGATCGTGATCCTGCGGCCCGCTCCGCCTGGGAAGTCCTCACCTGTTATCCGGGCTTTCACGCGCTGCAGGTCCATCGGTTCGCACACTGGTTGTGGGGTCTTCGCCTGCGCTGGCTCGCTCGCTTCGTGTCTCACGTTGCACGCTGGCTGACCGGGATCGAGATCCATCCGGGCGCGACGATCGGCCGGCGTGTGTTCATCGACCACGGCATGGGTGTGGTCATCGGTGAAACGGCCGAGATCGGTGACGACACCACGCTGTACCACGGGGTGACGCTCGGCGGCACGAGCTGGAACAAGGGCAAGCGCCATCCGACGCTCGGCCGGGGCGTGGTCGTCGGCGCGGGCGCGAAGATCCTCGGGCCGGTCGTCGTCGGGGACGAGGCGAAAGTGGGCTCGAACGCGGTCGTCGTGAAGGACGTTCCGCCCGGGGCAACCGCGGTCGGCATTCCGGCGAAGATCATCGAGGACCGGCACGCCCAGGCCCGCGAGGCGCACGCCGCGAAGCTCGGCTTCTCCGCGTACGGGCTGACGAGCGGCGACGACGATCCGGTCGCCCAGGCGATCCGCGGCCTGACCGACCACACGGCGGAGCTCGAGCGGCGGCTCGCCGAGCTCACGGCCGAGCTCGAGCGGCTGAAGGCGCACGACACCGAGGCCGAGCGGGCGGTGGTCGAGCGCTTCGACCCGACGCGCCTGCGCAAGGTCGCCGACAAGTAACTCACGCTCCTGGAGCGGACGCCGGGACGGCGTCCGCTACATCGGTGTCCCTTTGAGCTGCTCCAGGATCCGCCGGATCGCCTGAAGCCGTTCCTTGAGCGCCGCGGCGGTGATCGCCACCCGCAGCTTCGTCGGGCCGACGAGTCTCCAGCCGCGGTTTCCCTGCACCAGAGCGATGACGCGCCCCGGATCTACGGCAGGCTGCGCGCCGAACTGGAGCTGGACGTGCTCGGCGGGCGCGTCGATGCGCGTCACGCCGAGCGCCTGGGCGAACAGGCGCAGCCGGTGGCTCTCGATCAGCGCCTGCGCCGGTTCGGGCAGCGGCCCGAACCGGTCGACGAGCTCCTCGCGCATCGCCGTCAGCTCCTCCTCGCTCGTGGCGTTCGCGAGCCGCTTGTAGAGCACCAGCCGCTCGTGGACGTCGGAGCAGTAGGCGGCGGGAAGCAGCGCGGGCACGTGCAGGTTAATCTCGGTGGCGACCTCCAGCGGCTGGGCGAGATCGGGCTCGCGTCCGGCTTTCAGGCTCCGCACGGCGTGCGCGAGCATGTCGTTGTAGAGGTTGAATCCCACTTCCTGGATCTGGCCGCTCTGGGTCTCGCCGAGAATCTCGCCGGCGCCGCGGATCTCCAGATCGTGCATCGCGAGATAGAAACCGGAACCGAGCTCTTCCATCATCTGGATCGCCTCCAGCCGCTTGGTGGCGTTCGCTGTCAAGGCCTCTTCAGGAGGTGTGAGCAGGTACGCGTATGCCTGGTGGTGCGACCGGCCCACCCGGCCGCGCAGCTGGTGCAGCTGCGCGAGCCCGAACCGGTCGGCGCGGTGGATGACGATGGTATTGGCGGTCGGGATGTCGATGCCGGTCTCGATGATCGTCGAACAGAGCAGCAGGTTCGTGCGCTGCTGCAGGAACTCGCGCATCACCCGCTCGAGGTCGCGCTCGCGCATCTGGCCGTGCGCCACGGCGATGCGCGCCTCGGGGACCAGCTCGGCAAGGCGCCCGGCCTCGGCGTCGATCGACGCGACGTCGTTGTAGAGGTAGTAGATCTGCCCGCCGCGCTTGAGCTCCCGCAGGGCCGCTTCGCGGACGATCCCGCGCGAGTAGGGCGTGACGAAGGTCTTGATCGCGAGCCGGCGCGCCGGCGCGGTCGCGATCACCGACAGGTCGCGCAGGCCTTCGAGCGACATCGCGAGCGTGCGCGGAATCGGTGTCGCGGTCAGAGTGAGGACATCGACCTCGGCTCGCAGCTGCTTGAGGCGCTCCTTCTGCCGCACGCCGAAACGGTGCTCCTCGTCGACGATCACCAGCCCGAGGCGCGCGAACCTGACGTCGCGGGACAGCAGCTTGTGGGTGCCGATCACGACGTCGATCCCGCCGTCCGCGAGGCTCGCGAGGATCCGCGCCTGCTCCTTCCCGGTGCGGAACCGCGAGAGCTCGGCGATTTGCACCGGCCAGTCGGCGAAACGGTCCGAGAAGGTGTGGAAGTGCTGCTCGGCGAGCAGCGTGGTCGGCGTCAGGACCGCGACCTGCTGCCCGTCGGCGACCGCGGCGAACGCGGCGCGCAGCGCCACCTCGGTCTTGCCGAAACCGACGTCGCCGCAGACGAGGCGGTCCATCGGCCGGCCGGCGCGCATGTCGGCGACCACCGCCTCGATCGCCGCCGCCTGGTCCGCGGTCTCCTCGAAGCCGAACCCCTCGGCGAACGCATCGAGATCGTGGCTGCGCACGTTGAACGCCCGGCCCTCCCGGGCGGACCGCTGCGCGTAGAGGGCGAGGAGCTCGGCCGCGGTGTCCCGGACCTGCCGGGCGGCCTTCCGCTTCGCCCGCTCCCATTCCGCGCCGCCGAGCTTGTGCAGCGGTGCGGCTTCGGGCGGGCCTCCGGAGTAGCGGCCGATCGTGTGCAGCTGCGCGACCGGGACGTAGAGCTTGTCGTGGTCGGCGTACTCGAGCTGCAGGAACTCGGTTTCGCCTTCCCCGAGATCGAGGCTCATCAAGCCCCGGTACCGGCCGATCCCGTGGGTTTCGTGCACGACCGGGTCGCCGACGGCGAGCTCGGACAGATCGCGGAGCATGCCCTCGATCGAGCTCCGCTTCGCTTGGTCGCGCCGGCCCCGGGCGCGGGCCGTGCCGGCATAGAGCTCGGCCTCCGTGACGACCGCGAAGCCGGCAGCGACGCCGAGGTCCTGCCAGCCCTCGCCGATGTCGGGCGCCACGATGAAGCCGCCCGCGAGCGGTCCGACGCCGAGCATCGCGGCCTCGGGGCGCGCGAGGAACTCGGCGAAGCTCGCGCACGGCGCGAGCTT
>Ga0233418_10000253_pt1 | contig 11044 bp, 12 predicted proteins | sample Sediment_Towuti__FD_189021 | JGI IMG/M metagenome (GOLD analysis project Ga0233418, IMG submission 189021) | Sediment microbial communities from Lake Towuti, South Sulawesi, Indonesia - Sediment_Towuti_2014_1_MG | ecosystem: Environmental > Aquatic > Freshwater > Lake > Sediment | place... | reverse complement strand
CCCACCCAAGTTAATTCGGACAGTTGAGTTGCTCAAGCGCCTCCGTTAGAGGAATATTGATGTCAGAAGAGGCTAAACCGCGCAAGGTGTTATCTTTAAAAAAAAAGGTAACTGAAGAATCCCCACCAGCTACTTCATCTCCCCATCCAACCTTGGGATTAACATGGTCACCACCAGTCCTAACTAGAAACATCCTTAGAACTTGATTGAGGTTTTCCAAATAACCAATCTAACCAACCCATTAATTATCCTCTTAAAAACTCTTAACTCATTAAGTTACCGGCAACCTATACCTACGGATGATCCGCAAAATATTGGGGGTAACTTCTTCCAGATCTGAAACTAGAAAATTGGATGAAAAATTAAGTTAATTTAATTAAAAAAGTATAAAGTATATTCAATATATTTTATATTTTATTATATAAATTAAATAATTACTTACCCCCGTTATTACTATGTGGGGGCACCAGTTATGAAAATCCTCTCCATTCCCATCAAGTATTCACGTCAACTGAGAGAAGATTTTATAAAAATTTGTCAACAATTTTAGTAGCTACAGATAACTATTGATAAAACCAAAGATTATTTTTAAGAGTAAGTCGTTAGAAGGTGTTGTCAAGAATTCGAGTAACTACAAGTAAAGTACTGTTGTTATTAATTAATAGGAAAGGAGGGTTAATCACAGTAGTATGGTAGTAACCCGTTAGTAACTATTAGCTAACACTCGGGCTAGTAAAGCGAGAACTCGGTGATTCTCTTACGGTAGAGGTCGTCCTCCTCCTCGTCGTCCTCTCCACTGTACTAAGAGAGAATTAGATACCCCCAATGTTATCTGCAAAGATAATAATGTTACCGGATTCGTTACCCTAATAAATAACAGTTACCCTTAACCTAACTGTCACCCACAAGAGTCTCTCAATAAATAACACTGTTACTTAATATAAGTAAGTGTTACCCTAATAGATAACATTTCTCTCATTGTAACCCGGTTACTCATTAGCTCTGCCCCACGCTGCCGCCCCCAACCGCCGCGCTGGCGTGGGGCTTAGCAACCTAAAATTTCTTACTCAATAAGATAACAGTTAGTTAATACGTTAGCTAACATTACCCTTGTCTTAATTAGATAACATTTCTCATAACCTATTAGATAACATTGTTACTAAAAAAGAGTTGACTGTTATCTCAATTATGATAACATTAGCTAACAATGTTACTTATTGAGAGAAGATTATGAATACTCAACCACAACGTCAAGCTAGACTCACTTTCTTAGAAGTACAACAAGCTATCCAACAACTACAAGAACAAGGCTTTAATAATCCATCAATTAGACAAATTTACGCGGCTCTAGGTCATCGAGGTAGTTTCAGCAAGATTATGGAATTGAAGCAACAAGTATTAGCTAATGCGTTACCCCAAATAAGTAACGGCGTTACCCACTTAGATAACAATCGGACTCAACCATTAGCTAACAGCGTTAGCCATAAAGATAACATTATTGAACCCCACTTGTGGGAATCACTTCAAACTCGCTTGGAGGAGTGGTGGTCTAAGCATAACTCTACCAATCAACAACTAGAAGAACTCCAAAAGCAAGTTCAAGAACTCACGGTGAATCTTCAAGAAATGTATCAATTATGGCAAGATTCTATTCAATCTCATTCCCCCTCTCCTCCACCGGTTACTCATGAGAAAGTAAAAGAAACTACTACACCGGTTGAAAAAACAAAAGTGGAACCAGTAGAACCTACCCCCGTTGAGTTTCCTAACCCGCAACAAACCGGTTTCTTTGTGTCTTGGGCACAGCAACAAAGGAAACAGCATAATGGCTCGTGGAGGCCAGTAGTAGAATGGTTAAATCAATATCATATTACTACTCCAAAAGGACGGTTATGGACCCCGAAAAGTTTAAGTGACTTTGTCCGGAAAAAGAAAATCACCGTTTAGTCGAGTTAAATTCCAAACTTAATGGCGCTAGTTGATAGATATAACATCTGTTGTAACATCAGTACCAGATTATTTTGGCTCCGCTCCGTCCTCCTCGCCGCCCCCATACCGCCGCGCTCGTCGTCCTCCGCTGCGCATATCAATTTAGGGTGATTCACTTTTACTAATGTTCATATCTGTTCATACTAAATTTTATAAAAGGAAATTTGATTGATTTTTAGTATTCCCCTCCCCCTCTGTGTTTATTTTTTTTTGGTAAAGTGGTTAAGTAACTATGAACATCAGTAAAAACAATTAATTAATTAGGTGGAAGTTGATAACGATTGGAAGGTTAATAACGGTTAGTTAATTTAAATTACTTATTTTTAGTAATGTTTTTATAAATTTGATAGTGGTTGGAAGAGAAAATCGGGAAATTTAGACAATAAACTACTGTAGTGGTATCTAGACTTAAAGTCTATCCACTTGATCGATTTATTGAGAGGATAAAAAAGTTACTTTTTAGTTCTAGTGATACGATGATAGCGTTGATACATTCTCGGATCGATTCTGATACAGAGGATACACTACGGGTTTCTCAATAAGACGGTAAACATTTTTGAGAATCCCATTAATTCGAGCTCGATGTTTGGAGTAGCCCAGTGAGCGGAGGACTTTTCCAATCCGGATTTCCACTCGTTTATCCACTCGATTGAGTTCAAAATTCAGGCATTGAGGAGAAGTAGCTACCTCAGCAATAGTTACTTCGGAATGGGTATTCAGATATTGTTCAATTTGGGGTTGCCAAACGTCTTGATCATAACGAGCTTCTTGTTGTTCCTTCATTTCTTCCCTCAGAGATGGATCCGGCCACCAGGTTTCACCTTGGTGATAGCGATGAACGGCTTCCGCCCATAATTGATCACGTATTTCAATTACTCCTTGAATGTCAATGGCGTTACATTGAATGGGGAGGTAACGTCGATTGCCGGTTTCATCTTTCAAATAAGTGTCTTTATTGACCGTACCAATAAAGATACATTGGCGAGGAGTAAGGCTGGTTTTCTTACTGTAGGGTTCACGATAATTATCAACGGCACTGGTGAAAAAAGCTTTAGCTCGTTCGGCATCAGCTTTATTCATACTATCTAATTCCGCCATTTCAATTACCCATTTGCCACGCATAGCTAAGTAGGCATCCTTGGAACCAATATGAAACAGAGTATCACTAAAATAGTTCGGATCGGGAAGTAAGTTTCTAATGACAGTACTCTTACCAATTCCTTGACCACCTTCGAGAATGGATATGTAATCCACTTTACAGCCGGGTTGAAAAGCTCGAGCAACGGCACTTAAGAACATGATTTTACCAACCATTTGGGTATAGTTGGTTTTTTCCGCACCTAAAAAGTCACTACAGAAGTCTCCTAGCCGGCTCACACCATCCCAAGTTAACGAGTTGAGGTAGTCTCTTAAGGGATGAAACTTCTGCTCACGAGCTAGGGAAGTTATCGTTTTATTTACTAAATGTTCTTTAAAGTAACAACGGTAATGTTTATTGAGCCAGAGCATGGTGTCAACGTCATCGAAATCGGTCCAGGGCCCTAATTCTCCATTCTTATAAGGTGGTCGGTTGACTTTTTCCACTTCCCCCGTAAATTCGTTATATTTCACGACATCTTGCCATCGGGAATCATTTTTTATGATTAAGGAAAGGTTATGAGGTTCCGGTTTTAATCCCCCTCGGCTATTGTAAATTAATTCTTTAGTCCAGTCGTTGGTATCTCGTTGGGAGGTACCACCGGGAGTAGGATTTTTAGTCGGAATAGATTTGGAAAAGGAAGGGGAATAAGTGGTCGAGATAGTATTTAACGCTTTACGGAGAGTTAATTCACCATAGGTTTCCCCAGTGCTTTTATGTTTTTTATCCCACTTACCATTAGTGAGATTGACTCGTCTAGACATTCTAAAAGCCTCATCAAGAATAGTTTCAGCTTGGCTATAAAAAGCCATTATTAAACAAAGTGATAGGTCGCCACTCGATTGATCCTCAGGACCACCACCATTAAATAACATTTCAAATTTAGAAGCGTTAGCCGCTCGTTGACAATGTTCAATCACGTCTTGAGCATGAGTGATTGAATGAGCATGAGTAATTGAAGTCATTGGGTGATTAGGAGTAGTTAGAGAAGGGGTAATCTTTGCCGGGGTAGGAGTGGCAAAAAATTGGTCGTGTAACCAATTCAAAGCCTCTTGGCAGTCAGCTAACTGGGTAGCGGACTCGGGAAGATGATTACCGGTAACTGTTAAGTATCGAGGTGAACTATGATTGTAGATTTCAATCCACTTATAATCACCGTTTCCCTTTCCACAGCGAGAGGGATTCCCTTTACCAAAAATTCGTAACCCGGTCTGACTCGGAGAAATCTCACAGTAGGTGTGTTTAAATTTCTCGAAGATTTGTTGAGTTATGGCCGCTTTGTTGGGGTCATTTTCAAAACAATGATCGATGTCGATACCAAAGTTACCATCACCTGGGGAGAAGACTAAGCCGATACCGGAGTAATTCGCACCTTGTTGGAAAGATTTTTTAGCCTGTTCCCAAGTTGACCAAGTAGCCGGATTATTAGTTTTAGCTCGGTGACCGGTTTTGGAATTGTAAGGGATTTTGGTTTTCTTACCATGACGTGTTTCTAAACGCCAGTTGACCCATTGGTTTAGTTGACATAATTCTAATGGAATTTTATCAAAGTTTACTTGCTTGTAAGTTACTAAGGAAAGTGATATGTTATTGTCCATATGTGTTTTTTTCTAGCCCCGTGTACTAGGCGGGGCTTTTTTGTTTAGGTTAAGGATAAGTTGAGTTCCATTAAAGAGTGGCTCGCTTTCTGACCATTTGCTTTTTTACATGGTTCTCATCATGAAATCCATGTGCCTTAGCTCGACAGTCATTACTGCAGAATTTATGGTTATAAGCTCTGGGTAGAAATTCATTTGAGCAACCTTCATTAGTACAAACTCGTTGGTTTGACGTATTATTACGACTTAACTCGTTATTACGACTAGTCGTATTATTACGGCTGGTAGTCGTAACTGAATTAGCTGGTTCCCTTCTCTTGACCTCATCATCCGACCCGGTTGAAACGGGTTGGGAGGGGATTGATGAGGCTACTCTTTTTTTGAGGCGTCTTGCTCCTTTAATTGCTGTTGTAATTGATTAATAGTGTTAGTCAATTCTGTCAGGTACGAGTTAGCCGGTTGATTATAGGAAGAATGATGGTTAGAGGTAAATTCACCCTCTATTGTCATACCACCTGGTGCCATGAAAATAGCTCGTTCTAGACGGCTGGCACCCCACAAATAAAAGAGAATAATGCCGCCAAGTTCACCAAATACCGCTAAAAATAAGAATACATGCGCACCAACGACCTCAGTTGGAATGCCTAAAACAATGGATAGTGCCTTAATACCAGGTAAGGTGGAATCGTTAATGACATTAGGCGGTAAAGGTTGATTGGAAAGGTTATCTGAGTAGCTTTTGGCTGACTGATACCGATCAAATTGGTTGATAAAAGTTTGTTCTTTGTTTATGGCTGATTTTAACACCTCCATTTTACTGTCGAGGTTCGCGATGGCCTGGCTAGCCGGATTGATACACTTGGTTAAGTAGTTGGGTGGACAAGCATTACGAGATTGAATCGCTTGGTCTTTTTGAGTAGTTAGCTCAGCCAGGCTGGTTTCAAATTGAGCCAGTTTTTGTTTGGCTTGGGTTACTATTGAACCGTCAATAGCTAGATTCTTAACCTGTTGTTGTGCTGCCTGACGTTCATTAAGTGCTAATTGATAAGATTCACTGGCTTGTAGGCGTTTAGCTTGGGCTTCATCGACTTTGGTAGCAATCAGGGCTTGGCCAGCAATAATCGAGATGGTAGCACCACCGACTAGTAAAAAAATAGCCGCGGCTACTCGACCTAACCGGCCATCACTCCAGGCTTTAGCCAGATGAAAACTGGCGGTGAATTCCGCTATGCAAAAGCCCGTAAACAGGCTAACAAACAGCACGCCTATGAAAATACTTGTTGCCAACGATAAGGAGAACCCGATACTTAAACCAATGGAACACAGCGCCATCATGAAAGCACCCAGGCCGGTTAGGTTTTCTTGGGATTGGCTCAAGATTTTCGTGGTGCCTTTGGGTTTTTTCATGAAAGTAATGGCCGCCCAAATTAACAAAGCCAGCGTCAATACTACTAGAATAGTGTAAGTGTTGAGAAACGTTTCACCGTCCATTACTTGTTCTCCATGATGGCAATCGCGTTATCAATGGCCTTGACCGGCAGTTCTAAGAGAGTAATTAAGCGTTGCCGAATAACCGGCCAGGTATTGAGCTGAACGGGTAGTGGAGTAAGGATATAAAGTGCTGTCAGGAGTGTTAGGTAACCTAAGCCATTGTGGTTAAGGTTACTGATGAATTTTTTTAAGAGCCGTATAGAGTAGCTATTAACCGTGGGCTTGGGCTTGATCAAATTCATGAGGTTTCCCCTCCTTGGACCAATTCCACCTCTAAACTCGCTTGGGTAAGCTGGTTAATTTTTTGCGCAAGGTGTTGTATTCCCACGAGAATTCCTTCTACTACGCAGGTGGGGAGAGTGGGCAGCTGCTCATCGGGAACGGACTCGGCTAGCGTTTCTATTGCTAGAGCTAGTTCGTTTATAGTAGTTAGGGAGTTATTCCCAGTTATTGTATGATTGGCTCTAGCCATGATTTTGACCTCTTTAGACAGGTTGGGTTGTGGTTATGGGCTAGTCAGTGGAAAATACACCGACTTGCCCGACTAATTAGGGCAGATTTATTGCTATCTTACCCTTTAAATTTTTGCGCTTTTTGTTCTAAAAGTTGTGTAAGTAAATCTTGTAAAGTTAAACCTTCTTTGGATGCTTCATCTCGCAATGTTCCTAATATGGTTTGATGAACCCAAATAGTTGTTCGCTTATATCCATTACTGTACATCCTTTCCATAAAACTTTTTTGTGCTTTACGTCTCGATTCAACGTATTTTTTCATGATAATAATTCTATTGATGTGTATAAAATAATGCAAGCTTTAAATGTAACTGATAGACCCAATGACTTCTAAAATCTCTTCCTCATTGTAGCTTAAATATCTAATAGTATTACGAATATCTGAATGACCAAGGGCTTTTTGAATTTTTAAAATATCGCCTCGAAAAAGTCGCCGACACTCCTCCGCAAAAGTCTTTCTTAAACTATGGGAACTAAAATTACCTACACAACCGGCCTTAGCAAATAATTCCTTGATGATGTTGTTGACCTGTCTTGCCCCTAATGATTTACCTTTATAACCTTGGCGAGATTGAAATAAAGCATCATTAGTCCTAGCTCGGCCACGAAGCCGGAGCTGCTTAATCCATTTCTTGAGGACTCGTTGAGTATCCGAATTCAGTTTGACTGTACGAGAAAACCTTTTGCCTTTCATGTGAGATTTACTTACGGTCAAAATGGGTTTAATATGACCGTGTAAATCTGCTACTTGTTGAATGGTTAAAGACAACAACTCAGCAATTCTAAAACCGGTTTGAAAACCTAAAGTGAGTAAAGCTTGGTCTCTCAGATTGGTAGTTTGTTTGAGAACGGCTTTAACTTGAATTCGAGTGAGCGGATGAGCGGGCATTAAAACGGTCTCCATCAAATAAGTGGACCTATTATAATGCGATTGTGAGATGAAATTAAAGAATCCTTCGAGACTTGACTACTTTAAAGCATGATGCAGTTTGGTTTTTTGCTTTAAGGTAGAAAGAGTTAAGCGTGGGATTCATTAAAAGCGTCTCTTCGGAAACTCAACGTGAATCCTAATAACTATTAGTTGAATTTTGTGCTTCTCCGAGGAAATACTGCTATCCTGGCTATTATTATGTCTAGATAAATTTGATAAGTTGTCAGTAACCAGATTGTTAATATGGTCTTGGTAGTGATGGAGTCGATCCTTAAAATCACTTTGACCATCCAACCGGCGTTGTTGGAGTACTGGAATTAACCGCCGTTTAATTAATCTGTGAAGTTACTAAATTAGTAGAGCTTTCTAGCTTTGCAGCTACACCTACTAAGGATGGTGTATTGTTAAGTTGGAGTACTGAGTGTTAATAGTTTATTTGAAGATAACCTTAACTTGATTTCGAGCGAGCGAATATGAATATTAGAAACTTGATAGCGGTATTATTTTTAGTGTTGCTTTTTAACATTGTTAGTACGAGCAATTCCTTTGCTAAAATTTCAAATTGCTTATTTGAGTATCAAGGAAAACAGTACACTGGCTATTCATATTATGAATGTAATCAAGATTTTGATCATTTTATTTATACACAGGGAAATACTAGCTATGTATTTGATCAAACAAAAGATAATCAATGTGTATGGAAATCTAGTGAACTAAAAATATTCCATTTGACAAGCGTTCCAGGCGGCGGTAATAGTGATATGCACGTAACATTTCAAGAAGAAACACAACCTCATTGCGGTGTTACTATACTCAATAAAGATCAGTGTGGAAGCAGCGATACCAGTAACTGTACTACTATCCAGAAAGATACTGCTATAAAAGCCTGTAATGCTTTTTTAAATGCTTGTGAAGGTAAATAATACTGTTTATCAAAGTTGTATAATGCACTGGCAAACGATTAGAAACCAGTGCAAAATAGATAGCTACTTAATTGCAAGTGCCACCAATCAATAGTTTACGACGCATAAATCTGTGCATATATTGCATTTACTATACCTCCAGTACCTCTAATGTATATGACTGCAACTGGATTTTTTTGAGGTAGGACTGTACTAATTATGTATCCATTTAACGTTCCACTTGGCGATAGTTGTTGAGGGGGAGAAAGCACTTCACCAGTTGTATCTGTCATACCTAGATAAGGAGCACCATTATTATAGACAGCTATGTACAACGGTGAAGTCATCGCTTTTCTACCCTCCTCGTTGGCCGAAATTCCTCTTAATAATATATCCCAATCTATTCTACCAGAACTGGCATTATACGATAATTTAATTACGAACTGATTTTCTATTGCAGCAAATACCATTGACATTTTTTACCTCTTTTTGTTAGTTTCATTACAGGCTTCGTCAGTTTAATGAATACTTAAAAAATTTTCAAGCTAACTTGATGCGGGAATGTATAGCTCCGCCAACCTTAACAAATCCCAATATCCCTTCAAAGTACCACTTGTGCATATTTTATGAAAGTAAAGTGAAATCTCCACCACCAGCATGAAATCAATAACTAAGAAAGAGCTAAATCAATTAGCGCAACAACGGTTTGGGGAGACTGCCAGTTGTGAACATCAGCGGAGTAATCCCAAGGGTTGGTATTTACTCCGAGGTGAGGAAACGGTTTTTTTAGGAAGTAACGCGGAGGAAGCCTTTCAAGCTTTAGAACAACTGGAGATTTCAACTCCACCAAGTGCTTCACCAACTTCAGATCGATCAGAAGACATTACCCCAGCCGAGCAATTTTTAGAAGTATTGATAACCACTTTTCCGCAAGCTTTTTTTAGTGACCCACAACAAGTTAAGCCGTTACAAACTTATGCCCATAAAGCCATCCTAAGACCTGGAATAAGTTACAACAAGCGGCTAAAGATTATCCAGCTTGGGTCGCTCAAATTAAAGGTCAAATTGGAGAAAAGATTCCTCGGGGTTTTATTTTGGAGCAAGCAACCATACAAATCTTCAGTAAGAAAGTGGCGGATTCCTCCTCTAATTAGAAAGTATTAAAACCAGGATAACATCATGATTTATCAAGAATGTATCTCTTTAATCAATCAACTGGACCAGGATGACAAGCGACGTTTAGTACAATGGCTCATTAAACAAATTGTACTAAATGAAGAAATTAATGATAGACAAACGATTATCAACCCTTCAACTGGATTGTGTGGTCTTTGGCAAGATTCTCGTAGTAGTGAGGAAGTTGTACAAGAAATTATTAAGAGTCGTTCTCACTCCAGAGATACTCACTTATGAAATATCTGTTAGATACGGATATACTCATTTTTTGGCTGAAAGGTAATCAAACGATTGAAGCCAAAGCGGCTCAACTGGGTTTAGAACAGTTATCTTATTCTATTATTTCCCTCGCGGAACTTTATTTTGGTGCTTACAATTCACAATACTTAGAAAAGAATTTATTGGCCGTAGAAATCGTTAGACAAAAACTTCAACTACTTAATTTTAATGAAGAATCAGCTAAATTATTTGGTAAAATCAAAGCCAAATTAAAACAACAAGGCAATATCATTTTAGATGCTGACATTATGATAGCCTCGATAGCTTTATCCAATGAACTTATTTTGGTAACCAATAATAGTAATCATTTCCAAAGAATTCCTTATCTGAAACTAGAAAATTGGCTGAAAAATTAAGTTAATTTAATTAAAGTTGATTATTAGCTCATATTAGTTATCTTAAAAGTATAAAGTATATATAAATAATTTTATATTTTATTATATAAAACAAATAAATGATTGCCCCCGTGATAACTATGCGGGGGCACCAGTTATGAAAATCCTCTCCATTCCCATCAAGTATTCACGTCAACTAAGAGAAGATTTTATGAAGATTTGTCAAGATTTTTAGTAGATATAGATAACTATCGATAAAATCAAAGATTATTTTCAAGAGTAAGTCGTTAGAAGGTGTTGTCAAGATTTTTAGTATCTACAAGTAAGGCACTGTTTTTGTTAATTAATATGATAGGAGGGGTTAAATAAGTCACTCGGTCGTCCTCCTCCTCGTTGCCGCCCCCAACCGCCGCGCTGCCTCGTCGTCGTCCTCCCTCAGTGAGGATACCAACTCCTTTGCTTTATAGATAACACTTCTGAGTAACTGTTAGCTAATATTTAGTTAAGATAACAGTTAGCCCGTTAGTTAGCTAACATATTGTTATCTAAATTAGTAACATTCCTAATAACCTATTAGCCAAGTTATGATAACATTAGCTAACATTCTAGATTATGAATCCAAGTTGATGAGTTCCAAGAGCTGGAATCAATTCCTCTAGATTCTTACCCGTATCAACCCAAATAACACTAAGA
>Ga0233418_10000252_pt1 | contig 11049 bp, 16 predicted proteins | sample Sediment_Towuti__FD_189021 | JGI IMG/M metagenome (GOLD analysis project Ga0233418, IMG submission 189021) | Sediment microbial communities from Lake Towuti, South Sulawesi, Indonesia - Sediment_Towuti_2014_1_MG | ecosystem: Environmental > Aquatic > Freshwater > Lake > Sediment | place... | reverse complement strand
AGCGAGACCGCGGAGCCGTCGACCTTCGGCTCGATCACCCAGGCGACGGGCTCGTCCGTGCCGAGCCGCTTGCGTACGTCGCCGGCCCACTTGGCGAGCGCCTCCGCGCTCGTGACCTTCTCGAGCGAGCCCATCGGCGAGAGGTGCTCGAGCTTGCGGAAGCCCTCCGCGGGGGGAGCGCCCACCCGCTGGGTCGGCGAGTCCGGCGTGACGAGCTCCGGATGCTTCCCCTCGAGCGAGCGCAGCTCGTCGAAGAGCGCGTCGTACGCGGCGTCCGGCAGCTCGGGCTCGTCGAGGACGTAGTAGCGGTAGTTGTGGTGCTCGATGAGCCGGCGTAGCTCGGCGGCGCGCGCGGCCGGGCTGGTCGCCCTAGAGGACATCGAGCAGCTCGCGCGGAGACTGGACGAAGGCATCCGGCTCCTCGGCGAGGAGCCGCTCGTCGGAGTGGATCCCGCCCCAGCCGACCGCCACGGCGAACGCCCCTGCGGCCTTCGCAGCCTGGATGTCGAACGGCGAGTCTCCCACGTACGCGCCCTCCCCCGGGGCGGCTCCGAGCCGGTCGAGCGCGACGAGCACCGGGTCGGGGTCCGGCTTGTGGCGATCGGTGTCCTCGTGCGCGATGATGACGTCGAACTGCGCAGCGAGCTCGGGGAAGCGGTCGAGGGCGAGAGCGACCGTGCGGTGCCGCTTCGCCGTGACGATCCCCAGCTTCCGGCCGTTCGACCGCAGGACGGGCAGCACGTCGACCATCTCGTCGAAGGCCTCGAGCGTGTCGTGGAGCGGCTCGTTGTGCTCCCGGTACGCCTCGACGAGCTCCTCGACGCGATCGGGGTCGAGCTCGCGCATCTGCGCGACGAGGCCCTGCCCCCCGACAGTGGCCGCGAGCTCCTCGTAGGCGATCTCGCGCCCGAGGACGGTGCGGACGGAGTGCTGCATCGAAGCGAGGATGATCGGCCCCGAGTCGATGAGCGTGCCGTCGAGGTCGAAGAGAACGACGGGAAATCGCACGCAGCGATCGTAGCCCGCGTGTTTCCTCGAGCGGGGAAGGCTAGTAGGAGACGCGCTCGAGATAGAGACCCCAGGGCGGGGCGTTCAGGCCGGCCTCGTCGCGCGGCCTTCCGTCGAGGAGAGACTCGACGAGCTCGGGCGCGCGGGGCCCCGCTTCGAGCATCGTCCCGACGAGGGTCCGCACCATGTGGCGGAGGAAGCTGTCCGCCGTGATCGTGAAGTCGAGTCGCTCGCGGCCGTGTTCCCACGCGGCGGCGGCGACAGTCCGGAAGAAGACCTCGTGCTGCGTCTCGGCCGGCGTGAACGCGCGGAAGTCGTGCTCGCCGGGAAGGAGCGCCGCCGCGCTCGACAGCGCGTCGAGGTTCACCGGCCGCGGCCACCAGAGCGCGCGCTTCGCTTGCAGCGGCGAGGGGAGGCGGCGGGCGAGCACGCGGTAACGGTACGAGCGCGAGCGGGCCGAGAAGCGAGCGTGGAACCCGTCCGCGGCCTCCTCCGCGCAGACCACGGCGACATCCTCGGGGAGCTGCGCGTCCAGCGCCTCGGCCGCGCGGTCCGGGGGTGGCCCACCCTCGACCACCAGGCTTGCGACCTGCCCGGTCGCGTGGACGCCCGCGTCAGTGCGGCCCGCGACGGCGAGCCCGCTCCATCCCGGGAAGACCGCGTCCAGGGCCTCACGAAGCACGCCCTCGACCGTCCGGAGGCCGGGCTGGCGCGCCCAGCCGCTGAACTCCGTGCCGTCGTACTCGAGCGTGAGCTTCAGGATCATGCGTCGGTGGGAGCGGGATCGACCACGAGCACGAGCCCCTCGACCTCGCGGACGACGACGCGGCTCCCGGGATCGCACCCGGCGGCGCAGCGGGCCTTCCAGAGCTCCCCTGCGATCTTCACTTGACCCTCGGGCTGCAGCGCCCCGACGGCGACGCCCGTACGGCCGACGAGCGACTCGACGCCGACGGACGCCCGGCGGCGCTGCGACCACCAGAGGAAGATCCCGGTCTCCCCGATCTCGAGCAACGCGCCGACGATCACCGCGACGAGCCCCCACGGCGAGGGGAGCACGAAGATCGCGAGCGCAATCGAGATCGCGAGGAGCACGCCCGGAGCGTAGACCGCCGCTCGTCGCCAGACCGAGGGCGCGATCAGGCCGGCCGTTGCTCGAGCCGGTCGAGCAACTCTCGCGGCGACACGACGGGGTACACATCGGCGAGCTCGAGCAGGTGCGCGTCACCGGTCACCAGCAGCCTCCGCTCGCCCGCGACGGTCAGCCGAACGAGGTAGTCGTCGGCCGGATCGGCCTCGACGAGAGCGAAGCCGGACGGAGACGGGTCCTCCTCGTCGCGAGCGATCGCCCGGACGTACTCGACGAACTGGGATCGTGTCTCGGAATCGACGTCGAGTCGCGGGTCTGCGAGAACGCGCTCGACCTCCTCGAGAAGCGCGGGGCTGGCGACGACCTCGAATTCGCTTTCCAGAAGTCGGATGATCAGCCGGCCACAGACGCCGTCGGGCGAGAGGGCGGCCAAGACGAGGACGTTAGCGTCGAGAACGACTTGCACGCTGCTCCGCGCGCGTCTCGTGCTGGATCGCAACGATCTCCTCGAGCGAGATCTCGGGCCGCCCAGCAGCCTCCGCGCGGAGCCTGTCCCAGAGGTCGAGCCCGAGGTACGACCGAAGCGCCTCCTCGACGACCTCGGAGTCCCTTTGGCCAAATCGGACAGTCGTCGAGGCCGTCCCGTACGCCCCCGAGCGGCGACGAGCGCCTCTATTGCGCGGAAGGGGCTGCGGCCTCTTCGCGGGCGGCGCGGCGCCGCGTGATCGGCCGTGCGGCCGGCTCGTAGTCGACCAGCTCGAGGTAGACCATCTCGGCGGCGTCGCCCTGGCGCGGGCCGAGGCGAACGATGCGCGTGTAGCCGCCGGGCCGGTCGGCGAACCGTGGAGCCACCTCCGCGAACAGCCGGTGCACGACGTCGTTCGAGCGGAGCGCGGCGAGCGCCTGCCGTCGGGCATGGAGGTCGCCGCGCTTGCCCAGGGTGATCATCTTCTCGGCGAAGGGCTTGACGGCCTTCGCCTTCGCCTCGGTCGTCTGGATGCGGCCGTGCTCGATCAGGGCGCCCGCGAGGTTCGAGTAGAGCGCCTTGCGGTGGGCCGAGTCCCGACCCAGCTTCTTGCCCGACCGCTGGTGCCTCATCTCAGACGAGCTCCTCGCCCTTCAGCGTGAGGCCATGCTGCGCAAGCGCCGCGCGCACCTCCTCGATCGACTTGCGGCCGAAGTTCGGGATTGCGACGAGCTCGTTCTCCGACTTCGACGTGAGGTCGCCGATCGTCTCGATCCCGACCCGCTTCAGGCAGTTGTACGAGCGGACGCCGAGCTCGAGCTCCTCGATCGGGAAGTTCTCCATCCCGTGGGTCACGGGCGCCTCCGCGGCGACCTCCGCAGCGGCCTCGCCGAACCCCTCGATCTTGTCGATGTCGGTGAAGATGGCCAGCTGGCGGATGAGGATCTCGGCCGCCTGCGCGATCGCGTCGCGTGGGTCGATGGAGCCGTCGGTGGTGACGTCGAGGACGAGCTTGTCGTAATCCGTGCGCTGGCCCACGCGGGCGGCCTCCACCTCGTAGGCGACGCGCCGAACCGGCGAGAAGATGGAGTCGATCGGGATCACGCCGATCGTCGTCTCGGGCCCGCGGTTCATCTCGGCCGGGACGTAGCCTCTCCCGCGACCGATGGTGAGCGTCATCTCGAGCTTGCCCTTGGCGTCGAGGTTCGCGAGCTCAAGCTCGGGGTTCAGGATCTCGAGGTCCGCGGGCGCCTCGATGTCCGCCGCAGTGACCGGACCCGCGCCCTTCTTGGCGATGTAGACCTCGATCTCGGGCGAGCTGCCGTGCAGGCGAACGATGAGGTTCTTGAGGTTGAGGATGATGTCTGTGACGTCCTCGCGGACGCCCGGGAGCGTCGTGAACTCGTGCGCGACGCCCTCGATCTTCACGGCGGTCACCGCGGCGCCCTCGAGCGAGGACAGGAGCACGCGGCGGAGCGAGTTCCCGAAGGTGTGTCCGAAGCCGCGGTCGAGCGGCTCGATCACGAACACGCCGCGGTGCTCGTCAGCCTCCTCGTGGACGATCCGCGGGATCTGGAACTCCATGAGACTGGTGGATATAGCCAAGTTCCTTCCTTTCCTAACGCAGAGCGAAGCTCTGCGCCTTACTTGCTGTAGAGCTCGACGATGAGGGATTCCTGCACGGGCGCGTCGATCTCCTCACGCTCCGGCCACTTGAGGACCGTACCGGTCAGTCCCTCGTGGTCGGCCTGGAGCCAGGGGGCCACCGACGCGGTCAGGTCGGTCGCGTCGCGGACGAGCTGCTCGACCGGGCTGCCCGGCTTGAGGGCGATCACGTCGCCGGGGCGGACCCCGTAGCTCGGGATGTTGACGCGGCGCCCGTCGACTCGGAAGTGCCCGTGGCGGACGAGCTGGCGCGCCTGCGCACGCGAGCCGGCGAACCCGAGGCGGTACACGACGTTGTCGAGGCGCGTCTCGAGCATCCGGAGCAGGTTCTCGCCCGGAGCGCCCTGCGCGCGGCTCGCCCGCTCGTAGGTGATCCTGAACTGCTTCTCGAGCAGGCCGTAGTAGCGGCGGGCCTTCTGCTTCTCGCGGAGCTGCAGCAGGTACTGGCTCTGCTTGATCCGGCCGCGGCCGTGCTCGCCCGGCGGGTAGCTGCGCCGCTCGACCGCGCACTTCTCGGTCAGGCAGCGCTCGCCCTTCAGAAAGAGCTTCACGCCCTCGCGGCGGCAGAGGCGGCACTTCGGTCCGAGATCTCTTGCCATCAGACGCGCCTCCTCTTGCGCTGCCGAACCCCGTTGTGAGCCTGCGGGGTGACGTCCCTGACGCCGAGGATCTCGAGCCCGGCCGCCTGGAGCGAGCGGATCGCAGTCTCGCGCCCGGAGCCCGGGCCCTTCACGAAGACCTCGACCTTCTGCAGGCCGTGCTCCATCCCTTTGCGGGCGGCGTTGTCCGCGGTCACCTGGGCCGCGAACGGGGTCGACTTGCGGGAGCCCTTGAAGCCGGCGGAGCCGGCCGACTCCCAGACGATGACGTTGCCGTCTGTATCGGTCAGCGTGACGATCGTGTTGTTGAACGACGTCGTGATGTGCGCCTGCCCGATCGCGATGTTCTTGCGGACCCGCCGCCGCGTGCGCCCGCGGGACCCTGCTCGACGAGGCGGGGCCACTACTTCGCCTTCTTGCCCCGGCCGACGGTCTTCTTGACGCCCTTTCGCGTGCGCGCGTTCGTCTTCGTCCGCTGCCCACGCACAGGGAGGCCGCGGCGGTGGCGGATGCCGCGATAGCTGCCGATCTCCGTAAGTCGCTTGATCGCCTGTGCGCGGTCGCGCCGGAGATCGCCCTCGACCTCGAGGTCGGAATCGATGTACGTTCGGAGCTTCGTGACCTCCTCGTCGGTGAGGTCGCGGACCTTCTCGTCCGGATCGAGCTCGAGCTCGCGGCAGATCTTCTGAGCGGTCGGGCGACCGATCCCGTAGATGTACGTCAGCCCGATCTCGAGGCGCTTCTGCGTGGGGAGGTTGACTCCGGCGATGCGTGCCATGGCTCTCCTAGCCCTGCCGCTGCTTGTGTCGCGGGTTGGAGCAGATCACGATCGTGCGGCCGTGCCGCTTGATGATGCGGCAGCGGTCACACATCGGCTTGACGGAGGGGCGGACTTTCATCGGACAGCTACTTCTACTTCAGTCGGAAGGTGATCCGGCCTCGGCTCAGGTCGTACGGAGAGAGCTCGACCTTGACACGGTCGCCCGGGAGGATGCGGATGTAGTGCTTTCGCATCTTCCCGGAGATCGTCGCGAGGACGCTGTGGCCCGAATCCAACTGCACTCTGAACATCGTGCTCGGGAGCGCCTCGACCACCTCGCCTTCGACCTCGATCTTCTCTTCCTTCACGGCCACGTTCCGTGCTCAGCCTCACCTCGTATCGCTGGGGTGTGTTCGTTCTGACAGGACACAGCAGCGCAAGCGCAGAGCGCCGCACCGCGGCGCGTCATCGTAGCAGACACTGCCCGCATCGGGCTCGGCCTCGGGTGCGTGTCGGACCTCCCGGGACCCGCCCTATCCTGGGGGCATGCAGCAGAGGGCCCTCCTGCTCGTCCTCGCGGTCGCGGCGCTCGCAGCGACCGGGTGCTCCGGCGGCGAGGAGCAGGCCGCGCCCGGAGAGTCAGCCGGGGAACAGGTCTTCGCGGATGCCGACTGCGGCGGCTGCCACACCCTCTCGGCCGCGGGCGCGACCGGGACGGTCGGCCCGAGCCTCGACGACCTGAAGCCGACGGCCGCCCGCGTCGTCCGTCAGGTGACGGAAGGCGGGCGCGGCATGCCTGCGTTCGCCGGTCGGCTGACCAAGCGGGAGATCGAGGACGTCGCCGAGTTCGTAGCCGCTTCCGCGGCGAGGAGCGCCTCGGTCGCGGCCGCGTTCGAGCCCGACAACACGACCCTGACCGACTGCGGCGCCGGCGACTTCGCGTGCTTCCAGCAGGCCTTCGGCAACCTGGCCTACGAGGAGGGACCGAAGGCCGCGCTCGCCGTCTTCGAGAGGACGATCAAGATCGACCCCACGGTACGCGTCTGCCACCGGATCGCGCACGCGCTCGGCGCAGGCGCGCTCGCGCATTACGACGGAGACGTCGGGCGCGCGTTCGCGGACGGCTCGGCAGTCTGCTGGTCCGGCTACTACCACGGCATCCTCGAGCGCGCGTTCGCGGGCGTCTCCGAGGACGAGCTCCCCGTCGTCTCCCGCCGGTTGTGTGCGAGCGAGGTCGTCCGTGCGAACGACTTCACCGCCTACCAGTGCGTCCACGGGCTCGGACACGGGCTGATGATCTACACGGGCTACGACCTGCCGCTGTCGCTCGAGACGTGCGACGAGCTCACCACCGACTGGGATCGCGTCTCCTGCACCGGCGGCGTCTTCATGGAGAACCTCCAGACCTCGTACGGCACGAGGTCGAAGTGGCTCAGGGACGACAACCCGCTCTATCCATGCCCCACGGTGAAGGAGCGGCACAAGCTGTACTGCTACCTGATGGTGACGTCCCGGATCCTCGACGTCGTCGGTGGCGACTGGGACAAGACCGTGGCCTGGTGCCGCAGGGCGGAGCGAGGCTGGGTCACGACGTGCTTCCAGTCGCTCGGGCGGGACGCGTCGGGGCGGACGCTCCAGGACCCGACGGAGATCCTCGCCATCTGCGCGAAGGCCGGCGGGATGGCGCGCGAGTGCATCTACGGCGCGGCGCGCGACATCACGAGCATGGACGCCGGAGCGGGCAGAGCGAGCCCCTTCTGCGAGCAGGCGCCGCGCAAGGCCCGCTCGTACTGCTTCAACGGCATCGGCACGATCCTGGGCGGCTTCGCACGCGAGTCGGCCGAGCGAAAGGCGGCCTGCCGCGCCGCCGTCCCGAAGGCCTACTGGGCCGACTGCTTCGCCGGCGCCCGGGCGTAGCCCACAGCAGTCAGACCTCGACGCTCCGCTCCGGGACGCCCACGCGCGGCGTCAAGATCCGCGGGCCGTCGGCGGTGATCGCGACGGTGTGCTCGAAGTGGGCAGCCAGCGCGCCGTCCGCGGTCGAGATCGTCCACCCGTCCGCGGCGACCGAGACCTCCGGCCCGCCGGCCGTGATCATCGGCTCGATCGCGATCGTCATCCCCTCGGCCAACCGCGGGCCCCGGCCCGGCTCGCCGAAGTTGGGGATGTGAGGGTCCTCGTGGTAGTGGCGGCCGACGCCGTGGCCCACGAGACTCCGCACGACCGAGAAGCCGGCGCCCTCGACGACCGTCTGCACGGCGTGCGAGATGTCGCCAACGCGATTCCCGAGCTGAGCCTCCGCGATCCCCGCGGCGAGCGCGTCCTGCGCGACGTCGAGGAGGCGCTGCGCCTCGGGATCGATCTCACCCACCCCGAACGTGTATGCGCTGTCTGCGATGTAGCCGTCGAAGGTCACGCCCACGTCGATCGTCACCAGGTCGCCCTCCGCGATCGTGTAGCGGCCGGGGATCCCGTGCACGACGACCTCGTTCGGCGAGATGCAGATCGCCTTCGGGTAGCCCTTGTACCCCTCGGAGGTCGGGATCGCGCCTTTGGAGCGGATGAACTCGCCTGCCGCGGCGTCGAGCTCGTCGGTCGTGACGCCGGGAGCGATCAGCGAGCCGACGTGGGCGATCGTCTCGGCGACGACGGCGCCCGCAGCCGCGATCTTCTCGATCTCCCGCTCGCTCTTGCGGATGATCATCGGGACCCGAGCCTCGCCCCGGTGAGCGCCTGCTCGATCTGCTCGGCGACCGCCGCGACGCCCCGCTCGCCGTCGATCTCCACGAGCGTTCCCCGTGCTCGGTAGCGCTCGACGACCGGCTTCGTGAGCTCGTGGTAGAGCCGGAGGCGGTTCGCGATCGCCTCGGGTGAGTCGTCCGCCCTCCCCTCCTCGTTCGCACGCCCGTGGAGGCGCCGCACGGCGACGTCGTCCCCCACGTCGAGGAGCAGCACCGCGTCGAGCGGCTTCCCGATCTCGGCCAGCATCGCATCGAGCGCCTCCGCCTGCGGGAGCGTCCGGGGGAACCCGTCGAGGACGAAGCCGTCCTCGTGCTCGAGGCGCTCGCGGATGAGCTCGACCATCAGGTCGTCGGGGACGAGGTCGCCACGCTCGAGGATCGGGGCGACGCGAAGACCGAGCTCGGTCCGGTCGGCGACTGCCGCGCGCAGGATGTCGCCGGTCGCAACGTGTGCGACCCCGTGCGCCTCTGCGAGGCGCTTCGCCTGGGTGCCCTTCCCCGACCCCTGTGGGCCGAGCATGAGAATCCTCATCCCCGCAGGCCTCCTGCTAGCGGAGGAAGCCCTCGTAGGAGCGCATCATCATCTGCGACTCCATCTGGCGCATCGTGTCCAGGGCGACGCCGACGACGATCAGCACCGACGTCCCGCCGAGCGCCCGTGAGCTCGCCTGCGAGAACCCTCCGTACGCGATGAAGAGACTCGGGAGCACGGCGACCACGGCCAGGTAGAGCGAGCCGGGGAGCGTCAGGCGGGAGAGGACGCGGTCGAGATACTGGGCGGTCGGCGGCCCGGGCCGGATGCCCGGGATGTAGCCGCCGTGGCGCCGCAGGTTGTCGGCCTGGTCGACCGGATTGAACTGAACGGCCGTGTAGAAGTACGTGAAGACCACGATCAGCAGTCCCTCGATGAACAGGTAGATCCAGTCCCCGGGCTGGAAGTACTCGTTGACGAAGTCGCGCGTCGCCGGGAAGTACTGGGCGATCGTCGGCGGGAAGGCGAGGATCGCCGCCGCGAAGATGATCGGGATGACCCCGGCCATGTTCACCCGCAGCGGAAGGTACGTCGAGCCGCCCGTCGTCATCCGCCGGCCCACCATCCGCTTCGCGTACTGGATCGGGATGCGCCGCTGCCCCTCCTGTACGAAGACGACGGCTGCGCAGATTCCGAGCGCGATCAGCGGGAAGAAGAGCTTCTCCATCGGGCCGCCGGTCCACCAGGCGACGATCGCGATGGGGGCGCCGACCAGGATCGAGGCGAAGATCAGGATCGAGATGCCGTTCCCGATCCCCCGCTTGGTGATCAGCTCGCCCATCCACATGAGCAGGGTCGTCCCGGCGGTGAGCGTCACGATGATGAGCACCATCTCGCCCGACCCCGCCTGGAGCGCGCCCTGGCTCTTGAAGAGGAACGCGTACCCGGTCGATTGCGCCGCGGCCAGAGCGACCGTGAGGTAGCGCGTATACTGCGTGATCTTCGCGTACCCGGCCTCGCCCTCCCGCTGCAGCTCGCCGAGACGGGGGATCACGACCGTCAGGAGCTGGAGGATGATCGAGGCCGTGACGTACGGCATGATCCCGAGCGCGAAGAGCGAGAACTGCGAGAGCGCGCCGCCCGAGAAGAGGTCGAGGAACCCGAGGATCGTGTTGCCCCGGCCCGAGAAGTAGTCCTGGATCGAGGCCGGGTCGACGCCGGGCGCCGGGATCCACGACCCGAGCCGGTACATCGCGAGGATGAAGGCCGTGAAGAGCACGCGGCGCCGGAGCTCCGGGACGCGCCACGCGTTCGCGAGCCAGGAAAACATCGACTACGCCTTCGGCTCCGTCGACGTTTTCCTAATCACTCGGCCCCCTCGTTGGTGCCCTCGTCGTCGGCCGACTCGATCGCCTCGGGCGCTTCGGGCTCCTCGGCAGCGGGCACGGCGGCTCGATGGCGCTTCTTCTTCTTGGCCACCGGCTCGCGGAGCCAGATGACCGTACCGCCGGCAGCCTCGATCTTCTCCACGGCCGAGCGCGAGAACGAGTGCGCCGAGACGACGAGCCTCTTCGTCAGCTCGCCTTCTCCGAGCACCTTGACGTCGACCGACACCTTGCGGACGAGGCCCGCAGCCTTCAGCATCTCGGGGGTGACCTCCGCGCCGGCCTCGAAGCACCGCTCGAGATCGCGGACGTTCACCGGCTGGGCGTAGGTCCGGAACGGGCCGATCGGCATCGCGTCGGCCGATGTGTTGCCGCGAAGCTTGCCGAGCCGCATGTCGATCGGCGTCTGGCCGCCCTCGAAGCCGGCGCGCATCTTGTGCGAGCCCGAGCGCGCCTTCTGGCCCTTGATACCGCGGCCGGAGTACCGGCCCTTCCCGGAGCCGAGCCCGCGGCCGACGCGCTTCCGCGCCTTGCGCGGCTGCGCGGGGCTCAGGTTCGAGAGGTTCAGCTCGTCGGCCATGCCTTCGTCACGCGTCCTTTCCGTCGATCCGGACCAGGTGGCGCACCTGCCGCAGCATCCCCTGCAGCTGGGGCGAGTCGCGGTGCTCGGCGGTGCGTCCGATCTTCCCGAGCCCGAGCGCACGCAAGGTACCGCGATGGCGGCCAGTCTGACCGATCGCGCTGCGGACCTGGGTGATCTTCACGGTGCTCACTGGCCAGCAGCCTCCTGGCCAGGCGCCTCCGGCGTCTCACCAGCAGCCTCCTCCGAAGCCTGCTGGCTAGGAGCACTCACCGCCTCGGGC
>Ga0233418_10000251_pt1 | contig 11061 bp, 13 predicted proteins | sample Sediment_Towuti__FD_189021 | JGI IMG/M metagenome (GOLD analysis project Ga0233418, IMG submission 189021) | Sediment microbial communities from Lake Towuti, South Sulawesi, Indonesia - Sediment_Towuti_2014_1_MG | ecosystem: Environmental > Aquatic > Freshwater > Lake > Sediment | place... | reverse complement strand
TCACCCCCCGCGCACCACGGCCCGCGGGAGTCGACCCGGCGGCGCTGGCCGCGGTACGAGACGGGCTCTGGCGCGCGACGCACTCGACCAGCGGAACGGCAACGGGCGTCTTCGGCGACTACGAGGTCGACATCTCCGGCAAGACGGGCACCGCGGAGAAGGTCGTGCCGCTCCCGGGGTATCCGGCCGACCACCTGGAGGACCAGTCCTGGTTCTGCGGCTGGGGGCCGTCCGAGTCGGCGAGGATCGTCGTCTGCGCGCTGATCGAGAACGGCGGCCACGGCTCCTCCGCCGCTGCGCCGGCCGCGCTCGAGGTGTTCGAGCGGTTCTTCAACGTCAAGGCGCCGCCCGCTGAGATCGTGGACGTGGACTGATGATCGACGTCGCGCAGCCCACGACCGCGAGACCGGGCACGCGAGCCCAGCCCGCTCCGCTCGCGTTCCTGCGCCGCCTCGACTGGATCCTCCTCGCCGCGGCGCTCGGGCTCGTCGGCTACGGCCTCTGGGTCGTCTCCGGGATCACGCGCTTCGACGTCCCGGGCGACGAGGACTACTACGTCGCGCGCCAGGGCATCGCTGCCGCTCTCGGACTGGCCGCGCTCGTCGTCGCCACGCTGACCCCGATCGACCTGGCCCGGAGGCAATGGCGTCTCCTCTACGGCGCCACGCTCGCGCTGATGGTGGTCGTGTTCGCGATCGCCGAGGCGGTGCGTGGGTCGAAGCGGTGGATCGATCTCGGCCCGGTGCAGTTCCAGCCGTCGGAGCTCGGGAAGGTGCTGCTCGTGCTCGCGATCGCGGGCTTCCTCGCCTCGAACGCCTCGCGCGTGACCCGATGGCGGACGATCGCCATCGCCCTCGGACTCGGCGGGGCCCCCATCCTCCTCGTCTTCCTGCAGCCGGATCTCGGGACCGCGCTCGTCTACGCGGCTGCTCTCTTCGGAGTCCTCTTCTTCGCCGGCGTCCGCTGGCGGCAGCTCGTCGTCCTCCTCGCAGTCGCGGTGATCGGCGTCCTCTCGGTGCTCTGGATCCTCCCGAGCGCCGGCATCCAGGTCCTCAAGCCCTACCAGGCCGCCCGGCTCACGCTCGACCCGAAGGCCGACCCGCGTGGCATCACCTACAACCTGAACCAGTCGATCACCGCCGTCGGCTCCGGCGGCCTCACGGGAAGGGGCCCGGTCGAGGCGACCCAGACCCGGCTCGACTACCTCCCCGAGCACGCGACCGACTTCGCCTTCGCCTCCCTCGCAGAGCAGCGAGGCTTCGTCGGCTCGTCGATCTTGCTCCTCCTGTACCTGCTCGTCGTCTGGAGGGGGCTGCGCGTGGTGACGGTCGCAGGTGACTTCTACGGAGCGGTCGTCGCGGGTGGGCTCGTCGTTGCGTTCCTCTTCCAGGTCTTCGTCAACATCGGAATGACGATGGGCCTGGCGCCCGTGACGGGCATTCCCCTCCCCTTCGTGGCCGTGGGCGGCTCCTCGCTCGTCACGAGCCTGCTCCTGATCGGAGTTCTCCAGGGCATCCATGCCCGCGGCGAGCTGGGAGTGCGTGCGCCGTGAGGGTCGAGCCCCTTCGCGGCGCGATCTCCGAGGCGCGGTCCATCCGTGACGCGATGGCCGCGAGGACGCCGCACATGGCCGGCCCGATCGTCGTCAGCGGGATGCTCGCGGATCAGCTCGCCCGCGAGCTCGCCACGGGCGCCGAGGCCGGAGCGGTGGTCGTCGGCGGGGGGATCGAGCCGGGAGGAGCCGAGGTGGCCGTTCACGTCGTCGCCGGAGAGCCGAGCGACGCCGACTCCGCGTACGCGGCCGCAGCCGGCGCCCTGGAAGTCCCGGTGGTACTCGTCCAGTTGTGGCCCCAGGCCGACTGGACGCCGCCGTTCGTCCTCTCGCCCTTCGTCGTCGAGTGCCGTGCGGGCGAAGGCTTTCCCGTCCAGGAGATCGCCGCCAGGATCGCCGAGGCGGTCGAGCACCCCGACGCGCTCGTCGCGCGCGTCCCCGTGCTCAGGGCCGCCGTCGAGCGCCGCCTCGTGCGTGAGACCGTCTCGAGGGCCGCCCTGCTCGGGATCCTCGGGGCCCGCTCGCGCTCACTCGTCACGCTCGAGCAGATCGGGCTGCTCACACGTCTCCGCGCGGTCGAGTCGGGCAAGGAGCACGATCCGCGGGCGAACGCCGTGATCGCGGCGAGCGCGATCGCCTCGGGCCTCGCGTTCCGGGCCGCTGTGCACGGGCGAAGCGGCCTCGGAGCGCGCGTCCTGGGCGGGGCGGTCGCCGCGGCCGGCACGCTCGTCCTGGCGAGGGCTCTGAGCCGCCTCGACCTCTGAGCCACTCCGTCCGGGACGGGACCTAGGATCCGCGCCGACCACGGCGATGGGAGGGACGATGCCGAACACGGAGCTGGCCGAGGAGCTCCTGCAACTCGAGGAGGCGGACGCCTGGTTCGAGTACCTCGAGTCCACGCGCGGCCAGACCGAGGCTCGCTACGCCGAGGTCGAGCCGTGGGCCTGGGCGCGCCTCGCCCAGCGGCTCCGGGCAGTACGGGCACGGCGATCCCGCCTCCGGCCGGCCGCGGCGTGAACGCGGGAAGCGGCTGCTAGCCTTAGGCCAGGCTCATGGCCGTTGTTTTGAACATCCGCAGCGCGATCCGTGAGACGCCGCCGGCGTCTCTCCTCTCGCGCGCGATCGAACGAGGAGACGCAGACTTTGCCCCTAAGCTGGTTTCGATTCGGAAGGAAGCAGAAGGAAGCCGCGACGCCAGACGTTGCGGTAGCGGAGGAAGTAGCACCGCCTGAGAGCGAGGCGGTCGAGGCTCCGGAGGCTGACGCACCGGGGCCGACGAGGAAGAGGCGCCGCCGCGGGAGCCGCGGAGGGCGAGGCAGGAAGAAGGCGGCGGCGCCGCAGGCTGGCGAGCCCGAAGCGCCCGTTGCCGCCGAGCCGCGCGCAGAGCGCGTGCGCGAGCGTCCCGAGCGAGGGCCCGAGCGGAAGCCCGCGCGCGGGAGCCGACGGCGAACCCCGACCAAGCGCGTCCCGCTGCCCGCCGCCAAGCGCGAGCTTCTGATCTCGGTCGACGTCGGCGAGCAGCGCGTTGCGATGCTCGAGGACGATCGGGTCGCCGAGGTGTACCTCGAGCGCCCGGAGCGGCGCTCGATCGCAGGGAACATCTACCTCGGCGTCGTCGACAACGTGCTTCCCGGGATGGAGGCCGCGTTCGTCGAGATCGGGCTCGAGAAGAACGGCTTCCTGTACGTCGACGAGATCGTCGTCCCCGAGCTCGAGGGCCGCAAGGGCGCGCGGAAGATCCAGGACCTGATCAAGCGCAACGAGACGCTGCTCGTCCAGGCGGTCAAGGATCCCATGAAGTCCAAGGGCGCGCGGCTCACGACGGAGATCTCGCTGCCCGGCCGCTACCTCGTCTACGTGCCGAACGGCGACGGTCACGGCGTGTCGCGGCGGCTCGACGAGCAGGAGCGGAACCGCCTGAAGGAGATCCTCAAGGGGCTCGACCCCAAGGGCGGCGGCATCATCGTGCGGACCGCAGCCGAAGGCGCCTCGGCCGAGGACATCGAGCGCGACTTGGTGTTCCTCCAGCGGCTGTGGAAGACCATCCAGGCGAAGGCCAAGAGAGCGACCGCGCCGAGCCTCGTCTACGAGGAGGCGGAGCTTCCGCTCCGCATCGTCAGAGATCTCTTCGCCGGCGACTTCGCCGGCGCGCGCATCGACGACGACCGGACGTACCGGCGCATCGTCAGCTACCTGAAGAAGACGTCTCCGCACATGATCGAGCGGGTGCACCGGTACCGCGACAAGACTCCGCTCTTCGAGGCGTACGGAGTGGAGGAGGAGATCCGCTCCACGCTCGAGCGTCGCGTCGACCTCCCCTCGGGCGGCTACCTCGTCTTCGACTACGCCGAGGCCTTCACGGTCATCGACGTGAACACCGGGCGCTTCGTCGGGTCGCGGGGCAAGGGCGCCGCCGGGAGGCTCGAGGACACGATCGTCAAGAACAACCTCGAGGCGGTGGACGAGGTCGTCCGCCAGCTCAGGCTGCGGGACATCGGCGGGATCATCGTCATCGACTTCATCGACATGGCGAACCCCAAGAACCGCCAGACGGTCGAAGAGGCGCTGCGCTCCGCGCTCGAGCGCGATCGGACGAAGACCTACGTGGTCGAGATCTCGCCGCTCGGGCTCGTCGAGATGACGCGCCAGAACGTGACCGAAGGGCCGCGCGAGATCCTCGGCGCGAGGTGCGCGGTGTGCGGCGGCGACGGGATCGTGGTCTCGGACGCGACGCACGCCCTCGAGATCGAGCGGAAGCTGCGCGAGCTGGCTCGAGGCTCGCGCGTGCAGGCCTTCAAGGTCGCCGTGAGCCCCCGTGTCCTCTCGCTGCTCGTCGGGCCGGGCGGGCACCGGCTGCAGGCGATCGAGGACTCCGCGCGAAGGCGCTTCTATCTCGTCGCCGCAGAGGGGGACGGGCACGTCCACGTCGACCACTTCGAGGTGGCGAAGCAGGGCAGGCGGGAGGCGCTCCAGCCGCAGGCCCCGGTGGAGGAAGGCGCCACCGTGGAGCTCAAGCTCGTGGAGGTCGGGCTTCACGACGCGGCCGCCGGGGTCGGAAAGGTCGACGGGTTCGACGTCGTCGTCGCCGGGGCCGCGAAGCTCGTCGGGAAGAAGGTCAGGGTGACCGTCGGGCGCGTCCTCGAAGACGCCGCGTACGCGGTGCTCGAGAGCGAGGCCGCCGCGGACACCCCGATCACGTTCGAGGCGGAGGCGGAGAAGCCGACGCGGGCGCCGAGCCGGAAGAAGGCCGAGGAGCACGCCGAGCCGCCCGCGGAGGAGCCCGAGGTCGTGCCCGCGGAGGCCGCCGTCGAGCCCGAGGCCGAGCCCGCAGTGGCGCTCGCCGAGGTCGCGGGCGACGGGCAGCCGAAGCGCAAGCGCACACGTCGCGGCTCTCGCGGAGGGAGAGGGAGGAAGAAGCCGGCGGCGGCCGCCGTGTCCGATACGGCGGAGGCGGCGGTCGAGGACGAGCCGGAGCCGATGCAGGAGGAGGTTGCCGAGGCCGAGGTCTCGCCTGCGCGCCGGAAGACCAGGCCGAAGATCCACGTCCCTCCGGCCGATCTCGCGACCGAGGTCGAGGCCGTGACCTCCGAAGAGCCCCTGCCGGGGGCCGGCGACGGAGAGGCGGAGGAGACGGCAGCGGACGGCAAGCCGGCCCGCAAGCGAACCCGGCGCGGAACCCGCGGCGGGCGTCGTCGGCGCAAGGCCGCCGCGAACGGCGATCAGCCGGGCGCGGAAGCCGAGCCGGACGCCATCGAAGCCCCCGAATCCGCCGATATCGAAGCCCCCGAATCCGCCGATGCGGCCGAGTACGTCCCGATGTCCGAGTGGATCGCGGACTTCGAGTCGCGCTCCGGCGCCGCTCGCTGACCACGCTTCGCCGCGTCCGCTATCATGCTCCGGCTCGCGAGCCGTGAGGCCCGCGTCCGGCGACTCGTGGGGTCAGAGCCGACGGGTCCTACCCACTAGCAGGAGACACACGTGACCTACGCGATCATCGAGGTGGGCGGAAAGCAGTACCGCGTCAGCGCGGGCGAGCGGCTGCTCGTCGACCGGCTGCACGAGGACGAGGGGGCGACGTTCTCCCCGGCTGTCCTGCTCGTAGGCGGCGACGGCGCGCCCGAGCTCGAGCCCGCCGCCGGCACGGTGACCGCGAAGGTGCTCGGCTCCGTGAAGGGGCCCAAGATCCGGATCGGGAAGTACCGCAAGCGCACCGGCTACCGCCGGCACACCGGCTTCCGGGCCTCGCTGACGCAGATCGAGATCGAGTCGATCGGAGGCAAGCCCGCCCCGGGGGCCACGAGACCGAAGGCCGCGCCAGCGAAGGCCGAGAAGGCTGCCGAGAAGGCCGAGGCCGCGAAGGCCCCGTCAGCGGCGCTGCCGGCCGGGTACGACGCGATGACCGTTGCGGAGATCAAGAAGGCCGCCGGCTCGTGGGAGCCCGAGGCGCTCGAGGCGGCTCTCGCGTACGAGCGTGAGCACGGGGCGCGCAAGGGCGCGATCCAGGCTCTCGAGGCTGCCGTCGGACGCAAGGAGGACGAGGAGTAATGGCGCACAAGAAGGGTCTCGGCTCATCCCGGAATGGCCGCGACTCCGAGTCGAAGCGGCTCGGTGTGAAGGTCTTCGCGGGGCAGCCCGTGAAGGTCGGGATGATCATCGTGCGGCAGCGCGGGACCAGGTTCCGCCCCGGCCCGGGCACCGGCCTGGGCCGCGACGACACGATCTTCGCGCTCCGCGAGGGAACCGTCGAGTTCCGCCGCTCGGGCGACAGGCGCTACGTCTCGGTCGCTTTGGCGGCGGAGTGACGCTCGTCTAGGCATTCTCGCGGGACGCGAGAATGCCATTTCACGATCGCGCGCACATTCACGTCGAGGCCGGCCGCGGCGGGGACGGCGCGCTCAGCTTCCGTCGAGAGAAGTACGTGCCGAAGGGTGGGCCGGACGGGGGCGACGGCGGCCGTGGCGGTGACGTCGTCGTGGTCGCGGACCCGACGCTCCGCGACCTCTCGGCCTTCCGGCGCATCCGGAAGATCGCGGCGGGCAAGGGCGGAAACGGCCGTGGCACCCGCAAGCACGGCGCCGACGGGGAGACGTCGGAGCTGCGCGTCCCCGTGGGCACGCAGGTTCTCGATCGCGAGGGGAGGCTCGTCGCCGACCTGACCTCGCCCTCCGGCAGGCTCGTGGTCGCATACGGCGGCGCGGGCGGGCGCGGGAACGCGCGCTTCGCGACCTCGACGCGCCAGACGCCGCGCTTCGCCGAGACCGGCCTGCCCGGCGAGGACGCCGACCTCGTCCTGCGCCTGAAGCTCGTCGTGGACGCTGCGCTCGCAGGGCTTCCGAACGCCGGCAAGTCCTCCCTCTTGCGGCGCATCTCGAACGCGACGCCGAAGGTCGCCGACTACCCGTTCACGACGGTCGAGCCCGTCCTCGGCACGGTCGAGGGCCCGGACGCGCGGCAGCTCACGGTGGCGGACGTGCCCGGGCTCATCGAGGGCGCAGCCGAGGGAGCCGGGCTCGGGCACGAGTTCCTGGCGCACCTCGAGCGGGCAAGCCTGTTCGTGCACGTGCTCGACGCTGCGGAAGGTGACCTCGAGGAGCGGTTCCGCGCGGTCGACGGCGAGCTTGCCGCCTACGGCGCGGGGCTCGCGGAGCGTTCGCAACTCGTCGTTCTCAACAAGATCGACCTCCTCCCGGAGCCGCCTGCCTTCCGGTACGAGGACGAGCGGATCGCGGGCGTCGTCGCTGTCTCCTGCGTGACGGGAGCCGGGATCGACGAGCTGAAGCGCCGACTGTTCGAGCTCTGTCCCGTCGAGGCCGGGGAGCCCGCCGAGCAGACGCTTCCGGACTACCTGGACTACCGGCCTCGCCCCTCTCGGGGCCCGGCCTTCCGCATCCTCCGGACCGACCGCGGCTACCGCGTCGTCGGCACGCCGCCTTCGCCGGAGGAGCTGGAGGAAGCCCTCCGGCGGATCGGGGTCAGGCGCGGCGCGGAGGTCGAGGTCGACGGCGAGGCGCTCGAGTGGAGCGAGTGAGGCTCGGAATCCTCGGAGGAGCGTTCGACCCTCCGCACGTCGGTCACGTCGCCCTTGCCCGAGCCGCGATCGCGGGGCTCGGGCTCGAGCGGCTCCTCGTCCTCGTCGTGGCCGACCCCGGCCACAAGGGCGTCGCGGCCCCCGCCGAGGAGCGGCTCGAGCTCGCAAGGCTGGCGTTTGCGGACGTGGCGGAGGCCGAGGTCGAGCTCGACCTGCACGCCCGCACGGTCGACTCGCTCGAGGAGCGGCGACCGAAGGACGCGGTCTTCGTCATCGGTGGGGACGAGCTCGCGGGTCTCCACCGCTGGAAGCGTCCGGACCGAGTGCTCCAGCTCGTCCGCCTCGCCGTCGCGATGCGGCCGGGCGTCCCCGACCGCGAGCTGCGCGAGGCACGCTCCCGGTCCCCCGCGCCCGACCGCATCCTCTTCTTCGCGCTCGAGCCGGTGGCGGTTTCCTCGACCGAGGTCCGCGAGCTCGTTGCCCGCGGCGAGCGGATCGACGGGCTCGTGCCGCCCGCCGTCGCCGCCGAGATCGCCCGCCTGGGCCTGTACCGGAACGCCGAGTAGACTGAGATGTGGAGCTGAAAGGACGAGAGACCGACTGACCCCGCTCGAGCAAGCACGCCGTACCGCCGCTCTCTGCCAGGAGAAGCTGGCCGCCGACGTCACCATCCTCGACATGCGGGGCGTCTGCGACTACACCGACTTCTTCGTGATCGCCTCGGGGCGCAACCCACGCCAGACGAAGGCGATCTACGACGAGGTCGCCGGCACGCTGAAGAAGGACCACCGGCTGCTGCCCCGCTCGACCGCTGGGCTCGTGGAGGCGACGTGGATCGTCGCCGACTACCTCGACGTCGTGCTCCACCTCTTCACGCCCGACGTGCGAGGCTTCTACCGGCTCGAAGATCTCTGGAGCGACGTGCCCTCCGTCGAGCTCCAGGCCGTCTAGCGTTGTCCGATCGGTGAACTAATCTGGAGGTCGTGCTGACGACCGACCAGAAGGGCGCCATCGCCGAGCTCGCGATTGCTCGCGCGGCCGCCGAGCTCGGCGTCGGTGTGTTCAAGCCCCTCACCGACGGGAAGCGCTACGACCTCATCTTCGAGCTTGGATCGAAGCTCTACCGCGTTCAGTGCAAGTACGCTCGCTTCCGCCGCGATGTGGTCGTCGTGCGCTGCTACTCGTCGCGGCGTGCACGCGAGGGCCTGCTGAAGCGCCCGTACTGCGTGGAGGACGCGGACCTCATTGCTGCGTACTGCCCCGAACTCGAACGCTGCTTCCTCGTGCCTGCACATGAATTCGACGGCCGCACCCAGATCGACCTCCGCGTCAGAGCGAGCCGCAACAACCAGCGACTCGGGATCAACTGGGCGGACGACTTCGCTTTCGACGCTAGACTGACGGCTCTCCTGGGGCCATAGCTCAGTTGGGAGAGCGCGTGACTGGCAGTCACGAGGTCGCCGGTTCGAGCCCGGCTGGCTCCATCCTCGTCTCAGGGCGCAGGGGGATCGGTCTCGAGCTCGCGTCTACGCCTTGCGCACCGTGTAGACGGCGGCTCGTTTCTTCGTGGCGCCCCGGTAGCCCGCCGTGACGGTGACGCGAAGCTTCTTGCCGGCTGCCGTCGCCGGGAACCGGAAGCTGCAGCGCCCGCTCCCGCGTCCCCGCAGAGGCGCGCTCGCCAGCGTCGCGCTGCACGTGGCCGTGTCCGGAGTGACTCTCTGACCCGTGCTCAGCCCGATCGAGGGCACGAGCACGGTGAACGTCCGACCGGCGATCGGCGCGAGCGGCCGCGTCCGCACGTTCACGCTGCTGATGGCTACCGCCGACGCCTCGAGAGCGTAGGCCCACGTTCCGCTGTCCGGTGCCGTGTCCCCGGGGACGGGCTCCGTCGTGAGCTGGAACGCGAAGGCGCTCGTCCCGTCGAGCTCACGTCGGTTGATCGAGACGATCGCACGCTGCGACGTACCCGAGATGTGAAGCGTGGACCGCGGTGGGGTGAATCCGTTCGCGAACGCCGGGCCGGTTTAGCGGCGGAAGTACGAGATCTCCCAAGCGTCATATCAGTGGCCGTACAGCCCGTAGTCGGCGCCGAGCGGGCAGAAGCGGGTGTCCTGCAAGCCGGTTCCGGGGCTCTGGTCGGTGTCGAGGCAGAGGAAGAACGTGTCGTCGAAGCGGAGCCGGGCAAACCCGATCTGGAGCGAGACTCGACCGTCGGCGTCGTTCGAGACCACGACTTGTGCGATGTCGGCTCCGCGGCCGCTGTCCCCGGTGCGATCCGTGAACGTCCGGCTGCCGGCCGCCCACGTGAGATCGCGCTCGGCGGCTGCAAGCGAGGCATCCAGTCGACCCTGCGCGGCGGAGCTTGCGCCTGCCAGCAGGCAGGCCGTCATCACGATCACGATCCGGCACAGCCCAGTCGACAACACCGCAGCCCTCTGGCGGAGTGTTCGAAACGCAACGAGACCTGTCAAGCACCGCCGTTCGGCGGCCGGGTGGGCGGGCTCAGCTAGTGTCGAAACGCAGAGGCGACGTTCGTCGTCCTAGCGAACGACCGGCTCGCAATCGACACGAGAGGAGAAGCGATGGCAGGCCAGATGGTTCACCTCGAGATCCCGGCGGGCGACACCGCGCAGGCGCGCGCCTTCTGGGGAGGGCTCTTCGGCTGGGAGTTCGAGGAGTACCCCGGACCGTCCGAGTACCACATGACCCGGTTCTCCGAGAGCCAGGGAGGCGCGATCATGGGCGCCGACGGCGACAAGCGAGGGGCGCGGGTCTACTTCGACGTCGACGACATCAACGCGAGCCGGGCGCGCGTGTCCGAGCTTGGATGAGAAGCGAGCGACGCGATGCCCGTCCCGACCATGGGCTGGTTCGCGACCTGCTCGGACACCGAGGGGAACGAGTTCGGGCTCTGGCAGACGGATCCGAACGCCGGCACGTAGCCCGCGCCGGGGGCGGCGCGCCCGAGCGCGCCGCCCCGGTCGCCTCCGGCGCCCGGTGCTAGAAACTGGGTGAAACCGACCGAAAGGGGCGGCCATGCCCTTCTACCAGCGCCGCGGGGAGCTTCCGCGCAAACGTCACATCGTCTTCCGCGAGAACGGGAGCCTGCTCACCGAAGAGGTGATGGGGCTCGAGGGCTTCTCGGGGAACGAGTCGATCCTGTACCACCTCGTCTCGCCGTGCCGGGTGAAGGAGCTTGGCGCCTTCACGCCCATCGAGAGGGAGGAGTGGGTGCCCGAGGCGCATGCCCACCGGCTCCAGAACACCTACGACGTCGGGCCCGAGGGAGACGAGATCTCCGGCCGCCGAATGCTCATGTGGAACGACGACGTCGAGATCTCCCTCTGCCGGCCGGAGTCCAGCATGGACTACTTCTTCCGAAACGGCGAGGGGGACGAGGTGGTTTTCGTCCACGAGGGCTCCGGGACGCTGGAGACCACGTTCGGGGACCTGCCCTACAAGGACGGCGACTACGTGGTCA
>Ga0233418_10000249_pt1 | contig 11074 bp, 10 predicted proteins | sample Sediment_Towuti__FD_189021 | JGI IMG/M metagenome (GOLD analysis project Ga0233418, IMG submission 189021) | Sediment microbial communities from Lake Towuti, South Sulawesi, Indonesia - Sediment_Towuti_2014_1_MG | ecosystem: Environmental > Aquatic > Freshwater > Lake > Sediment | place... | reverse complement strand
GATAGGGTGCGGCCGTGTGGCAGGCCATCAGCGAGGTGCTGCCGTTCGCGATCGGCGTCGCGATCAGCCCGGTCCCGATCGTCGCGGTGATCCTCATGCTCTTCTCGAGCCGTGCGCGCGTGAACGGCCCGATGTTCCTGCTCGGCTGGGTAGGAGGCCTCGCGATCGCCACGGGCGTCCTCTACGCCCTCGCGGTGGGCGGGAACGTCGGCTCGGACTCGCGCTCGTCCGATGCCGCCTCGTGGCTGAGGATCGTCCTCGGCGTGCTCTTGCTCCTCGCAGCCGTCCGGAACTGGAAGAACCGGCCGGAGCCGGGTTCGACTCCGCAGCTGCCGAAGTGGATGGCACACGTCGATGCGCTCTCGCCGGGCAAGGCTCTCGGCCTCGGTGCCCTTCTGTCGTCGGTGAACCCGAAGAACCTGATGCTGGCCGTCGGCACTGCCGCGGGCCTCGCGGAGCTCGACGTCTCGACCCTGGGCGCGGTCGTCGGGATCGTCGTCTTCGTGACCTTGGCGAGCGTCACCATTGCCGGCCCCGTCGTCTGGTACCTCGTCGGGGGCGAGAAGGCAGACAAGGGCCTCGCCGAGCTCAAGGACTGGCTGGCTATGAACAACGCGGCGGTGATGGCCGTGTTGCTGCTCGTCTTCGGTGTCCTCCTGATCTCCAAGGGAGTGGGGGGGCTCTCCGACTGACGGTGCGCGCGCCGGCGATGGCATCGGTCTCATCCACTCGGTTGCGCCGGACCTGAGGACGATGGGCGCGGCCCCCGACGAAGCTCCCCCGAGCAGGGCGTACCGGCCTGGAGGCTCGCCCTTCCGGGCCAAGCCGCGGGCGCCGCTCTGCCAGCGGCACGTCCCGGTGAGCGCCCACGGGGCGGGCTACCGCCCGCAGACCGCAGGTCGTTTCCCTCTCGCCGGGCTCACCGTCGCGGCGCTCGCGATTCCCTCGGGCATGGCGTACGCGGCGGGTCTGTCGCCGATCTAGGGCCTCAATGCTCTGCTCCTGCCGGCGGTCGCCCACACCCTCCTCGGGTCCTCACGCCAGCTCATCGTCGGGCCGAAGGATCGATTGCGGCTCTCACGGGCGCGGCGGTTCTCGCGCTCGCCGCAGCGGGGAGTGCGGAGGCGGCGGAGCGTGCTGCGATGCTGGCGCTTCTCGTCGCAGCGTGCTTCCTCGTCGCCCGGGTACTGAGGCTCGGCCGGATAGCGGACGACTTCTCGCGCGGTGCTCGTCGGCTACATGCACGGGGTCGCCGTCGTCCTCGTCCGCGGTTCAGCTCGGGAAGCTCCTCGGCATCGACATCGATGCGTCCGCGCCCATCGGACAGGTGGTCGAGGCTTTCTGTGAGCTCGGAGAGCAAGCGATACCACGCTTGTCGTCGGCCCGGTCTCGCTCGCCGCTCTGGTCTCCCTGCGACTCCTCGCCCCGCGTCTTCCCGCGGCGCTGAGCGTGGTCGTCGGGCCGATTCCATCGCGATCCCGAGACCGCCGCTGGACGACGTCCTCTCTCTCTCTCTCTCTCTCTGCCACCGGGATCTCCGCGGTCGCCTACGCGGACGGGATCCTCACGGCGAGGACCTTCGTAGGCAGGAGGGGCCAGCACGTGCGGGCGAACCGGGAGCTCCTGGCCTTCTCCGGGACGAGCGCGCGGCGCGGATTACGCAGGGGTTCCCGATCGGTCTCGTGGACACCGGCGCCTGGCGCTCGCTCGCGCTCGTGAGCCGCGTCGAGACGGGCATCGCCGCCGTGACGACCGCCGGCGTCATCGTCCTCGGAGTGTTGAACGCCCTCGCGCTCGCTCTTCTGCTCACCGTCGTCGAGGTCGTGCGCCGGAGCGCACAGCCGCACGACGCGGTGCGGGGCTGGGTGGATCGGCTCGGGCGGTATGCGGACGTGCAGCTCCACCCGTCGGCGCGCGTCACTCCCGGTGTCGTCGTGTACAGACTCGACGACCGCCTCTTCTTCGCGAACGCGCGCTACGTCAAAGGACGCGTCCACGAGGCGCTTCAGGGGGCTCCGACTCCTCCTCGCTGGCTCGTGTTCGACGCCGAGGCCGTGAGCCACGCCGATGTCACGGGTGCCGACGCTCTCGAGGAGCTCGTGACCGAGCTCCGTCGGCAGGATGTCGAGCTCGTCGTTGCGAGGATGAGGCCCCACGTCTACGAGCTGCTCGAGGATGCCGGCGTGACGGACACGATCGGGGCCGAAAGCTTCTTCCCGGCCGTCAGCGCTGCCGTCGAAGCGTGCCTCGAGCGCGACGCCGCACGCGGGGAACAGGCATGGCTACTGACGGGCCCGCGGCTTGCGACCTCGCGTACGCTTGACCCATGGAGTCATACCGTGCCGCCGGAACGCCCCTCGGGGCCTCGGGCGCGCCACGGGCGTTCCACCTGCTCACAAAGCCGACAGGCGCGGTCTGCAACCTCGACTGCGCCTACTGCTTCTTCCTCTCGAAGGAGATGCTCTACCCGGGCTCACGCTTCCGGATGGCGGACGACCTCCTCGAGACGTACATCCGGCAGCTGATCGAGGCGCATTCGCCCGTCGCCGAGGTCACGATCGCCTGGCAGGGGGGCGAGCCGACGCTCATGGGGCTCGACTTCTTCCGCCGCTCGGTCGAGCTCGCCGAGCGCTACCTCCGACCGGGTCAGCGCGCAGTCCACACGATCCAGACGAACGGCACGCTCCTCGACCGAGAGTGGGCTGCGTTCTTCCGCGAGCACGACGTCCTCGTCGGCCTCTCCATCGACGGCCCGCGCGAGATCCACGACACCTACCGCGTGAACAAGGGCGGCAAGGGCTCCTTCGACGAGGTCATGCGTGGGCTCGGCTTCCTGCGCGAGCTGGGCGTCGAGTGGAACGCGCTGACGACGATCCACGCCGCCAACGCCGAGCGGGGGAGGGAGGTCTACTGCTTCCTGCGCGACGAGTGCGGCGCCCGCTTCGTGCAGCTCATCCCCATCATCGAGCGCGTCGCCGAGGCGGCCGAGGACGGGCAGCTGCCCTGGGCCTCCTGGCGCGACCGCCCCCTCTACGTCCAGGAGGGCGAGCACGTGACGGGGCGCTCGGTGACGGCCGAGCAGTACGGGCGTTTCTTGATCGACGTGTTCGAGGAGTGGGTGCGCCGCGACGTCGGCGCGGTGTACGTGCAGATGTTCGACGTCGCCCTCGCGAACTGGGTGGGCGAGCCGCCGAGCCTGTGCATCCACTCGGAGACGTGCGGGCTCGCGCTCGCGCTCGAGCACACGGGCGACCTCTACTCCTGCGATCACTTCGTCGAGCCGCGCTTCAAGCTGGGAAACATACGGGAGACGCGGATGCTCGAGCTCGTCGCCTCGCCGGAGCAGCGGCAGTTCGGCCTCGACAAGCGCGACACGCTTCCGCGCTACTGTCTCGAGTGCGACGTCCGCTTCGCCTGCCACGGCGGCTGTCCCAAGGACCGCTTCATCTCGACGCCGGACGGCGAGTCCGGGCTCAACTACCTCTGCGCCGGCTACCAGGCGTTCTTCCGACACGTCGACCGGCCGATGCGGTTCATGGCCGAGCAGCTGCGCAAGGATCTCGCGCCGGCGGACATCGTGCGCCTGTATGCGGCCGAGGACGCCCTCCGCGGCCGCAACGACCCCTGCCCGTGCGGCTCGGGGCGCAAGTGGAAGCGCTGCCATGGGGCGGTGCTGGGCGAGTGAGTCCGCGCCATGGCCTTCGCCCGCCGATTCCGGGTCGGCGAGACCGTGAGGGGAAGCCTGTGGATCCTGGCGCGCAACCGAAGCGGCGCCGAGCGGCGCCCTCCGCTGTGTCGACCGGCGACGCGCCACCGACCGCCTCCCGTGGGGATAACGACGAATTGCACGCCGGTCGGCGACATGAGATCGTCCTGGTCGTGACGAGGCAGGCCGGCGCATGGCGGAGGTGAACGGCTCGAGCAGCTCGATCGAGCCCCAGCGCACCAGGATAGGGCGTGGGACGCTCAGGGGCGACCGGCGTGTGGGGCGAGTGACCGTCCTGGCGCGTCCTCCGTCGTCGCGTCTAGCGTACGTCGTGCCTTCCGCCATCAGGGCTCCCCAGTGGAGGCCAAACTAGGGCGGGGTGGCCCCGAAGCAGAGACCGGAGAGGAGGACGCGATGAACGAGAGACGGAGCTGGGAGTTCTCGGCGATACCGGTCACGATCGCCCTGCTCGGCATCCTCGCCGTGATCCTGTGGGCGTTCACCCAGGGCCTCTGGGCCTGGGTCGCCGTCGGAGTGGTGTTGCTCGTCGCGCTGAGCGTGTTCATGATCATCTACATGGCTCGGCCGCACCATCCGGCCGCGCCGGCGACGCCCTCACTTCCCGACGGGGCTGCGCCGCACGTCGAAGACGACTCCCACCGGATCCTCGTGATCGCCGACGACGCGTGCGCGTCCGGGGACCTGGGGTCGGCGATCGCCGGACACGGAGGCGCGAAGACGCTCGAGGCGTTCGTCATCGCTCCGCCTCTCGGCTCCCGAACTGCGCGCTGGACCAGCGACGAGCACGCGTACGCGGCGGCCGGCGAGCATCTCGAGGCGACGCTCGCCGCGCTCGCCGAGCAGGACGTCAAGGCGCAGGGCCATGTCGGCTCGCACGATCCGCTGCAGGCGGTCGAAGACGGGCTCCGCGAGTTCCCGGCCGACGAGATCGTGTTCGCGGTCCATCCTCAGAGCGAGACCAACTGGCTGGAGGACGGTGTCGTCGAGGCCGCCCGCGCCCGCTACCCGCTTCCCGTGACGGAACTCGTCGTCGGGCACTCCGCCGACTGAAGCCGCTGAGGAGGCGTGGTCGCACCCCGGCGCCGCGCCGGCGCCCGCTTGCTCGTTCACGGACGCAGAGACCGCTTCTACACGCCCGTCTCCGCCATCACGCGGCCGGAGGCGACGGCCGTCTTCAGGGCGTCGTAGTCGCGCTCGTTCTGATCCGCGTACAGCTCGGCAAAGGTCGCCATGGCGCGATCGAACGTGTCGCTCTTGCCAAGGTAGCCCGCGATCGCGATCGCGTCGCCCGAGCGCGCATGCGCTCGTGCGAGCTCCCTGCCGCAGACACGTGCGTAGAACGCCATCGCGCTCGGCTCCATGAGCTCCACGAGCACAGACCCCTTCGCATCCCAGAGCTGGCGGACGTAGAAGTCCCGCGTTACGCCGTCGATCGCGTCGAGCCGGATCCAGCCGAGCATGATGTCGCTGGCGGCCTGCATCAGGCGCTGCCCCTCGACGACGCGCTGACCCTCGTTCTGGTACTCCGTCTTGCCGAGGAAGGGCTCGAGGACTGACTGCTGCGCTTCCTTGAGCTGGAGGAAGAGGGGGTCGCCCGCGTCGCGACCGACGAGCAGGACGATCCACGCGCGCGTACCGACGCTTCCGACTCCGACCACCTTGCGAGCGGCGTGCACGACGCGGTAGCGCTCGAGCAGCTTGCGACGATCGCCCGGGAGTGTCCGCCGGTAGGAGCGGATGGTGGTTCGTATCACCTCCTCAATGCGATGGACGTGCTCGGGCCCGGCCACGTCCTCGATCGTCGTGATCGAGGGGGGATCGCTGACGATTCGCAACGTGCCGTCCACGACCTCGGTCAGCTTGGCGAAGGCTTTCATGCTGTCCTTCGTGCGCGCCTTCGCAACGTTCTTCTCGTAGCGCTTGAGCTGCTCGGGCGTCGCCACGGCCCTGACCTGGCGGTCGAGCTCGTCGACGTCGATGCGCGCGTACCAGAGCGCCAGATTGCCCATCGCCGCGAAGTCCGCGATCGCCTCTCGGTAGGCCTGGCCGACCGCGCGGTTGATGGTCTGCCGGGTCTTCTCGTCGAAGTCGCGGTCACGCCCGGCCACGGCGAAGCTCGCGACGAGCCGCTTGACGTCCCACTCGAACGGACCCGGCAGCGTCTCGTCGAAGTCGTTGATGCTGAACACGAGCCGGCGATCGGGCGAGGCGAAGCCGCCGAGGTTCGAGAGGTGCATGTCCCCGCAGAGCTGTGTACGGAGGCCTGTTCGCGGCCCGGCGGCGAGGTCTGCCGCCATGAGGTAGGCGGCACCCCGGTAGAAGGTGAACGGCGAGACGAGCATGCGCCCGTACCGGATGGGAACGAGCTCCGGAACACGCGTCTGCGCCTGCTCTTCGAGGAGCGCGACCGGATCGGCGCGGTCCGGCGCAGGCTGCCAGTCTCCGTGGCTCCCGCGCGGCACCTCCCTCCGTGCGGCTCGTCCTCTCGCGACGCGCTCGGCCGGCGCGGGGTGCTCGACCCGGCCGGCTGCCCGGCTGCGCGGGGGGGTCGTGTCGGCCACGGCCGTGGCGTATGAGGGCACCGGCTGTGAGGGTGAAGCTGTGAGCGCGCCCTCTTCGGCCCCCTCGACCGTCGGCGGCTCGCCGGCGGGCTCGCGTTCAGGGCTCACGACCTGCGCTTGGACATCGCTCGGGCCGCCTTCCATGGGATCTCCTTCTCGGGTCGACATCGTGGCTCGCCCCCCGAGGGACGCGACGCCATCAACTCGGAGCGACGGTACCACTCTCCTCGCGCGGGGTCGATCGGCACTCTCCTGTTCATCCGGGTGAACGCGAGCGATGATCGCGCTCGGACGAGGTGAAACGGAGTCGGGATCCCGTCAGCGTGTCGTTCGTCGCGCTCATTCCGCGCTCTCTCCCGCCTGGGTGCCGGTGCTCGGCATCCGGATTCTTGGCCGACGCAGGCTCGATGCTTCCGAACCGCCGCCGAACGGGCCCGCCGGCGCCTGACCTCGTCCGAGCTACGAGGCCGAGCGAAACGCGGCGACTGCCTCGTCGAGGGTGTCGAAGTAGCGCTCCTCGCCTATCCTCGCGGTGAGCCCGAAGCTCTCGAGCTCCCGCCTGACGTCCTCGCTCGCCCCGGCCACGGCGAACACGACGTCTCGCTGAGCCAGTTGCTCGGCGGTCTCGACGAGTGTCTTGCCACCCGTGAAGTCGACGTCGTCGATCGCGTCGGCCTGCAGGACGAGCCAGCGAGGCGGCTCCGGGACGTCCACGAGACCGAGAACCTCCTCGGCCAAGCGTGACGCGTTGGCGTAGAAGAGCCCCACCCCGAACCGGTACACGACGAGGCCCGGCTCGGTGACGGTTCCGGGCGTCGGCCTCGCGAGCTTGACGTGCCCGTGCTCGTCGCGCTGGACGACGGCGTCGTTGGGCTCGTAGTGGCGCTTCACGTGCAGCAGCACCGAAAGGACGATCGCGAGGATCACGCCCTGCTCGACGCCGACTCCGACCACTGTCGCGGCCGTGATCACCGCGATCCAGAACTCGCTCCTGCGCAGGCGCCAGATCTCGGCCATGTGCCGGTAGTCGATGAGCTTGACGCCGATCACGAACACGACTGCCGAGAGAGTCGCATTCGGCATGTACTGGAGCGGCTTCGTGAGGAAGAGGAGGACGACCGTGACCGTGCCGGCCATCGCGAGCATGGCGACCTGGCTGCGAGCCCTCGCCTCTTCCGCCATCTTCGTCTTCGTCGGGCTTCCGTTGACGACGAACGAGCTCGAGAGGCCGGCCGCGAGGTTCGCTGCGGTGAGGCCGACGAGGTCGGTGTTCTCGACGAAGTGCTCCTTGTACTTCACGGCGTACGCGCGCGAGGTCGCGGCGCTCTGGGCGAGGATGACGAGGAACATCGCCCCGCAGGTTGCGAGGAGCGGACCGACGTCGTCCCCGCCGATCCCGCTCGGCAACCCAATCGGCGGCAGGCCCCCGGGCACCGGGCCGAGGACGGAGACGCCATGAGCTTCGAGATCCAACGCCCAGCTGGCTGCAATCGTGCCCACGACCGCGACGAGCCCGCCCGGGATCATCGGGATCCACTTCTCGAAGACGATCAGGATCACGATGACCGAGATCGTCACTGCGATGGTCGCGCCCGACGCGTCCGGAATCTCCTTCAGCGTGTCCCAGGCCTTGATCACCGTGCCGCTCACGCGGTCGACGGAGACGCTTGGCTTCGGCACGCCGAGCATCCCCGCGAACTGGCCGAGGGCGACCTGGAGGCCGACGCCGGTGAGGAAACCGACGAGGACGGTCCTGGAGATGAAGTCGGCGAGGAAACCGAGCCGCGCGATGCGCGCGAGCAGCAGGATGACGCCCGTGATGAGCGCCGCCAGACTGGCGTAGGCGAGCCACTGATCCGTTCCCGGCTCGAGACCGGCAACGCCGAGGCCCGCGATGCCGGCGTAGAGGATGGCCGCAGTCGCCGAGTCCCCTCCGACCACGAGGTGGCGGGAGGAGCCGAGCAGCGCGAACGCGATCGCCGGGAAGAGGATCGTGTACAGGCCCGAGATCACCGGCGTGCCGGCGATCTGCGTGTAGCCCATCACCTCGGGAATCGCGAGCGCCGCCAGCGCGATCCCCGCGACGACGTCGCTCGGGAGGAGCGAACGGTCGAACGGACGAGTGCCTTCGGCCACCGTCACCCAGCGGCTCGGGTGCAGTCGGTGTCGTATCGCGGGCGCTTCGGTCATTCGGTCGTCCTGGTCGGGAACGGCCACGCGGTGCGGTGACGCCGCAGCATCCCACACAGTCGACGGTGATGGCATTCGTCTGGACCCGAACGCGAGCCGTTCGTCCGGGTGAATCGAACCCTCTCCTTGGCGACATCACGCCGCGTGGGATGAGCGTCTTCTCGCCAGAGCAGGCGACAGAAGGGAGTGACGAGTGTCGACGCAGCAATACGAGCGCTCGGGGTGGGTGACGTTCGCCGCGATCATCATGTTCGCGGTCGCGTTCGCGCGGATCATCTCGGGCATCGGCTACCTCGACGACAGCAACGACGTGAACGACCTCACGAACGCGCTGTTCGGAGACCAACTCTGGGTATGGGGGATCTGGGATCTCTGCGTCTCGGCGCTCGCCTTCTTCGCCGGCGTCTACCTGGACGTCCTCGTAGGCCACTCGCGCACGGGGCAGAGGCGCCGTGCGACCCGCCTCTCCTCGCTGGTTGTCCGATTCCCGTGTGAGAATCCGCGGGCGTGACGCTCTTCGATCGCTTCCGTAAGGAGCACGCGGAGGGCGAGGCGCCCGCCGAGCCTCATGCTCCCCCCGCGGCGGAGATCGAACCGTCCGCGCTCGCGAGGGTCTTCTCGGCGCCGGTGTGGCTTCGCGACCTCGGCCTGCTCGCCTGGTTCCTCGTCGGCGTCTTCGCCATCCTCGTCGGGGTCGTCTGGCTGCTCGCGCTGACGGCGGTGATCGTCGGACCCGTGGTGGTGGGCGCCATCCTGGCGACCGTCGCAGGCCCGCTCGTCACGAGATTGCAGGCGCGCGGCATCGGCCGCGCCGGGGGAGCGGTGATCGTCCTCCTCGGCCTGCTCGCGCTCGCCGTGCTCGTCACGCTGCTCGTCGTGGGAGGCCTCTACCAGCAGTCCGGCGAGATCAAGTCGAGTCTCTCGGATGCGACTGACCGGATCCAGGGCTGGCTCGAGGACCTGGGCATCGACACGTCCAAGGCAACGGACGGCGCCTCGAGCGGAGCCTCCGATACGACCCAGCAGTTCGTGCAGGGAATCCGGACGGGCATCCAGGATTTGACGAACCTCTTCTTCTTCCTGACCTTCTCGGTCTTCAGCACGTTCTTCCTGCTGAAGGACGGTCCGACGGTCAAGCGCTTCGTCGACCGCAACATGGGCCTGCCGCTGCCGGTGGCGACCACGATCACGAGCAACGTCATCATCTCGCTCCGGCGCTACTTCCTCGGGGTCACGATCGTTGCGGCCTTCAACGCGGTCGTCGTCGGGCTCGCCGCGCTGCTCCTCGACGTCCCGCTCGCGGGGACGATCGCCGTCGTCACCTTCGTCCTCGCCTACATCCCCTACATCGGCGCCTTCGTCTCGGGCGCGTTCGCGGTGCTCCTCGCGCTCTCCTCGCAGGGCACGACCACAGCGATCATCATGCTGATCGTCGTCCTGCTCGCGAACGGGCTCCTCCAGAACATCGTCCAGCCGATCGCCTTCGGGGCGACCCTCGAGCTGAGCCCCCTCGTCGTGCTCATCGTCTCGATCGGCTTCGGCGCGATCTTCGGGATGGTCGGTCTCATCCTCGCGGCCCCGCTCACGTCCGCCGCCGTCAAGATCTCGCGCGAGCTCGCTCAGGCCAAGGCGAGGGACGTGGCGCGGGAAGGCGAGCGAGCTCCTCCAGCGGCATCGGAGCCGGAGCTCGGGCTCGGGCCCCTGTAGCTGGTCGCGGCCGAGCCCCGGCCGGCCGACCGGGTTGTGCCCGGTCGGCCGTGTGTGGAGCTGGCGAAGGCACTCGCGGGCTACGAGCCCGCGAGTGCCTTCGCCTTGATCGAGTCGTACTCGGCCTGCGTGATCGCGCCCGAGTCGAGCAGGCCCTTCGCCGTCTCGATCTCGGAGGCCGCGCCGCCGCTCCCGGCGGCCGATCTCACGTAGGAGTCCATCTGCTCTTGCTGCGCCTGCATCTGCTGGAGGTTTCGGTCTGCCATGCCGTCGTGGTTGGCGATCAGGTAGATCAGGACGCCGAGGTACGGCGCGAGGATCAGGAAGACCACCCAGGCCGCCTTCTTCCAGCCCGATGCGTCCTTGCGGCGGAAGAGATCCACGAAGACGGTGATCAGGATCCAGATCCAGATGACGAACAGGAAGAAGATGAACATCGTCCAGAGGACGTCGAGGAACGGGTAATCGGCTGCGAGCACTGAGCCTCCTCGGGTCGAGAGGTTTTTCCGAGGCCAAGTCATGGCCGCTCTGGAAGAGCGGTACAACCGAGAGCGGAAGCGAGGTTCGCGCGACCCACGGTGGGGTGCCGGAGAGTCATTCAGGGTGAGCGGGGCGGCGTGCCGAGAACCGGCGACCGGCAACGGCACGTCGTACGAGGTTCGGGCAGCGAGCGCGAATGCAGCGGGGGACTACGGACGCGGAGGGCGCCGACTACGGATGCAGGAGGCTCTCGGGGCTCGTAGCGTGTCCTGACGGACACGCAGGAACGGGAACCGGAAGGAGGTAGGCAATGGCCATCGGACCGGTGCAGCTGCTGGTGCTCGGGTTCGAGCACCCGGACTTCCACGGCCAGATCATCGAGGAGCTCGACAAGCTCCGCGAGTCGGAC
>Ga0233418_10000247_pt1 | contig 11113 bp, 11 predicted proteins | sample Sediment_Towuti__FD_189021 | JGI IMG/M metagenome (GOLD analysis project Ga0233418, IMG submission 189021) | Sediment microbial communities from Lake Towuti, South Sulawesi, Indonesia - Sediment_Towuti_2014_1_MG | ecosystem: Environmental > Aquatic > Freshwater > Lake > Sediment | place... | reverse complement strand
GGTGATCGTGGCCGAGTGAGGTCGCCGTGAAGAACCCGTACGAGGTCCTGGGCGTCGCGAAGAACGCGTCCGACGACGAGGTCAAGAAGGCGTACCGGAAGCTCGCCCGTCAGCTGCACCCGGACCGGAACCCCGGCGACGCGCAGGCCGAGGAGCGCTTCAAGGAGGTGCAGGCCGCGTACGACGTCCTCTCCGACCCCGAGAAGCGGAAGGCCTACGACACCTTCGGCGCCGCCGGCGCGCGCGGCTTCCCCGGCGGCGAGGGCGGGATCCGCTTCGAGCAGTTCGACTTCGGCGGTCTCGGCGATCTCTTCGGCGGGATGTTCGGCGGCGGGCGGCGGGCGGGCGGCCGCCGGGGGCCGGTCCGCGGCTCCGACCTCGAGACGCACGTCCGGATCTCGTTCGAGGACTCGCTGAAGGGCGTGCAGGTTCGCGTTCCGGTCGAGGCCGAGACCGCGTGCTCCGTCTGTCACGGGACGGGCGCCGAGCCCGGGACCGCCCCCGTCACCTGCCCCCAATGCCAGGGGCGGGGAGTCGTCTCCGACTCGCAGGGCCTCTTCGCGTTCTCACAGCCCTGCCCGCGCTGTCAGGGGAACGGCACGATCGTGGAGAAGCCGTGCACGCACTGTCGCGGCACCGGCCGCGAGCGCACGCTGAAGCGCTACTCGGTGAAGATCCCCGCGGGCGCCCGCAGCGGAACCCGGATCCGACTGAAGGGCAAGGGCGAGGCCGGGGGCAGCGGAGGCCCGCCGGGCGACCTCTACGTCGTCGTCGACGTCGAGCCGTCCCCGCTCTTCGAGCGCCGCGGGTCCGACCTCGTGCTCGACGTCCCCGTCACGTACGCGGAGGCGGCGCTGGGCGCGAGCGTCCAGATCCCGACGCCCGACGGCCCCGTCTCGCTCAAGGTGCCGGCAGGCACGGAGAGCGGCAAGCTGCTGCGGGTGAAGGGGCGCGGTGCCCCGCACGTGAAGGGGAACGGCCGCGGCGACCTCCTCGCCCGCGTCCGAGTGACCGTGCCCAAGAAGCTGACGAAGGCCGAGCGGCAGGCGCTCGAGGGTTACCAGAAGGTCTCGCGGGAGCACCCGCGCGAGCGGTTCGCGGAGGTGAGCTGAGATGGCCCCCGACCGTCCCCGCTACATGATCTCGGTCGCCGCCGAGCTCGTGAGCATGCACCCCCAGACGCTGCGGATGTACGAGACCAAGGGCCTCGTGCGGCCTTCGCGCACTCCGGGGGGCACGCGGCTCTACTCGGAGTCGGATATCGAGCGGCTGCGGCTGATCCAGCGACTGACGACGGAGCTCGGGCTCAACCTGGCGGGCGTCGAGCACGTGCTCCGCCTGCAGGACGAGCTGAACCGGATGCGCGCGAGGATGGAGCGCCTCGAGCGCGAGCTGCGGGCCGAGATCGCGTCCGTGCACCGCTCGTACAGGCGCGAGATCGTGCTCTACGAAGCGCCGAGGCACCCCGCGCCGAGGAGGGGCTGAGATGGACTTCAACAAGCTGACGCTCAAGAGCAAGGAGGCCGTGGCCGCGGCGCACGAGCTCGCGCGGCGGGCAGGCAACCCGGAGGTCGCGCCCGATCACCTGACGATCGCGCTCCTCGACCAGGAGCTGGCCAGAACGCTCTGCGAGCGTTCTGGCTACGAGCCTTCGTCGCTTCGGGCGGTGGCGGAAGCGCGGCTCGCGGCCTTGCCCAAGCTCACTGGTCCTGCGCGGCCGCCCCAGGCTGGCCCGGCGCTGGAGCGGGTGCTTTCTAGCGCCTTCGCGGAAGCGAAAGCGCTCGACGACGCCTACGTCTCGGTCGAGCACCTTCTACTGGCTCTCGAGGTTCTAGAGCGCAGCAAGCTCCTTGCTGCGCTCAACGCGGTTCGGGGAGGCCAGAAGGTGACCTCGCAGGATCCCGAGGGCACGTACCAGGCGCTCGAGCGCTACGGCCGCGACCTGACCGCCCTGGCCGAAGCCGGAAAGCTCGACCCGGTGATCGGTCGCGACGAGGAGATCCGGCGCGTCATCCAGGTGCTCTCGCGGAGGACGAAGAACAACCCGGTCCTCATCGGCGAGCCGGGCGTGGGGAAGACGGCGATCGTCGAGGGGCTGGCGCAGCGGATCGTCGCGGGCGACGTCCCCGAGGGCCTCAAGGGCAAGCGCGTGTGGGCGCTCGACATCGGCGCGCTCCTCGCCGGGTCGAAGTACCGCGGCGAGTTCGAGGAACGGCTCAAGGCCGTGCTCACCGAGATCCAGAGCGCCGCCGGCGAGATCGTCCTCTTCATCGACGAGCTGCACACGATCGTCGGCGCGGGCGCCGCCGAGGGCGCGGTCGACGCCGCGAACATGCTGAAGCCGATGCTCGCCCGCGGCGAGCTGCGGGCGATCGGCGCGACGACGCTCGACGAGTACCGCAAGCACATCGAGCGCGACGCCGCCCTCGAGCGTCGCTTCCAGCCGGTCTTCGTCGGCCAGCCGACCGTCGCGGACACGATCGCCATCCTCCGCGGGCTGAAGGAGCGCTACGAGGCCCACCACGGGGTCGAGATCCGCGACTCGGCGCTCGTGGCCGCGGCCGTGCTCTCGGACCGCTACATCGCCGACCGCTTCCTCCCCGACAAGGCGATCGACCTCGTCGACGAGGCGGCCTCGCGCCTGCGCATGGAGATCGACTCCTCGCCGGTCGAGCTCGACGAGGCGGACCGCCGCGTACGCCAGCTCGAGATCGAGCTCGCTGCCGAGCCCGACGAGCGGGCTCGGCTAGAGCGGGAGCTGGCGGAGACTCGCGAGCGCCGCGATGAGCTCGCCGCGCGGTGGGAGAGGGAGAAGGAGTCGCTTCAACGCGTTGCCGAGATCAAGAAGGAGCTCGACGACCTACGGATGGAGTACGAACGGGCGGAACGAGCCGGCGACTTCACGCGGGCTGCCGAGATCAAGCACGGCTTGCTTCCGGAGCTCGAGAAGGAGCTAGCGCAGCGGGCGCCTGCGCCCGATGCGCTGGTCAAGGAGGAGGTCGACGAGGACGACGTCGCCGCCGTCGTCTCGTCGTGGACGGGGATCCCGGTGTCACGGCTCCTCGAGGGCGAGGTGGAGAAGCTCATCCACATGGAGGAGCGGCTCCACCGGCGGGTGGTCGGCCAGGATCAGGCCGTGGAAGCCGTGTCGAACGCCCTGCGTCGCGCGCGCTCCGGGCTCCAGGACCCCAACAGGCCGATCGGCTCGTTCATCTTCCTCGGGCCGACCGGGGTCGGGAAGACGGAGCTCGCCCGCGCGCTCGCCGAGTTCATGTTCGACGACGAGCGGGCGATGGTCCGGCTCGACATGTCCGAGTACCAGGAACGCCACACGGTCGCCCGGCTCGTGGGTGCGCCGCCCGGCTACGTCGGCTACGAGGAAGGCGGGCAGCTGACCGAGGCCGTGCGCCGGCGGCCGTACTCGGTCGTCCTGCTCGACGAGATCGAGAAGGCGCACAGCGAGGTCTTCGACGTCCTGCTCCAGCTGCTCGACGACGGGCGGCTCACCGACGGCCACGGGCGCACGGTCGACTTCCGGAACACCGTCGTGATCATGACCTCGAACATCCGCTCCCCGAACGAGCTCCGTGACCGCTTCCGGCCCGAGTTCCTGAACCGGGTGGACGAGGTCGTCGTCTTCCAGCCTCTCACGAAGGAGCAGATCGCGGAGATCGTGGAGCTGCAGCTCGCCCGGCTGCGCGAGCGGCTCGCCGACCGGAAGATCTCGCTCGAGCCGACGGACGCCGCCAAGGAGCTGCTCGCCGAGGAGGGCTGGGACCCCGCGTACGGCGCGCGGCCCCTCAAGCGCGCGATCCAGCGCCGGCTGGAGAACGCGCTCGCGCGCGAGCTGCTCGAGGGCCGGTTCGGCGAGGGCGACACCGTGCGCGTGAACGCGGTCGACGGCGAGCTGCTCTTCGAGCGCGCGGAAGCCGCCCGCGCAGTGGCCTAAGGCACGTCTTCGAAGAACTCGCCCTGGCCGGTGACGGGCGGGGCGCCGTAGATGAAGAGGACGAGCTCCTCGTCACCCGCGTTGCGGAGCTGGAGGATCGTCCCCGGCTCGACGACGAGGACGCTGCCGCGCTCGAGCTCGTGCCGCTCGGGGGGCTCGCCGAGGTCGACGGTGAGCGTCCCCTGCAGGACGACGAACACTTCCTCCTGAGCCCGGTCGAGGTGGCGCTTCCCCCGCGCCCCGGGCGGGTAGCGCCAGGCGTTCGCGCGGGAGTGCGTCATCGCGTCGGAGAGCGCGGCGATCGTCCGTCCGCTGTCGTCGCCGCGCGGCAGCCACTCCAGCTCGCTCCAGCGGAACACGGTGTACGGCATGCGGGAAGTATCCCAGCGGCTGCCCTACCGCCGCTCAGGTGCCGCGGTAGTACGTGCGCCTCCGCCCAAACACGGGGGGGCGCGCCCTCAAACACGGGTGGCTCGCCCGTTTCGGCGGAACCGGTTTCTCCCTAGCCTCGGGTCAGGTGGTTTCCAGGGCCACCAGAGAGCAGAAGGAGAAAGAGAGATGACCCGCACCATCTTCCTCATCACCGGCATCGTCCTCGCCGCGCTCGCCGTGGCCGTCCCGTCGGCGTTCGCAGCCGAGCGCGTCGGCGGCTCGGTGGGGCCGGTCGAGGTCTTCACGTACCTCGACGCACCCGAGCGGGCCGACCTGAATGCCACGCCTCAGTGGCAGCAGGCGCTCGAGATCCGCAGCCAGGCCCTGAATCGCCAGTTCGGCCTCGGCGAGCAGGCTCTGAAGGCGAGGGCTCAGGCGGAGAAGGCGCTCGAGATCCGCGGCGAGGCGCTGAATCGTCAGTACGGCCTCGGCGTCTACGGCATCACCGACAGTCACGAGCGTGGCCAGCCCGTCAGCACCGAGCCCGTCTCGACCCCGACGGTCGGCTCCGGTAGCGACGTCGAGTGGCCGCAGGTCGGCATCGGGTTCGGCGTCGGGATCCTCCTCGCCGCCGGCCTGCTGTTCGCGATGCGCTCGACCCGCATCAGGCCTCTGGCGCACTAGCTCGGGTCACCTCACCCGGCCCGACATACCACGACCGCCCTCCGGGGCGGTCGTGGCGTGCGCGGGTCACGAGGCATACGATCGTCGCGACCATGACTTCTCGGATCGTCGGTCGCGACGCGGAGCTCGCCGCCCTCAGCAGCCTTCTCGCCGAGATCCTGGACGGCGCGTCCGCCCTCGTGCTCGAGGGCGACGCTGGAATGGGGAAGACCACGCTTTGGAGTGCGGCGGTCGACGACGCTGAGGAGCGCGGCTACCGCGTGCTTCGGGCGCTTCCCTCCGAGAGCGAGACGTCGCTGAGCTTCTCGGGTGTCGGTGACCTGCTCGACGCCGCGCTGTCCGACGTGCTCGAAGCACTGCCTGCAGGACAACGACGCGCCATCTCACGCGCGTTGATCCTCGACGATGACGAAGGGCCGTCTCCCGACCCGCATGCAGTCGGAGTCGCGCTGCTGAACGCGCTGCGTGCCCTGGCCGGGCCAGCGCCGATCATCGTCGCCGTCGACGACGTGCAGTGGCTCGATGCGGCGTCCTCGGGCGCGCTCGGGTATGCGGCGCGGCGGCTCCGCGAGGAGCCCGTCGGTCTCCTGCTCTCGCGGCGCACGGGTCTCGAGAGCACACTGGTCTCGGAGGTCCGGCGATCGCTCGCCGAAGAGCGCGTCCGAGAGATCGACGTCGGTCCCCTCGACCTCGCGGGGCTGAACGCCGTCGTGCAGGAGCACCTCGGCACGGTCCTTCCGCGACCCCTTCTCGCCGAGGTGCACGAGGCGTCGGGCGGCAACCCCTTCTTCGCGCTCGAGATCGTCCGTACCCTGCGTCGAACGGGGGCGTCGATCGAAGCGGGCCAGCCGCTTCCGGTACCCGACTCCCTCCACGACCTCGTCCACGGCCGGCTGCTGGCGCTTGCGCGGGAGAGCCGCGACTACCTGCTCGCCGCCGCTGCGCACGCCCACCCACGGACTTCCGTCGTCGAGGCCGCCTCGGGCGTGCCCAGTCAGACGGGCCTCCCGCCGGCGCTCGAGGCCGGGATCGTCGAGCTCGACGGCAGCCGCATCCGGTTCACCCATCCGCTCCTGGCGGCCGGTGCGTATGACATTGCCGACCCTCTCCGACGCGCCGAGGTGCACCGGCGGCTCGCGGACCTCCTGACCGATCCCGAGGCGCGGGCGTGGCAGCTCGCAGCCGCCGTGGACGAGCCGGACGAGCCGGTGGCCTCGGCGCTCGAGGAAGCGGCCGCGCATGCGCGAGCGCGGGGAGCTCTCCGGCCGGCGGCGCTGCTTCTCGACCGAGCTCGCGACATCACGCCGGCAGACGATCCGGACGCCGCGCTTCGCCGGGGGGTCGAGGCTGCGTTCCTTCACTTCGAGGCCGGCGACTCCCGGCGCGCCGAGGCACAGCTCCGCGAGCTGATCGCGCCGCTCGCTCCCGGTCCCGAGCGGGCGAAGGCACTGCTCGTACTCGCCCGTGTCCGCCTCTACGAGGAGCCCGAAGAAGCGCGCAGGCTCTTTCTCCAGATCCTGGAGGAAGCCGGCGACGATCGTCACACGCTCGCGATCGCCCACGAGGGAGTCGCCGCATGCGGCGTCTGGCGCTTCGAAAGGTTCGACGAAGTGCTCGCCCACACCGAGGTAGCTCTCGCTCTCGCCGCCGAGGTGGGCGACGAGGCGTTGTTCGCCGACGTCCTCCTCTCTCGTCTTACGGCAGAGACCCTGCTCGGTCGGCCGTCTGCGACCGCGACGGCCGAGCGGGCGCTCGCTCACCAGAGCTCGGCCGTTGACCTCCGGGTCATGGATCAACCGCTGATCTCGCTGGCCGAGCATTGGATCTGGGTCGACCTGTACGGCCGGGCGCGGGAGGCGGTCGCCGAGCTCATGCAACGTGCGCAAGACGCAGGCGACGAGAACGGCAGGCCGTGGCTCCTCTGCCTCCTGGCGGAGGTCGAGCGCAGCGTGGGCAACCTCCCGACGGCTCTCGAGCTTGCGCGCGAGGGGCAGGGGGCGGCGGAGCAATCGGGCCAGCCGCTCTTCCTCGCCATCGGGCTCGCTCTCGAGAGCATGGCGCAGGCTCAACTCGGCCGTCCGGAGGAGGCGGAAGCCGCTGCGCGTCGCGCCCGCGAGCTAAGCAAAGACCGATTCGCCGACCTCGTCGCGTCCGCAGCGCTCGCGCATCTCGCGCTCTCGACGGGTTTGCCGAGCGAGGGCCTGGCTGAGCTCCAGCCGACGATTGCCTTCCTGAAGCGCGAGGGTATCGTCGAGCCCGGTGCGGCGCGCTTCGTCGTCGATCAGGTCGAGGCGTTGATCGAGCTCGGTCGGAGAGACGAGGCGCTCGAGCTGCTCGACTGGTACGAGGGGAACGCGCGAAGGCTCGAGCGCTCTTCGGCACTCGCGAACTCTGCACGTTGCCGGGGCCTGCTCGCCGCCCAGGCCGGTGACCTCGCCGCTGCGCTCACTGCATTCGAAGCCGCGCTCGCCTGGCACGCGAAGGTCGAGCTCCCACTCGATCGGGGGCGCACGCTCCTCGCGCTCGGCGCCCTGCAGCGGCGCGCGAAGCGCCGGCGGGAGGCGCGTGCCACGCTCGAGGAGGCGCTCACGGTCTTCGAGCGCATCGGCGCCGCCCTGTGGGCTGAACGTGCTCGGGCCGAGCTCCGCCGCATCTCCGGCCGCGCCCCGGCTCCGCACGCGCTCACGCCTGCCGAGGAGCGCGTCGCGGCGCTCGTCGCCGAGGGGAGGACGAACCGGGAGGTCGCCGCGGCGCTCTTCCTCTCCGAGCGAACCGTCGAAGGGCACCTCTCGCGCATCTTCGCGAAGCTCGGGATTCGGCATCGCGCCGAGGTCGCGCGGGCGCTCACCTCCCGTCAAACACAGGGGGTCGCGCCGTCAAACACGGGGGAGTCGCCCGTTTCGGCCGACCCCGTCTCTCCCTAGCCTCGAGCCAGGTGGTTTCCAGGGCCACCAGGAGCAGAAGGAGAAGGTGAGATGACCCGCAGGATCTCCATCATCGTCGGAATCGCCGTCACCGCCCTCGCGGTCGCCGTTCCCACGGCGCTCGGCGACGGCAGGCTCGCCGGCTCGATCGAGTCGCAGCCCGCCGACTTCTGGAACTACGACTCGACCGGTGCCAAGGTCGCGAACACCTCCCCCGGAGTGGCTCCCCAGGATCTCGGCGATCTCTTCGGCACAATGTCTCCCACGACCGTGAGCAGGCCCGACTCGCACGACCTCGGGCAGTCGGCCCAGGGCTACCGCGACGCGCACGAGCGGGCCAATGTGCCTCAGTACAGCGCGCCCACCTACCGTGACGGCTTCGAGCACGCCCCGGCCGTCACCACCTCCGACCAGCCGTTCACGTATCGCGACGCCTTCGAGCGCTCGGCTCCACCCAGCGGTTCCATCGAGGCGACCACCGTCACGTCCGGGACCGAGCTCGAATGGCCGCAGATCGGCCTCGGGTTCGCCTTCGGACTCCTCCTCGCGCTCGGGCTGCTGCTGACGGTGCGGTCGGCGCGGATCAGGCCTCTGGCGCACTAGCTCGGGTCATCTCACCTCGGGCCCGACCGGCCACGACCGCCCCTCCGGGGCGGTCGTGGTGTGGGTGGCTTTACTTCCGCTCGTGGGAGCCCCGAAGCCGTATCGGAAGAGCCTGTGGAGGCGGGCGGTGAACGCGCTCGTGCGGCCGCTCGCGCGGGCCGGGCTCACCGGGCCGCGCACGCATCTGCTCACCGTGCCCGGGCGCAAGACCGGCCGGATGTGGTCGACGCCGGTCTCGATCGTGCAGGAGGGCGGCGGGCGCTGGCTCGTGGCGCCGTACGGCGATCGGAACTGGGTCCGTAACGCGCGCGCCGCGGGCTGGGTGGAGCTCCGGCGGGGTCGGCGGCGGGAGCGGCTCGAGGTCGAGGAGCTGGGGCCGGAAGACGCGGTGCCCGTGTTGCGGCGCTACTACGAGCTGGCCCTGTTCACTCGACCGTTCTTCGACGTCTCGCTCGACTCCCCGCACGAGGCGTGGCTCGCCGAGTCGCCGCGCCATCCCGTCTTCCGGCTGCGAGTGCCATAGCGTTCCGGCCGTGACCCTCCTCGTCGCGGCCACCGAAGCGGAGCTCTGCGGCCGACCCGGCCTCGTGTGCGGAGTCGGCCCGGTCGAGGCTGCGGCTTCCACGGCGGGCGCGCTTGCGGGCGAGCGCCCGAGCGCCGTGCTCCATGTCGGCCTCGCCGGCGGGCGGGGGCTCCCGCCCGGAACGCTCGTCCTCGGGACGGAGGCGCTGTACGCGGACATCGCGGCCGCCATTCCGGTCGTCTCCCGAGCCGAGCCCGATCCCGCGCTCCTCGCGGCAGTCCGTCGAGCGCTGCCCGAGGCGCTCGCCCTGCCGATCGCGACGAGCGCTGCCGTGGGGAGCTTGAGCTCCACGGCCCGCGTCGAGGCGATGGAGGGATTCGCGGTGCTGCGAGCGTGCGCCCTCGCTTCGGTGCCGGCCGTGGAGCTTCGCGCGGTCTCGAACGAGCTGGGCGAAGAGGATCGCTCACGCTGGGAGATCCCGGTGGCGCTCGATGCGCTCGCGGAGGCCGTGCCCCGAGTGCTCGCCGCGATCGGCGACTAGCGTTCGCGCGTCATGGCGCGGCGATCGAGGAGAGCCGAGCGCGAGCCGGTCGTGCTCCCGCCGGAGCAGCGCACGGTCGGCCAGCTCGTCGGCGAGAGCATTCGTACGTACGAGCGGAACTTCTGGAAGGCGCTCGCCATCGGCGTCCCCGTAGCCGTCGTGAACGTCCTCGTGTGGAGCGCTCCGAGCGGGACGGCGCGCTTCCTCGCGGTGCCCGCGACCGCGCTGCTGCTCACGCTCTCGTACGTCGCCGCCTGCTCCGTCGTGACCGGCGCCCCCCTGCGGAGCAGGAGCGCGTTGATCGCGTTCGGGACCGGGCTCCTCGTGTTCGTTCCGTTCCCGCTCCTCGTTGCCTTCTACATCCTGCCCGGGCTCGCGTACCTCGCGCTCGTCGGACTCGCGGTTCCCGCAGCGCTCGTCGAGGGGCTCGGCGTCCGCTCCGCCCTGGCGCGCGGGATCGCGCTGGCGCGCGTGGACTTCGTGCACGTGCTCGGAGGACTGGCCACCCTCGCGCTCGTCGTGCTGCTCACGCAGGCGGGCCTCTTCTTCCTCCTCCGCGAGTACGCGGAGAGCACGCTTCGCCTCGCGGCGGCGCTCGCCTCCCTCGTCGTCTCGCCGCTCGTCCTGCTCGGCTCGGCGCTGCTGTACGTCGATCAGGAGGCTCGGTTACGCTCGCGGAGCGAACGAGCAACGGCGTGAAAGGAGCGAGATGCCGACCTACCTGATGCTCACGACCCTGACCGAGAAGGGGATCCAGACACTGCACGCGAACCCGGGGCGGATCCGCGAGGTGAACAAGGACGTCGAGGAGATGGGGGCGAAGGTGCTCCACCAGTGGGCAGCGCTCGGCGAGTACGACTTCGTGAACATCGTCGAGGCGCCGGACGACCTCACGATCGCGAAGGTGTCCGTCGCCCTCGGCGCGCGGGGGAGCGCGAAGCTCGAGTCGCTGCCGCTCCTCCCGGTCGAGGACGTGCTCAAGGCGCTCGAGTAGGGCTCGTCAGACCGCGAGAAACCCGGTCGCGCGCGGCGCGACGGCGAGCGGGCTCGTCGGAAGGCCCGGGCGCGGCTCGAGGTTGAACTCCCGGGGCGCCACGTCGTTCGGGGTGTCCGGGTGGAAGAGGGCGGCGAGGAGCTGGATCTGGCCGCGCCCGGGGCCGAGCTCCCACTGGCCGCCGCCGTAGGCGTCGATCCCGTGCTCCGCGCAGTAGTCGTAGGCGGCGAAGAGGCGCTCCACCGAGCCGAAGCGCGACGGCTTCACGTTCACGGTCCGGGGCGGCCACGGGAGCTGCGCGATGTCCTCGACCGAGTGGATGATCGCGTCCCACGTCACGCGGTCCGCGTGCTCCTCGAGGATCGGGATCGTCTCCTCGGTGAGCGCGGGGTCCTCGAGCCAGGCCCGCGGGAGGCCCTCGGCCACGCGCCGGTAGAGGTCGGGGTCGGGAGGCGTGTCCACCACGGTTCCCTGGTAGTGCCCTTTCAGGTCGATCGAGTCGACCGCGCCCGTGGCCGCGAGA
>Ga0233418_10000245_pt1 | contig 11154 bp, 11 predicted proteins | sample Sediment_Towuti__FD_189021 | JGI IMG/M metagenome (GOLD analysis project Ga0233418, IMG submission 189021) | Sediment microbial communities from Lake Towuti, South Sulawesi, Indonesia - Sediment_Towuti_2014_1_MG | ecosystem: Environmental > Aquatic > Freshwater > Lake > Sediment | place... | reverse complement strand
TCTTAGTGTTATTTGGGTTGATACGGGTAAGAATCTAGAGGAATTGATTCCAGCTCTTGGAACTCATCAACTTGGATTCATAATCTAGAATGTTAGCTAATGTTATCATAACTTGGCTAATAGGTTAGAGTTTGTTATATTTCCAGTTTGATAATCGACAATTTTCTCGGTGACCATGAAACTGCGTTTTTCATCACTAGTTACTTCAACAAAAGTTAAAATTTTACCATTTTTTTCCATATCTGGAATAGAAGCACAGAAGGCCCCTGTGTTTATGTACATTTTACCTTCCTTTTTTAGAAAGGAAGGGATATGAGTATGACCCATAATGATAATTTCAACTTCTGGTTTTAGCTCAAACAATTTTTTAGCATAGGAACCTAATTCCTCCTCCAAGCTGGCTATCGCTTCTGGAATAGCTTTAGTTATGTTTTCAACTGTTACTAGTTCTGAATAATAGTTTCCCACTTCATTTGATGACACTTTAGTAACACTGCCATCCCATTGCATGTTGTATTTGATTTCACTAACATTATCATCAAACTCAAGAACGCACCCTAATGCAAAGGCTGCTACATTGCTTGGTTTATGTGATATAGCTTTTAGAACTGCTTTAATATCAAGACCAACATTCTTATAATTCGGATCACCAGAGTTTGGTAAATACGCACTATTAAGTTTTCCACTTAAATGTTTTGAGACATAGTCACATGCCGTTCTGGCAACAAAATAACCAATGGGTAAAGGTTTGTAGGGATTTTCATGCATGTTAGCAGGTTTGTTGAACAGATCGTATAAATGACCATGTTCAGCATAAACCTTCTGATTATTACTTTGGTAGGAAGTATTTTCAGGAGGTGGCTTATCTAGATTATCACCAGTACCGGGGTAAACCTTGTAATTATCGCTTCCATTTAGCTCAGATAACTTGCAATTAATGTCTTCCAATCTAACTAACATATCATGATTGCCATTCACAAATCTCAGTTTACCATGGATTTTTTTTATGACAGAGATAAAATCACCGCTACCATCTGACTGTTCTGTAAATAATATCTTGTTATTATCCATAATATCAGTCACACTAGGAATATGGTCACATGGTGTGTAAGTCCATTGGTCAAACCAATCTCCCAAAATCACAACATCCTCTATATATTCTGCTTTCCTTACGATATATCTTAAGACACTCTTTAGAGCTTTCTGATGTACTTGAGTTTGATACCAATTGGTTATGGTGTTAATTCCTAAATGTATATCACTAATAAAGATAGTTGTCCTAGGGTCAATAGTTGTTAAGGGTTCTGCTGGATCAATACTTATTGTTATTTTTCCCTGACGACCACTATTATCAAAAACAGAGCTTACGTTTGCACTTTCCTCACCTTCACTCCATTCAAGATCTTTCTCTTCTAGTTTAATCTTCCCTATTAGAGCACCGTATTTACCACTGATAAAGTGTATGAACATATATGAAATTTCATTAGCACAGCCATCAAAAAAATTAGCACAAGCTTCAATATATGTTTTAAACACCTCCTGTGGTTGTATAACTTTCCCATCAATGTTTCCTGTATTATCAATACAATAACGACCAATTAGCTTAAGAAATAAGACCTCTTTTGTCCGGTTATTAATTTCAACATGTGCTCCATATCCCATAATAATATTTACCTTTGAATTACCAATAGTTGTACAGAAGTGTCACTACCTCGTGAAAGCCTTTGTGACATCCCGGTCCCAAAGTCTACTCGCTGACGCGACACGGATTTTTGCCCCGACCGTCCGGCGTCCGTGGATTCCGTCACACCATTGCTGTCGCTCGGTGCAGACTACGTCCCACTCCCACCATGACTCTACGGCGCGTCGGTGCGCTTACCTAGAACCTACGCTGGCTACCGGTCTACGCCCCTTCGCCACTACGCCTCTATTCCAGCGCCTACGCCTATCGGGGGCTACGCGCCTTCGCTTCGCTTTCCCTGGCGCGCAGCGGTTGAAATAAGTTTAGGAAACTAATTAGAATTATTTACTTTTAATTGGCCTTAAATTTTAATTGCGGCGTTCCCGCCCTTGTCAACCCTTTTAATTGATGACACGCCCTAAGATAACCAAAGAATTTATAATTATTTATTAAATTTATCCTCTGTAACTATCGTCAGCTGATATACGCTTTTAGCAGACCAGCTTGAAGGATATTCATTTAATTTTGAAGAAACCGTGATTCTTCCGTTGTTGTCTCTAGAAGGTCCACTTATAAAGTTCCCACTGTTATTATCATAAAAGGATTTTGACGACGTATCTGTTGTAATGTTCGTCAAAATTTTTGTGCCACCAAATTTTAAGACATCATATCCACTATAAATGTGGTAACCTGACATTAAGCCAGCGTTCTCTCCTTCACCGGATATCATCTCAATTTGAAAAGCCCCATCGACACCAACGAAGCCAATATTACCCTTGCTATAATAGTATCCTACAAAAAACGCAATTTTATTACCCACACTCCGTACCTCTATATCTACCGCTTTTAGCGCTGAAACTGGATCACCACCCTCAAGCGGATAAGTTAAAGATATAGTAGGGTTATCTTCCCCATGACTATATATGGATCTTTAATAAGTAAATGACTTGAGGTTCGATTAAGAACCGCTACCAATATACTGCCCTTTGAAAAAACTAGTGTGGCAATCCACAGGATTAAGAAAAACAGTGATGCTAAGGCTACAACTACAACAAGTCCTCCTATTGCTGTTATATCTGCAGCTATGGCTGTACCCATAGTTGCACCTACCGCTAGAGCTTGCAGAGCTACACGTGCACCTGTTTCTCCCCATGAAAGCAATCCTCCCTGTATCATAGCCGTTACAACATCAAAAATATTTGAATTATCAGATGTGTCAATATCCTTCAGCGCTTCGTATACCCTAATTCTTTGTATAACAAAGAGTTTAATCATACTACCTGTCTGTCTTTCTACAGTTTTTGCTTGCTCAAGTGTAACGCCTTCACTCTTATCGCGTGTCTTTTCAGCAAGTATAGAAAAAGCCTTTCCGCTAAGGATGTTTGCTGCTGTGAGAGGTAAATTCAATTTCTTCAAGTAGTTATTTACCGCTTCATGTTCATCTTGTTTACCTGCGAAGAAACGTTCCCAATCTATACCCACCGTTTGTAACTCATCTCGTAGAATCTCTCGCTTTAAATTTTCGGGATCTTCATTATGTAGTGAATATAGGCTTTCACCAACTATTTGATCATAGCGTTCGGACAATTCGTCAAGTGCTGACCCATGCTCCTTAATTACAGCAGAAAATTCCTTCTCAAAGGTATCAAAATCAAAATCATTAAAAAATTCATCCCCTTTTAAAGAAGACACAATTTTTTCTCAAGAGACATTGTCATAATTAAAATCCTCCATAATAAACACTAAATTGTGATTAAAAATCTACAATTCTTCATGATAGTGCTGGCAAACATACCAAAAAACCGCTTTTAACGTAACTACAGTCTATCCTTTTGTTTTATCAAACTAAATCGAAATAAGACTATCACATTATTTCCCGTCAAGTTTAATTTTCCCTATAATAGTACTTATCAATTATTTGATGGAGACTGTAATGCCGGCTCATCCACTCACTCGAATTCAAGTTAAAGCTGTTCTCAAACAAACTATCAACCTGAGAGACCAAGCTTTACTCACCTTGGGCTTTCAAACTGGTTTTAGAATTGCTGAGTTGTTGTCTTTAACCGTTCAACAAGTAGCAGATTTGCACAGTCATATTAAACCTATTTTGATGGTAAGTAAATCTCACTGGCAAACTCAATTCTGATATTCTTAGTACAGTCTAGTTTAGAATATAGTATAGTTTTTATGGTATAGTTATTGACTGTGTTAGTATACTTAGGTATAGTTTATAACCTTGATAGTACAGTTTAGTTAATCTGTATGATGTCAGCCAAGCAATAAATTCCTTAAAAGAACAAAACTTAAATCCAACTGCGGATAACATCTTAGCTGAAGTTATTCGCCAATCTAGCGGTACAGTCGGCGGTTCTAAGGGTACAGTTTTAAAGTTCAAACGTCAGTTAGAAAGTATAGATAACAGTACCAACTTAAGTACAGTTAATGATATCAGTACGGTTCAGTACAGTACAAATAATAGTCGTATTTACGGTACTAAATCTGTACCAATTAGTATAGATAAGACTTTACTTAGTATACTTGAAGTACAGTTGTGGGCGAAGCTAGAAGCACGTTTAGATGATAAGCTCCGTGAACAATTTGAAGTTCATCAAGTCAATAAATATTCACCGGATGAAGCACTCCAAGAAATGTACGAACTTTGGTTAGGTTCAGTAGCCCGATACACAGCGACTCAAGCTCAGTTTGAAAATTTAGAGAGTGAAGTTCAGTGGCTTTCCAAATCAGAAGCTCAGTTCAGTAAGCTGAAGGCATTAGCCCTGGCGAATCAAGAATTAAAGGCTCAACTTGAAGCCCTTCAACAATTAGTCCAAACTAAGAATGAAGAACTTGATGAATTATCGTTAGAAAATAATGAGTTGAAATTGCATCTTCGTCCCAATCAGGCCACTAATCAAATCGAAGTTCAACAAACCCAACTCAACCAACTGAATCAAGATTTAAACTCATTGCATGAACTTTGGCTAGAAGCAGTACTTCAAATCCCAACAGCTACTCCTTCCGCATCGGCGAGCACCACAACTAAAACTGATCCACTTGAAAGCTATTTTCAGGCTTTGGCTCAACTGCACCAGCTAACTCCAGTGCAGAAGTATGATTGTGCGATGAAGTTGTTTGAGCAAGGGATGGGGCCATCAGAGATTTCACGGATTTTAGCGGTGAATAAAGGTTCGCTTCAACATTACAAGGAAGGCAAGCGGAAAAGACCGGATGAAGAATGAAATAAGCCTTACTATTTCTAGCAGGGCTTATTAAACGGAAACCTTAATCAATTGACACCGGTTGAGTAGAAACCAGATGAGGGATTTCAGTTCCATCATAGTCAACATCTATAAGAGCGTAGCAATATTTTGTGCCAGCAGTAACAGTCATATCAGTAAATCGATAAGAAGCACCTGAAACTGAAGTGCCTTGAGAATTGATCTTAGGAGAGCTATATCCAACATACTCATAATTGTTGAGATCAAGGTTACAAACACCATTCGTGGGTTCATCACCTCTGGCAATACGGAAGTAGGCGTTATTTTCTTCAGTAGCAGTTTCCCATTCGATTTCTACTTTGCCATTTTTAGGTTTAGCGGTGAGAGAATCTAGGGTAATGGAAAGTCTATACTTAACCAAAAGTTGATAGATATCACCGCCGTCACCAGCTACCCATAAATATTGGCCATCGAAAGCCAATCCTTGTTGAATAATAGCCGGTGATAGGAATGACTGAACAATATCGCCATTATTCACATTCAATTGATAAACCATCCCCAAATCTTGAAACCCAACCCACAAATACTGACCATCCCAAGTTAAACCTCTGGGATCCTCTTCTGGAGAATCAATAAAATCAACCACTGAACCATCAATGGGATTAACTTTATAGATCCGAGTATCCCCAGATACCCACAGAAATCCATTAGCCCAGGCTATCCCTTCAGAAACTTCACCATAAGGAACCAGAAAAGAATCGATAACAGCGCCATCATTAGGATTTAATTGATAAATTCTACCCACGGTCGTGCTCCAATCACTTATCCATAGATAAGTACCATCCCAAGCCATTCCTCGTAAGTTAATGAAAGAAGGTTGATAGCTGTTTAATACAACACCATTTAGCAAACTTATATAGCGATCCTAATTCATTTGTAAAATATCAAAAGTAAATGGACATTTTTTAAAAATTAAACATTTTATTGGTTAAATAATCAAAAAAACATTTTTTCACTTGAGCAAAGGTTTTATTCTGATAAAATTGCTTTCGTAAGAAATTTTTTCCTTGAAGCCAAATATCTTCAACGGGGTTTTGTTCCGGGGCATAGGGGGCAAACCGAAGACATCTTACCTTCCAATCCGTGAGCCGACGTGAGCCGCTGTTCAATTGAGTTAAATAACGTTTGATTTCCAAAGAACGATGATAGCTGGCCCCATCCCAAATGAGTATCAATTGGCGATTGGGATAAAGATTTCGCAACAAGTTAATAAAATCAATGGTTGATTGGCTGTCCCCCTTGGGATAAGCTTTCAACTGAACCGTTCGAGTGTGATAATTTCAAGCACCATAATAAGTTTGGCGTTGCTTTTCATTCACAACGTCAACAGTTATTGAGTGGTTTTTTCGACCCCAAATATAACCACAAACTTCTCCCCAACGTAAGTGACATTCATCTATCATCAAAACGACAACTTGACCCGATTGAATTTCTGAATGTCTTCTTTTTATTTTATTTCTAATGGATTTCTGAGTTTTTTCGACTAAAGTCGGGGCCGCTTGCGGATTTTTTTTTTCGTTTTTTTCCAGCTTAAACCACCTTGGTCTAACAAATCATAATAAGATTGTTTTGACTTATAAACCACTTGATATTTCTCTTCTAAATAGTCACGCAGTTTTTCAACACTAAAATAAGAGTGTTGCTGCAAAAACAGGATAATCTCTTGTTTTTCATCATCAGACAAATAACCGACTTTACCTTTATAATTGAGCAATAATGCTAAGGCACCTTGTTCTTCGTAAATAAGACACCATTTACTAATAAATGAAGGAGAAATTTGTAAAAAGTTGGCAATATCTTGGTGTTTTATTTTGGCTTGGGACATTTTAACGGAAAGCGCTCTTTTCAGTTCTCGAGAATCTTTGGAATCATTTATAATAGCTTCTATGGTTTGCATCGGTCTTGGCCTCATTAATACATTTTGGGCATTTTACACATTGTATTTTACAAATGAAATAGGGTCGCTATAGCTTTACTGATAGCCAAAAAATCACTTGGGTTTTCTGGAGTACCAACGGTTATGACTCAGATCAAGCAGTTAATAAAGGCAGTGTTTGGTACAAACGTTATGATCCTAGTACTCAACAGTGGGAAAAAGATCAAGAATTATCTAAAGTAAAAAATTCTTACGGATCTTATAATCTGCAACTCAATGAAGATTCGCAAGGGAATCTTTGGTTGGTTGGAGAAAGCTATCGCCAAATTGATAATCAACCAAATGAGTACATTTATTGTCAACGTTACGTTCGTGCTAATCAACAGTGGGAAGCAGAAAAATTGTTGACCCTAGGAGGAACGGATAATTACAAACCGGCGATGATTACCGATCAGACAGGTAATATCTGGGTATTTTGGTATTCTAGTCGACAAATTGATAAGCAAAGAAATCAGGATATTTATTACCGCCGTTATACTAAAGATTGGGAACCGGAAAAGCGCTTAACTACTGCAGTAGAAAATGATTATTACCCCACTGCTACAGTCGATTCTAGTGGTAACATTTGGGCATTTTGGCAATCTTTTCGACAAATTGACCAAATCCAGAATGAGGATATTTACTATATTTACTTTACTGGTAATCCGCCAAAATGGAGTAATGAATTCCGTTTTACCTATGAAGACAATCTTGATGAACAACCTTTAGCTTTAACCACTCGTCGTGGAGAAACTTGGTTATTTTGGTTATCTGACCGATCTGGAAGCCGGGATATTTGGTACCAACGAATTTGGAGTAATGATACTCAACTAAATACCGGAACTAGCTGGATATGGAATTATCAAGTTATAGAAGATAGTCGTGGGGATCTGTGGGTATTTTGGCAAGATAATAATGGTTTATACTATAAACATTATACTGGCTCATGGGGACTGACTACTCAACTTGTTACCAATTCAGTCGCTTACTTTGCTGTTACTGAAAGTATTACCGGTAGCGTTACGATTTCTTGGATACAACAGGCCAAACCTGGAATTCAAAATTATAAGATTCTACAACAACAATTAATAACAGCTATTTAAGAGGTAAATTTTCCATGAACCATTTTTACCGTGTTGTGATTACTAAACAATTTTTAGGATCAGCAATTGAACACAAAGAACCATCGCTCCAAGGCCAAATTCAAGCCAAAGTAACCGATTCAACTACGCAAGGTGATTTCAAAATTATTATCATTGATTGTGATGATACCCAATATCAGTACAACCTTAACTTGTCGGGTGTCCACAACCTGGAAGAAGATGAAGTGACCAAACTGGCACCGCTTTATCAACCGGAACGAACTATCAAGCGTTTCGATCCAAAAACCCGTAAAGAGGAATCGGTAGTTATGTCGGCAGCAAATTTAACTCGATTTTATGCCACTAAACCGGTAGAGAAAACAACTAAAACGAAGAAATAACCACTCTCCGGTACCACTCCTTGGTAAGGAGTGGAAGAATATAGTTTGATTTGTTGATTAGTTCCCAACGTTTGAACGTCGGTTGATTTTCATGCTGGAGTATCACTATACTAAATTAGAAAAATGATTTGACTCGAAATAAAATTAGTATTACTTTAAGGAAGTTCAGTTGCGACCTATACTTAAATTGATCCAGTTTAAAGATTTAAGTACAACTAACTCTAATTTTCTCAATTATTAAGACTAATATGGTAGGAATCATTATGTTATCTTTTAATGGTCCAAATAAAATTAAGTATTTTTCCCAACATCTAAGAAAGAATGCAGTTATTATACTGCTCTCTAGTTTACCTACGATTACTCTTGCGAGTAGCTATACTATTCATGGAGTAAAATTCCTTGATGATCAAAATGATGAAGGTAATCTTGATTCTGGTGAAGCTCGATTTATCAATGAAGATATTTTTCTTAAAGAAGAGGCTACTGGTAATAGTTTACCAACTATTCACACAACAACAACCGATTTAAACGGAAATTACTCTTTTGAAATCCCTGCAACTTCTTCAAATCCTAAGAAATTTAAGATATGGAGTATCATCCTTCACGGTTATAAGCAAACCACTCCCTTACCTGGTGGAACGGGCCTACAAATTCACGAAATTACCCTTCTACCCGATGAACTTCAGGAAATTAATTTTGGTGTCCGTCTTTTACCTGCCATTACCATTGCAAGCTTGCCTCCTGGCTTATGTGGCGACTCTTCTCGAGTCGAATCTAGTGGTAATAAAGATGTAAATGACGGTTGGATAGAAAAGACTCCTCTATCAAAACCTCTATCAAAAGATGTGGCTTTTATCAAGAAAGATCATACCGTACTTACTAATTCTGTAACAGCAAAAACGCTTTGTATTGAAAAAGGCGGTATCCTACAAGGGCGCAGTGACGACTTAACGGTCACTGTAAGTGATGCTATTTATAATGATGGTCAAATTCTTGGTGCATCTGGTGAACCTAATCATTGGGATTGCTATAACCATTGTACTTATGAATCAGCAAAGTCGGGAAAAAATGTTACGATAACTGCAAATCTATTAGATAATGGAAGGACTGGTAAAATTCAAGGAGGCATTGCCGGACAAGCAATTGCACATGGCCAGAACGTCAACTTAAATTTGACCGATAATTCTAATGATTGGAAAAGTATCGCCATCGTCGAAAGCGGAATACTACCAGATGGTTTAGATGCGGGTACAGTAGTTGGTGGTAACGGTGGTTATGTCGATATAACGGTATCGGGAGGGACTAACTATGGTTTTATTGGCTCAACTGGTAAACCAACTTATGATGATAATAAGAGTGGATTATTGCCCGGGGGCTCCAATGGCGGAATAGCTAGTCTAGCTTCTTCCAGCTTAGTTAATTGTCCAGGTTCGACCGGTCCGATTCCTGTGCTAGGCACAGGTTATACTCGTGGAACGCCTCAAGGTGGACGTGGAGGAGCGGTCCAAATAAGTATTAATTCATATGGAACATATACTAACAGCCCTTCAGGCCAAATTAAATCTGGCTATGGTGGTGATACAAGAACTTGGGATGGTTGTCTCTTAACACAAGCCGGCCAAGGAGGTGGAGACGTACAAATAGTCCCTTTGGGATCGGGAGGCCCTCCTGGTAGATTTATCAATCAAGGCTCAAGTAGCGCTGGAGAGAACGGAACTGTCTATTTTGAACCCGAAGTTATCCTAGTCGGTGCCAATACCCGTATCAATGATGCCAAAGAGATCATCATCTTTGCCGGAGATAATTCCAAGTTAAGTCTTGGTAATCTCAACACAGATGCGATTGTGGCTCAAGAACGTATTATCGTCGCTACTGGTGTTGGTGGTATCGTTGATCTACGTGGACACCGGTATATTTAATGCCCCAACAGTAGAGTTTCATACAGATAATCTTCTAAAAGATGAAGGTATTGATTTAGAGGATCTTGTTTCTACCAACTCATCAGTTAAGCAACAACCTGCTAAAATCCTTTATGCAGTTTCTCTTTTCGGAACCGGGAATATCCAAGCAGAACCCGGTGCAATTATTTCTACTCCAATCAAAATCACTAACATCGGTCCTAATGAGGATACTTACCAACTCACAGCTGAAGACCTCCAAGGGTGGTCACTTAGTCTACCTACTGCCATCACCGTAGCGGGATTGCATTCTGAGTCATTCCAACTCGATATCACCTTACCTGCTACTGCTATAGCTGTCAAAAATACGATTAAAATTATAGCAACTTCTCAACAACCCGAGTCTGGGGCACAAGCAGAAAAGTTAATCAAGGCAACTGTCCTAACCTCCCCACAATATTGTTGTAGTTATCAAACTGAACTAGGGGGTAAATTTTGTAGTGTAACTGATATCACTTTTGAACAATGCCGACAATCCGCTAAATCAACTGGTGCTAAAGTATTTCAATTTGGCACGGGCACCTGTTTTGACAACGCTTGTGCCGGTACCGATGTTCAAGAATATCTAAAAGCAAAATTAGCTTCTTTCAAAGCCACCGCCTTCCAAAATAGTGTTCGCTTAGATTGGCAAAGTCTATCTGAAGAAAATGAAGCTTATTTTGTCGTTTACAGAGGCGTTCCTATCAACGGCAAATGTGATCAGAATTTAGATCAGGACTTACGCAAAACTAAGAAATTGACACTAGAGCAGAAAAGGATTACTTTGCCAAGATGAGACCCAGAAAAGAACGAGTAACCCGCTTGGATTATTGCCAATATTTGTTGGTGAGCCAAATCAA
>Ga0233418_10000243_pt1 | contig 11179 bp, 7 predicted proteins | sample Sediment_Towuti__FD_189021 | JGI IMG/M metagenome (GOLD analysis project Ga0233418, IMG submission 189021) | Sediment microbial communities from Lake Towuti, South Sulawesi, Indonesia - Sediment_Towuti_2014_1_MG | ecosystem: Environmental > Aquatic > Freshwater > Lake > Sediment | place... | reverse complement strand
GCATGCGCCGTGTTGGAGTTCACCACGCTGCGCGCCACCTTGCGGCAGATGTTGCCGATCTCGCGCTCCAGGTTCCGCACCCCCGCCTCGCGGGTGTAGGACTGGATCAGAAGCGACAGGGCTTCATCGGTAAGCCGCACGTGCTTGTCGGTCAGGCCCGTAGCCTGCATCTGCTTCTTCACCAGAAAACGCCTGGCGATCTCTTTCTTTTCCAGCTCGGTATACCCCGAGAGCCGGATCACTTCCATGCGGTCCTGCAAGGCTGGGGGAACTGTGTGTAAGACGTTCGCGGTGCAGATGAAGAAAACTTGGCTCAGGTCGTACTCCACGTCCAGGTAGTGGTCCATGAACATGAAGTTCTGCTCGGGATCGAGCACTTCTAACAGGGCCGCGGACGGGTCGCCCCGGAAGTCCATGGACATCTTGTCCACTTCATCCAGCATGAAGACCGGGTTGCGCGTGCCGGCCTTGCGCATCATCTGGAGGATCTGGCCGGGCAGCGCCCCGATGTAGGTCCGGCGATGCCCGCGTATCTCCGCCTCGTCGCGCACGCCGCCCAGCGACAGGCGCACGAACTTGCGGCCCGTGGCCTTGGCGATCGACATCCCCAGGGAAGTCTTGCCTACGCCGGGGGGCCCGACGAAACACAGGATCGACCCCTTAGCATGTTTAACCAGGCGGCGCACCGCCAGGAACTCCAGGATGCGCTCCTTGATCTTCTCCAGGCCGTGGTGATCCGATTCCAGGATCTTCTCGGCGAAGGTCAGGTCGCGTATCTCCCGGGTCTTCTTCTTCCAGGGCACGGCGAGCAGCCATTCCAGGTAGTTGCGCGAAACCGTGGATTCGGCCGACATAGGCGGCATGGCTTCCAGGCGCTTCAACTCGGCCATGGCCTTCTCATGAGCGTCCTTGCTCATGCCCGCGGCTTCAATCTTGGCCTTGAGTTCGTCGATCTCGCTCTTCTCGCCGCGGCCCAGTTCCTTTTGGATGGCCTTGATCTTCTCGTTGAGGTAATACTCCTTCTGGGCCCGCTCCATCTGCCGCTTGACGCGCCCCTGGATCGTGCGATCCATGTTGAGCTTCTCGATCTCGATGTCGAGGATGTCCGCCACCCGGGTCAGACGCTCGAGCGGATCGAAGATCTCCAGCAGTTCCTGTTTCTCCTCGAGGTTCAACTGGAGGTTCGCGCCCACTGTGTCGGCCAGCTTGCCGGCATCGTCGGTGCGAATGGCCGCGACGATGGTTTCATAATTCAGATTCTGGCTGAGCTTGGCATACTGCTCGAACAGCGTGTTGACCCGGTTCACCAGGGCGTCCAGTGGCGGCCCGGTCTCGATCCGGTACTGAAACGTGCGCACCACCGCCAGGAAGTAACCTTCCTCGTCGTTCACCGAAACCGTCTTGGCGCGCTCCACCCCCTCCACCAGAACCTTGATGTTGCCGTCCGGCAGGCGCAGGCTCTGCACGATGTTGACGATGGTCCCTACGCCATAGATCTCGTCCGGGCGGGGCTCATCCACGGAAGCATCGTGCTGGGTGGCCAGGAACAGCTTCTTGTCTCCGGAGAGCGCCGCCTCCAGAGCGCGAACGCTGGAGTCCCGCCCCACCACGAATGGGGTCATCATGTGCGGGAAAATGACCACGTCGCGCACGGGCATCATGGGCAAGCGCTTCGTATCAGTTCGTTCCTTTGAGCTCAGCATGCTTGTTTGATACCGCCAATGACAGGTTAGGTTCAGCCCGCTGCGGTCTTTCCCCCCAGAAAGACTGGTGACCACTTCTGCCTATAGCATACCAGTGGCGAGGGAAATTTCTACCAGGGGTGGAAGAATCAGCCGGCTTTTTCCAGCAACGTCAGATTTATCTTCTGCGACAGCACCATCTCCTTCGTTACGCCGAATTCCCGGACTTTTTTGTACGAAGGGAGGTAGTACATCAGGTCCAGCATCAGATCCTCAAGGATCATCCGCAGGCCCCGCGCGCCGACCTTGCGGTCCATCGCCAGGCTCGCGATGGCCTCCAGCGCGTCGTCCGTAAACTTCAGTCTAACATTTTCGAACTCGAACAGCTTCTGGTACTGCCGGACCACCGCGTTCTTGGGTTTGGTCAGGATCTGTACCAGGGCGTCCTTGTCCAGGTCTTCCAGGACCCCCACCACCGGCAGCCGTCCAATGAACTCCTGAATGAAGCCGTACTTGATGAGATCCATGTGCTGCACCTGAGCCACCAGCCCTGTGTCACGCGACGGGTTGGAGGTCAGCGGGCGCGCGCCTGACTTCTGGTCTTCCGGCCCGAGGAATCCGATGGATTTCCGGCCGGTGCGGCGCGAAACGATCTGCTCCATGCCCACAAACGCCCCGCCACAGACGAAAAGTATGTTGGTGGTATCCACCGGGGTGAATTCCTGGTGCGGGTGCTTGCGTCCGCCCTGAGGAGGGACGTTGGCCATGGTCCCTTCGAGGATCTTGAGCAGAGCCTGTTGAACACCCTCCCCCGAGACGTCGCGGGTGATGGAAGGGTTCTCGTCCTTGCGGGCGATCTTGTCGATCTCGTCTATATAAATAATGCCCTGCTGGCACCGCTGCACATCCCAGTCGGCGTTTTGCAGCAGGCGCAGGATGATGTTCTCAACGTCTTCACCGACGTAGCCCGCCTCGGTCAGCGATGTCGCATCCACAATGGCGAACGGAACGTCCAGGATGCGAGCCAGGGTCTGGGCCAGCAGCGTCTTGCCGGTTCCGGTGGGCCCGATCAACAGGATGTTGGACTTGCCCAGCTCGACGGAGTCCGCCGAACGCTGCTTGTTCATGTAGATGCGTTTGTAGTGGTTGTAAACCGCTACGGCCAGCTTCTTCTTGGTGGCCTCCTGCCCGATTACGTACTGATCCAGGTATTCCTTCAGTTCGAGCGGCTTGGGAAGCTTGTTCGGACCCCCCAGGGAAGTTTCGGTCCGGTCGTCCTCCAGAATCGAGTTGCACACCGCGATGCATTCATCGCAGATGTAAGCGCGCGGGTAATCGCTGGGGGAAGAGATCAACTTGCCGACGACGTCCTGGCTCTTGTGGCAGAAGGAACAGCGTAGCGTTTCCTCTCCGCCTCGCTTCACAGAGTATGTCTCCCGGGCGCAGGTAGCGGCATCACTTGGAAAGAGCTCACCTTCTATTATCCTCTGAAATCCCCTGCCCAGGCAATCCGTTGTTGCGCCCGGGCGTCCTGGGAGGGCGGGCTCAACCAGCCCGGCGCTCGCCGAGGGCCCGGTCCATGATCAGCAGTGCCTGGCGCGAGCCCTCCGTCATGCGCAGCCGGTTCAGCGCGGCGCTGGCCGTGGCCTCCTCCTCGACCTGTTCCTTGATGAACTCCTCCAGGAACACCGTGCTCGCGTAGTCCCTCTCGGCAAGCGCCTTCTCATAGAGGGAATGAATCAAGCCCGTGACATGGCACTCGTGGGTGTAGATAGCCTCGAAAACGGCGGCCGGAGATTCCCAGGACGCAGGAGGCGTTGCGATCGGCTGCAACAGCACCCGGCCGCCGCGCTCGGTCATGTGCCCGAAAAACTTCATGGCATGGCCGGCCTCCTCTTGTGCCTGGAGCTTCGTCCAGCGCGCCATGCCGGGGAAGTTCTCGCTCTCCAGGTAGGCGGCCATGGAAAGGTACAAGTAAGCCGAATACATCTCGGCATTGATGTGCGCGTTCATCGCATCGGCAATTGTCTGGGTCAACATATTGTTCCAGTTTAACCGGGCCGCCAGAGGGGCCGGCAAGCTACGACGGTGGCGATGGTTGAGCGGCCGCTCCGAGGTGCGCGAACATGGGTTCATTCTCATGCAGGAACGTCCTTTGCGCACCACCGTCATTGGCAGCTACCCGTTCCCCGGCTGGCTGGAACTGGCCGCGCGACATCTCGCCGAGTTCGGAGAAGCCGACTTGCGCGAATTGCAGGAAGACGCCGTCATCGCCGCCGTGCACGACCAGATGGCCGCCGGGCTAGACGTCATCACCGACGGCGAACAGACCCGGTTGGACTTCAATCTCTCGTTCTATGGCTTTCTGGAAGGCATCGAATTGGAACAAGCGTCGCCGCGGCGCTTCGGCCCGCCGGCCCACGACCAGCGGGGGAAGCATCGTGTTACGGGGGAGATCCTCGCGCCGCGGGGACTCGGAGCGGTAGAGGAGTATGAGCGATTGCGGTGTGTCGCGCCGCCCGGGCCGGTCCTCAAGAGCAGTGTGCCGGGACCTTACACATTGAGCGGCAGGCTGATCCCTAACTCCCGTTATCCCGATCGCTACGCCCTCACCGAGGCTCTGCTGCCCATCGTGCGTGAAGAACTGGTGCGCCTGGTGGAAGCCGGCTGCCGCGAAATCACAGTCGATGAGCCCTCCATGAGCTGCTATGCCTACCGCGAAGACACCCGCCGCTTCGTGGACATCTTCAACCGCACCGTGGAACCTGTGGCGCGCCGGTGCAGGCTCTCCACGCATCTGTGCTTCGGCAACTACAAAGGCAGGGCGGTTGGACCACGGCGTTACGCGCCGATGTTCCCCGACTTCCTCCAACTCCGCGTCCAGGAGATTCACCTGGAAATGGCCAGCCGTGAATTCGCCGAGATCGAACTCATCGGAGAGATCGCCAAGACCATGGACGTTGCCGTCGGGATCATCGACGTCAAGAGTTACTACATCGAAGCCGCCGACGATGTGGCGGACCCAGTGCGGCTGTGCCTGCGTTACGCCCCCGCCGAGCGCCTCTCCTTCGCGCCCGATTGCGGCCTGAGCCAGACTGCCCGCTGGGCCGCGCGATCGAAGCTCCGCAATATGGTGGAAGGAGTAAGGCGCGTGCGCGCCGATCTGGGCTTGCAGTAGGGCCAGGCGCGCGAACGAGCCTCACAACGGTCGGCCGAAGCGCAGGATCAGGAAGAGCAGCGCGCCCAGCGTGACGAACGCGCCATGCGGCAGGCGGAACGCGCGTTCGCTGCGCACGTCCAGTTCCTCGTGCCGCAGGTACGGCGGCCGGAGATGCGCCAGTTCCCAAATCAGCCAGCCGGTGTTGCGCAGCGTCTTTCCCAGCCGCCCGCGCAGGATCACCGCCACCACTGTAAACACCGCTGCGACCACGACGGTAAAGAAAAAGATGATGAGCCAGTTGGAAGGCCCGGCCAAGGCGCCCACAGCAGCCATCAACTTCACGTCCCCGGCGCCCATGCCCCGCACCAGGTAGAGCGGAAAGTAGATCAGGAACGCAAGTCCCATTCCCAGGCACGCCCGGCCGGCTCCCGCGATTCCCCCCGTCATCAGCCCTAGCGCCAGTCCCGCGAGGAGTCCCGCCAGCGAGAGCCAGTTGGGGATGCGGCGGCTGCGGAGATCGGTAATCCCCGCGGCTACTACGAGTGCTGCCAGCGCCACGGGCGCGGCGATAGACCATCCCGTCATGTCGATGTGCTTCCGGTTGTCTATCGGCAGAATGGGTGGCTTGGCGTAGCACGGTCCAGCCGACTGGGTTCAGAAAGATGCCACGGACGCCGCGGCCCGGCCGGATTGCGATATACTCCACAGCCGTGCCACTTCAAATCCTTTGCCTTCTGCTCGCTGCCGCCGTCCAAGTCCCATCGGCGGATGTGCGGAACACTTATACTCCCAACACCGACACCCACTTTCGGATGCCCGAATACAAGACCCTGGCGGAATGGCAGGCCCGGCGCGCACAACTCCGGGAGCAAATCCTCGCCGCGGCCGGCCTCTCGCCCATGCCGGAAAAGACTCCGCTCAACGCGCAGCTTTTCGGCAAGCTGGAGCGCAAAGGCTACACCATCGAAAAGGTGCTGTTGGAGACCTTGCCAGGCTTCTATCTGGGAGGCAACCTTTACCGGCCGATTGGCCGCAGCGGCAGACTACCAGGTGTGCTCAAGGCCCATGGCCACTGGGCGTACGGCAGGCTGGAGCATCAGCCCAACGGCGAAATGCAAACTCTGTGCGCCAACCTTGCTCTTCAAGGCTATGTCGTCTTTGCCTACGATATGGTCGGGTACAACGACACACCCCCGGCAGAGCACCGCTTCGGAGGGCAGCGCGAGAAGCTCTGGTCCTTCGGGCCGCTGGGGTTGCAGCTCTGGAACTCCGTCCGGGCGCTGGACTTCTTGCAGTCGCTTCCGGACGTCGATCCCGAGCGCATCGCCATGACCGGCGCTTCGGGCGGCGGCACGCAAACATTCCTGCTCGCTGCCGTGGACGACCGGGTGAAGTGGGCCGCTCCGGTGAACATGATTTCCGCCATCATGCAAGGCGGCTGTGTGTGCGAGAACGCGCCGGGTCTGCGGCTGGGCGCCAACAATATGGAAATCGGGGCCATGATGGCCCCGCGCCCTCTGCTGATGGTTTCCGCCACGGGCGACTGGACTCGCAACACGCCCCACGAAGAATACCCGGCCATCCGGCGCATCTACGAGCTGTACGGCAAGGCGGATGATGTCGAGACCGTGCAATTCGACGCGCCGCACAACTACAACCGGTCCAGCCGCGAGGCCATGTACCAGTTCTTCGCCCGGCGGATCATGGGCCAGACCCAGCCAGGCCAGCCCATCGAGTTGGCGCAGCACCCCGAGTTACCGCAGGATCTCCTGGCCTTGCACGGCAGGGCCCGCCCCGCGAATGCGGTGGATTACGATCAGCTCTTCGCCTACTGGCGAAAGGTTTCAGAAAGCCAGACCCGCGCCATGGACAATGACACCCTGCGGCGGCACCTGGCGCGAAGCGCCTTCGTGGAGTGGCCGGATTCCGCGAGCGGGGAGCCGGTGCCGCACGGGTTGGTTCTGGGGCGGCCCGGCAAGGGCGACCGCGTTCCTGCCGTGTGGATCGACGGCAAGGGCATGCCGGCCCTCGTGGTTCATCCCGAAGGCACACAGGCGGCGCGGGCTTCCCTCGAGGTTAAGCGACTGCTCGAAGCCGGCCGGCCTGCGTTGCTGATCGATGCCTTCCAGACCGGCAGCGCTGCTGCATCCCGTGACCGCTCACACCAGCACTTTCTGACCTTCAATCTGTCGGATGATGCCAGCCGCCTCCAGGATATTCTCACCGCGCTGGCGTACCTGCACGGGCGCCAGAGCGGGCGCATCGAATTGATAGGAGTAGGCAAGGCCGCTGAATGGGTGCAATTCGCCGCCGCCCTGGCTCCGGTTCCGATCCAGCTCACCGCGCCTTTAGGCGCCTTTCGTGGAACCGACGACGAATTGATTCGGGATTTCTTCGTGCCGGGACTCCAGCGTGGCGGGGGTCTCGAAACCGCCCGGCGGTTGACGTCAGCCGCCGGCCGGTGACAGGACGCGATTTGCGGTTCACCTGCCCATCCATCCGCCGTCCACCACCAGAATCGAGCCGTGCACGTAGTCCGACGCGGCCGAGGCCAGGAACACCACAGCTCCCTTGAAATCGTCCGGCCGGCCCCAGCGCCCGGCAGGGATGCGCGCGAGGATCGCGGGAGCGCGCACCGGGTCCTGCCGCAGAGCCTCAGTGTTGTCGGTCTCGACATAGCCCGGTGCGATGGCATTCACGTTGACGCCTTTCCCCGCCCATTCATTGGCCAGCGCCATGGTTAGTGTCGCGAGCCCACCCTTGGCGGCGGCGTAGCCCGGAACGGTGATGCCTCCTTGAAAGCTCAGCAGTGACGCGGTGAAGATGATCTTTCCCCGGCCACGGGCCACCATGTCTCTGCCGATCTCGCGGCTCAGAATGAACTGCGCCGTGAGGTTGGTTTCCATCACTTTGTCCCAATACTCGTCCGGGTGTTCCGCGGCAGGCTTGCGCAGAATGGTACCGGCGTTGTTGACCAGGATGTCGATCGCCGGGAACTCCGCTCGCACGCGGCGTATGAACTCGTTCAGAGCCGCGCGGTCGCTGAAATCGCAAGCATAACCTCGGAAACGGCGCCCCAGTGCGGTGACCTCGCGCTCCACGGCGCTGCCCGTGGCTTCCATGTTTGCGCTCACGCCGATGATGTCCGCGCCGGCTTCGGCCAAAGCAACGGCCATGGCCTTGCCGATTCAGCGGCGGCATCCCGTGACCAAAGCCGTCTTCCCGTCCAGCCGGAACAGATCGAACACATGCATGGCGCCAGCGTCCCTCCCGCGGCTCATGCGCCGCAATCCACGAGGATCTTCATGACTTCACCGCCCGCCTCCATGCGCCGGAAGTTGGCCTCCAGCCTCTCCAGCGGCGTGACGTCGCTGATCAGGCGATCCAGCGGAAGAGTCCCGGAGGCGGCGAGCGAGATGGCCTTCTCGAAATCCTCGTGCTCATAGACACGCGCTCCGAGCAGCCGCAGTTCGCGCCAGAAAAAGCGGAACAGATCCACCCGGGGAGGCTCTCCGTAAATAGCCACAACGACAATGCGACCGCGCGTGCGAGGCAATTGCGTCATGACTTCGGCGGCCGCCGGCGAACCCGAGACCTCGAACACCACGTCCGCGCCCGCCCCGCCCGTGGCATCGTGGACTTCGGCGGCCAAGTCCACCTCGCGCGGGTTAACGCTCTCGATGCCAAACTCGCGCGCCAGGTTGAGCCGAAACGGATTGACCTCCGAAATCAACACCTGCGCGCCGGCGTAGCGCGCCACCAGCGCGATCAGAATGCCGATCGGCCCGCCGCCCAGCACCACGACACGTTCTCCGCGAGTCACGGCCGCCAGGCGCACATCGTGACAGGCCACCGACAGCGGCTCGATCAAGGCGCCGTGCCGCAGTGAAAGGCTGGGCGGCAAGCGGTGCAGCGTGTGCGCGGGCACGGTCCACAGGGTTTGCAGCGCGCCAGGCGCATCGATCCCGATGAACTTCAAGCGTTGGCAGATGTGGCTGTGGCCCGCGTGGCAGGCGGGACAATCGCCACAGGGGTCGAGCGGCATCACCGTAACACGGTCTCCCGGCGCCCAGCCTTCCACGCCCTCTCCGGCGGCTTCGATTACGCCGGACATCTCATGGCCGAGAATTTGCGGCATCCGCACACGCCGGTCCATCTTGCCATGAAAAATGTGCAAGTCGGTGCCGCACAGCCCGCAATGGGACACTCGAATCCGCACCTGTCCCGGGCCTGGCGGCTGGGGCGCGCACGGCCCCACACGAATGGTCTCGTTACCCTCGTAAAACGCGGCGCGCATCTCGCGAAAACTCCCCGCTCTTCGCAGTGTCACCCCGTACTGCTTTCAAGGTGAAGCCTCATCATATTACCTCCCGCCACTCCGAGTAGGGCGGCTCCCCGAGCCGCGCCAGGTCCCCGACCCGGCACCTCCAGGGTGTGTTCCGCATCCCGAGGCGCCGTGCCGGCCTGGTCTGTCGCATCCCGCCGGTCGCCGGCCAGGAAAAAGCACCGTGGGGCTACCTCCCAGGACCCACGAAATGTCGAGATTGCCGCCGCGGGTCAGGGTGCCGCCGCCGCGGGATTCTCGACGACGAAGGTGGCTACGTCGATGGCGGAAAGCTGGCCCTGTTGGGCCATCACTCGGAGATCGTATTGGCCGGGGTCGATTTTGGCCACCGGGAAAGAGGCCAGGTAGGGAATGAGCCCTCGGGCGTCGGGAGCGGGAAGAGCGAGGTCCACCCGGGCCAGTGCCACGCCGTCACGGGAAAGTTCGAGAATTGCAGTTGGCTTCTCGGCCGGTTCGGCCGCCGGACTCACCACGAAATAGAAGGAGAGCCCGGCGTCTGCGCCGGGGCGGATGGTGTTATCGAGCATGGGGATGATGCGCTTTCCCTCGAATTGAAAGGGGTCGGAAGGATCAAGCTGGGCGGCTTGCGGCTCGAGACGGCGCACGAACGTGAGATTGCTGATGCCCAAGCCGGCGGGGGGCGCTACGACCACCGCCACCCGGCGGGCACTGGCCTGCTGCGCCTCGCGGTCCATTACCACCGAGTCGAGCATGTAGCGGCCGGGGTCCAGATTGAGATGGAAGGTGCCGGTGAAGTGGTGCTTGCGGTAGGCCTCCAGTTTGCCGGCGGGGGCGTAGAAGCCGAGATCGCGGCTGAAGCGCTGCACTACCTCCCCCTGCTGGTTGCGCAACAGGACAATGAATGAGATGTGGGCGCGGTGGCGGTTGGCCTCCTTCTCCTCGACGAAGGTGACGCCCTCCATGGGGACCTGGACCACCAACCCATACAACAGCTTTCCCGAGTCCTTCCAGAAGCGCCGCGCGCCCGCCCAATACGGGAACGTCTTGGGCAAAGAGGCGGCGTTCAGCAAACTCAGCAGGGGCATCTCGTAGGCCAGCACCGAATCCTGCGTGGGAGGCAAGGCAAAATAGCCGCTGCGAGTCTGAACGATCACGCCGGGGCGGCTGAGCTTGACGGCGACCTTGCGGAATCCGGCGTCGTACTCCTGGATAGGCGGGACGTAGGCCAGTTCGTAATAGGTCAGCACTTCCTCGCGGATGCGCTGGAGCGGAACACGGAGGTCGTTGGTGTTGGCGATGAGCTTGCCGCCGGTGGAGGCCGCCAGGGCGTTGAGAGTCTGTTGCACGTTTCCGTGGATGTTCTCGCGCGCGGTGTCAAAGATCTCCATGTTTTGGGCCCCGCCGGTCTCGCCAATGGCGATCATTGGGGCGTTCTGCGTCTCCAGCGTGAGCCCGCGTGCATCCACGGCATACAAGCTGACGCCTGCACGATTGGCCTCGCCCGTCAGGCCGCGGAAGTACTCGACCATGGTGTCGGGGATCTGCAAACCCTCGGAGAAGTAGAGGACGGTCTTGCGGCCGGGCAGTGGCGCCTGCTCCTTGATGAGGGCGAGGAGCGAGAAAATCGAGGCGCCCGACTCCTGGGTGCGGGTGAGGCGGTCGGAGAATTCGAGAATGCTGATCAGCAGGTCTGACATTCTCCCTTCGGCCGCGGCGATTCCGGCGGCCTGGCCGGCGCCCGGGGAAGTGATGCCGCCTCCAGCCGGGCCGGCGGAGCTCTGCCCGCGCGCCTTCTGGAGTTCCGCCTTGATGGCGGCGGACTGCGCGGCGTACTCACGGTACCGGCCGCTGGTGGCCTGGTCGATGGCCTTGCGCAGCGGCTCGAGCCGGTTCGTGTAGGGTTGGATCGCGAACAGTTGTTTGTCGACCATGTACACGGCGATGTAGAGGTTCTGCTCGAGTTCGTTCTGCACGAAGTCCAGAGCAGCCTGGCGGGCCAGTCGCCGCGCCTCCGCCGATAAGCCCTCGAAC
>Ga0233418_10000242_pt1 | contig 11188 bp, 9 predicted proteins | sample Sediment_Towuti__FD_189021 | JGI IMG/M metagenome (GOLD analysis project Ga0233418, IMG submission 189021) | Sediment microbial communities from Lake Towuti, South Sulawesi, Indonesia - Sediment_Towuti_2014_1_MG | ecosystem: Environmental > Aquatic > Freshwater > Lake > Sediment | place... | reverse complement strand
ATAAAATCCGGCGGTGAACGGGTTTCAGCCCATCGCGCGCGTCAGGCAAGGCGCGGGCGACGATTACACTCATGGCATAATCGAGATATGCCCGGCGCATTTGTTCGTCGATGTCTACTTGTTGTACGATGCCAATTTCCATAAAAGATCCATTTATTTTGGAATATATAGTGGGGGCTCCAGCGGCTGCACAAACCAGGATTATACCGCTGATAAAGATGCAAAGATGCTGCCTCTGAAGATGGTGCAATAAATGGCTCCAATTGATATAATGGCGCGGCAGTTGGAGAAACAGCATGAAGAAGGGAAGTATCCATGGAGTTAACAAGTTAACTGCTGCCCGTTGCAGAGGGTGGTGGCATAAACTGGCGCTTCTCCTGTTCTCTCTCCTTGCTCTCGTGTTTTCCCTGCCATCCTGTGTGGGCTATACTCCCCCTGCTCCCAATACGCCAGCCGTCACTTTAACGAACAGGGTTCCCCTAATTCCCGCCAAAACAGTATTACCAGTTGCAACCAGCACACTCCCACCGGCGCGCACCCCAGAGTCTGCCTTGGGATTAGGGGCTGCCGATATACTGGGGAGTGAAGTGCAGTTTTGGTATCCTGCCTCAGTCGATGAGAAAGGCATCTTCCCGATATTAACAAAGGAGTTTAACCAGAGCAATCCGTGGGGCGTCACGGTTGAGGCCATTCCCCAGGAAAGTTACGCGGTCATGCTGGAAGAGCTGAAGCAATTGCCCCCTGGAAACCTTCCAGATGCCCTGCTGAGCTACAACTACCAGGCTAGGCAATTGGACTCCTCCGAGCAGATGATTGTTGAACTCACCCCATATGTCCAGGATGCTGAATGGGGGTTTTCAGCTGATGAGGTCGAGGACTTCTATCCGATGTTCTGGAACCAGGATGTGTATCCGCAGGGTTCTGCCTCAACCAGGAGAATCGGAGTTCCTTTTTATCGCTTGGTCCAGGTGATTTTTTATAACCAGACCTGGGCCGAGGAGCTGGGTTTTGCTGATCTGCCAACCACCCCCGAGCGGTTCAGGACCCAGGCCTGCGCCGCGGCACGCAGCTACCAGGCGGGAGCTGCTTCTCAGGGTGGTAAAAAGGGAGGCTGGGCGATCGACACCAACAGCTCTGCCTTGTTGGGCTGGATCTATGCATTTGGGGGCAAGGTTGCCAGGGCTGCAAGCGATGGATACACCTGGAATTCCCCTGAAGTCGAGGAAGCTTTCACGTTTCTTCGCGACCTCTACGATAGTAGCTGCGCTTGGGTGGGGGAGAGCCCTTATCCAAATCAGGAGTTCGCCACTCGCCAGGCTTTGTTCATTACCAGCAGTAGTGCAGGCATCCCTTACCAGGAAACGGTATTTTTAGATGCGGACACGCCTGACCGATGGAAGGCTATCTCCTTTCCCTCTACAGATGGCGAACCAGTATCAGCTGCTTTTGGGCCCTCTTTTTCAGTCATTCGATCGACTCCCGAGAAGCAGCTGGCGGCATGGCTGTACCTTAAGTGGTTGCTGGAGCCGGAAAATCAGGCAAGGTGGACGGAATACTATGGCACTTTCCCCAGTCGCTTTTCTGTGCAGACACACCTGGCTGACTATAAAGAAAACCACCCGCAATGGGCCGAGGTACTCGATTTAATTCCCTATAGTCACTCCGAACCGGGTGACCCTTCCTGGGAAGCCGTTCGTTTATCATTAAGTGATGCGGGCGAGCAGCTCTTTTCTCCACGTTTTAGCTCTTCTCGCATCCCCGATTTGTTAGAAATGCTCGAAGCCACTGCTGCTGAGTTGGGTGAGCAATACAAGTGAGTGACGCGCCTGATTTACCCACCGTTATCATCTATACGGACGGGGCCTGCGAAAAGAACCCCGGGCGGGGAGGCTGGGCGGCTATTCTAAGGTTTGGAAATACCGAAAAGGTGTTAAGCGGTTCTGATCCTCAGACAACGAATAACCGCATGGAGTTGACTGCCGCCATCCAGGCCTTGAAGGCGCTGAATCGCCCGTGCAGGGTCGATCTCTATACCGATTCGGAGTATCTAAAGCGGGGCATCACCGAGTGGCTGCCCGCGTGGCGGGCGCGCAACTGGCGCAGGAAAGGAGGGGCTCTTGCCAACGCCGATCTCTGGCAGGAATTGGACGCTGCTATGCAGGGGCATAAGATCCTTTGGAAATGGCTGCCGGGTCATTCCGGTCACCCATCGAATGAGCGCGTGGATAAGCTGGCGCGACAGGCTACCCGAAAAGGTTAATGCTCTTCGATTTCCCCGTTGATATCTAAATAACGGCGGTCGTCCAGGCGGATCAGGGTACTGTCCAATTTCTGGCACAGCATGCGCAGGTGTTGTAGAGATTGATTATAGGAGATACCCCCCCGTCTGAATCTCTCCTTTATTCCCTCGTGTTCCTTATCCGTCTCATCCAGCAAGGCCAGGATATCATCTCTGGCCAGAATATTATCAGCGTTTAGCTGCATCTGATACTGCCACAAGCGGCTGGATTCAGCCAGCCTGTTTTCAAGCTCCCGGATGCGATTCTGTTCCTGCCCGGCGCGTTCCACTTTCTGGCTGATACGGGCTGCCAGTTCCTGATAGCTTCCCGACAGGTCTCCCAATCTGGAAACCAGCCGGATGGGAGCGATGGGTTCTTTTGTTAGGTTTGCCCAATCTCGCTCGATCTTGTCAAGTTCCCCTCTTTCACCCGCCATGGTCTGCATAGCTGGGGGCCAGGCACGCGATTCGGGGATTAACTCAAGGGCCCTGGAGAGCCCTTCACGTGCCTTCTGGCGCTGCTCCTTGGCCTTTTCATAGCTATCTACTACTGGTCCTTCGACTGCTTCAATGGCCTTTAATAATCCAGCGCATCTTTGCCATTCCTCGTTTTTCTTCTTCAATTCCATAACAGCTTCAGAGAGGGGCAATCCGCCCTTGGCTTGAGGCTTTTCCGCAGAGGGGGTAGGCTTATCAGGGGGCTGGATAAAAGGCAAGGCTTCGATTATGGCAGGGTCGTCCAACGGAGCAATGGAATTTAATTTGGATATCTTTTCGGTGAGCAAATCCTTTTTTACTTCCAAGTCAGTCTTGAGTTGCTCAAGCCACTGATTGCACCCCTTCTGGGCACTGGTCACCAGGACGTGAGCTTTCTGAGCCTTGCCCTCAACCACGCCGCGCTCCGGCTGGCCGAGCTGTTTGGAAAGCTTTTCCATATTTTCCCGCATCTGCTTGATTTCGGTGAGGGACGTCTTTGCCAACAGGGGATTGGTAGTAAGAATCATTTCGGTCTGGTTGAGCAGCGCCTTTGACCTGGAGAGGTCCTCTTTGGCTTCTCTTTCCATAGTCTGGATCTCGGCAAGCCGGGCCTGTACCCTGGCGACGCGCGGCCTTAAGGATTGGTGTAGCAGGACGAGCTGCCTTGTTTCCCGGAGAGTATTTTCTAGCTCGCTCTCTCGTATGGGCGTTAGCTCCCCCTTAGTGGACCGCGCGCTGACAATCAAGCGTTGTTGGATATCTGAGAGCGTCTGGACCTCGCCGTTCAGCTTGATCACCCCATCTCCTTTTGGCCAGTTCTCCGAGTCGTAAGCAGCCGTTTGTTTTGCCAGCTTCTGGGCGCCGCGTGCCCAATCCAATCCATCTTGGATCTCAGGAGATCCAAAGAGCGCCAGCAATTCGCTGTGGCCCTGTTCAACTAACCGGCACTGACCGGCAAGCTCCCGGACGGCAGCGATCAACCCTTGAGCTTTGTCCAGATCTTTCTTAACCAGCCCGAGGGTATATGTTTCCTCATGTGAAATAACAGCTTCTGTTTTTTGGGCAAGCTGGATCACGTCTTGGCGGCTTTGCTCCCATACCAGGGGGCGTACCGGGTGCGCTTCCAGAACTTGCATCTCTTTGGTGCACTCTTCTAAGCTATTGGCAAGCTCCACTTTGGCTTGTTCCAGTTGCTTGACCTGGTTCTTCCATTCCTTCGCCTTTGTGAGCAGCCTGTCGGTCCCTGGACGGGCCTTGCTTAAGGTCTGGTAGATCTGGATGACCGAATCTTTATCGGCCTGGGTGAGGATCTCCTTTTCCTCCCCGGCAAGCATATAAATGGGGATATTGGAGCTCAAGGCTTTCTCCCATTCGCTTCCCCGGGCCACCGAGTCGTTTAGCACAGGATCATGGATGCCTTGCGAGCGCAGTTCTTCGAGGATGCCAAGAGCAGCCTGCACATTTTTGAGAGTTAGCCTTAATTGCAAAGCGATCTCCCATGCCAGCCGCATGAGCCTTTCACTCAGGTAACGCGCTGTCGTTAAGTCCTCCGCCAGATTCTCCAGAACGGTGACAAGATCGGTGGATTGCTTCCAGGCAGCGTGCCATTCCAGGGGCATCCTCAAGATAGCTTTTAGGTTATGTGGTCCTAAGGTGCGAATTTTAGATTGTAATTGCCCATACCGGTTGTGGCATTCGCCAATTATCCCATCGATCTTATTGAGTTGGCGGTTGAGCTCAGAGACAACTCTCCCATAAGGCTCTGGGTCTGTGGGAACATAATTGCGGGCCGAAACCCGTATCTGCTGGCTTTCGGCCTGACGTTTGCGGAGCAAGCTGCGAGCTACTTTCATCTCACTCTGCGCCTTATTTCGCATGAGCAGGATGAGGACATATATCCCGAGTAAACATGCCAGGGAGACTAGGAACAACCAGGCAACGATTTCGAGAGAACCGGCATCCAAGAGGGCTAACTTCATCATGGGAAGAGCCTCCGAGAGTATTATACATTCTGTTTGGCAGAGATATTCATCCCGGGAATAAAAATCCCCTTCCTGGGTCTGTACAGAGAAGGGGATGGTTGTTTTGAATAGAGGTTTGTTTTCTAATATCCGGAGGTAGAATCAATGATCAGTTTTTTTCTCCGGTTTTGGTGTATGGGTTGGTTTGTGGGTTGGTTTGAGGTCTGGCTCTGAACGCTGGGTTTCCCCATCCAATTCCTGTAGAATTTCACCCCAGCCCTTACCGGATATGCGCTCATTGAAAATATCTGTTACGAGAACATGATAATCATCTCTCCATCCGTAAACCATGTCGATCTCACCAAAGCCAAAGCCCTGGCAGAACCAACCCATGATTTCCTCATAAGTTACGCTGTACTTTTTAGCCAGGGAGGTGCCCGTAGGATGGGGCTCAGTGCCGGTGCAGTCGACAAATACGCCTGAAGGTGCAGCCATCGGCGGTGAGGTGACGGTACTGGTCGGCGTGGGAGATGGGGTTGGTGAGAGTGCCCCCTCACAGGAAGATGACAGGGTGACCGTCAGGTCTGTCTGGTGGCGGTCTGAACGATTGGCCTCCTGGATGATGTCAATACGAATCATGACCTGTGTGTCATCGGAGGCCGTGCTCCAGGATGGCTTGAGTGTTACCCGGATATTAAAATCGACCTGCTCTCCAGCCTGGATGATCTCCCAGCCAGACGGGGTTAGTTCGATCCACTCCACGTATTCAGCGCCCTTCAGGATCGAATAACCCAGCAGGACGTTGGTGGCGTAATCCTTCGGTTCATCGGCGGTGTTTACTAACATGCCAGTCAGGTCAAACGCCTCGGTGCAGGCCGTCTCCTTGATTTCGTTCGGCTCGAAGGAAAGTCTGGGTTTAGCGTTCGGGTCCGGAGAGGCAACAGGCGGGATGGAGAAACTGGCGAGAGAATCCAGAGACTCTAGACGTAAAGCCTGCCAGCTACCATCTTCTTGGACAGCAAAGACCACTTTTACTGGGCTCCCGAGAGAGAGGTCACCGCTCAAAATGGTCGAGGCGTCCATCTGGATATCTTTACCACCGACGTTCCAGATGTCCCCATCCATTTTTTTTAGTTGCCCGGTGAAGCGGCGTTGAGGTTCCCCAGGTTGGGCTGGTTCTATTTGGTCGGCAATCAACGAGCCATCGGACAGGATACGACCCGAAACGCGGGCAGGTTGCCCTGCTTGAGGTGCGGTTTTCAGATCAGCTAAGGCAAAAAGCACCCCTGCAGCGCTCCACTGATTATCATGGGTAGCAGTTATCTCATCATACAGGGTGAACTGGTAAGCAGGTTCGGCGGGAGCTTGCCCTGGCTGGGAGACAGTAGCCTGCCCACCCGAAAGTGTTACTTCAGTCTCGGCGTTGGAGACCACTACTTCTCCCGCGTCAACGGAATAAAGCGCTTTCCCGGTCGGAGAAACACTCACGTTAAATACTGTGCCGTGGACGCTTGCGTTGCCAGCGGGGGTTTGTACCACGAAGAATCCTTCTCCCCCTTTTAATGGCTTGACGTAATGGCTGGTACTGCCTACGTTTTGTTCCAACAGCACCTGTAGAGCACTCCCCGGCCCTCGCTTGGCAGTGACCAGGATAATTTCGGAGGATGAATCAATCGACGTCAGGCTGCCATCGTAGTATTCCAAGATAGCCTTTGCCCCAGCGTGTGTGCGGATATGCGTGCCCTCACTCACTGGTTCATCACTGGCAACTGAGTGCCAGCTTTCATCGCCACCGGCTGGCAGTATTTCAACCTGGCCGTCCACATAGGCCAGTGAAACCACTGGTGCATTTCTCGATCCAGCCAACCAGATGCCCCCACCGAGTACCACCACGATCAGGCAGATAGCCACCGCCAGGATGGCATAAACCGGGGTCCATTGCTCTTTTAGCCAGCTCCAGTCCAATGATCGTTTCGAGCCGGCCTGTTGCCTATATTTTTGGGCGGCAGCCAACACTTTTTTCCGGTCGGCGAGTGCCCGCTCTGAAAGAGGGACAGGATGATGTAGAGTGCGTATAGATTGAGCCAGTTGTACTAACGAGGCCAATTCCCCGGCATCGTCCCCCATACCCTTTAAAACCTCCTCTAAAGGGCTGCCATCTTCGAGAGCCTGGATTTTCCGTTGGAGTAATTCGTCCATATCAGGCATGCTCAGCCTCTCACTCGGTCAGGATTTGGCGCAGCGTACTTAACCCCCGCCGCTGGAGACCCTTGACTGAATCTTCGCTCTTGTGAAGCGTTTGGGCTACCTGGGTAATTGGCATACCTGCCACAAACCGCAACACAATCACATCGCGCTGATCAGGATTCAACCGGGACAACGCCCAGCGAAGACGCTCACTGGTCAGACTCTTTTCAAGAGAGGTATCAATATCCTCATCCCGTGAGATCGCGTTTTCATCCAATTGGACGTGATCTCTTACGCTCATCTTGCGGTAATGGTCGATGGCAAGGTTGCGAGCGATTTGGAAAAGCCACGCCTGGAAAGATACGCTTTTAGGATTCAGGCCGGGAAGGGACCGGATCATGCGCAGAAAAACTTCCGATGTCAGATCCTCGGCCATTTGCTGATCGCCTAATCGATAATACAAGTAACGGAAGATGCTCAGTCGAAAGCGCTCATATAGGGCGCCAATGACAACTGCATCACCGTTTTTTGCCCGGCTGATCAGCTCAGGATTTATATCATCCAGCATATTGTTCCCAGGAAGCCCCCAGGAAAGCGCCTTGATATTTTTAACGCACCAGGGGGATAAAAAGTGTCGTCAATCTTAGAATGCTTTGAGTAGCAGATGATCCTCTTACTCAATTGTATCTGTATTTCCCCCGATTCCACCTTACAACGATGATAAAAGGTAACGAGGGCTTCCCTATAATTCCAGGAAACCCTCGTTGCTCATTTATGAACTTGCTCTCAATCAACGCGCTCGAAACGCTTGCCCGGCGTGCCACAAACCGGGCATTTATCGGGCGGGGTCCCCTCGTGGGTATAACCACACACCGGACAAACATAATAATCGACTGCTGTTGTTTCTTTCCCTAGATTAGCTAAGGCCTTCCGGTAGAGAGCCTCATGGATCTTCTCGACTTCCCAGGCCCAGCGGAAGGATGTCGCCGCCCGCTTAAGCTGCTCGGTCTCCGCAGCCTCGATAAATGGCGGGTACATAGAGGTTACTTCGTAATGCTCTCCAGCAATGGCTGTTGAAATATTTTCGGAAGTGGACTTTACTTCATCAGTGGCGCGGAAGTGACTCAGGGCATGCACCGTCTCGGCTGCAGCAACTGCCCGGAACAGTTTGGCTACCTGTGGGTAACCTTCTTCATCTGCCTTCTTGGCGAAAGCCAGGTAACGGCGGTTTGCCTGTGATTCTCCGGCAAAGGCGGTTTTTAAGTTTTCAGGTGTTTTCGACATATGAACCTCCTGTAAAAAGGTTTGTATACGAAATATTATCTTGATTATTGCATAAAATAAGGGTTGGTCAGTGTTGGCATGATCACATTAAAGGGGTGACATATTTCCTTCATTTGACCCTAACAAGTTGCTTTTGGAATAGGTCATGACCATGTATAATCCAGAGAGCCGGTGGCCCGTTAGGCAGACATGCTTCGCGCCACCGGAGGGGCTTATAATTAGTATATTCTCCCCTGAGCCACATATAAAAGGCGGGGATCTATAGAAAGGCAGTTCAACAACAATGGCTGGAAAGCTGACCGAGGTAACCAGTGGACTCACTAAACCCAGGCGAAAAGCGTTAATCGCTCTGGGGTTGGTGTTTATTGCCGTGCTGCTCCTCTCCATCAGCGTATCAGAAGTGAGGTTTCAGCCAGGCCAACCCTTCCCATTTGGTGGGGGTTTCAGGATGGATTCTGCCCAGGGCGGAGATCTCCCCGTGGGAGATTCCCTTTTCTTGGTTATCCGTGTGGCCTACCTGATCGGCATGGCCCTCCTGCCGGTCTTCATCATTTATTTGATCATCTCACCAACAGCCCGTAAGCAGTTTTTTCGGGATTTCCTGCGTATATTGCCGGTGATCCTGATGTTTTACCTGATGGCGCGCTTTTTACAGACCGTGAGCAAGCCGGCCGAGGGGGAACTCGGAATTAATACCGGAACCTCACCGGGCGAGGCGCCGCCTGCCCTGGACATGCCGGAATTCGCCGCCAACCCTCCGGAATGGATCGTTTTGGGGTCAAGCATATGCCTGGTCTTGGTGCCGATTATTCTCTTTGCCTTGGGGATCGTTTTGATCGTTCGCCGTAGGAGAGAGCCTAGGACTGTTCTCAAACGCATTGGTGAGGAAGCACAATTAGCTTTGGATGAATTGCAAGCTGGTGGCAACCTCAGGAACACGGTTATACGCTGTTACTATGAGATGAGTCGGGTATTGCATGAGCAGCGAGGTATCCAGCGCGATCAGGGCATGACGCCCCGCGAGTTCGAGGATGCCTTGGTTCAAAGGGGTCTCCCGGCCCAGCCAATCCAGCAGTTAACCAGAGTCTTTGAAGAGGTACGCTACGGAGATAAAGAACCTGGTGAGCGCGAAGAGCGAATGGCTATCACCAGCCTGGCCGCCATTGTTGAGGCGTGTAAGGGTACGGATGAGAATATATAGATCCTTTGGGTGGATAATTGCGCTATTTATAGCGTTGGTGCTTCTCCTGGTCGCTATCATTAGTTTTGGGCTCAGGGATTTCGCGCGCGAGTTTATTGTGATCCCGATCGCGTATGCCATATGGTGGATTGGTCTCCTGGTTAAAAGCACTCCCCAGGTGTTGTTTTGGGCTTTGATCTTGTTTTTCGCCCTATTTATCACCTTGCGCAGCCTGAGGTCGGGCCCTCAGACAGGCAGCCCGGTATTAGAAGAAGTTTATGGGGGTGCAAGGCGTGAACGGGTCAGCTTTTGGATGATTCTGCTTTACCATGGCAGCAAGAAGTATTACCTTGGACGTTTCATGGGGTTTCTATCCAGGCTTATCCTGGATGTGCTGGCGTTTGAGGGCAGGGCGACGCAATCCGTTGTCGAGAAAAGTTTGGAAAAGGGAGAGCTAGATGTACCTGAAGAGGTCAGGGCTTTTGTCATGGCTGGCAGATTGCCCGAAACCCCCAGGCACACTGGCTTTTTCCGCCGGATTATCCAACGATTTATAGGCCCGCCAAAGCAGGGGGCGGAAGAGTCACATCTTATTCAGATTACTTCATCTGAAGAGAATCTGGAAAAGGTACTAATTTTCCTTGAGGATCAGTTAGAGGTAAAACATGACCATTGAAGTTTCCGATGTTGCTTTTCTGACCAACCGCGCTATCACCGAAGTGGAACGAGCTATAGTGGGCAAGCCGGATGTTCTTAAAAAGCTTATGGCTGCTTTCCTGGCCCCCGGTGGTCATGTGCTTTTGGAAGATTACCCGGGATTAGCGAAAACCCTGATTGCCAATAGTTTCGCCACGGTCCTCGGCCTCACTTTCAAGCGCATCCAGTTTACCCCCGACCTGCTCCCGGGGGATATTACTGGGGGGTATATCTATGATCGCGCCACAAACCAGTTCTCGTTGCGCAAGGGGCCAATCTTTGCCAACATCATCCTTGCTGACGAGATCAACCGCGCCTCCCCGCGCACCCAGTCAGCCCTGCTGGAAGCTATGCAGGAGTACCAGGTGACCCTAGAGGGCGAGACAATGAAGCTCCAGGAGCCTTTCATCGTAGTTGCCACCCAGAACCCAATTGAATATGAGGGCACTTTCCCACTTCCAGAAGCCCAATTGGATCGTTTCATCATGAAGCTTTCCGTAGGTTATCCATCTTCTGCCGACGAGAGGGAGATTATCCACCGTCGCAGGGAGCGGCGGACTGACGCCGTGAGTTTATCGCCTGTTCTCGATGCGAATTCCTTAATGGAAATGCGCCAGGTGGTGGAGCGGGTACATGTAGATCCAGATGTAGAAGGGTATATTGTCCGGCTGGCCAGTGAGACACGCCAGCACAGAAAGGTCGCCGTGGGCTCCAGTCCGAGGGGCACTCTGGCTTTACTGAAGTTGTCGCGCGCCTGGGCAGCTATGAATGGTCGCGGTTATGTGATTCCTGATGATGTGAAGTTATTTGCCCATCCAGTTCTGATTCATCGATTGATCCTCGAACCTGACCTGTGGACGGACCGGCAGGCGGCGGGAAGCGTGGTGGAGGATCTTTTACGCCTGGTACCGGTCCCCGTGATTGAGGCTTTTCGTGACCGGTAGGTTTTGGCTGCTGATATGCCTGGTTTATGGTTTGCTTTTCCTGGGCTTGATTGCCTTGAACGGCGCAGTTATTGCCCTGGCAATTCCTTTAGTCATTTATCTTGGAGCGGCCTTGCTCAGTACCCCGGAGGAATACCAACTGGAAGCAACACGCTCCCTCAGCCCTGACACGGTGACCGCA
>Ga0233418_10000241_pt1 | contig 11195 bp, 7 predicted proteins | sample Sediment_Towuti__FD_189021 | JGI IMG/M metagenome (GOLD analysis project Ga0233418, IMG submission 189021) | Sediment microbial communities from Lake Towuti, South Sulawesi, Indonesia - Sediment_Towuti_2014_1_MG | ecosystem: Environmental > Aquatic > Freshwater > Lake > Sediment | place... | reverse complement strand
TTGGTAGGCAGAGCTCATCTTCTGCACTAGATCTGGATTCTCATCTGCCACATTGTTATTCTGAGCAGGATCATTAGAAATATTGTACAATTCCCATTTGCCATCAGTATGTGCATCTTTAACAATCTCCCAGTCTCCCATATACAAGCCAGTACTGTTGAACATTTCAGTACCGATTGGTTCGTCAGGTTGATGTATGCTATCCACTGCTCCTTCAATAAGTGGTTTCATAGATTTTCCCATGATTGGATGGACTTCATTTCCTTTGTAAGCGGAACCTGGATGTGATACTTGAGCATAGTCCAAAAATGTAGGTGTCATATCTGTTACAAATGCAAAACCATTGATGATGCGATTAGCTGTCTTTGCTGATGTTGTTTCTGAAGGTGATGATGCTGTGGTAGTAGGTTCTTTAATTATAAAAGGTGGTCTGGTTCCCCCCTCATATGTACTCATTTTAAATCCAGATAATGGAGTAACCGACACATAAGAACCCCAAGCACCGTAATTAATATTCGTGTCTGCATTACCTAAATTAGGTAAAGTATTATTTAAACTCTTGAAGAATGCTGGTAACTCTTTATGATTAACTGCGTTTGATATCGCTCCAGCAAGTGGAAATTGAATAGGTTCACTGCCAGCATTATCAGAGGTAAATATAATCAGCGTATTCTCATATTGACCTATCTGCTTTAGATAGCTGATAAGTCTTCCGATATTTTGATCCGTATTTTCTATCAAAGCTGCACGGACAGCCAGTATGTCGCTCGCGTAATTCTTCTGTATTTCACTTAGTGAATCCCATGGAACGTTTGGTGGCAATCGTTCTGGGAGTGTCATATTTGATGGCCATATACCTAGTTCTTTTTGTTTTTCAAATCTCTGTTCCCTTATTGGTTCCCATCCAGCACTATACACCTTCTCGTACTTTTGTATACTGTCCTTTGGTGCCATGAAAGGTGAATGAGCAGCTGTAAAGGCCAGATACATAAATAATGGTTTTCCATCATTATACGTACTGTTAATGTTCTCAATCATCTTGTCGGTGTAAAGTTCATTAGAAAACACAGTATTATTACCAGGTCTGTTTACAATTGTATTGTTTTCAACAAAATTCTGAGAAAGCCCAGGAAATATTGGCGCACTGTTCCAATGATTACCTCCGTCTCCTAAAAGAGAAAAGACATGATCAAATCCCCGAGAATAAGGATACGATTCAGTATTATTAGTGCCATGGCCAGCAAGATGCCACTTGCCTGACATTAAAGTATGATAACCTGCATCTCTTAATAATTCAGCAACAGTAACAACTCTATTATTGATATAAGTTTCATATCCTGGTTTGCCCTTTTGATTATCAGCTATTAGTTCATACATGGTGCCTATTCCACCAATATGCCAGTCAACACCTGTAAGGAGTGCTACTCTTGCAGGAGAGCAAGTAGGAGCAGTATGGTAATTGGTTAAAATGTGTCCTTCCTCAGCTAACTGGTCTAAATTGGGTGTTGAAATTTCACCACCAAATGCACCAATATCAGAATATCCGAAGTCATCACCAACTATCATGAGGATATTCGGACGTTCATCAGAAGACTGAGCGTAGACAAAATTATTTGTGTTAAAAGATGGAATGGCCATGAGGCTTAAGGTCAGTCCAATCAAAGTTAAGATTGCAATAATATTTCGACCAGAATATCTGTTCATAACCTTGGAATAATTCCACCTAATATATAAGACTGATTACACTGCACTGCGGTTCAAAATGAGCCAATAGTTGCAAAAATCTTCTTAATGGTAAATAAATCAAATTCTAAGCGTATTTTCTCCAAGTTTTTTTTGTCTCGATTAATAATTCTAAACTAAACTTACATTAAAAATGTCTTTCAATTCCTTAGAGTCAGAGTTATATACATAAAATTATTATCGAATTTTGTATGGACAGAAATGTACTGATCTTAATCTTAGGATTGACTCTTTGTATGCTCTTTGTGACTCAAGTAAGCTGTTCAATATTAATAATTGCACAACCAACAAATCCGAGTGCTGAGAAAAATCCAATGGGTTTGGAGTCAGCCCCCCTGCTGGAAAAATTAAAGGGCGCGTCGTCGCTCACTAACATACAGACGGTGAGCTGGGTTGATGGGATAGAAGTTACGGGAGTTAATATAGGTGAAAGTCAGGCTACAGTTACGTTAAAAAAAGTAAATAGCGAAGCTAATGACTTTGATTCACGTCAGTCAGTAACTGTCTTGGTCATAAAGACACCTGGTAGTAGTATTAAGAGCTTAATGGCGTTAATGGAAGCTTCCAACAAGTTGTCTGGCAAAAACAACACGAATCCTCTCGCTGGCCTTATCGGACAGTTGGGCGCACAGTCAGGAGCTCCTGCAGGTTTGAACGCAAGCTCATTGGGAGCCCTTTCTGCCTTGAACGTGAGTGACTCCATCAAACCACTTCAAGCGTTGCTGCAACTGGGTAAAGACACAGAGTTGGGTGTCGGCAATATAGTGGGTGGTGATTGGGATAAGCCCCGTACTATAACCACTGGAATATCAACACTGGGCGGTCTACTAGGCATGGAAGGGAGTCAGAATTCTAAGCCTCGGGTGCAATTGTCAATGGTGCTTGTTGTCCCATTTTCAGGCAAGACCAGTTTTGGCAGTGTTGATTTCCGGTAGCGCCCCATATCTTATAGTGACAATTTGCCGGAGAAATCAGGAACTAAAGATTAATTAGCTAGTACAAAAACCTCAACTTGTGGAAAACAAACGAATATCCATGATTAATTATATTTCATTAATCTTTTTCTCTTTGCTACTTTTAACTATGGGATTTCAAATATTACAATTCCAACATACAGAAGGCAAGGAACAAAAATCCAAATTGGGTGACATTGGCAACAAAATCGAAGGGCTTGATTTCAATGCTGGCTATTTTTATGGTAATGTAGAGACATGCGATGATTCGTCAACCTGTGTGGGTACTAACAACGACGATATAATTCGTGCAGGAAACAACGAACAGGTATTTGGACGCAACGGTGATGATATGATCTTTGGCGGTCATTCAAACCAATTGTATGGGGGTCAGCAGGATGATATCATCTTGGCAGGTGCCGGGAGTAATATCATTGATGGTGAGAGTGGTGATGATACATTGATGGGCAGCCTGGGCAATGACCTTTTGATTGGCGGTAAGGGCAATGACAAATTGTTTGCTGGAACAGGTGATACTGTCATGAAAGGTAATGAAGGATCTAACCACTTTGACTGTCCACTGTCGCTGCTTGGACTTGCGAGGGCCATAGTACTTGATTACAATCCAGATAAGGGAGATACAATAGCGGGGGTATGCAAGATAGTCAACACTGTCGTGGGCGATGATACCGGCGCAGAGAAAATTCCAAAGATTGATCTGCCAAGGGAGGACAGATAGTATTGAAAATTCCAAACTTAATCAATAATCGCAATAGAGATAACAACAGCAACTGGGATTTTCAGACTTTACCAAAGTTCATGATCGGCTTGATAATTTCATTGGCGCTTGTTTTGCCAACAAACCACGTAAGTGCACAGTTGATAGACTTGGGCGGATTCCTTGATAAAATTGGTGATGCTCTAGAAAATCTTTTTGATTCAAAGTCCTTAGATAAGATATCGGACTCAAATTGTTTAAGCGATGGGCTAGTGGGGGGTCCATCTGAAGTAAAGAAGAAGGGACATTTGATTATAGGCACTCCGTGTAGTGATAAAATCAAGGGTGATGGAGATGACGAGATAATATACACACTTGGAGGAGTCGACAGAGTATTTGCGGGGAAGGGTAACGACATAATTTATGGTGGTCTTGGAGATAATAGGTTATACGGTGAACGTGATGACGACATTATAATTCCAGGAGGCGGATCCAATCTAGTTGACGTGGGACCCGGTAACGACGTGCTTTTCGGAGGACTAGGAAATAACCTTTTACTTGGAGGTGACGGTAATGATCAACTTATCGCAGGCATAGGAATAACAATAATGGATGGCGGCCCTGGAAGTAATGCTTTTGATTGCGGACCATCCAGTATTGTTCTTGACTACAATCCAGACAACGGAGATACAATAGCGGGAAAATGCAAGATAATAAATAATGTAGGGATTAAATATCCAACCGATACTGACTTTGTATCAGATCCTGATGACGGTTAAATGTTTTAATTTCTCCATTGCCCTATAATTCTTGTTTTGCAGTTATGGCTAATCAATTTGAATCTAATATGAAGTATCAGATTTGCTCAAATCCTGCTATTGCGTCTGAATTAATCTGTTAGGTATATTGAATGAAAATGATTTTGTCATGTTTTTTTGCATCAGGCCAACGTGCTCTTTCAGGTAATTTCATGTTACCATCTTTGCATATATTATACTACGGTTAATCCACGATATTGTAATACCTCATGATTCAATTTGTTCATGACAACATCTTTAGTTCATTCATTTTGAAACTAAAGCTGATATTTCAAATGAATCGATCATCTTCTGAACAACTGGAAGATAATCGGAGAACAACGCTTCCTGTGCTGTAAAGGAGATCAAGTATACTTTATTATTAAATATAGTGTACACTTGCATCTTCTTGAAAAATTCATCCCCCCCTGTGATTGTGGTATAAATCAGCATGTGAGCAGGATGGTTACCCTTAAGAGTAAATGATTTAGACTCCATCACCATATCAGTATTATTTTCAATTCTCTTAATACGTGCATCAATTATTTTATCCAAAGATATACTCTTAGAATCAAATACAAAAATATCTAGGTATGGTACAAACTGTCTGGAGACCCCAGAAATGTTTCCAAGTTGTGAAGCGGTTTTTGAAGGGGAATAAAAGCCCACAACAGTATTGTTTCCTACTTTATTGTATAAATATGGCCTTGTTGACCAAGTATCTGGATATTGGATTTTTATCCCAAAAATTCGATTTTCATAGGTCCGAATATTAATTGCAGTAGTATTACCGTTGTTGGATGTTTTGGCTGTTCCGTTAGTTGGTTGAACTGATTGCATGGATCGTACCGTGTTTTCCACAGGATTGGTGATTTTGCTGGACGTCACGTTATCAACTTCAAATGTTCTATTATATGGTAATGGTGATTCATTAGGAGTGACAGGTCTTGTAGACGGGACGTTATTTGCTCCAGCCATCGCATCATTTGCCGGTTCATTATTTGATTGTTCGATTATGAAATTAATATTGTTAGTTGCTATATCCAGTTTTCCGCTTAGCAACGCTCCAACAGTTTCACGTATAAGAGATTTTGATTGTTGAACTGACGATGAAGTATCATTCATTTCTGTTATCATCCTCTGGGCAGTTAATAAATTCTGTATCGTTTCGGTCGTATTGCCAGCCTGCAATGTTACCCTGGCTTCAATAAGAATTTCTTTAATATGTTCAGTACTAGAGGGTGATTGCTGAGCAGCCACCTGAATCTCCGGTTCCAATCGGAAAAATAATGTAAGAATGAGCAAGCATATTATTGGTATGATCCAAAATATAGGTGACATTTTAGCATCAATTCGAGTCAAACGCGAAATTGATGAAAGATGCTGATACAATATATTACGAATTCTTTGCAGGAGGTATTTATTCTGACACTATTGGTCATAATTCAGGTGTTTATTGAGTATTGTATATATGCAGATTAAACTGTCTTTTAAAATCTGCAAAATTAGTCTATCATGTTTTGTACTGACAATTGTGATTGTGTCGATATCGACGTATTTCGTGCTGATTTAGTCTGATTTTATTTTATTTGCCAATACAGCTACTAACTTTTTTTTGATTCTTGTTTCTATTTTGGTAAATCTTTGTTCTTATGCACAAAGCAAATAAACCATCTCTCACTAATACATTATTATGTTACGAATTATAGTAACAATAGTTCGGGTTCGGTGGGATTCGGACAGTCCATGTATACTGGTTCTGTTCCTTACTATTTTAGATTTTTTTGTAAAGTATAGGAGCCGCTGTGTTTCACGCGGCTGGTCGTTTGTGAATCAAAATTGATATTGTCACTATCTCAATGTAGTAGCTTTTCGTCACTTATCCAACTTAAACGGGTTTCTATAGCTCTGATATAATTAGATAAAAACTAAATAGCTTAGTTTTTTTGTGCAATTTAAAGGCAGTATTATTGTTATTATTGTTATTGGATAGCTTTTCTAAATGTGCGTTTTGTAAGTGAAGTAGCCATAATTGCAATTATAGATACCATAATTGCAATTCCCCATTCAATCAAATTCAGCGGATGTAATTCGAAAACTGTGCGTAGTGGTTCAACGTAAATGGCTATCACCAATAATGCTAAAGACAGAACAATAGCACCAACTAATGGTTTATTGACAGTGCTTGATTTATCCAAGATTCTTCTTAGTGTAGAGGAATAATTCAGAACATGCCATGTTTGAGCAAGACTCAAGGTTGAGAAAGCCATTGTTTGGGCTACTGAATGCTCATCATCTAAAGATAATGCCCACAAAAATACTGCTATTGCAGCAGCTGTCATGAATGAGGACTGTACGCATATATCAATCCATTCTCTTCTTGAGATCATAGGTTTATTTTTTGCTGGCGGTCTAAGCAGTTTGATCTTTTTATCTCCTTTTTCAACTGCAAGGGCTAAAGCGGGAAATGTGTTTATTGTTAAATTCATCCATAACAGCTGAAGTGGAAGCAATGGGAATGGTAAAGCCATAATTATAGCCACTAACATGGTCATAACCTCGCTTATATTACATGAAAAAAGATATTGCACAAACTTCTTGATATTGGCAAAAATAAGCCTGCCTAACTCAACTGCATGAGTTATCGTGGCAAAGTTGTCGTCTAGAAGTATTAATTCAGCTGATTCCTTCGCTACATCAGTACCTTTCTTTCCCATAGCTACACCAATATCTGCTTGTTTGAGAGCTGGTGCATCATTAACACCATCTCCTGTCATTGCCACTATGTGACCTTTTCTTTGTAGAGCTTCCACTATTTTGAGCTTATGTTCTGGTGTTGCTCTAGCAAAAACATTTATCTTATCAATATTTTCTGTGAGATGTTCAACAGACATTTTTTCCAACTCACCGCCAGTAATTACGTTAGCGTTATTATTATTGCCAATAATATCACTGCTGCTATGTTCCTCATAACCTATCTTCAATTCTTTAGCAACAGCCCTTGCAGTGACAGGATGATCTCCTGTTATCAAAATAACTCTGGTCTTTGCTTCCCTCATAAACTGTATAGCTTCTTTAGCCTCAGGTCTAGGTGGATCATATATTCCAGCAATTCCTAATAATATAGCATTCTTTGTTACAGCATGAAGATAGTTATGTTCTTGTTGTTCTTCTCCGCTTAGCTCCTTATATGCAATTAAAAGTAACCTGTAACTTTTAGCTGTCATTTCTTCAATCCGTGTATGAATATTTTCTATCTTGCCGGCATCAAGATTTACGACATTTCCATTTTCTCTCACTTTGCTACATATGGATAAAATAGATTCAGGAGATCCTTTGATGAAAGCATACACATTGCCGTCTTTAGTTTTATGTATTGTCGTCATTCTTCTTGTTTTTGGATCAAATGGATCTTCCCATAATCGATCATATTCCTCTTCAAGAGACTTCTTTTCAATATTGCCTTTTGCAGCCGCGACTACCAGTGCTACTTCAGTAGTGTCACCTCGTATATTCAATTGGTTTTTTTCATCAAATGATAATTCTGAGTTATTACATAATACACCAGCTTTAATCATCAGCGCAAGGTCACTATTCTTATTATTATTGTTCAACTCGATCTCTCTGTTATCGCTAAATAATTTACCACCTGTTGCGTCAAAACCATCCCCTGTTATTGAAATTATACTATTATTCCCAAGTACAATTTCGCGAAGTGTGGGTTCATTCTTGGTTAATGTTCCTGTTTTATCTGTACATATTACGGTAACCGAACCAAGTGTTTCAGCGCTGGCTAACCTCCTTATCAGCGCACGGTTCTTCGCCATTCTCTTTACACCAATAGCAAGTGTGATAGTTGCAACTGCAGGTAATCCTTCCGGCACTGCTGCTATTGCCAATACAATGCCACTTAGAATAATACCTCCGATGTTGAATCCCTGGACATAGCCTAATGCAATGTAAAGGCCAGTAATAGCAAAAACGGCGATAACGAGTGTTTTGCCAAGTTGTTCTATTTTGCGTTCAAGAGGTGTTTTCCCCTCTGTTACCCCTTGTAAAAGCTCACCTATCTTGCCTATCTCAGTTTCGTTACCTATAGTCGTAACTATGCCTTTTGCTCGCCCTTCAAGCACAAGACTACCCATATAGCACATGTTTTTCCTATCTGCTAATTCTGCTGGTTGTTCTATTATAACATCATCTTCCTTTCTTACTCCGTGCGATTCACCCGTTAGTGGCGATTCATCTACCACTAAATCAAACGATTCTACAATTCTACAATCGGCTGGAACTTTATCCCCCGATTCAAATTCTACTATATCTCCGGGTACCAGGTCATGTGCATTGATCTCAAACTCCCTATTCTCTCTCAAAACTTTAGCTTTTGGTGCTCTGAGTGTGACTAATGAGCTAATAGCACGCTCAGCACTCCTTTCCATAAAGAAACCAAAACCAACAGTCATGAACACCACAGCAAAAATGGCAATAGCTTCAAGTGTTCTTCCCAAAAAATATGATAACAAAGAAGCTGTTAGAAGAAGTATTATTGGTAAATTCTTAAACTGAAGGAATAAAATTTGTGCGGTAGATCGCTGCTCAACATTTGGAATTACATTATGTCCACACTTTTGACGTCTTGCTCTCACTTCATGTGTGGTCAAACCTTTATCTAAGTCAGTTCTTAATCTTGAAACAACTTCAACAGTTGACAGTGAATGCCAGCGAGCATCTGTCATCGTCGTCTGATTTGTTGTTTGTGATTGTCCTTTTATAGGGTTTTCAATATAAGGCAAATAATTTTACTTTCACGTACTCCTTAATCTTCAAGATATTTAAATTTGATATCAAGAACATTTGGATCCAGCAAGAATCTTATCATAATATGTATTTGCTTCCTTATACTTGCCAAGGTCTAGTAATGAATTGCTCGCTTCGATTAATTCAGAAACTGAACTAGCATTTGTTGACCGCGTTTCAACGTTTCCAATCAGATAACTACTGTAAACACTTACCACAAGTACGACAGTCAACAATATCGTTAGTGTTAGAGGATAAGAAACGAAACCATGTTTGTTAAACGAAAAATCTTGGACATGGGTCGTATGTTATCTTTCAATGTTCTTAAATGCTGAATCTTGCAATGTCATGTATAAATTAATTCATCTTATCTTCCGACGTTTCAAGCATTGGTTAAATCATTCAAAATAAATAATTGAGCCTTAAATAGATTTTGGAGACTTTCTATTCTAAAAAAACATTTTATTAAATGAATTTCTTAATATGTTACTAATAATGGTAAAGATCTTTCGGGTTCGGTGGTTCTAATTACTCTAGCAGTTCAATGAATGAAATCAATTGTGTTGTGCAAGGCTAAGCTTTAGACTATGCGAGACTATCTCTGAAATCATAGCAAAAAATCAAAAAAAAATAGTGAAAATTCTAATAGAAAAATTTACCTTGAGTTTCTTCCTATACAAAATTACTCACTAAACGATAAGAAAAAGATATAAACTGTCCTGAACTTTTGGTACCTGATGAATGCAAGATATCTTATATTGGCTATAGCAGTGTTGTCATTAGGCATTGCAGCAACAACTGGGACTCTGTCGAATATTGTATATGCGAAAGGATCCACACCCAACGACAACGATCCTAACTCGTTTGGGCAAGCTGCAAAGGGTCAGGGAGGAGAACTAGGAGAACACTCTCGTGATGGAGGTGCAGCAGGAGATCATCCTTATGACGGGGACGGCGAACCTGGGCGATCAGGTATAGGCAACGTTGGCAATGATCTTGGTATAACTTGCGGCAGCAAACATCCAGCTGATCTAGCAAATGTACTTGGCGGCAATAACTGTTAGACAATAGTTAAATCCGTCCAATCTTCTTTTATTTTTCTTTCATTCTTTTTTTAATAGCAATATCAGCATTAGTAATTAGTCAAAGTGCACTAATACATTTTATGTTACTAATAATGGTAAGGATCAGGTCGGGTTCGATGGAACTGATAACGCTAAAACGATAATTTTGGAACTCTTCTTAAGACTTGTTAATTCAATCTAGATTAGCTATAATCAGGAATCTTATAACAATATTATATCTTAAATTAAAATAAACGAGTTTCCTTTTAGGATAATGTTAAAAGGGGAATTTTAAAAGTCCGTTGAGTTCCACTGACTTTACAAGAAGCTCAATCCTATGGAAATGCGGAGGTCGTACGTGACGGATTTTTTATTCACAAATTATTCATTTTCATATATTTTGTTCAAAATTTAATTGACTTTTCGGTAAATTTTTGAGATATGGGAAAAAGAAGAAAATGCTTTAATAGATAGACAATTCTAATAGTGATAACCAATATGAAAAAACACAACGAAAGTGCAATTGGAATTCTTTTGGTATTTGGAACAATCGGCGGTTTAATGTCCCTTAGTAGTATAGTTGCAGTGTCAGCTCAGGTCAACGAAGATGATTTCAAGATAAAGGATTTTGGAATAAAAGATGGAACTCCCTGGTTAACTGTTGAAGGAAAAGCGGGAGGATCAAAACCTGATAACGCGAGCCAAATTTACGCCTACGCCTTTGTAACTGACAATGGCATCTTTGCTGTGGTGTCCCATGGAGTCGAAGATAGTGCGGAAGTTGCGAACGATACTGAATGGCATGCACACGGTGTAACGTTGGATGAGAAGAATTGTGTGTCAAAGCTTAATGAAGACGGGGACGCTGAAGTAAATGACATGGTTAAGGTTGCCAATACCAATGCAACGAAGGTGGACAAAGTGATGACGGCATTACTGGGTATCAATAACGCTGATTCCTCAGTATGTGTCGAAAAAGTATTTGGTTCCAAACCATAACTTTTTTTTGATTCTTGTTTCTATTTTGGTAAATCTTTGTTCTTATGCACAAAGCAAATAAACCATCTCTCACTAATACATTATTATGTTACGAATTATAGTAACAATAGTTCGGGTTCGGTGG
>Ga0233418_10000240_pt1 | contig 11223 bp, 10 predicted proteins | sample Sediment_Towuti__FD_189021 | JGI IMG/M metagenome (GOLD analysis project Ga0233418, IMG submission 189021) | Sediment microbial communities from Lake Towuti, South Sulawesi, Indonesia - Sediment_Towuti_2014_1_MG | ecosystem: Environmental > Aquatic > Freshwater > Lake > Sediment | place... | reverse complement strand
CGGATACGGGGAGCGAGATCGTCGTTCGCTCCGGTCGATACGGACCGTACGTCACGGAGGTCCTCCCGGAGGGTGCGGATGCCAAGCCGCGCACGGCGGCGCTCTTCTCGTCGATGTCCCCGGCCTCGGTCTCGCTCGATGACGCGCTCCGACTCCTTTCGCTGCCACGCGACATCGGCGAGCTGGACGGCGAGGTCGTGACCGCCCAGAACGGTCGTTACGGCCCCTACCTCAAGCGCGGAACGGAGTCGCGCTCCCTCGAGAGCGAGGAACGGCTCTTCACCGTCACGCTCGAGGAGGCTCGCGCGCTCTTCGCCGAGCCCCCTCGCCGCCGCGGACGCCGAGCCAGCGGCCCCCTCAGGGAGCTCGGCGCGGATCCCTCGAGTGGCCGCACAATCGTCGTCCGCAACGGTCGCTTCGGGCCGTATGTCAGCGACGGCGAGACGAACGCCAGCCTCCGGCGGGGCGACACTCCAGAAGGCATCACGCTCGAGCGCGCATCGGAGCTCCTTGCAGAAAGACGCGCTAAGAGCGCGTAAAGGCTTCCCGAAGTGGGGTTTTCACCGTCCGGGAAAGCGGTCATGATCTAACTTGCCCGAGGCGAGAGCGTCTCAGGTGGAAGTGGGCCGACCTGGCTCGACGCGTTTGTCCCTGATGCGCTGACCCGAAGCCACGGAATAGGGAAGAAGGGTTCGAACGTTACGGAGCTTGTGACACCTACTCCTGGTTGGATCACCCTGGAAATCGCCGCAAAACCAGCGTAGACTCCGCAAGTTTGTCGCACTAGCCGCACGAGATCGAAAGGACTGAACACGGATTTGACGCAGAACCAGCTCATCGAACTCTTTGAATCCGAGCACGTGAAGGCGCTCATCGAGCGCGCCGAGGAGCACGGGGGCCAACTCGAGGCGCCCGAACTCGAAGCGTTCGTGCTCGAGCACGACCTCGGCGAGGACGATGCCGAGCTCCTGCAGCGTGAGCTCGAGGCACACAACATCGAGATCACCCAGCCCGAAATCGACACGGAGAAGGCGGAGGCCGCGGAGAAGCAGTACGAGGCCGGCCCGGTGTCCGGGGCCGCCGACAGCCTCCAGCTCTTCCTGGCCGACGTCGGCCGCCACAAGCTCCTCACGGCCGCCGAGGAGGTCGCCCTCGCGAAGCGGATCGAGCGGGGTGACCCCGTCGCCAAGCGGATCATGATCGAGTCGAACCTCCGACTCGTCGTGTCGATCGCCAAGGGCTACCGCGGGCTCGGAGTGCCGTTCCTCGATCTCATCCAGGAGGGAACGCTGGGCCTCAACCGCGCGGTCGAGAAGTTCGACTGGCGCCGCGGGTTCAAGTTCTCGACGTACGCGACGTGGTGGATCCGCCAGTCCGTCCAGCGCGCTGTCGCAAACCATGCTCGCACGATCCGGGTTCCCGTTCACGTCGTCGAGCGTCAGCAGAAGCTGTCGCGGGCCGCGCGCCGGCTCGAGGTCGAGCTCGGACGCGAGGCCACGAAGGAGGAGCTCGCCGAGGCGACCGGACTCCCGATCCAGCACGTCGACGAGGCACTCGGCGCCGCTCATGCGTCGGTCTCGCTGAACCAGACGGTCGGCGCAGACGACGAGGGCGAGCTCGGTGACCTGTTCGCCGACCGCGAGGCGGCCGACCCGTTCGAGGAGGCCGAGGAGTCGCTTCGCCGGCACAGCATCCGGCGAGCGCTGGACGCCCTGCCCGAGCGAGAGCGCCGGATTCTCGAGCTCCGCTTCGGGTTCGAGGGCGAGCCCTGGACGCTCGAGGCGATCGGCCACGAGCTCGATCTGACCCGCGAACGCGTCCGCCAGCTCGAGGGCCAGGCGCTCAAGCGGCTTGAGGCGCTGCGTGATCTGGCAGGCCTCGCCGCCTGAGAGAGACCCCGCGGTTCTCGCCGCCTGACCTATCTCGGCGACACCGACAGTGAAGCGGCCCCGGAGACGGGGCCGCTCGTCGTTTCCTGAGTGGTACGAGCAGGCCGTGCCTATACTCGCGCGATGACCGGGGATCGCGAGCCCGCGTGACAACCGCCGAGGTCGCCGTCGGCCCTGCCGTCGCCGTCGCGGGGCGCAGCCCGCGGCAACTCTTCTGGATGCGGTTCAAGCAGGACCGGGCTGCGATCGCCGGAGGCATCGTCATCCTCGTGCTGATCTTCCTCGCCATTATTGGCGGCCCGCTCGCAGAGCGGATCACCGGGCACCAGCAGAACGAGCCCTTCCCCGAGACCATGCTCGACGAGTTCGGAATCCCCTACGGGCCGAGCTCGGAGTTCTGGTTCGGCGCCGACGCCGCAGGCCGCGACCTATTCGTCCGCACGATGTACGGCGCCCGCACGTCGCTCCTCGTGGGCATCGTCGCAGCGGGGCTCGCCGTGACGATCGGCACGATCATCGGACTTCTCGCCGGATATTTCGGGCGCTTGACGGACATGCTGCTCTCGCGTGGCGCCGACGTGATGCTCGCGGTCCCGTACTTCCTCATCTCGATCGGGATCGTCGCCGCCTGCAGCACCACCAAGGAGGGTTGTCTCGGGGGTCTCGTGCAGCCCGGACTGACGCTGGTCATCCTCGTGATCGTCCTGTTCTCGTGGCCGTACACGGCGCGCGTGATCCGCGGCAACACGCTCTCCCTGAGGGAGAAGGAGTTCGTCGAGGCGAGCCGCTCGCTGGGGGCGGGGAGCACCCGTATCATCGCAGGGGATCTGCTGCCGAACCTCGTCGCCCCCATCGTCGTGCTGGCGACGCTCCTGGTCCCGCAGAGCATCCTCTTCGAGGCGGCGCTCTCGTACCTGGGCCTCGGCGTCCCGCCCGACCAGGCTTCCTGGGGCCAGATCCTCGCCGACGCCTCGGGCCTCTACGACGTCGCGTGGTGGCTCATGGTCTTTCCGGGAGCGTTCCTCGTCGTGACGACGCTCGCGTTCAACCTGCTCGGGGACGGCCTGCGAGACGCGCTGGACGTGCGGACGGACCGTTGACGAGCAGCAACACTCGCGACGTGTCATCGTCTCACTGAACGGGGAATCGAGACGAACCCGCCGACGGCGGGAGAAGGAGGGCAGTGCCAGTGCAACCAGCGAGACGATGGGTTGCAGTGTCGATAGCGGCTCTCTGCGGAGTCGCGGCACTGACAGCTGTGCTCGTGTCCGCTGCATCGGCCGAGCCGAGCGGGCAGAGCGCGAAAGGCGGCACGTATCGCGTCGGCTGGGAGTCGAGCTTCGGGTTCACCAACAACTTCGACCCGACCGGCGAGTACCTCGCGAACGCGTTCGCGATCAACACCAACCTGCTGCTGCGCGGCCTCATCGGCTACAACCACGTCGAAGGTCCCGCCGGAGCGATCGTCGTTCCCGACCTCGCCACAAGCGTGCCGAAGCCGACGAACGGCGGCAAGCGGTACACGTTCAAACTCAAGAACGGGATCAAGTTCGGCCCGCCGGTCAACCGCGAGATCACGTCGAAGGACGTGAAGTACGCACTCGAGCGGATGGCGCGGCCGAAGAACGGCGCGCAGTACGCCTTCTACTTGAGCGGCGTCATCAAGGGTTGGGAGGCCTACAGCAAGGGCGAGGCCAAGTCGATCTCCGGCATCAGGACGCCGAGCGCCAAGACGGTCGTGTTCGATCTGACGGCGCCCACAGGCGACTTCCTGCTGCGCCTGGGGATGCCGGCGACGTTCCCGATGCCCGAGGAGGTCGCGAAGTGCTTCGAGGGCAAGCCAGGCGAGTACGGGCGCTACGTCATCGCCTCGGGGCCGTACATGATCGAGGGCTCGGACAACCTCGACATCAGCTCGTGCAAGACGCTGAAGCCGATCAGCGGCTTTGACGGCCAGACGAAGCTGACGCTCGTCCGAAACCCCAACTACAACCCGAAGACCGACAGCCCCAAGGCGCGGGAGAACAACCCCGACAGGTTCGAGTTCATCGTCAACTCGAACCTCGAGGACATCTACGCCAAGGTGGGAGCAGGCGAGCTCGAGGACGAGTACGCGACCGCCTCCCCGAAGGTCTTCCGGGAGTACTCGACGAGCCCGAGCAAGCGGAAGTACTTGCACTCGAACTGGGCGGACGGGGACTACTACATCACCATGAACCTGACCCAGCCACCGTTCGACGACGTGCACGTCCGCAAGGCGATGAACTGGATCATCGACCGCTCAGCCCTCACCAAGGCGTGGGGCGGTGCCGTGTCCGGCGTGGTCGCCCAACACATCATCCCGGACACCATGCTGGGCGGGAGGCTCACGAACTACCGCCCGTTCAAGACACCCGGCGACCGGGGAAGCCTCGCGAAGGCGAAAGCGGAGATGGCAAAGTCGAAGTACGCGACGTCAGGCGGCGTGTGCACGGACAAGGCGTGCAAGGGCGTGCTGCTCATCACCGACGTGCGGAGCGTCGACAAGCTGCTCCTGCCGCAGGTCCAGTCGGATGCCGGGAAGATCGGCATCACGTTCACCGTACGAAGCGTCAACGGCGCCTACCCGGTGATCCAGACGACGTCGAAGAACATCCCGATCTCGACGCGGCCGCGGTGGTTCAAGGACTACGCGGACCCGTCGACGTTCATCGACCCGCTGTTCAAGGGCTCGAGCATCATCCCGAGCGGCAACACGAACTACGCGCTCGTGGGGCTCAAGCCCTCGCAGGTGAAGGCTCTGGGCATCAAGGGGAACGTGACGAACGTGCCCAGCATCGACAAGCAGGCGGACGCGTGCGCGAAGCTGATCGGCAATGCGCGCCTCAACTGCTACGCAAAGCTCGACAAGACGCTGACGGAGACGATCGTTCCGTGGGTGCCGTACATGTCGGCGAAGACGGTCACGATCATCGGCCCGAAGGTCACGAAGTGGAACTTCGACCAGAACGCGGCCTTCACGGCACTGGCGCACGTCGCAGTATCGAAGTAGGCTCGTCGAACGACTGAACGCCCGAGCGGGGCCCCTCGGGGCCCCGCTCTCGTCTACCTTCTCGTCCCATGGTGCTCTACATCGTCAGGAGAACGCTCTGGGCGGTGCTCGTCATCCTCATCGTGCTCCTCCTCACCTACGCCGTCTTCTATCTCATGCCGGCCGGCGACCCCGCGCTCCGCTTCGCGGGGAAGTCACCGACCCCCGAGTCAATCGCGCTGATCAGGCACCGGCTCGGGCTCGATCAGCCCTGGTACACGCAGTACGGCAAGTTCGTGAAGAACTTCTTCACCGGCGACGAGTACGGGTGGCCCGGGCTCGGCTACTCGTACGTCAACGGCGTACCGGTGCTGGATCAGGTGAAGGAGCGAACGCCTCGAACGCTGCTGCTGATCGCCGGCGCAGCCACGATCTGGCTCGTCGTGGGCGTCTCGATCGGCGTGCTGTCGGCGGTGAAGAGACGCACCTTCGCCGATCGCGCAGCGATGGGGTTCGTCCTCTTCGGGATCTCGGCGCCGGTGTTCTGGCTGGGCCTGATGGCTCTCTTCATCTTCTGGAACAAGCTCCACTGGACGGGAGGCACCGGCTACGTCCCGATCACCGAGAACCCCACGGGCTTCTTCTCCCACATGATCCTGCCTTGGACGGTGCTGGCCCTGCTGTTCGCAGCGATCTACACGCGGATGACGCGCAACACGCTGCTCGAGACGCTCGGCGAGGACTACATCCGTACGGCGAGAGCGAAGGGGCTCTCGGAGCGCACGGTCATCGTGCACCACGCGCTCCGGGCGAGCCTCATCCCGATCGTGACGATGTTCGGGATGGATGTCGCGCTCCTCGTGGGCGGCGCGATCATCACGGAGTCCGTCTTCAACATTCAGGGCCTGGGCTGGCTCGCGATCACCGGAACCCTGAATCAGGACCTGCCCACTGTTCTCGGCGTCGTCATGCTGGGCGCGGTCGCGGTAGTCATCATGAACCTCTTCGTCGACATCGCCTACGCATTCCTCGATCCACGGGTTCGGTACGCGTGACGGAGGTCGTCCTCGACGTTCGTGGGTTGTCGGTCGTCTTCCCCACCCTCGACGGGGAAGTCAAGGCCGTCTCCGACCTCTCCTACATCCTGCACCGGGGGGAGACCCTCGGGATCGTCGGAGAGTCCGGTTCCGGGAAGAGCGTTTCGAGCCTGGCGCTCATGGGCCTTCTCAACAAGGAGCGCGCGCACATCACCGGCCGGGCCCAGCTCGGCGGGCGTGATCTCCTGAGCCTGCCGGACGACGAGATGCGCGGCGTGCGGGGCAAGGACATCGCGATGATCTTCCAGGATCCGTTCGCGTGCCTGCATCCGATGCACCGCGTGGGTGACCAGATCGCCGAGGCCGTGACCGCGCACAAGAAGGTCTCGAAGTCGATCGCGGAGGCGCGAGCCGTGGAGCTCCTCGGCGAGGTGGGGATCCCGAACGCGAAGGAGCGGGCGAAGGACTACCCGCACCAGTTCTCGGGCGGGATGCGGCAACGGGCGATGATCGCGATGGCACTCGTCCACAATCCCTCGGTCCTCATCGCCGACGAGCCGACCACCGCGCTGGACGTCACGGTTCAGGCGCAGATCCTCGAGCTGATCGAGCGCGTCAAACGAGAGTTCGACATCGGTGTCATCCTCATCACGCACGATCTCGGGGTCATCGCCGAGACCGCGAACACGGTGCTCGTGATGTACGCGGGGCGGGCCATGGAGTTCGGCCCCGCGCAGGAGCTCTTCGCCGCTCCCCAGAACCCGTACACGTGGGGTCTCCTCGGATCGATGCCGACGGTCGAGAGGAAGCTGGACGAGCTCGTCGCCATCGAGGGCACGCCACCGTCACTCGTGTACATGCCCTCCGGCTGCGCGTTCCATCCCCGCTGCAGCTACGCCTTCGACAAGTGCACGACGGCGCTTCCGGACCTCCGGACCGTGCCGGGCGGCCACGCCGACCGGTGCCATCTAACTCCCGAGCAGAAGCGCGAAGCGCTCAACTCCATTCGCGAGGTGGCCTCTCGATGAGCACCCCATCGAACGGCATGCTCGTCGAGCTCGATCACGTCACGAAGCACTTCCCGGTCAAGCAAGGCGTCTTCTCGCGCTCGCGCGGCCGTGTCCACGCGGTCGAAGACGTAACTCTCACCGTGCGGCGCGGGGAGACGCTGGGCATCGTCGGCGAATCGGGGTGTGGAAAGTCGACGACTGCTCGGTTGATGACGCGCCTGATCGATCCGACAGCGGGGACGATCCGATTCGAGGGGCGGGACATCACCAAGCTTTCTCAGCGCGGGATGCGCCCGCTGCGCCGCGAGATGCAGATGATCTTCCAGGATCCCTACGCCTCCCTCAACCCTCGCAAGACGGTCGAGCAGATCGTCGGGCAGCCGTTCGCGATCCACGGGGGACTGTCCTCGCGGGAAGCGAAGGCACGCGTGAAGGAGCTCCTCGAGGTCGTCGGGTTGAGCCGCGAGCACTCAAGCCGGTATCCACACGAGTTCTCGGGCGGCCAGCGCCAGCGCATCGGGATTGCGCGCGCGCTTGCTCTGAACCCGAAGCTGATCGTCTGCGACGAGCCCGTGTCGGCGCTCGACGTCTCCGTCCAGGCGCAGATCCTGAACCTTCTGCGGTCGCTCCAGGACGAGTTCGACCTGACGTACGTGTTCATCTCGCACGACCTCTCCGTCGTGCGGCAGATCTGCACGCGAATCGCCGTGATGTACCTCGGTCGGATCGTCGAGCTCGCCGACTCGGAGGAGATCTTCGAGCATCCCCGTCACCCGTACACGGCGATGCTCATCTCTGCCGTTCCACGCCTTTCCGCGGACGGAGGCCGGCGGAAGAGGATCGTCGTCAGCGGGGACGTCCCCTCACCGGTCGACCCGCCGAGCGGCTGCGTGTTCCATCCCCGCTGCCCGCGCTTCCATGCCGGGCAGTGCGACGTGACCGAGCCCCCACTCGAGCAGGCTTCTTCTGAAGACTCGAGTCACGTCGCCGCCTGCTACTTCCCGGTACAGCGATGGCCTGTGGACGAGCAGGAACTTCGATCGGTCTCGGCAGGTCCACGAGACAGCGCAGCGGCATAAGACGGACAGAGATCGGGAGCGGCCACGCCGCTCCGCCCGCTCCCCCGTTCGAGCGAATCGCGGAAGGCAGCGCCTAAAGCGGCGTACGCAAGCCGCCGATACCGGAGGCGTGGATGCCGCTGAGCGCAAGGAGATCCTCGACCGCTACCGAGATCACAGCCGCCGCTTCGAGGCGGCTGCCGCACGACGCAGCTCGAGCCGCCGCGGAGCGGTCATTCCCTTCACACCGCCCGCGACGCGCGAGATCGGCCAGGATCCGACGGCGCGGGAGATCGAGGTGCTCCAACTCGTCGCAGACGGGCTTGTAAACCGCGAGATCGGGGAGCGCCTCTTCCTGTCCGAGGAGACGGTGAAGTCCCACGTCAGGCATCTCCTCGCGAAGCTTCAAGCGCGCAGCAGAGCCCACGCCGTTGCCGTGGGCTTCCGACGCGGACTCATTGCGTAGCTCTCGCGAACGAACCTCGCCTCCGTCTGAGCATTCCTCTGCGGCTCACCCGAAAGAGGGATGCCCACCCTCGGCGGAGAACCGAGGATCCGACGGATCTACCAGATCTTGGCTTCCCGGGCCATACACATGACTCCTCGATTGGGAACTGACGGCACTCGGATCATATACCCCGTTCGAGGGATGGTTCAAGGGTTCCGAGACCTAGGCACTCATCCCCAGCGAGAGACGCTGGCGTACACGGCGGTCCTCGTTGTCCTCGCAACATCGACCGCTGCCGCAATCATCGCGGCCGACTACACCCTTGAGGCGCCGGGCACGGTACTTGGGCTCGCGCTCGTTGCCGCCCTAACAGAAAGGATCAGCGTTCGGCTCGTTGTCACTCAGCGAGGACGAGCGAAGACGGAGGAGCACTCGATCGGCTCCCTCGCGAAGCTCCTCGCTGCGGTCCTATTCGGCCCTCTCGCGGCGGCGGTGGTAGGCGGAGCCTCCATGCTCGGCGACCCCGAGCTCTTCGCGCCGCGGGACCCCGATCGGGCGCCCCGCCTCAAGTGGGCGACGTACACGAGCACGCGGTTCATGGGAGGCGCAGTCACCGGCCTCGCCGCTCAGGCAGCACTGACGGCCGTCACGTCGGAGTTCGGGCAGCTCGTCGCGGCATCCCTCGCCGGTGCCGTCGTCAACGAGGCCCTTGAGGTCTTCTTTGCCGCTCTCACCGCGCGGGTCCGCGGTCGTCCGGTACACGAGGTGATCAAGACCCTGGTGCCGGTCGCCCTGACCTCGGCACCCGTCTACGCCGTTAGCGTCGCCCTGCTCGCATTCATGTACGTCCGGGTATCTCCCTGGACGCTGGCCCTCTTTCTCGTCCCCGCATTGGCCGCCCAGCGGCTCTACGGCTTGTACCAGGAGCAGCGCCAGCTTGCCGTCGACCTGTCCGAGGCCAACGAGACGCTCGAGCGCGCGAACCTGCAGTTCGCCGCCGCGCTGATCGCCACACTCGATGCCCGCGACCGCTACACGGCGGGCCACTCCGCCGCCGTGGCGATCTACTCGCGAGACATCGCCGCGCGCATGGAGCTTTCGCGCGAGCAGTGCGCCCAGGCGTATCTCTGCGGGCTCGTGCACGACATCGGCAAGGTCGGACTGGCGCCCGGCCTCCTCGAGAAACCCGGTGCCCTGACCCTCGACGAGCGACGCCAGATGCAGGAGCACGCGGCCATCGGCGAGCGCATCCTCGCGCACGTCGACGAGTACTCGGAGATTGCGACCATCGTCCGTCACCACCACGAGCGGATCGACGGCCAGGGGTACCCAGACGGCCTCGCGGGCGAGCGGATCCCGCTCGTCTCACGCATCATCGCGGTGGCCGACGCATACAACGCGATGACGTCGGACCGACCGTACCGCGACGCGATGCCGAGCCGCGTGGCCCGCCTCCGTCTCGCACAGGCCGTCGACAGCCAGTTCGACACCGCGGTCGTCGCGGCGTTCGAGGCGATCCTGGCGGGGTCCACCGAGGAGTACCGCCTTGCCGGCCGTGCAGACTTCCGCGAGTTCGCGCAGAGCACTCACGCGCCCGCGCGTGGTTCGTTCGAAGACGTCGTTGCAGACGTCGCCTGACTGCCACGTTCGAGCGCAGCCCTCACGGCGAGCGCCCGTCGAGACCTGATTCCCAGCTTGTCGTAGATGTGCTGTGCGTGCACCTTCACCGTTGAGACCTCGATGACGAGGAGCCTGGCGATCTCCTTGTTCGTCCGACCCTCGGCGAGCAGCGTGTAGACCTCCCACTCCCGTGGCGTCAGGCGATGCGTTGGATCCGCGTCAACGCCGACCGGCTGCCCCAACGCGTCCGCAAGATCTTCGTCTGTTGCCATAACGATCAACTCGATGAGGCGAGCGCGCCGATCCGACGCCCGGAGCAGGAGGTTCAAGAGTTCGGGCGCGGCACGATACGCAGTCACCAGGAAGTCGACACCCCCACGTTCAAAGGCAGTTTCTTCCAGCTCAATCGCCCTCTCGATCGCATCTGTGTCTTGTGCAGCGAGTGCGCAGATTGCATCTACGGAGGCGATCAGAACGGCTGGCTCAACGGCCTTCGACAGCCCACGCACCTCGCTGACGGCTCGACGGGCCTCGTCAACGCGCCCCAGCGCGGCAAGGACGAGAGCGCGTGAGGAAACAACGTCTGCGTGTGCAGCCGGAAGCGAGTCTCTGACAACAGGAGTCGGGATCCTGAGAGCGTCTAGGTGACGACCTTGCTGCGCGAGTACGCGCATGAGATGAGAGAAACTGAGCTGCTCCGCGTGCCCGTCCCGCCGGTCGCCCGCCATAGCGAGAGCATCCCTTGCATACGCCTCCGCCTCGGCCCAACGCCTCAGACCGGCAGTCGCCTGGGACGCAGAGCACAACGCGTAGGGGCGGGCGAAGTCAAGTCGATAACGCTCAATCGTTTCGAGGAACTCATTCGCGACAATGAGAGCCTCGGGATACCGAGCAGCCATGCCGAACACACCCGAGAGGGCGCTCTGAAACGAGGAGACGAGGAGTGGATCGTTCACGGCGTGAACAAGGGCAATGGCGAGCTCCGCATCAGCCAGTTCAAGATTCCCAAGCTTCGTTTGGAAGCTCAGTCGACAGGTCGCGGAGCGAACGACCTGTTTAGCGTCGCCAAGCGCAACCCCATCATCCAGGGCTCGTAGGAGCTCGGTCGCCTCTGGTCTCTCGAGCTCCACGAGACACATCAGCTGGCCCCA
>Ga0233418_10000238_pt1 | contig 11246 bp, 9 predicted proteins | sample Sediment_Towuti__FD_189021 | JGI IMG/M metagenome (GOLD analysis project Ga0233418, IMG submission 189021) | Sediment microbial communities from Lake Towuti, South Sulawesi, Indonesia - Sediment_Towuti_2014_1_MG | ecosystem: Environmental > Aquatic > Freshwater > Lake > Sediment | place... | reverse complement strand
CACCAAGTTTGAAATCAAAAAAGGTAAGTCCGACGACGATAAAAAAACTGGAAACGAATATTTCAGGGATATTGACCAAAATAAGGGAGAGGCAGAAATCCCACAGAGAATCCAGACAATCATGTTTCAGAACAATAGATTCTCTGAAGCAAATCCTGCCTTTGTTCCTGGTCAGGAAGAGGGCAGAGGAAATTCCATCGGCTCCCTAATCGTCCAGCCCAAACTTGGACAGCACATGCCAGGGAAGTTCCCGAAAAAAGCAGATGGGGACGGTGGGGACTACGTTTCGATTCCTATCGACAAACTCAAAAACTTTGGCCTTACAACGCTCTTGCAAGCCTCTGGAGAAATAAATGTCCCTACGGATCTCGATGACCCGGTTCTTGCTATGGGTGCCAGCGTATTGGCCGGCAATCCCGGTTTGGCAAGACTCGGACAAAGATTTCCTGTTACAAGATTTGATGGCGTAAAAATTCTAAATGATCTTGAGCCAACTCTTGCAAAGCCGCTTAGGGACTCGCAGCTTAAGGGAAATCCTATTTTAACTCATGGAAACGCAAACAACCCTCTCGTACCATTTTCTGGACTAATTGCCATTTCCTCGGTTGCGAGTGCTCAAGTATTAGCCCTTACCGTGACGGGAATGCTAAGGGCATTATATACAACCTTAAATGCCATCACCGAAGAAAGAAGTTTGGTAAATGGAGTTGCCACAAACCCTGGCAGCGGTGGTTCTATTTCTTCTGGAAGAAGACTAAGACTTGGAAATTATCTTGGCAAAAGAGATGAAACTGCAATTTATAGACCATATAAAAATTCAAGTGCCATTGATTTAGTTGTTACGAAATATCCATATTTTGAATGCGTGAACAAAGGCATTGCAGTTTTTTTTGGTGCAAGAACTCTACCACAAATTTCTTCTGTAAATGACGAAAATTTACAATTGTCCTCGGGATGGTATAATACGGTTTTTAGAAATCTTGTCAAAAATACAAACGACCTTTTGATTGATCTTTTGCCAGGAACGCCTCCTGTTGTTCGAGGGGCTTATGACGTTGATCCAAATCTTGCCGGAGGGACAAGCGGTTTAGGGTTTGATAGCAATCCGTCGGCAGTAAATTATATCAAATCTATAAACGGTTCTGTCATTTTGAAATTTATGAATATTATGGCCCTCATGGGAGAATCGGCATTTTTGTCAGAAAAAAATGCTACTTCTAGAATTGACGACATTAATGATGTTGGCGAGGGACCATTTGGAGAAGTTTCTCCTCGACTTGGTGTACTACATGCCAAAAATAGACTAAGCGACCAATTTGGCAACAAGCTTGCCTGGGCAAGCAACACAGTTAAATCCATGTATCTTTTACCAAGCGTTATAAAGCTTGCTGGTGAAAGATTCGATGGGGATACTGGAAGATACAGCACCCTTACGCCAAATAGAGGATTTAGAAATTCTGATACTGGTCGTCTTTCCTCCGAGGAAGTTCAAAGCATGGAGAACTACCTTGAGGCTGATTACCTGCCATTTTATTTTCACGACCTCAGAACAAATGAAATTATTTCTTTCCATGCTTTCCTGGATAACATTTCTGACAACTACACGGTGGACTACACCGAAAATGAAGGTTATGGAAGAGTAGGAAAAGTTCTCACCTATAAAAATACCAACAGAAGTATTAGTCTTGGATTTTCTGTGGTGGCAACAGGCCCGGATGACTTTGATGACATGTGGGTAAAGATAAACAAACTCATAACTCTTCTTTATCCGCAGTATACGCAGGGTAGGTCGCTTATTTTTGGAAATGACTCTTTTACCCAGCCATTCTCTCAACTTCCTGCAGCCTCACCACTTATTCGTCTCAGACTGGGTGATATTTTTAAGTCAAACTACAACAGATTCGATCTTGCTAGATTGTTTGGGCTAGCAAGTCCAGAGTTTTCTTTGGAGACTGAGGCTGACAGAGAACTCGCAACACAAACGGCCGAAAGAAGAGAGAGATTTCTAGAGGCTACCACCGAAATTTCCGAAAGAGCAAGAGCCGCACGGTGGGAAGAAGGAGACAAATTAAAATTAAGTCCTAATGGAGAAGATATTCTTCCATATTATTCTGTTCTATCTACCAGCGAAGACGATGGTCTTAGGGTTGCCACCGAAGCAAATGTTATTATTCTTGGACCGAGCGCAAACCAAGAAGAACCTCCATCTCTTTTTGACTTCAGGATTGAAGAACCATCTGTGGCTTCTGTTATTTCAGGAGATCCTTCTGGTACATTCAAAGCAAATGCAGCATGGCTTACTATGCCACCGGAAGAAATTGTAAGACAAGCGGAAAATAGAGCCGGTGAAGAACCAACTCTTAACGAGGCTGCCGACAGAGATGGAGAAAGGCAGGCAATTCAGGATTTCTTTAAGCCAGATGGCGAGGATGCAAATCCTATTTTCAAGTCTTTCGAGTCTGTTAGAGGTAGAGGTCTTGCAGGGTTTATTCGTTCCCTGAACATGGAAGTAGATCAGTCTTTTACGTGGGAGACTTCTGGCATAAATAACAGGGCACCAAAACTTATTAAAGTTTCCATGCAATTTGATCCAATCCACGATATACAGCCAGGTCTTGATCACAATGGATTTAACACGGCACCAATTTACAATGTTGGTGGCACCATGAAGCAGATCACAAGAAATTCACAAGCAGAAGTCAATTCTAGAGAAACGGACTATAAGACAAATACGCAAATAACAACAAATAGAACTTCTAGAAGGGAGCGTGCATAATGACACGTAGATACGCCAGAACACCTGTTCTCGGAATGGGTTTTAGCTATGGAACGAGTTATGCAATTCCAATTATCCGCAATAATATTGCAGTGGGTAATATACGCTTCGATGAAACCACCTTGGATGAGGCAGAAAGACTCGATATTCTTGCAGGGCAGGTTTATGGTGACTCTAGCCTTTTCTGGATTATCTCCGCTGCCTCAGACATTGGCTGGGCCTTGCAGGCTCCTCCCGGGACAAGAATAAAAATCCCAAAACTTCAGGACGTAATTAAATTTCTAGGGTAATTTGTGCCTAACGAACAACAAAAACTTTACACGAGCACTAACAGGCTAGCCAGGTTTTTTGGTCTTTATACCGCAAGAGACCTAGCTGGACGTATTGCTCTTGAGCAGATTCAAGGTATAGCGGGTGCCAACTCCACCGTGGCAAATTTTGACCTTCCCCCGCCTCCACAAGAAATTACAGAACTCGTTGCTGCCCTTGTGGACACTTCGGAGGGAAGTTACTTGGTAAGAGACCTTGTTGAGCACATGAACAACATCATGTCAACTGCCACTTCCTCTCCAGAAAGTAGCGACTCTGCAACAGGAACCGGTGGAATAACTGAAGGTGGTTCCCTTAGGGATAGAGTAAATCGTTTTGTGGAAATTGTAGGTCCAGAGGGAGCCACTCTCGACGGGGCTACAACTACGATTGACATGACGCAGGTTTTAGAAAACAGCATCATAAACAGTAATCCCAACAACCCTGACAAAACTATATCTCCACACCTTTCTGTCATCAAGGTAAACAATATAAGAATTACTCCAAGTTCAAGAAATATAAATGCGATTGTCGTCTTTCTAAATGGGATTCCAACGTTTGAACTTGCTAGGGCAGTGCCTTATCTTAATATTCAACTTCTTACTCCTGGAAGTCCAATTTCTCAAAATGGCAGACTCCAGAACATTTCTTTGTTCAGGTTCCTAGAGGGAAACGTTCAAGTAGACCCAGATTCCAGAAGTACCAGGTCAGTTCTTGCCCTTGCTAACAAGGTTATTAATACAGACTTTTTAGAAGGGGAGGAACCAAACGAACAAAATTCTACTTATACCTCCACGGGTATGGAAATTTTCACCTCCCCACAGACTCTTGTGAATGGCAATGAAACTTTCAACAATCCCGATAGAGTAAATCCAATTTTAGACAAGTTTCAACCTCTGATGACTCTGAAGGAGCTTCAGGTGGACGTTGCTCCAAGTACCGGCCTTATGTCGTTTAAGACAGCCAGACTTAGTTTTACTGTACACGATCGGTCTAGACTTTCAGAACTTGCTGGATTTATCCGCCCAGACCTTTACGCCAGAACCGAATTTCTTATTGAGTACGGGTGGAACCACCCAGAAGCAAATATATCCTCAGAGGGCATAACCAACCACTACGCCGAACTCATAAATGCTATGAGGTGTAGGGAAAAGTATGGAATTATAAACTCTTCCCTTACATTTCAGGATGGAGGACTTGTGGAGGTGACTCTTGACCTTGCCATGAGAGGAGGGTCCGACGTATCTTCCGAAGTTATTTCGACGGATGAGTCAGGAAACATAAATAGAATTCTTTCGCAGATCAGAGAGTTGTCAGAAGCTATTGGCGAGTACAGAAGAAGAATTTTTGGAACTGAGGCCGGAGCTTCTTCTACTGAAATCAGAGGCATACAAATTTTGGACGCCGCCGAGGACGCAAGAAATAACCTAATTCTTGATAGATCCATGCAGGACAATCTTAGGAATTTTCAAAATGTGCTCCGTAGAAGGTCTTCTGGAAGTGATGGAAGCGGGGCAGCAAGAGAGTTGTCTGATGCCCTCACAAGGCTTTATGAGAGCGCCAATGAGGATGGTAGCGGCTCTAGGTCTACTTCTGGCAGTGGTGTACTTGTAGGAGCCCTGAGGCGTTCTGTGCAGGATGCTGTGCAAAGAAAAATGAGAAGACTCGCTTCCGGGGAAGATCCATTTGCTAGAACGTCAGATAGAAATGGTACGAGATTGGCTGCAAGAAGAAATTCTAGAGGTGCAAGAGATACGTCCACAGAGAGAAGAATAGAAACTGAACTTAGAGACGTTCCAGAAGAAGTTTCTCTAGCCAAACTTATTGCTTTGTTTGTCGGCGAACCTCTTGCGATGACAGGAAGATTTGACGACATTCAGCTTGTCTTTTACCCGTTTAATAACGGAGCAGGATTTGCAAGAACCCTAAATATCGGAAGCTTTTCTGTTGACACGAGATATTTCTATGAGAATTTCCTTAGAAATCGTCTTGAGAGCCTGAGTCGGTCTTCCACCATGAATCTTCAGGATTTCTTGCAGTTTATTGCCACCACCGTTATAGATGACAATGCTGCTCCCTCCTATGGGTTATTTTCTAGCGCGAGAGGCGCCTCTCCTCTTTTTAGAAGAGTTTCTGTAGATGGCGGAGGTGTGACCACAGAAGCCACTGTGGATGCCGTGGAACTTCAAAGCAGCCTGGAAAGACTTCTTCGGGATGTTACCCCAGACGCCACATTTAGAATGCCGCAGGTTGACTTTTATCTGGAGACCTCCCCACAGAGAATTAACAGAGAAGGAGACTCCGCTGATGCTGGGGACCTGAAGACCATTCTGAAAATACATATTTTTGACAGACAAGCAACCTCCTATGAAACCCAAGGCGCTCTCATGGCAGCCGCCAGAGAGGAAGAAATAAGAAATATTTCTGGCAATCCTCATATTGAAGGTGGAGACGAGGGAGTAACCGAGTCACAAACAGAGGAATACAACAGAATTTTGGATGCTGCCTCAAGTGCAGGCTTTCTTGAAAGAATACCAGATTCGGAAATGTACAGAATTAGGGGTGGTACTCCGGTTCTAAAGGAATTCCTTAGAAGAACAATGCCGTATGTTATTTACGGGGCGCAAGGCACAACTATAAAACAAGCAAATCTTACATCCATCCAAGATGCAGCCCTTTCTACCGTAAACATGCTCCGGTCTTATCAGACGACACAACTTGAGCCAAACGGGGAACAACCGGGTGGTTTACCCCTTCAAATTATTCCATGTGAGTTAAATCTTACCACCTTTGGCTGTCCGCTCATTGACTTTGCTCAGCAGTTCTTTATTGACTTCCAGACTGGAACTTCTGTAGACAACCTTTATGGCGTGGTTGGAATTTCCCACAGAATTTCTTCTGGGGACTTCTCTACTGAGGTGAGACTTGCTCCTCTTGACGCCTATGGTACGTACCGTGCCCTCATCGAGCGTATAGGTAATGCTGGTCTTGCTCTCAGAGAGGAAAACAGAGGAACCACCTCCACTGTTACCGCCACCGGAGGAGCCACACCTCCAGGATAAAAAGATTTTCTGATCGTGTAAGCTGGAAGAGTAGTGTCTACTATCTCTATCCCAGAAAACATCGAAGAAATATGCAAAGTGTTTGGAAAACAGCTTCCAAACATAGCCCCGGAGTCATTTCAAAAAATGATGTGCCAGGTTGTGCCAGGTATGCCCATGTCAAGTGTGCCATGGCACAACATTTTACCTGAGCACTCTTTTGTGCAAGCTAAGGACAATTACGAGCACAAAGTACAAAAAATCATAGATGAAATTGGACCCGACATAAAATATTACGAGGAAATATACACAAAAACTAGTTCCGTTTTCAAGTATCTAAAACCTGCGAAGGTTGATGCGGTAAAACTAAAGCTATATTCCCTTAACGAGGAAAATAAAGTTCATCTGAGTCAGTGGCGACCAGATAAATACGGCTTTCTTCCTGTCCCGAGTATTCCCTATGTGAGAGCGTTACCGGAAGGATGAAAATAAAGTCTGGTCCAAATATTTTGCTGCTTCCAAAAAAACTTAGAGATATTGTTACTAGCAGGTTTGGAAAAAATGGAAACATTTGGTACCTTGACTACGTTTCTCTGGAGCCAAGAGTAGCTCTGGCCATTAAGCAAATTCTAATGGCCTCGGAAAAAACTCCTCTTCCAATGGACATATATGCCCTGGCTTTAAAAACCCTCAAACTATCAAATGAGATATCAAGGGAAACCATAAAACAAATTGTATTGTCTCAACTTTATGGACAATCCAAGTCCACAATAATCGAAACATTGGAAAAATATAACGTGAGAGACCCGGATGAGGTTGTGGAGATGGTCAATGACTTCTTCGGTATCGACACTCTCCGCCAGTTCATTTTACAAGGCTACCAGAAAACCTCAGGAACTTTTCTAAGGACCTTCTATGGCAGACACCTCACACCAGAGGATGGAAAGCCTCACGCCCTTCTGAACTATTACGTTCAGTCAACGGCTGTGGATATTGCTCTCCTTGGCTTCGCAAAGATTCTTGAGAAACTTTCTGAGACCAAGAAAGCCTTTGATATCATAGTTCCAATTTTTATTCTACATGATGCACTTATTTTAGACGTTCACAAAGACGTTGAACATCTAATCCCTAAGTTGTGTATCCTGAATTCTGTGGGGGTTAAGGAAATCCAAGAACAAACATTCTGGATGACAGGAAAGAAATTATGATTGACCTATTTGATATACCCGAAGAAGTAAAAGAAAAAGAAAAAGAGCAAACGGACAATGATAAGAAAGCCGGAGTTGCTGTCTGGGAGTACAGAAATTCAGACGAGGACTTTGACAGACTCATTGTCATTAGTCTTCAGGGATTGCAAGACCAGATTCACGCTGGCACTCTTCTCAGAGAAGACCTTCCAAAAATTTTGTATGGAATGGAAGGTGCTATTAACGTGTTGAAAACACACTACAATTTGCACCCAAAAACCCCGGAATTCGACAACAAAAAACCTAATGATTTCATTATGTTAGACGAGAAAGATTCTTTAAAGAAGTGATACAAGAATAGTCTTGTATTCCATACTTATGATAGTCCGGTCAAACAATTTATACCGGTTTTTTTAGAAAGTGAGAAATAGTAACATGGCATATAATCTTGATTCAATTAAACAGAAAATAACATCGCTTGCAGGAAATCAGAAGTCAACAGACGCAAAGGCAAAAATAAACTGGGCAAAGTTCGGAATTGGAACCTATGACATAAGGTTCGTTCCGCTCACCGATGGAAATGGAAATCCTCTTGCTCAGCCTTTCTTTGAGGTTGCCTACTACGACAACAAAGACCTCGGAGACAAAAGATTTGTAGCCCCGAGCCAGTTTGGTTCCGCAGACCCGCTCAAGGAAGCTGCAATGGAACTGGCAAAAGACAAGTCCAGGGAAGCTTGGCTCGTCCGCAAAAAGCTTACTCCAAGAGAGAGATACTACGCTGGAATCGTTGTAAGAGGCGAGGAAGAGAAAGGTCTCCAGGTTTGGGAGATTTCTCCAAAGCTCTGCAAGGATATCTATGGAATTCTTGTACATCCAGATTACGCAGAGGAAGATATGTTTTCGATAGATTCCGGGTATGACTTCACGGTCACGGTATCTGCCACCGATAAAATGTTCAACAACTTCCCTGTAAAGGACATTAAGCTTCAGCCCCGCAGGAAATCCTCCAAGCTCCTTCCAAAGAAGGAACAGGTTGAGGCTCTGCTTAAGCAGGTTCCAAATTTTGAGGCTTATTTCAAGGCTCAGATAAAGTCGGAAGAGGAAATGATTGAGATTCGTGATAATTTCCTCGCTGTTCAGTCTGGCGAAGCTACCTCTACGGAAACCTCAGAGGGTTCTGTAAAAGCTGGTTCCTCCGATGAGTCTGCAAAGGCAGTAGCCGATGTAGACGCTGCTTTCAAGGATCTTGAGTGACACTTAGACTTTGAGTAAAGGCTATAGTCACGTCTTTTGAAAACAACAAATTGAAGTCTAAGTATTGAGTTTGGCTCCTGTAAAAGGGAGCCAAATTCATATGAAGTCCCTTATTCTGTAAAACCTGAGAATTATAAATAGGAAAAAAATTATGGCAAAAGCTACAACCACAGCACCTACCAATAAACCTTCAAACAACAATTCCACGGAGGATTTCTCCCAGGAACTTATTCGGCAACTAAACAAGGACCACGGTTCAAATATTGCATTTAATCTTGCATCTGATGATGCGCCCACTGAAATAAAAAGATGGATTTCCACCGGCTCTAGGCAGCTTGACTATATTATCGGCAACAGAAGAGGTGGCGGTTGGGCAGAAGGAAGAATTGTAGAAATCCAGGCTCAGCCCGGCCTCGGTAAATCTCATCTATGTTTTGCAGCCGCTAGGTCGGTGCAGCAAATGGGTGGCATTGTCGTTTATGTTGACACCGAAAATGCCACGAACATAGATAATCTTTCTGACCTTGGCATTGACATTTCGAAGAAGTTTGTTTTCGTGCAAACTGCTTGCACAGAGGAAATCTTGTCTGTTATCGAGAGTACGATTACCAAGGCAAGGTCAATGACAAAAGATGTCCCTGTCATCGTTATTTGGGATTCTGTGTCTCAGTCTTCTCCTAAGGCCGAGCTAGAGGGTGACTACGACCAGAATACAATTGGTCTACAGGCCAGAGTTCTTTCCAAGGGCATGAGAAAAATTGCAAACGTAATTGCAAACCAGAAAGTCTTGCTGATGCTCGTTTCTCAGCAGCGCACAAAAATTGGTGTCATGTATGGCGATCCCACAACTACCTCTGGCGGTATGGCTATTCCATACTCTGCAAGCACCAGAATAAAGCTAACTGGTGGTAAGCAGTTGGAGAAAGATGGAAACGTTATTGGTATCGAGGTTACGGCGAAGACCATCAAAAATAAAGTTGCAAGACCTTTCAGGGAGTGTACATTCCAAATCCACTTCGGAGTTGGAATTAAAGAGCATGAAAATATTTTTGACTTCCTGAGAGAGCATTGTGAAAAGAATGGTGCTGCTACACTTGAGGATGGCTCCACCGTAGAAGTCGAGGGAACGTCTGCCTGGAAGACTCTCAGAATCAAGGAAAAGGGCAAGGCTCCAATAGAAAAGAAGTTCCAGAAGTCAACCTTCGATGAAATTCTGGAAAACCCACAGTACAAGAAATATCTTGATGGCCTTATGGATACGGCTTATGTTATGAAGCCGATGCAAGAGGAACATGCCACTCTCAAGGGAGTTAATTCTGATTCTGTTGAAGAGGTTCAGGCTGCTGGGGCTTTGAATAAGTCTGCGGGCGACCTCGCAGCAGAGACACCCTGAAATATTTGAGGAATGCAAAAATGAAACACCATGACCCAAATGAGGCTATTCGACTTGATGAAAATGAGCCAGTAGCCAAAACCGACTATAAAACTCAGGATCCGGCTTGGATAAATCCAAAGATCCCAACCGTGGACAAGATTATTAGAATTAAGTTCAAGAAAATGTCTGAGACCGCCAAGATTCCCACGGCTATGAGAGACGGGGATATTGGTTTTGACTTATATTGCGACGAAGACTTTTCAATTAAGTCTGGACAAACCGTAAAAATTAAAACCAACATTCAACTTGCCGACATGCCAACCACAGATAGCGACAGGAATCGAATCTTTATGAAAATTGAAGGACGTTCAGGGCTGTCTGCATCTGGTATATTTCCAACTGGCGGAATAATTGATCCAACTTACAGAGGCGAAATTGGAGTTGTTCTAAACTGCTTGAACTTCAACTATCGCGACTATCCTCCGACACCCGGAACCTCGCGCATCTTTAAAAAAGGTGAGCGTGTAGCTCAGCTTGTTGTCTACAAGGTCGCAACTATGGGCGAAATTTCCATGGAAGAAACAAACAGCGTTACAGAAACCAACAGAGGTAAGGCAGGATTCGGAAGTTCCGGTTTATGATGCTGCTTCTTTCTTTAAAGAGGAATTAAAATGAAAGACCTGATTACAAGAATAGAATATGAAGTAACCTGGGAATACATCAAAAAAGATGATGCCTACAGTCATAGCAATCGTTACACTTCTGCAAGGCAGGTTGTTGACGAAATTGGCAAAGTCCTTATGGTGATTGACCACGCAAAAACTGACAAAAGTCTTTATGTCCGCCCCCAGGACCTAAGTGACTTCCATATAGTAAAAAGAATCATCTCAGAGGGAGAAATCACTCCAGAGGAAAAAGAATTTTTGAATGAGAATACATGATTAAAAGAAAAGAGATACACGTAGAAACAAAAATGTGGCTTGTGGCATTGTTTATATTTGTTGCAGCTATATGTGTTGGATATACGGCGATTTCTTTCCTAATACATCAAACCAACCCCGCAGAAGAATGTAACAACCACGATGACTCCTGTGAACTTAATATTCAAGCCAGACCATAAGACAGAGCGACCAATTGTTGTGGTCGATGGTATGAATCTTTTTATTCGTCTGTTCGTGGTAAACGAAAGCGTTACCACAAGTGGAGATCCTGTAGGTGGCGTGGTTGGTTTTATAAAATATCTGAATTATCTCACGTATAACTTCGTACCAAGGAAGTTGGTAGTGGTCTGGGAACAGGGCGGA
>Ga0233418_10000237_pt1 | contig 11286 bp, 10 predicted proteins | sample Sediment_Towuti__FD_189021 | JGI IMG/M metagenome (GOLD analysis project Ga0233418, IMG submission 189021) | Sediment microbial communities from Lake Towuti, South Sulawesi, Indonesia - Sediment_Towuti_2014_1_MG | ecosystem: Environmental > Aquatic > Freshwater > Lake > Sediment | place... | reverse complement strand
GCCATAGCCTGGCACCTGATGGAAGCTGCCGGAATTGACGAGCAGAGGGCACAACGGGTAGTGTTTCACGAGATCACAGAAAGGGCCGTCCAGGAAGCCTTTGCCCACCCACGCAGCATCGACATGAATCGGGTCAACGCACAGCAGGCGCGCCGTATTCTTGATCGGTTAGTAGGTTACAAAATCAGCCCATTGTTGTGGGATAAGGTGCGCAGCCGAACTTCGGCTGGTCGCGTGCAGAGCGTCGCTCTGCGGCTTATCGCAGAGCGCGAACGGGAAATCCTGGCCTTCGTGCCGGAGGAGTATTGGTCCATCCAGGCAAAGCTGGCTAAGCGGATCCCAACTCGCCCTTCGTTTCTCGCCAAGCTGGAGAAAATCCGGGGTAAGCAGGTAGACCTGAAAAACGAGCAGGATACGCATCTGATTGTCGAGGAGTTGGAGCGTTCTACGTATGTGGTGGCCGATGTCCGCCGAGGCGAGAGAAAGCGAAAGCCAGCTCCCCCCTTTATTACCAGCACCATGCAACAAGAGGCTTCACGCCGGCTGGGCTTTACCGCCCGGCAAACTATGCGGATTGCGCAGCAGCTCTACGAAGGAGTGGAGTTGGATGAGGGGGGTACTGTTGGCCTGATCACTTATATGCGGACGGACAGCACGAATGTGGCAGAGGCCGCTCAGAAGGAAGCGCGTGGCTTCATCGCTCGGCGTTACGGCCAGGACTACCTGCCGGCGACCCCGCCTCAATACAAGACGCGGGCCAAGGGCGCCCAGGAAGCGCACGAGGCTATCCGCCCCACCAGTGTATGGCGTGAGCCAGGTGCCATTAAGGTGCATCTTACGCGTGACCAGCTCCGGTTGTATGCGTTGATTTGGCAGCGTTTCATGGCCAGCCAGATGGCCAGTGCCGTTTATGATACCATCTCAGTGGATGTGATTGCCGACAGCGCCTGGCAGTTCGGCCAGGCGCAGCTCCTATCCGCAGAGCAGCTAGCCAGCATCAACCGCCAGCCGAAATATCTGTTCCGTGCCAGTGGCTCGCGAGTCAAGTTTCGCGGCTTTCTGGTGGTCTATGAGGAAGCACGGGATGAGGATGCTTTGCCGGATGAGGAGGCGGGCGAGATCCTGCCTGAGCTTGAGATAGGCGAAGTAGTTGATCTGATGGAGTTGCTTCCGCAGCAGCACTTCACCCAGCCTCCGCCACGCTACACCGAAGCGAGCCTGGTGCGGGCGCTGGAAGAGTATGGGATTGGCCGTCCCAGCACCTACGCACCTATCATCTCTACTATCCAAGACCGGGGTTATGTAGAGCGCATAGACGGGCGTTTCCATCCTACGGAGTTGGGCTTCGTCGTGAATGACTTGTTGGTCAAACACTTCCCTGAAATTATGGATGTGGGCTTCACAGCTCATATGGAGGAGGATTTGGACCTGATTGCACGAGGCGAGCGGGAATGGGTGCCGGTATTGCGCGAATTCTATGAGCCGTTTGAGCATTCGGTCAGACTGGCCGAGGAGACTATGCAAAAGGTCGTGGCGTCCGATCAGAGGACAGGCGAAAAGTGCGATGAGTGTGGTCACGATATGATTGTCAAACAGGGACGCTACGGCAAATTCATTGCCTGCTCCAACTTCCCGGCCTGTCGCAATACCAAGCCATATCTGGAAAAGACCGGCGTGACCTGCCCTCAGTGTGGGGGCGACTTGGTCGAGAGGCGCAGCCGAAAGAATCGCGTCTTCTATGGTTGTTCCAACTATCCTGAATGCCGTTTTGTGGCCTGGAACAAGCCTTTAGTGCAAGCGTGCCCTGCCTGTGGTGGCCTGCTGGTGGTCAAGAATAAGCAGCTAGCCCAATGCATCAAATGCGAAGAGCGGGTGGCGTTGGACAAGTTGCCTACCGAGGAGAGCGGGAATATACCGTATAGCATGTCCCAACCGGCGGCAAGCAGCCCGATTGCGGAAGAACTGGAGAGCGTGCCCGAATGAGACTAACACTTTTACGTCAGGTGATGGCTGAGCGCAAGCTGGACGGTATGTTGATCACCCAGCCGGAGAACCGTCGCTACTTGTCTGGCTTCAGCGGGTCAGCCGGCGTGTTGATAGTGTCTGTTGAGCGGCAGGCGATTGCTACTGACTTTCGCTATTACGAGCAGGTGTTGGGCCAGTGCCATGGCTGGGAATTGTGCCGGGTTGGCTATGACTTTGACGGCAAGATGCTGGATACGCTGCGCAGCCTGGGGCTGGCCGGGCATACCGTCGGCTTTGAGGCGAGCCACGTGTCCGTGGATAGGCTGCTGAGCTGGGAGAGGGCCTTGAACGGGCACGTGAGGCTGATGGATACGTCCGGCATCGTAGAAGGAATGCGCGTGTCGAAAGACGAGTCGGAACTGGCCACGATCCAGCGGGCGGCTGCATTGGCGGATGAGGCATTGGCTTACATCTACGACTATATTCAGCCAGGAATGACCGAACGACACGTAGCCTGGGAGCTGGAACGCATCATGCGTACTCAGGGGGCATCCGGGGTTGCTTTTGAAGTGATCGTGGCTTCGGGACCGAATGGGGCTCTACCGCATCTTCGTCCCACCGAACGGGTCATTCAGGCTGGCGAGCCGATCGTGCTCGATCTGGGCTGTGTGGTGGATGGATATTGCTCCGACATTACTCGCACAGTGTGCCTGGGTGAGCCTCAAGACTCCAGGTACCTGCAGCTATGGCACCTGGTCCTTCGAGCTCAAGAGAAAGCCTTGATCGGAATCAGGGCGGGTATTACGAGTAAAGAAGGCGACAAGCTGGCTCGAGATGTCATAGTTGAAGCCGGCTTTGGGGAGTGTTTCGGCCACGGTCTGGGACACGGTGTGGGTTTGGCGGTCCACGAGGACCCCCTGCTCAGTTTTGCCCGTTCAGGACAGGTGCCTGCCGGAGCCGTGGTGACGGTGGAGCCCGGCATTTACATCCCTGGTTGGGGCGGAGTCCGCATCGAAGATATGTTGCTGGTCCGTGAAGTCGGAGGCAAGACACTAACCAGCGCGGCCAAGGTGGCGGTTCTTGGTCGCTAATGTTGATACGGGAGTGGTGCGATGTCCTCATTGAGAATCATAGCACCGGTGACTCCGAAATAGCCCGCAACTTCCTGGGGACTTGTGCCGATACACAATTTATGGTAAAATACATTAAGTAAAGTTGATTCTGTCAGGCAGTTGGGTGAGGAGTGTGACGCCATGAGCGCATCAGGGAGATCGCCGTTACGTCCGCTGGCAGTGGGTGGCATTGCAGGGCTAATCGTGGGATGTCTGATTGGCTGGCTGGCCATCGGTTGGTGGTTGTGGCCGGTTGAATATGTAGGTGATGCCTACACGTACGAGTTGAACCAGGCCGAAAAGACACAGTATGTGGCGGCTGTGGTAGATTCATACAACCTTACTGGCCAACTGGGGGTGGTGCAGCAGCGGCTCAACGCCTGGACTGTTGAGGAAAAAAACCGTGTTCTGGCAATGCTCTTCGCTGACTATCAGTCCCAGGGCAAGATGCAGGAGGCTGAGCAGGTGGTTGAGCTGGCTATGGAGCTGCAGCGTGCAGAGGGCTGGGACCCCGCTGTTGTCAGCCAGGCAGCCAGCCAGGTAGCGGCTGAATATGCCGAGCAAGGCGAGCCTCAGAAGGCGCAGCTTGCTTCCGTGTTTGCTAGCGAATTGGGCGCAACGGTGGTGGTTAGTCCAGGAACTGAGGTGTCTGCAACACCACCATCTGGTACACCGGTCCCCACTCAGGCGGGCGCAAGTGTACGCGCTCTGCTGCCAGTGTGTGGGGTTCTTACCTTGATCGCTCTGGTCATCTTGGCATTTCTCGCCCTCCGGCGTCGGCGGCCCAGGCCACGACCCGTGGCCGAGGAACCCCGTGTCGAATGGACGGCAACAGGTCCATTGCCCCTGCTGCACAAGGCGAGCAGCTACAAGCTGGGTATGGATAGTTTCGATGAGTCGTTCGCCATCGAAAGTGAGAGCGGGGAATGGTTAGGCGAGTGTGGCATGGGGATTGCGGAAGCCCTGGATGGGGCGGCGCCGCGCCGGGTGACCGCCTTCGAAGTCTGGCTTTTCGATAAGCCTAACACGCGTACTGTAACCAAGGTCCTGATGAGTGAGTTTGCCAACGATAACGAGGCGTTGCGCAACAAGCTTTCGGTTAGGGGAGAACCCGTCCTGGCCGTGCCGGGTGCAACCTTTACTCTGGAGACGCCTGCCCTGATAATAGAAGCGCAGGTTAAGGAATTGGAATACGGCGAGGGTCCGCCTGTCGCTGGTTATTTCAGGAACCTCAGTTTGTCACTGATCGTGAATCGACGGGTGGCGCAAGCAAACAACGATTGATCTTGAGTTGCTGAATGCCCGGTCATAACTCAGCCGCCTGAAGGGCGGCTTTTGTTTGTCCCGCGTTTATGGACAACGCGGTTTCTGTACCGGCTTCGCCCGGAATGGCGGATTTGGCTGCTCAGACCTTCTGCATCGGGTCAAACAGTTTCTGGTATTCTTGCAGTGCATATCGGTCGGTCATGCCCGCGATATAATCGCAAACTACGCGCTGGATCGTTTCGTCTTTCAGGTGAGCCTGCGTCTGGTTGGGCAGCAGTCTGGGCTCCTCCACTAATAATTGAAACAACTGGGTCAGGATGCGATACGCCTTGCTGGCCATGCGCATTACGCGCCAGTGGCAGTATAGATTCTCGTACAGGAAGTCCTTCAACTCGCGGTTTTTGGCCCGCATTGGCTCCGAGTGAGTAACCACATTGGAGGTCAAATTGCGAATATCATCAACCGACTGGGCTTGAGTGGCGAGTAGTAACTCGTGGGTGGCCCTTACCAGATCGGTCACTTCCTTGCCTACCAGGCGGCGGATAATCCGGTGGCGGTTGATCTCAGAGAATCCGGCGCTGCCCTCAACCCATAACTCTGTAGTCACCTCCCGCCACAGGCCTAGATCGCCCAACTGATCAGGCGTGAGCATGCCTGATCGAAGCCCATCGTCCAGGTCGGCTGTGCTATAAGCGATTTCGTCAGCCGCATTTACGATTTGGCATTCCAACGTGCCGCGCTTATCGGGATCAAACGCCACGGCCAGGCCGCGATCGTATTCTGACTCGTGTTTCATGATCCCTTCACGCACTTCCCACGTGAGATTCAGGCCGCGGAAGTCGGGGAAGCGATGTTCAAGCTTTTCCACAATTCGTAGGCTCTGGTGATTGTGGTCAAAGCCTCCGTACTCTGCCATCAATTGATTGAGGGCTTCCTCGCCACTGTGTCCGAAGGGGCCGTGCCCCAGATCGTGGGCCAGACAAATTGCCTCGGTAAGGTCTTCATTCGCACGCAAAGCACGGGCAATCGTCCGCCCGATTTGTGCGACTTCGATGGTATGAGTGAGGCGCGTGCGATAGTAGTCGCCTTCGGTAATGATGAATACCTGAGTCTTGTACTCCAGTCGCCTAAAGGCAGTAGTATGGATGATGCGATCACGGTCACGTTGGTAGCTGGTTCGATAGGCGTGCTCGTCTTCGCAGTAATGTCGGCCTCGCGAGTCACAGCTTTTCATGCCGTACGGGGCCAGACGTTCAGACTCCTGCTGCTCCAATTCCTCTCGCCACAGAATCATTCCGCCACCTCCGTCGGGTCTGGGAAAAGGCGCGTGTCGATTGCCAACCGCGCTGAGGCATGTCATAATGGTGTTGTTGCAGCACTTGCACACCTCAAAAGGAGACTGTCGACCTAATGGCTGACGCCGAAGCGCCTATCAGCGAGCGGGAAATCGAGGTCTTGCGGTTGGTGGCCACCGGGGCTACCAATCAAGAGATTGCGCGCGAGTTGATTATCAGCGTCAACACGGTTAAGGTCCATCTGCGAAACATCTTTGAGAAACTCGGTGTTCAATCCCGCACTGAGGCCACGCTGTATGCTATCCGTCAGGGATGGGTCGTGCTGGATGGCGTGGAACTCACCAGCGCGGAGTCAACCGCCGAACTCCCCATAGTGCCGACTGCCGCCGTGACCAGGCCAGGGCCCGTCGCCGGTTGGCAGCGTGCCTATGCCTTGGCCGCCTTGCTGCTTGCGGCTGCTCTGCTAGTGTTGCCCACGCTTCCGCGTGAAGCACAAGGTGCTACTTCCACCAGTCCCATATCTGACCGCCCTGCGGAGGGTTCTGCATCACTGCAGGCTGCCACATCACGCTGGACGGTCTTAGCAGACTTGCCCGCGCCGCGCACGCGTCTGGCGCTAGCTGCCCATGATGAAATGCTCTATGCCATTGGCGGAGATCGCCAAGCTGGTGTCACTGGTGCGGTAGAGATCTATTCGATCGAGAACAATTCCTGGTCGTCTGGTGCCCCCAAGCCTATCCCTGTGGCTAATGTTGGGGCGGCTGTGTTAGGTGATCGCATCTACGTGCCTGGGGGTTGCATCGGCCTCACGGACCTGACTGCTCAGATGGAGGTCTACAGTCCCGCAGATGATGCGTGGAGCCAGGCTGCTGAGTTGCCATTTCCTCTCTGTGCATATGCTCTGGCAACCGTGGCCGACAAGATCTATCTTTTCGGTGGCTGGGATGGCGAGCGTTTCGTTGACGTTGTGCTAGCCTACGATCCACGCACCGATACATGGACGAGAAAAAAGTCTGTGCCGGCCCCAAGAGGCTTCGCGGCTGCCGCTTCGATTGAAGGGACAGTGTACCTGATTGGCGGCTACGATGGCGTTCAGGAATTTGCCGATGTCTTCGCCTATGATGCCGCAAGAGATATTTGGTCAGAGCAGGCGCCGATGAGTGCGGGACGTGGGGGACTAGGCGCAGCCGTAATCGGCAACAAGCTGTATGCCATTGGCGGTGGCTGGCAGAACTATCTGGTTACCAATGAGCGCTACGACCCATCCAGCGACACCTGGACTGCCTTCGAGTCCCCTGTGCTCGGCGAATGGCGAAACCTAGGTGTTGCCTCGTGGGGTAACCAAGTCTACGCGGTGGGAGGCTGGAACGGCGACTTGAGCGGAGCCAACCAAGCCTACCAAGCCATATTCCGTATCATTCTCCCCCTGGCGCGATGACACCGGGAGAATCCTGGCAGCCGATCACGCAATATGCCCTATAGTGCCGGTTCCGTCAGCTTTCTCAGTTTGTCCTCCGTGTCGTACCAACTGATTTGAGATAGCCCCAACTTCTTGCGCAGGCGATCCGGGTCCATTCCGCTCCGATAGTCACGCAGTGCGCAAGTCCAACGCAGCATCTCGAAAGAAACGCCCTCCCCCAAACCGGCACGCTGCGCCGTGTCGTGCAAGACATACTCGAGGTTACGCGCTGTGCATTCAAACAAATACTGGCGAGGCTGGTAGTCTGCCAGATAACGGTCAAATGCCGGTATCAGTTTGGGCGAGAGGGCTAGCTTGCGCTCTTTGTGATGCATGCGAGGGTTTTTGTATCGGATATAGACCAGAGGCGCTGCTGGGTTGGAGCGATCTATGTCGCTGAGTGCAACGCCCATACATTCTCCTTTTTTGATCCCGGTTTGAAGCAGAAAGCTGGTCAGGAGAAACGGGCGGGCGTCAGGTTTCTCGCCCATCATCAAATCGTAGGCTGCAGACAGCAGTTGCTCTACTTGATTGTCGTGGAGGATTTGAGGCAGTGGGGTGACGACTCTCTTGTGAAGCAGCGAAGCTGCTGGGTCATAGCCGAGCACATTTGCCTCGCGCAGCCAATTGAAAAAGACCTTCAAAGTGGTCACCCGTCGCGCGTAGGTCTTGGGACTGCACGGAACACCTCGGTAATGCACCATCCAGGTAAGAAAGTCCTTCAATTCCTGGGTGCCCAACTCACCAATCGGCGTACTGCGACTGCTGTATCTGCCCAGGAGGCGCAGGTCGGCTAGAAACGCTTTGATGGTGTTCTCCGAAAAACCCTGCTGCAGCATATGATCGTGGAATGCCCCTATGGTCGCACCCAGCGATGACCCACTGTGAAACGGCCCGGCTCGGTTGGCGATTACTGGTTCCTTTTCACCCCGTATCCCCTTTTGGGGAAAGAGGGGCAACTGAATGGCCTGTTCCAACGGCTGGGTCCTCACACATCCACCTCCCTTGCATAGTGAATTGGTTTGACATAACTAGGCAATTCCATTGTAGCATGTAACTCACTGAGAGTCAAGGTGTCCGCAGACGGGGGGCAGGAGCCACGTGCGATCACGTTGGCTCGCCCGTCGGTTTGCCAATTGCCTGCCGCTGAGGTAAAATGGCTGTCACTGGATAGCGGGGGAGGTGCCTCTTTCGCGATAGAGGAGGGAGGCTATGGGAACGTCCCATGAAGAGCTGAGGCAGCGTCTCGTGGACCAACGAACGCGGCTAATGGAAGAGATAAAGCAGTTTCGCATTAGTGGCCGTGATAACCTGGGGTATGGCAACCACCAGGCTGATGATGCCACGGATGCATTTGAGCAGGCTAAGGAGCTGAGTTTGCTGCGCAATTCCGAGTGGGTCTTGGCTCAAGTTGACGTGGCACTGGCCCGTTTTGACCAGGGTGTGTACGGCATTTGTGAGCGGTGTGGAGACCACATTGACCCAGCTCGATTGAAAGCCTTGCCGTATGCTACGCTATGCTTGAGTTGCCAGCAGCGCCTGGAGCGGAGCTAAAGCAGAGGCGAGTGTCAGGCTAGGGGTTGAGGGCATCTTGAAGCACAACACGAAACCGTTTTTCAAGGGAAAGCTATTCTCTTTTTTGATGCTGTTGGGCGTGGCCATTTTGGTGTTGGTCTTGGATCAGTTGACCAAGCTGTGGGTATTGACTTCCCTGGCTGAGGGTGACTGGTGGAGTCCGTTGCCTGGGTTGTGGCGTGTCTTTCGAATTACGCATGTCACCAATAGTGGAGCAGCCTTTGGCATCTTCCCCAATCAGGGTAATTTCTTTATCTTTGTTGCGATCATCGTGGCTCTGGCTATCGTGCTCTACTACCGGCATCTTCCCACCGGGGACTGGCTGGTGCGTCTGAGCCTGGGATTGCAGTTGGGGGGCGCCATCGGAAACCTGTTGGACCGTCTTCGGTTTGGGTATGTGGTTGATTTCATTGATATTGGCTTCTGGCCAATTTTCAATGTTGCGGATGCAGCGATCGTGACCGGGGTAGCTATCCTGGCCTATTGCCTCTGGCGGCAGGATGCCACTTCTGTGGAGCTACCTATGGTTCGGGCTGACAGAGAGGGAGAGGTGTGAGCGAGTTCAGCGAGGACGCCGACCATCCCCCAATTCCCGAAGCTGCTGAAGGCACGCTCGAGTCAGACCGCGCGGGCCAGACTTGCAGGGTTGTGGGTGATGAAGAAGCGGTTTCTGGCAGATTGCGTCTCTGGGGACTGGGCGCCTGGCTGCGAGCGCATTTCTTCCGTCAGGGGAGCAAAGGCCGGCAGAGCGAGGTGCCGCGCTCGTTCAGGGCTGCCGTAGTCGTGCGCCACCTGCGCCGCCGACGGCAGGTGCATTGCATTGCCGACGGGCAATCCAGTACGTCTGTCTATGCTCTTCAGCGTGTAACACAGGCCACTGACAGAAACAATCACTAGACAATGTATGTGGTAGCATTGCAGACCGGCGCGTTCGAGGGATGAGCCTTCGAACGCTTTTTGATTGCGGCGAGCACTGGGTAGTCCACGTCTCGCCAGGGGGCCGAATAGTGGAGGGTGAACAGATCATCCGCCTGCAAGTGGATACGGTTGGCGAGCGCCTAGATCGCTACCTGGCTCATTCCCTGGGTGGGCTATCGCGCGCGCAGATCCAACGCCTGATCCGGCAGGGCTTGGTGGCGGTAGATGGCGAGATGGCCAAGCCAAGCATCTCTGTAAAGCCGGGTATGCAAGTGGTGGTGCGGGTGCCTCCTATGCCCGGTGAGGACGTGGTCGCACAGCAAATTCCTCTGGATATTGTCTACGAAGATAGTGAGTTGCTCGTGGTTAACAAGCCTGCGGGCATGGTCGTGCATCCTGGTCACGGGCAGCGGACGGGCACATTGGTGAATGCCTTGCTGGCCCGCTATCCCGAGTTGCGCGTGGGCGAGGCAGGACGGCCGGGAATTGTGCACCGCCTGGATCGCGATACCTCTGGGCTGATAGTGGTTGCCAAGACGAGCACTGCCCTGGAACAACTGCGCCGGCAATTCAAGGGTCGCCAGGTGCACAAGGTTTACCTGGCACTGGTTCATGGTCAGCCGCCAGCTCCGGAGGGTATTGTGGAAGCGCCGCTGGGGCGTGATCCACACCGGAGACAGCGCATGGCCGTGGTGTCTGGGGGCCGTTCGGCACGCACTCGCTATCAGGTTTTGGAGGATCTGGCTGGTTATAGCCTATTGGCCGTTTATCCCGAAACCGGGCGTACGCACCAAATCCGGGTACACCTCGCGTGGCTGGGTGTGCCCGTGGCTGGTGATCGAGTATACGGTCGAGGGCGTGGTGCCCGGCGCAGGCCAGAGCAGTTGGGTCTGGGTCGCCAGTTCTTGCATGCGTGGCGGCTTTCCTTTGAACGGCCGGGCGGGCAGGGAGGATTGAACCTGGAGGCGCCGCTCCCCGCAGACCTGGTGCGGGTACTTGAGGCGCTGCGCGGGTAGAATGGGGAACCGAAGCACCCCTGCCCGGGATTTCACCCCTACGTTCGCCGCAGCTCTCATCTCCCGTGAATTCTAGCCCCTGCACTTCCCTGTGTCCTGTCGATAAACCAGCCTGGTCCAACACCCCACTTCTTCTAACTATTTTCTAATTATTTTCCTAGAAGCTTCTAAGTCAAAGGGTATACTATTAGCACAACAGGACCAGTCGCTCCAGTGATAGGTACTGAATCGACTGATCTTCGCCGTGCATTTCTGTCTCGAGAGCGAGAAGAGGGGGAATCAATGGAACTCAGAACCTACTTTCAGATTCTGGCCAGGAAATGGTGGATCGTCCTGCCGGTGTTTACGGTCACTGTGATTGCGGCTGTTGCATTTACGTTCGGACAGACGCCGGTATACCAGTCCACGGCAACATTTCTTGTTACTCCAGATGCCGCCTTTCAGGATGTGAAGAGTTTTGTGGACGGCCTTGACATATTAAGTCGGCGCCCGGAAATTGCCACCACATACGCGGAGGTAGCTGAGAGTCGCTACATCAAAATCCTGGCGGCCGATCAACTGGGCCTTTCTCTGGAGCAGGCTCGTGACCTTTCAGTAGCCAGCCAGCTCCAGGCGGGGACAAATCTCCTGAAGATCACAGCCCAGGGAAGTCCCCCTTCGTTGGTCAGGGACTTTGCCAA